>Ga0209350_1000458_pt1 | contig 23287 bp, 20 predicted proteins | sample GraSoi013_2_20cm_2_FD_185822 | JGI IMG/M metagenome (GOLD analysis project Ga0209350, IMG submission 185822) | Grasslands soil microbial communities from the Angelo Coastal Reserve, California, USA - Sample 09_27_2013_2_20cm (SPAdes) (version 2) | ecosystem: Environmental > Terrestrial > Soil >...
CCGGCCTACGGCCTCCAGTCCTTACCGCAAAGCAACAATCAAGAGTTTACAAAAGTGCCCCGCCCAACCACCCATGGCGGACATTTCAATATGGCAGAAAACAGGACATTTCTACTTTGCGTTGACAGCAGACGCCCTAGCCTCAGGTGCTCGCGTTTCACGCGCTGCTCAAGGGTGGCTTGGCGCCCGCGAGTAGAGCCAGTTCGCGCCACTTCCAATGGCAATCGACATCTACGAATCCGATCTGACGCAGACATGCAAGCTGAACCTCGAAATCAAGGAGCTTGTTCGAGGGATCCTCTGCCTCGACTGTGTAGCCGATCGCATTGAGAAATCGCAGGTGCAAGGAATCGTTTGGCGAGGCAACATGCTCCAGGTTGAGGAAGACTCCGCCGGGGTTAAGTAGGGCAAAGATTTCGGCGTACAGGGAACTTTTGCGCGAGTGGGACACATGGTGGATCGCAAAGCTGGAAACCACGGCATCGAACCGACCCAACTCCGGAAGGGTGCGATCGAGATCGTTGCTCGATGATGGTAATCCCGGGTTCACTTCCGAAGGTATCCCGCAGCACCTGGAGCATGGTCGGTGAAAAATCCAAAGCCACGCCCACAGACGCAGGTCGCGCCGATTTGACAAACCTCAGGAGGCGACCGCCCCCGGCGCCGAGATCGAGGAAACGGCCGAGTTGTGGAGGCAGAAATTCAAGTAGTGTCGCCTCGCCTTCGCGGCGATGAGGAATGGAGTCCGCCCTCTGCAGATAGTCCTTGGCATGTTGTGGAGACGGCATCCGAAGTTCCTGGAGAGGTCACGGCGCTAGACGCCCCAGCCGTAACGCTCGGCGTGTTCGAAAGTGCGCTGCATCTCTTCCCGAAGGACTTCGGTGAAGACGGAGCCGCCGACCGCGCGGGCACCGGGCTCGGTGATGTCGGGCGTCCGGTAACCACCAGCCAGCACTCGGTTGAGCGACTGCTCGACCCAGTCCGCTTCCAGCGAAAGCCCAAAGGCGTCCCGGAGCATCATCGTGGCGCTGAGGATCGAGCCGATGGGATTGGCGGAGTCCGTTCCCGTCAGCGACGGCGCGGAGCCGTGAATGGGCTCGAAAAGCGGGGCGGACGAACCAAAGCTGGCCGATGGAATCAGCCCAATCGATCCAACTAGTGCCGCGGCTGCGTCGCTCAAGATATCGCCGAACATGTTGCTGCTGAGCATCACGTCAAATTGCGAGGGACGCAACGTCAACTGCATCGCGGCGTTGTCCACGTACATGTGCTCGAGTTTCACGGCGGTATAGACTGCGCTCATAGCCGAGACGGTGCGGCGCCAAAGCTGCGAGCTGGTCAATACGTTCGCCTTATCCACCGAACACAGACGCCGCGAGCGGTTCTCCGCGCGCGTGTAAGCAAATGTGGCGATGCGCTCGATCTCTGGCGTTGAATACGATTCAGTGTCCCACGCGCGCTCGACCCCTTTTTCTGTGGTGTTCCCGCGCTCGCCAAAATACATTCCACCGGCAAGTTCGCGCACAATCTCAAGGTCCAGGTCGCCGAGCCGGTCGGCCTTCAAGGGAGAAATACCCCGCAGCGGCTCGAGCAGCTTCACGGGGCGCACGTTGACGTAGAGTCCGAGCCCTTTTCGAAGGTCGAGCAGCCCGGTTTCCGGGCGCTTGCCTACGGGCAGCGCATCCCACTTGGGTCCGCCGACGGCTCCCAGAAAAATGGCGTCGGCTTTGCGACAGGCGTCCAGCGTTTTGTTGGGAAGCGGGGTGCCTGCGGCATCAATGGCCGCGCCACCGATAGGAAATTCCATGAAGTCAAACTGGTGATTAAATTCTTGCGCGGATTCACGCAGGACGGCCGCGGCCGCCCGCGTCACCTCCGGGCCGATACCGTCTCCCGGCAGAAGGACGATAGTCTTCTTCATGGTGGTGCCCATATTATATTGACAGAAATCCGGCAAGCCACGCGCACTTTGCAGGAAGGGTCAGAACCGCGCGATACAGGCTTTGCAAACCTCTTGGGCGCAGCCCCGTCAGGCGGCAGAAGACGATTCCGCAGCCATCGCCGCGGGCCGCCGTCGAATCACTTCGTGCGCAATGGCCAGAATGTCTCGCGAACGCACCTGCTTGGACTGATCGGCCAGCGCGGTCACGCGGCTGTAAACTTCCGCAAGCTCGGTGTCGCTCGCGTCGTAACCCAAATCGCGCAGGGTCATGCGCAGAGCGTTGCGGCCGGAGTGCTTTCCGAGAACCAGCGAACGTGCCGGCACACCAACCGTCTGCGGCGAAATGATTTCATAAGTGAGTGGATTCTTGATGATGCCATCCTGGTGAATTCCCGCTTCGTGCGCGAAGGCGTTTGCGCCCACAATCGCTTTGTTCGGTGCCACTAGTGCTCCCGTGATTTCAGTAAGCATGCGGCTGGTGGGGAAAAGCTCTTCCAGGCGAATGCCCGTCGTGACACCGAAGGTATCCTTGCGAACCGCCAGGGCTACAGCAACTTCCTCGAGGGACGCATTTCCCGCGCGTTCGCCAATTCCGTTAATAGTGCATTCGATCTGGCGCACGCCGGCGCGAACCGCCGCAAGCGAGTTCGCGACTGCCATACCCAAATCGTCGTGGCAGTGCGCGCTAAGCGTGACTCCCTGCGGATCCCCAAGGTATTCACGGACCTTGGTAAACATCGCGCCATACTCTTCCGGCACCGCATAGCCCACGGTGTCCGGCAAATTCAGGACCGTCGCCCCGGCATCTACCGCAGTGCGGCACACCTGGCACAGAAAATCGATGTCGGTTCGTCCGGCATCCTCGGCGGAAAACTCCACTTCGCCGACATGCTGCCGGCCGAAGCGAACCATCGAGCCGATGGCTTCGAGAGCCTGATCACGGGTCATCTTCAGCTTGACGCGGAGGTGCAGATCGGAGGTGGCGAGAAAGATATGGAGGCGGGGGGCAGCCGCCGGCTTCAGTGCTTCGACGGCGGCGCTTACATCTTCTTTTCTGGCGCGCGCGAGCGCCGCGATGGGCACAGTGCGAACTTCTTCCGCGACCTTTTGAACTGCTTCCAAGTCACCGCGGGACGAAATCGGGAAGCCGGCTTCAATCACGTCCACGTTCAGGGCGGCAAGCTGCCGCGCAAGGCGAATCTTCTCCTCGGTGTTCATGGAGAAGCCCGGGGACTGTTCGCCGTCACGGAGCGTAGTGTCGAAAATGCGTACGACGTCCATAGAGTCTCCCATGCCCTAGTAACGCACAGGAGGCACCTTGCGGTCCAATTTATCTTTATTCTACTTTTGATAATTTCGCCTTATACTGGCGGCGACTGGAGGTTTGCTTGGATCTCGGCGAATTGCAGGTATTCCTGATGGTTGCAAAAGAAGGCAGTTTTTCCCGCGCCGCGGAGCGCCTTTATCGCACCCAGCCCGCCATCAGTCTGGCGATCCGCAAGCTGGAGGACTCGCTCGGACAGCCTCTCTTCGTCCGAGGGGCGCGGCCCGTCCGCCTCACTGATGCAGGGACGCTTCTGAAAGACTACGCAGAACGCCTGATCAACCTGCGCGATGAAGTCAAGAAGGGTCTCTCCGAATTGGAGGGATTGAAGCGCGGCGAACTCTCTCTGGGCGTCAACGAGAGCTCGATTCACGCCCTGCTCCCCGCATTGGCCAAGTTTCGTGAAAGGCATTCCGGCGTTCAGGTGCGTGTACACCGCATGCTCTCCCGGGACATCCCTCATGAAGTCCTGAACTACCGGTTGGATCTGGGAGCGATCTCTTTTGTCCCTCGGGACGCGCAGCTTCTGGCCACGGAAGTCCGCAAGGACGAGCTGACCCTGGTAGTGAATCCCAAGCATGTCCTGGCGAAAAAGCGCGAAGTGGACGTCGCGGAGCTTGGCGAAGAAACCTTTATTGCGCACAGCGTCGAATCTCCTTTTCGCCGCCGAGTCATCGAGTTGTTTGCGAGAAACCGCACCGCTCTCAACATGCCCATCGAAATGCCCACCATCGAGAGCATCAAACGCTTCGTGCAGATGGGCATGGGCGTGGCCATCGTGCCGCGCATGTGCGTGTATTGGGAGATCGAACGCGGTTGGATGAAGGAAGTAAAAGTCCGGCAAATGAATATGCCGCGGCACGTTTATCTGATATCGCGCCGCGGGGCGCGCCTTCCGCATGCCGCCAGCGAACTTATGCGCATCCTTCGCGAGGAGTGAAACGGGCTCTACTCCCTGTCTTAAGGAAAGACTTATTCCTTGCTTAAAAAACCCGCAACTAGTTGATTTTTCAGAATGAATTCCTATTGTATTTGCCTACTTGCTTATTTACATTGACGGCCCTACTTTTCGGGGTTAACGTCAAACCGCTATCGTCTCCCTCTCGGAAACCTAAAAATGCCGCATGACTGACGTCCAAAGGAAGACACATGGCCACACAACTTAAGTCCCGTCCGTTTGCACCTTTCCTTTTTCAGAAAAGAATTCCGCTCTATCTGAAGGCTCTCAAATTTCTCCTTACCTTGAGTTTCATCGGCGGATTCCCTTCCGCCGCAGAAGCACAGACCTCTTCTCAACAATATGTCTATGGCTCCCAGCCAAACTCACCGACTTCCGTGGTGTCCGGATTCACCAAGGCCGCGCAAACAGGCGGGCTCAACCCGATTACGGGGTTCCCAATCCCCGAACGATTTGAAGGCGGACTCATGGCCATCGACGGCCAGGGCAAGTTCCTCCTCGTTTTGAATGCCTCCCTCCCCGCCGCAATCCGTCGTCACGCCGTCGGGAACTTCGACGATCATGCTTACGACATCGGCGACGTCTTTGTCAGGGACGCCGCTCCAGCTCCAGCCTGTTCAACTGACGCTGACAGTGAAGTAGTGAGCCCGGTTGTTACCTCGCAGCGGACACGCGGTAAATCACCGCCGCTCCGTCATCCGATACCAACAGGGACCCGTCCGGCGCAACCGCAACGCCTACTGGCCGTCCCAGCACATCCGGCCCGCCGGGATCGGGAACCAGCCCCGTCAGAAATGGCACCGGATCAGCGGAAGGTTTGCCATCCTTGAACGCCACAAACGCAACCTGGTATCCCGAGCGCGCCGCCCGGTTCCACGAACCATGCTCCGCGACGAATGCGCCGCCCCAATAGCTTTCAGGGAATTGCTTTCCGGTGTAGAACGCAAACTGCAGCGGTGCCACATGCGCTCCCAGCAGCACATCGGGAATGATGGCTCGCGCTACAAGTTCCGGATGCTCCTGTTTCACGCGGCTATCGACGTTGTCGCCGATGTAGCTGTACGGCCAGCCGTAAAAACCTCCGTCTTTCAGGGAAGTGAAATAGTCCGGCGGCAGATCGTCGCCCAATTCGTCGCGCTCGTTAACGGTCGTCCACACTTCGCCCGTCACCGGTTCAAGCGCCACACCCACCGGATTCCTGAGCCCCGTTGCGTAGCGCCGCGCATTCTTTCCATCGGGATCGCATATCGTTACCGCAGCGCGCCGCGGATCTTCACCCGTGTTTATGTTCGATTCGGAACCAATGCCGATGAACAGATGCTTTCCATCGGCCGAAAAGGCCAGCGATCGCGTATCGTGTCCGCCGCTCGGCAAATCGAGCAGGTGCTCCGCTTCCCCGAGCCGTTTGGACGTCTTGGGATCGTACCGAAAACGCACGACCTTGTTGGTGTCCCCCACATACGCGTAGTTTTCGTGGAACGCGATGCCGAACGGGCGATTCTGGCCGCTCACAAAGATTTCGCGCTCTTGCGCTCCACCGGTATGCCCGGGATCGCGCATTACGATGATTTCCCCGGACCCCATGTCCGCCAGGAAAATGTCTCCATTTGGCGCGATCGTCAGCCATCGCGGACGCTGGAAATTCTTCGCAAATATATTCACACGAAATCCCTGCGGCACGGTGGGCAAAAACCCTGGCGGAGGCGTCCGTTTTTCCGGACCGTTGCCCGCCGATTTTGTTGCGAACGGCGCTGGCATCTTCGGCTTTTGGCCGTGCGTTACTTGCGCTGGCGCCATAGACGGCACCAAACATGTGAAAGCTAAAGCAAGAATATTTCGTGCTCGCATAGCGATACCCTTTCCCTGGACGATTTTCGTTTTGCTCTCTTATAATGCCTCAGACGCATGGCCCGTTCCAAATGACACCTTTCCCAAGCGAATTTTGGCGATCCAACAGGGCGCTCCCGAATGGCGGCAAATTCCTCCGAGGCTGTCAGTTTGAGAACAAGTTGTTACTTCTCAACTGATATTGCGATAGATTGAAGTGGGGCGTTTTTCTGAGAGAGTGCTAATCCTGGAACACCATTCCTCGTGAGGAGAACCGTTATGAGATCAATCGCATGTGCAGCACTGTTCTTGTCGGCAACAGGTATGATCCTTGCGCAGAACAGTTATGCCCGCGCCGCGGCGAAGCCCGTCACCGTGGACATCAAGAATGCGCAAGGCCAAAGCGTCGGCACTGCGACCCTGACGCCGGCCACCAAGGGCGTTACCATCAAGATTGACATCAAGAACCTGCCGCCTGGCGAACACTCCATACATATCCATCAGGTGGCAAAGTGCGAGCCTCCCGACTTCAAGTCCGCTGGTCCACATTTTAGCGGTGGTGGCCATGCCCATGAGGGAATGCCTGCGGGCGATATTCCGGACTTTGCGTTGATCGTCGCTGCGGATGGCACGGCTCACGCCAGCACGGTTGCGCCGAACGTGACGCTCGGCACGGACGAGAATTCCGTCTTCAGCAATGGCGGCACGGCGATTGTCATTCACGCCGTCGCGGGTGGCACCGGCTCGGGTGCGCCGCCGCGCATCGCTTGCGGCGTCATCACCAAGCCGGAATGACCCCCGACCACGCCGCTTCTCAAAATTATTTCTTGTCCGGGCGCTCGGTCACGGCTTTGCCCGCTGCGCCCGGCAGCGGTGTCTTCTTGCCGCCCGTGGCCTCTCCATCGACTAACGCTTCGAGGCTCGGATAGCCGTAGATGGTCGGCGCATGATTCTGCATGAGGCCGCCGGTATCGGCCGTGGGTCCGTAATTGCTGTGCAAGTCTCTTCCCACCATTCGGAGCATCGCCATTTGCTGGCCTCGATGGTGGGCGGTGTGCGCAATCCTTCGAACCATCACCCATGCGCGCGATCGCTGCACGTCAAAGAATCTCGTTTCCGACTCCCACCAAACTTCTTCCTTCGCCTGCAGGGCCGCGAGCCTCTTTCCGCTATCTTCCGCATAGCGCTTCATGAATTCCAGACGAGTCTCTGTCACGGGAAGCGGCGGCGCGCCAACGTCAATTCCCAGCATGTTGATGAACCAAAGATTTTCGCTCACACATTGATGCACCATCTGTTCGTGCACGCTTCGCCCTCGCGGGTCACTCTCTCGCGGACGAATCGGAAGGTCCCCGTCGCGGAATTCACTCCACACGCTCACCACCTTGATCCGTTCGGTTTCGTATGTTTCAACAAGGAATTCGTATCTCATGAAGTCTGTCCTTACGCGTGGTCTTGGCAGCATTCCTCGCCAACCCTTATTGTTAACAACTCGTGGTTGACTAAGCCACAATACAGGAGTATTTACACCCTTACGCGTGCTCCGCTTTGCTCCCTCCCGTTTTCGGCGCGCACGTCCAAAACAACCAAGGAGATCATCATGCCAAATTCTGTCCAAGCAATTCCTAAGGGGTATCACACCGTGACGCCATATCTAACCTGTAAGAACTCAGCCAAGGCGATTGATTTTTACAAGTCGGTGTTCGGCGCCACGGAAATTATGCGAATGGCCGGGCCTGACGGAAAAATCGGTCACGCCGAAATACAAATCGGGGACTCCCGCCTTATGTTGGCCGACGAGTTCCCCGGCATGTCCAGCGCGCCCACGCCTGGAACCAAGAACCCGTGTGGTCTTTTCCTGTACTTGGAAAACGTGGACGCTACCTTCAACCGCGCTCTCGCTGCGGGCGCTAAGGTGGACATGCCACTTGAAAATCAATTTTGGGGCGATCGCTACGGCAAGCTGACCGATCCCTTTGGCCACCAGTGGGGCCTTGCGCAGCACATCGAAGACGTAGCTCCCGAGGAGATGAAGCGGCGCTCCGCAGAGTGGACCGCGAACATGGCCAAAGCCGCCGGGAAGAGCTAAAACCTTCTGACTTCATCCAACGGAAAGGCCCCGTCGTTCTGAACCGGGCTGGCGGGGCCCTTCATTTCCTATTCCAAAGGCCAAAGCCAGGCCGCGCCGCGTACTCCACTGGCGTCTCCATGTTTAGCCGGAAGAATCGGCGTGTCTGCTTCGTGGCCAAAAACGTACTCTTTCAGACAGGGCGGAACATTCTTGTAGGTGCGCGGAATCTGCGAAGCGCCTCCACCTAACACGATTACATCCGGGTCAAGAAGATTGATCAGGTGCGCTAAAGCGCGCGTGAGGCGGTCTTCAAATCGACCGAGAGCGGCAAGCGCGGCCGCTTCACCTGCGCTACTTCGCGCGATGATCTCGGGACCATTGAGGGCGACTCCTGTCGCGCGATTATAATCTGCTTCCAGTCCCGTTCCGGAAATCCACGTTTCGATGCAGCCGTTCTTCCCGCAGTAGCAAGCCGAGCCGGGAAACTCGTCCGGCCGCATCCACGGCAAAGTGTTGTGTCCCCATTCGCCGGCGACTCCGTTCGAACCGCTGTGCACACGGCCGTCCACGGCAATTCCACCACCGCAGCCCGTCCCTAATATCACTGCGAAGACGATGTGCTTGCCCGCGCCCGCGCCGTCAGTGGCTTCGGAAACCGCCAGGCAGTTGGCGTCATTTGCGCAACGTACTTCACGTTCCAGCGCGCGGCCCAGGTCCTTGTCGAACGGTTTCCCGTTCAGCCACGTGGAGTTGGCGTTTTTCACCAAGTCGGTCTTTGTGGAAATGGTTCCGGGGATTCCCAGGCCGACCGTGGCGCTTCGCCCGAGTTTTTTCTCGATCTCTCGCACCGCTTCCGCTATGGCGCGCACCGTGCCGTCATAATCGTGCCGCGGCGTAGCAATGCGGTGGCGATGCAACTCCCTGCCATCTCGCTCGATAGCGATGAATTCAATCTTCGTGCCGCCAAGATCCACGCCAATGCGAATGTGTTCCTGCTTTTCTTGAGTTGTCGGCATCGATGTAGCTTCCCCGCTGAGGTAGTCTACACCGCAGAGCATCTCTGTGAATGGCTGTGTTTTTGAAATTGTCGTGCAGTCGAGGGGGGGCTTCAGCGCCCAGGCGCTATTCGTCGCCGCGGACTTGCCACCATTCGAGGCGTTCGAATTCAGCCAATTTTTCGGAGCCGTGTTCCTGATACCAGCGGCTCCAGAGGAGCGCGTCCGCGGGCAGATTCTTATCCGTAATTTCCTGAAGAGCGAGGAAAGTCCAGCTTCGCATTTGCCCGGTTGTGCGAGGATTCATGACCAGATCGAGGAGCTTCGGCACCATTCTCATGCGCTGCTTGCGGGTGAAAATTCCGCAATCGGAGATATTGCAGCCCGCGCGATCGCGCACGGCGTTGGCGGGATCTTCCGTGAACGAAGTGAACAGCTCGTCGAGAACTTCATCTTTACCGAGGAAGCGCATTCCCTCGACAGCCCACTGGCGCACAACTGGATCCTTATCGTTCCGCGCATAATTCAGGAGCAGGCCATGGATGCGCTCGTAGTCCACACCGCGGCCCGCCAGCATGCCGACGTAGTAGACTGCCCAGGCACGGTATTGCGGGTCAGATTGCGCGCGCTGAATCAACAGATCGGCTGCATGCTCGTTCTTTTGCCAGCCTTCCAGCACAAGATTAATGTCCGCGTTGGCGTAACGAACTCGCAGGTCCTTTGAAAACTCGGAGCGCCGCTCCAATTGCTTCATGCGGTCGCTCATTCGAATGTGGCCGCGCCAGCCGTCAACCAACTGATCGAAAAGTTCCAGGGCACGCGTGTCGTGGCCAATAGCGCGTTCAAGCAATTCTTCCGCCTGCGCCTGGGCAGGGAGTGCGCGCACGCGGTCCACATCCTCATCCGTTAAAGGCGAAGAAAAAACGCGCGGCATTACTGGCCGCTTAACAGGAGCCGCTGCTGCCGTCCGCGAGTTGCTTATGCGGGAAGTGAACGACGACATCCGCCAAGCCATGAAACCGAACATACCGAACACCATCACAAAGAACACGCCGAGGGATGCCGCCGTCGACGTGCGCGGCCGTGCCTGAGTGAATGTCTGCCCTGGCTTTTGCAGGATGGGTGTGACAGGCACACCGAGCGGCAGATCCACTTCCACATGCGTGTCCAATTTCAAGCCGGACAATGTTTCGATCTGCGATACCACCCAGCGGGCTTCCTGGCGGCTGGCGATTTCGTCGGCTAACGTGATTTTGCTGCCATCCTTCAATCGCATTCGAATCGCGTGCAGCGCGTTGTCCGAACTGCCGCCTTGCTGCATGCTGACCACCGGCAGAATGGAAACCACTTCGGAAACTTGGATTGTGCGGGCGCGCCCCAGGCCGAGGATTCCCCGGCGCGAAAGAATCTCTCCGCTGCGGACGCTAATAAGCGAGCTGCCAAATGTAGTGTGCAGGAAACCCGCGATGATCAGCACGTCCGCCAGGCCGAAAAGAACAAAAAACAACATCGGCGCATGTTTCTGGTACATCAGGTAAATCACCGCGCTCCAGACCACGGTGACAACGAGCAGAATCAGGGCGCGGCTGGGATTCCGCAACGGCGGGAAATAGAATTCGGTGCCGCCGGAACCCGGCGAAACGACGGCCTTGATATGCGCGGGCTGCGGGACGTCGTTGGAATCCGTGTCGGTTGGCTGCGATGCAGGAAAAGCGAAAGTGTCCGCTCCACTTGTAATTCGCATTCCGAAATTACTCGCTGGTGCGGACGAAGCTGCGCCGCGAAAAACGGGGATTTCAAAATCGTCAGAGTAATCCACCCCGGGCACGTCCGCCTGCGCGTGGAGTATCCAAAGAACCTGGTCGTTCGGATTGTCGAGATTGGTGACCAAACTGTCTGCGGGGACTGAGAATTCCACGGGAATGGCGCGGCCAAGGGGCCCTGGCTGCACGGCCCCAGTGGGAACATTCTGGTCCGCCTGCCATAGAACGACCTTACTGGTGCTGTGGCTGTCGCCTGATCCAGTGACGATTTTGCGCACGCAGGAAAGCTTTAGATCGATGCCATGCTCCGCGCGAGTTTCGAATTTCAGGTGAATCCTTCCACTCACTTTTTCGCCCGGTAAGAACGGAAGCGCATCGAACTCAAAGTAAGTGTCGCCGAAGCGCCGGTGGCGAGTCGTGGCGCGCAAAGCGTTTACGAGAAGAATCAAGCCGAGTGACGAAAAACCGAGAACCAAGAATACGCGAGGATCGTTCGCGCCCACCATCTTCGGAACGAGATTCGCAGCCACGGGAACCGTGATCATGTTGCATAAAATGCAGATCACCCAATACGTGATTTCGCTCTTCTTGTTCCGGCTGTCCGCCCGGCGCGAAGCCCAATCGGCGCGCCACAACCAGGGAGAAAGGGGATTGGATTCCTCGCGGGCAGACTGTTGCTTTAAGAGCGCGTATCCCCGGAAGGCTGCATAGATGAGCCCGCCACCAATGAAAACAAAAACCGAGGCAACCATGATGCCCATGGCGAATTCGAACGTACCGAAATTCCCGCGGCTGACCAACTGCGCGTAAATGAAGGCGAGACCTGCGCACAGAAAGGGGAGTCCAAAAAGGGTCAGGAAAGCGGCGGCGCCCTTGGAAGGCTGTGTCATTCCTTGATTCTAGAATCGTTCGGTGAGACAAAGTAGAAACAGTAGGCTGAAATTGCTATCGCGGTTATACCTGAACTCAGGGACAGGCCTGTCTTTCCATTTCCGGACAGAACAGATTAAGTGCGGCCCTGCAGACCGGCGATTTTAAGCGGCGACCAATTTCGGCCCGGGCTTGCGGCGAGGCTTGCTGGATTCTCCACGCAGCTCGCGCTCGGCACGGGTCCAGTCCTCGAGCGCATTTCCCGGTGCGCCACGGCGCTCCAAATAAATATGGTAGGCGCGCAACGCGATCTCTTCCGTGGTCGGATGTACTCCGGCTGCCCGTGGCTTTCTCATGGTTGTCGAGGAACTTTTCACATTCTTGGACATACTCCCCCCTTCGACTGCTGCTTCTATCTTACAATTAGTGCAACGCCATCTCTTCGAAATTCGCTGGAGATGCAATCGAAAGATTCAATCGTTCAAATCGAAGAAACGGGAAGCCGTGCAGATGGAGAACAGTCTTGGAAACGCGAGGTGCCGGAAATCTAGGTGCGCCGCGGATTCAATAACCCTCGCTCTCGGCCAGGATGACTCGCGTGTGCCGATTCCAGAGCGCGACTTTCGTGCCGGGGTACTGGGCAGCAAGCGCTGGGAGCCGCCGCCGGGCCGTCTCTAAGTCCTTATAACTCTCCAATTCGAGGCGCTGACCGTCGGCGTCCATAATCAAAATGTCGTAAATGGCGTCGAGCACGAGAGAAACCTTTCCCGCCATGATGTACTCCTTCCTTTAGCGTAGTGCGGGAAAACTGGAAATCGTTTCAATTTGAGAAGGTGGGGTCAGTCACTCGCGAAGAGTGAGTCTTCAACTACTTGAAGCCCCTGATCAGCGAGCGGCCACGCCCTTCGGCTCACCAAAGGCGGGAACGACGCCAAGCTGATGCATCAGTCCCCAAACATCCCAGCTGACGTAGGAATCCATGACCTTGGCATTCACGGTGTGGATGATTGTGATTCCGTCTACGGACACTTTCTTGTTCGTGGCGGGGATTCCCATGAATTCGCCCTTGTGCGTGCCGGAAATAGTCCACGCAATGGCCAGCTTTTCATTTTCACCAAAAGAGTCTTCGATGATAAATCGCAGATCAGGAAAGGCAGTGATAAAACGCGTGACTAGGCGTTTGTACGCTTCAGGGCCAACCGCCGAACCAGTGGCGTTGGGATCGTGGAGAGCGTGACTGGGAGAGAGGATTTCGTCCACCAGTTCGAGCCGGCGTTTGTTCCAAACTTCCTCATAGAGTTGCCGAATGATGGCTTTGTTTTCGGCATCGGCTGACATGGGGTTCCTCCTCCTCCGGATCATAGCGAACCGGCAATCACGGAGATGGGCCCTGCCTCACGAAGCGATTTGCAAACCTGGAAGGGGTGAGGCCTGCCAGAGCGTACTCCCAGCTGGAATTGATTGCAATTGTTTCACGAATCTCCACGGGAGGTTGTTCATTGCGCTGCAGATAGATGACCAAAATGCACCGGGCCCGCCGCAGAGAAATGCGCGGCGGGCCCAGGTAGATGCTGAAATGGTTTCAGCTTTGGGAAGTTAGCTCTTTGCCGGGATAGAAACCGGCTCAGAGAGTTTGAACGTCAGGTACGTCTCGGCGGGGAGCTTGACGTCTCTCTTGTTGGTTAAGATGGCTGCAGCAGTGCCGGCGCCAGCGCCGACTGGACCCCCTATCAAAGCGCCTGCACCGCCGCCGGCGAGCGCGCCGATGAGCACGCCAGTTCCGGCGCCGCCACCAATCATCAGCAAGTTTCGCTTCTTGTGGTTCTTGCTGGAGCGGTGAAACGCCGTTGTATGGATGGGATAACTTGTCCCATTCACCCTAACGCTGTGGAGGGCGAGGCGCAGGTCCGCATCTCCCTTGATTCGTCCACCGTGCCGTGATTCCACGATGACGCCGCTAACGCGGGCGCCCTTGGGAATCACTGTGTTTCCATCGACGATGACCGGCTGCGCAACAGTTGCTGCGAAGCGATCACCGGCTTTGGTCCGGTCCGCCGAGACAGGCTGATCGAGAACCACCTGGATCGACGTGTGTTGCGGCAGCGTCGTAGTGTCACGGCTGCCTGCACGCACCCTCATGGCGACGCCAAGCCCAAGTGTCAGCGACAGTGCCGCCAGACCTCCGACCACACCGTAGGAGCGTTTGGTTACTTTCATGAACACCTCCGGCAGTTTCGAACGCAGTGTTTTTGCCAGAGGATGTCCTTCTAACATACTCAAATGACGTGGTTTATTGATGATACATTCCGATCGGGAAGTAAGAAATTCCGGCTGGGCGTAATCTGGATGTACCGTTACTACTAGATGCTACACTTCGGCACCCAGCAAGGGTGGTAAATAAAACCACCCTTCGCCGGAACCATTAGTGAAGTTGTTCGCGTAGTAAGCGCCAAATGCAATCGCGAACCGTGGGTCCGCGAATTACGAAGTAACGCGCACGCTGATCGCAACGTTGGAGCCTCTTTCCTGCCGATACGTTACATCGGCGCTGGCGCCAACTTTCAGGCTTCCGTCTATGGTCGTATTTTTATCGATCATGAAGGTCATGGTCTTGGGAGTGCTTGGATCCTGCTGCAGGTTGTGAGTTTGCGATTGTCCCACGGTGAGAGTGAAAGAAGTCTTCTCCACCGAAGCAATCTTTCCTGACACGGACTGCTCTTGTGGAGCGTTGGAATTGCTTGACAAACTTAGAAGCGCGGCCATGTGGGTCGTGGGCGGTGAAAAGGCCCAGACTGCTACAACGAGAGTTAGACCGGCCACAGTGGTAAGTAATACTCGTCCGACATTCTTCATTTTTGAACCCTCCTAGGATTTTCGGCCGAGCCTGTTTGTTTTTGCAGTAAATTTGCCACGACCACTGGTTGGCGTGAAAAATCTTACATCCTCTGTCGAATATTGAGCTTACGAGGAGCGCTGGCAACAGAAATCTTCCCGGGAAATGGGTACTAGAACGAGAAATCTCTTCATCATTGATTTCAAATCCGACTAGATTCTGCACACAAACAAATACCTGCCCCGGAATTAGGGTGATCTCTGGCGCGAGCTCGCTAGTCTGGAATTGTCTGGGGAACTCTATTTCGTTGCGGACTTTGAGTCTGCGGCAGGCTGAGTTGCAGTATCAACGAAAGAAGGATTGAGAGAGGCCGTGAGGTCGTAAGACTTTCCGCGGTCGGTGAGTCCGGTGACGAGCAGTTCGTAACGGAAGCCCTCCGGATGGCTCTTGCTCCTCAGAAGGACGAGCAAGCCTCGCACTTCCGCTTCGGAATGGACGATTACCTCTCCTTCCATAAGTAGTGGAGTGACGAGCGTGCCGTGAAATTCAGTGCCGTCGCGATCGATGTCAGAATCGACGGAATCCAGCATTCCTACTTCCAGGACCGTGCCCTTGGGAAGGGCGTCCAGAGCATCTCCAGTAGTCTGATTAAGACGAGTTTGTAGATGAAATTTCAGGACGGCGCCTGCGGCGACTCGGACCGGTGCAATAGCAACACTCTGACCAAAAGCGGGGTTAGCAAGCAGGCTGACCGAACACAGAAGCACAGCGAAGAAACGGCGCATGGGCTGGGCCTTTCTCCCTCAAAAAAACGAGAGCGACACACTAATAATTTTAAGTTCGCCCGGGGACGCAGTCAACGCGAACGTCAGGATGAGTTGCGAATCCTACACCGCAACGCCATACCGGGAATTGCGATAGTTGTTCGCGAGAGAACTAAGGATGCCGGAACGCGACTAGGACGGCGCCCCAACCATCGGATGCGCCGAGCGAGGCCCCGGCTGAGGCGGCTCCCGCGATTGATTGTCTTTGCTCTTCGACGATTAGTTTCGTGTTGGGCTCTACGGGCACTCGCTCTTCAATGGTGTAGCCGCTCCCGGAATTGAAACTCGCGGGATTGGCCGTCACGATTTCTCCTAACAGCAAATCTCCGCTGAAATTTGTGGTCACAGTACTGGTAGCAGGCGAAGCTGAGGTTCCCTCCGCGACTGCGGAAACATCGAGAGAGTTGGAGGTCGCCACGCCTGAATATTCAAGAACGGCGAAGCGCATGGTCCCCAGAATCGTGTTGGATACGGTAATGGTATTGGCTCCACCGGCGATGTTTTCGGCGTAGAAGATGCCCAGAGTTTCGGCGTCCACGGTCATATCGAAACGAATCGCTTGCTTATAAACATTGCCGCGCGAATCGCTGACGCTGAATGCTTGGCCGGATTTGCCCGCGCGAATTACAACAGCAATGAAATTTCCGGCGGTGTTGTTGGCGTTGAATGCGAGCGGCGATGAACTTGTTGTGCCAGCGTCCTTGCTGATGTGCTGAACCAGAGCAATGCTCGGTGCGGCTGAATTGACGTTGAAGGCCACGCCATTGCTGGCCACCCCACCGACAGTTACGACGACGTTGCCAGTGGTCGCGCCAGAAGGCACGGACACAGTGATGCTGCCGGTGCTCCACGAACTCGGTGTGGCAAGCGTGCCGTTAAATGTGACTGTGCTGGTGTCTTGGATCGCCGCAAAATTTGCACCCGTGATTGTGACCGGCGTTCCTACTAACCCCGACCTCGGATTCAAGCTAGCAATACTCGGCGTTGGCTTGGTCACAGTGAACAGCACCCCATTGCTGGGCTGACCGCCAACTGTCACGACTACATTCCCTGTTGTTGCTCCCGCCGGTAGTAGCGTCGTGATGGATACAGAGTTCCATGAACTAAAGTTCGGGTTGTCCGGCGTACCGTTGAAAGTTACCGTGCTGCTTCCCCGGCTCGAGCCGAAGTTCGCGCCTGAAATGGTCACATAGTTCAGGACGCCACCGGAGGTCGGAGTCAAGCTGGTAATACTCGGGGGGATGGTGAAGGTCACACCGTTGCTTGCGACGCCGCTTACGATAACTACAAAGTTCCCAGTTGTCGCCCCGGCTGGCACCGGAGCAACGATGCTAGTGGGGCTCCAACTCGTCGGTGTGATGGTGGTCCCGTTATACGTAACCGCGCTGGTACCCTGTGAGGCGCCGAAGTTCGCACCAGAAATAATGACCGAAGTGCCCACTGGGCCGCTTGCCGGGCTCAAGCTCGTGATCGTTGGTGGCAAGGTGACTGTGAATAGTACGCCGTTGCTAGCGACTGCGCTAACAGTGACCACAACATTTCCAGTTGTCGCCCCGCTCGGTACCGACACGGAAATACTCGTGTCCGTCCATCCCGCAAGTGTTACTGCCGTTCCGTTAAATGTGACCGTGCTGGTACCCTGCGATGCACCAAAGTTCGTACCGCTGATAGTGACGGAAATACCCACCGGACCGAAACTCGGGCTCAAAGCGGTGATGCTGGGCGGTGGCGGCGTGACCATAAAGCTTATGCCGTTGCTCGCGACTCCGCTGACTGTAACCACCACATTCCCTCTGGTAGCACCGGCCGGAACTGGCACGGAAATGCTTGTCGTGCTCCAACTCGTTTGAGTTGCTAACGTTCCATTGAACGTGACCGTGCTGGTGCCTTGCGAGACACCAAAGTTCGCTCCAGCAATAGTGATTGGAGTCCCCACTGGCCCGCTTGCGAGACTCAAGCTCGTAATCGCTGGTGGCGGGGTCGCTGTGAATGCTACGCCGTTGCTCGGGACTCCGCCAACAGTGACGATGACATTTCCTGCTGTCGCGCCGGCCGGCACCGACAAGACAATGCTTGTAGCGCCCCAACTGTTGGCTACGCCAGCGGAAATCCCGTTGAACGTGACCGTGCTTGTCCCTTGGGCGAAACCGAACCCGCTTCCCGTTATTGTCACCGTCGAGCCGGCAGGTCCGGAGGTAGGGCTTAAACTCGAAATGTTTGGAATGACGGAAAAGGGAAGCCCATTGCTGGCCCCGGCGCCTACAGTGACAAGGACGCTTCCGCTCGTCGCTCCGCTCGGCACCGGCACCGCGATGCTCGTGTCGCTCCAGACCGTTGGAATGCCTGCTGTCCCGTTGAATGTCACAGTGCTTGTGCCTTGCGAGGCACCGAAGCCCCCTCCAAAGATCGTCACCGGGGTCCCCACAACGCCTGAGTTCGGACTCATGCCCGTGATCCCGAGTGGATATGTAGTTGCACTCGCAACATTAGAATAGCCGCTTAGGTTGCCGGCGGCGTCCTTCGCGCGAATGCGGAAAGAGTAGCTAGTTGCGGGGGTCAGGGGACCTATAGACACAAATGGCGTAATGTTTCCAGGTAACGGCGGATTCTGAGTGAAATTCGCGCAACCCGCCCCTTGGCACTGCTCGACCAGATAGTTTGCTACTGCGACATTGTCTGTAGATGGCGTCCAAGAAAGTTGAATCCCCAAGGAAGGGGACGCCCCCGCCACTAGATTTGTCGGGGCGGTGGGTGGGGTTACGTCCGGGCCGATCGTGAAGGTTAGGCCGTTACTGGCGACTCCACCCACGATTACGACGACATTTCCAGTGGTCGCCGCAGCCGGCACAAGCACTCCAATACTTGTCGCGCTCCAACTGCTGGCTGCACCGGCGGAAGCCCCGTTAAACGCGACCGTGCTTGTTCCTTGCGTCGTCCCAAAATTTGTTCCCGCAATCGCTATTAGACTGCCGATGGGCCCGGAGAGAGGATTCAGGCTCGTGATGCTCGTCGCCACCATAACCGTGAAGCTTGCTCCATTACTCGACACTCCCCCGACAGTCACAACCACGTTGCCGGTCGTGGCGCCCACGGGCATCGGGGCGACGATGCTTGTTGCGCTCCAACTGGTCGGCGTTGCTGGCGTGCCATTGAACGTGACCGAACTGGTTCCTTGTGTTGATCCGAAATTCGTCCCGGTGATGGTTATCGAGGTGCCGATTCCGCCCGAATTGGGAGTCAGACTTGTTATGGTTGGCGAGGTACTTACGCTGGTCGTGGCCGACTTGAATGCCGCGATGGCGGCTCCCCAACTGTCCGCGGCTCCCAAGGACACATTTGCGGACGCGGTACCAGATGCCGGTTGCACCTGGTCTTCAACGATTAGCTTGGTGCCAGGTTCAGCGGGAACGCGCTCTTCGATCAAATAACCGGTGCCTGCGGTAAAGTTTTCGCCGTTCCCTGTCAGGACTGCTCCCAAGAGCAGATCTCCATTCGCGGACGTAGTGACGCTCCCGCTGTTCGGCGCGCTGCTGCTTCCCTGCGCCGCTGCGGTCGCATCCAAGGAATTCGTACTTGCGACGCCTGAATATTCCAAAACCGCGATTCTCATGGTGCCTGAAATCGTATCGGACACCGTGACCTGGTTCGCTCCGCTGGCGATATTTTCCGCGTAGAAGATTCCCAAAGTATCGCCGTTGGGCGCGTCGGTGGTCACGTTGAACTGAATGGCTTGATGGTAGGTGTTGCCGTTGGAATCCCTGACTGTGAAGGACTGACCGGAATGGCCAGCGCGAATGGCAACGGCAATCCAGTTTCCCACAGTATTGTTCGATGGGAACGCGAGCGACGAAGACGTTGCCGTGCCTGCGTCCTTGCTGGCGTGCTGAACGAGAGTTACAGCCACGGGCTGCGGCACAGGATTGCCCATACCGGTAAGGCTCACGGTGTGGGGGCTGCCGCTGGCGTTGTCCACAATCGTCAGCGTTCCCGTGGCGTTGCCGCTCACAATGGGCTGGAACGTGACATTGATGGTGCAATTTGCGGCGGGGGCCAACACTGCGGAGCAATTGTTTGTTTGTGCGAATGGTTGAGTCGCGGCGATGCTGGAAATGCTCAAGCTGGCGTTACCGGTGTTCGCTAAGGTGACGGGTTGCTGAGCACTGGTCGTTCCCACGAGCCGCGGCGAGAAGGTCAGGGAAGTAGTAGATAAAGACAAGACGGGAGCTGGAGTGAATCCTGTGCCACTCAGGGAAACTTGAAGGCTTGTGCCATTTGTCCCGTTCACCGTGAGGAGTCCGGCGCGTGGACCGTTTGTTGCTGGCGTAAACGAAACGTTGAAGCCACACGAACTACCGTTCGGCACGCCAGGAGCACTGCCCGGGGACGTTATGACCGGGCACGTGGTGCTCTGCATAAAGTCCCCGCTCGTCTGGATGCTCGTGATTTGGAAGGGAGTCGCACCAGTGCTGTTCAAAGTAACCGGCTGCGGATTGCTCGTCACACCGACGGGTTGCGGTGAAAAAACGAGGCTGCTCGGAGAAATCGCCGCGGCCGAAGTATTCCCGACCTCATACGCGCCGAGATCAACGATAGCCACGCCGTCGTTGTTGCCATCCACGATGCGCGGGTTGCCATCGAAATCAGTTGCCGGCAGGTTCGGGGTAGTGTTGTCGCTGGCGTCGATTGCGGAGGACCCCAGCCTGAGATGAAAATCGCCGTTGGCCGCACTCATGAACAGCGGATCGGACGAGAGATTTCCGTTTTTTCCCGTTTCGTTAGCGCAGCTACCGTAAAGATTATTACTCTGTGGACTGAACACATCATTAAATTGGAACACCGAAGGAGGGTTAGGCGAAAACTGTCCGCAGTCGACCACACTTTGATTTATCATCCCCACGATAATATTGTTGATCAGAGTTGTAAATCCTTCTGCGAGAACGCCTGAACCCACTGACAGTCGGGCATTGTTGTAAACAATAGTATTATTCATTAAGAGTAGATTGGGGGACCCGTTTGAGGAAATTCCCGCCCCTTGATCGGCTGAATTCCCAACAATGAGGTTATCTAGGATCAGTGCATCAGACTGATTAGCGATCCAAATACCTCCACCCGTCGCAGCAGGAATTAGGCCTGATACCGAGTTTCCGGAGATCAGGTTGCCGCGAATGATCGGAGTACCAGCGGCGAAGAGTGAAATTCCACCGCCTTCAGCGCTGCTGAGTGCGTTGTTTGTAATCGTGTTGTTTAGAATCTGAGCGCTGCCAGCGCCTCCGATCAAGATCCCACCGCCACCGGTGCCGCCACTACCGCAGCACTGATGATTCAACGTGATGGTATTCCCCTTGATGATGGGTGACGCAAATTGAACGGATATTCCGGCGCCTTCAACCGCTTGATTGTTCGTAATCACGTTTCCGCTGATCGTAGGCGACGCATTAGTGATGTAAATGCCGCCTCCCGAACCCTGGGTCGGAGCACTGAATTGGCTTAAGCCGTTGCGGATGGTGAATCCGTTCAGAACAGAGTTGGCCGTCTCGCTGTTGGCAAAAATGACGACTGCGTCATTTGCGTTTCCGTCGATGATGGTACCGGACGGACCGCCGGAACTGGTCACCGTGATGGCTTTACCGTTGAAATTGATATTCTCGATGTAGGTGCCGGGAGAGACGAGCACGGTGTCGCCGTTGCTGGCGGCATTGATGCCCGCTTGAATGGTTGGTTGATCCGCAGGGACGTGGATCGTTTGTTGACCGCAGAGGCTCGCCGGAAGCATGAATAGAGCAAGTAGGCCGATCTTAAAGACGGAAATGCACTTGGCAAACCTTCCGCAGGAATGGAGCATGACCATTTTCCCCTTGTGACCGAGCAAAAGCGGGTGAGGACGCCACCGCTATACCGAACGATAGGTGCAGATTTTAATACCTACGCCGTCAGCTTGCAAAATCTTTTTGATGAATATTTTGTCGAAGTAAGGGAAGCGTCGTTATTCAAACCGGTTGGGGACGCCAGGACCTGGCGCACAGACTTATGATACACTGACTAGGCACACACTGAGTGTGAGTTCATGAAAAGCAAACGCGCCCATATTCTGCTGCCTTACGATCTGGTCAAGGAAATCGACTCGATTGTCGGACCCAGGGGCCGCAGCGCCTTCCTGGTCGAAACAGCCCGGGAGGCGGTACGACGGAGAAAACTTCTGCGTTTCCTGGAAAGCAATGCTCCGGCTTGGAGCGACGCGGATCATCCCGAGCTACGGCGCAGTGCGGCAGAGTTTGTCCGTGAGCTTCGACAGGAGAGCGAGATGAAACGCAACAGTAAGCGACGGCGCGCGAAGAAATGAAGCTATTGCTGGACACGTCGATCCTGATTGACGTCCTTCGCCACAGGAACCAGCGCAGAGAATGTCTTGCCGAGCTTGTGCGAGGCGGACATTCCCTCTCGACCACGACGCTGAATATTGCGGAGATCTATTCCGGCATGCGGCCTGCCGAGGAAAGCAAGACGGAAGCATTACTCAGCGGGTTACAGTTGTACGAGCTCAACGGAACGAGCGCACGGCTAGCGGGCAGGCTGAAGAATACGTGGGCTCGGAAGGGCCACACATTAGCTCTCGCGGATACGATCGTGGCTGCTATCGCGATTGAGCGCGGATGCGCATTGCTCACTGACAACCGCAAAGACTTCCCAATGCCGGAAGTGCAACTTTATCCAGTATCCTGAATGGCGTGAAACTGTTACTTTCGCGACCGATGACCCAGAAGGATGGAAATTAATCCCGACGAGAAACTGCCTATTGCACATTGGCGAAAAAGTTCCGTTGCGAGAGACGTCGGACACAAATGTAAGCCCGCGAGAACTAAGGCTAAGAGAGACCCCGCCGCGGAGGCAATCCCGAGAATCAGCAAACATATTGCAACGATGTGGGAAAACGTAATACGTGAAATTTCGACGGTCCATTTGGAAAATGCATTTGTTTTGCGGCCATTTTTTCGGGGAACCGCAACCCAGTCGCTGGGTACTGGCACCGCCTTGCGTGCAATTCGCAAACGAAGTGGTCCATGCTGCATGAACTCACCCAATGCAGTAAGTTGGAAAACTCCAATCTAGAGCAGGAAAGAATCCACACCATTCCCAAAAACGGAATCTTTCTAAATGACGCTATTAACGAGACTTACGGGATTCGCTATTTGTTCACCTGTTTTAGATTCCTGTTTTGGTGTGCCATCTTGAAACACTTTTCCCGATTTGGAATTATCTCTTGCAGAAGTTGACCTCTTACACCGGGCACGGAGCGACTCAAACTAGTAGGAGGAAGTACTTCGACGCGCCCGCCTCAGAGGAATGATAGACAAATTGGAATGAAAAAGGGCCGCGGAAGAATCACGCGGCCCTAAGTCGCAAATGCAGATTGTTTTGCTCTTTGACCCTTCGCGGAAAAACGCTCAGGAGAAACTCGAATACGATCTGCCAGAATCTGCCCGAAGCTACCGCGACTTCAGCCTAAGCCGAAGAAGGGCAGTGAGAGTAAATCACTGTTCACGCCGAAGCGCGAAGAGCTTGAGCGTGCATCCCCGCGGCCCGTGAGAGCTTAGGGATGCTTGCGTGGCATGACCCGCACACCATAGCGGGTTGAGCCACGACTACTTTAGAAAGGAGGTGATCCAGCCGCAGGTTCTCCTACGGCTACCTTGTTACGACTTCACCCCAATCATGAGTCATACCTTGGGCGCTTGCGTCCTTGCGGTTCGCGCGGCGACTTCTAGTACAGCTCACTTTCGTGATGTGACGGGCGGTGTGTACAAGGCCCGGGAACGTATTCACGGCGTCGATCTGATACGCCATTACTAGCGATTCCGGCTTCATGCAGTCGAGTTGCAGAC
>Ga0209350_1000465_pt1 | contig 23148 bp, 18 predicted proteins | sample GraSoi013_2_20cm_2_FD_185822 | JGI IMG/M metagenome (GOLD analysis project Ga0209350, IMG submission 185822) | Grasslands soil microbial communities from the Angelo Coastal Reserve, California, USA - Sample 09_27_2013_2_20cm (SPAdes) (version 2) | ecosystem: Environmental > Terrestrial > Soil >...
GAGAGCCGCTGCCGTGGCGACCCCGGGGGACCAGTCGGCGACGAGCCCGAGCGCCGCCACCACGCTCGTGAGCGCGATCGATGCTCCCACCGAGAGATCGATGCCGCCGCTGATCATGATCAGCGTCATGCCGATCGCTCCCAGGGCGACGATCACCGTTTGCGACAGGACGATGCGCAGGTTGACCGGCGAGAGGTACCGCGCCGGGGCGTCGGTGAGCAGCGCGAAGACCAGGACGACTACTAAAAGCGCCAGCGCGGGCCCGAGGCGCGCCAGCGACGCGCGGGCCGCCGCCCGCGGCACCAGCCGCCAGCGCGCCCAGCGCGTGGGGACCGCCGCCGCGACCTTAACGTTCGAGTGCGTCAAGCGCGCCCTCGCGCTCTGCGACGATCACTGGCGCTCCCGCCCGAGCCGAGCGGTACATCGCCTCCACCAGCGCGACGCTCCGGCGACCCTCGCGACCGTCGCACAGCGGCGCCGCGCCCGAGGTGATCGCGGCCACGAAGTCCTGGAGCACGCGGGCGTGGCCACGCGCGTCCGCGACTACCGGCGATGACGCGCTGGCGTTGCCGGACGGCTCGCCATCGTGCGCCGGCGCTTCCAGCGGCGTCCGCAGCTCGACCGAGACCACGCGGTCCCGCTCGACGACGATCGTTCCCTCAGAGCCCGTGAGCTCGACCCGCCGTGGGAGCCCCGGGTACGCCGCGGTCGTCGCCTCGAGCGTGGCCACGGCGCCGCCCGCGAACTCGAGACATGCCGCCGCGGTGTCCTCCACGGCGATGGCGTGCAACGCGGTCCGCGTCGTGGCGTACACGCGATCGACGTCGCCGAGCAGCCAGAGCAGCAGGTCGATGGTGTGAATCCCCTGATTCATCAGGGCGCCCCCGCCATCGAGCCCCCAGGTTCCGCGCCAGCGCGAGCCCGCGTAGTACTCCGGCGGGCGGAACCACCGCACGCGGGCCGACGCGACGATGGGGCGACCGAGACCGCCCCGCGCGATGAGTCGCTTCAGCCAGATCAGGTCGGGCGCCGCGCGATCCTGATAGATCACGCCCAGCTTCACGCCGGCACGGTCGCACTCGGCCGTGAGCCCGTCGATGCGCGCGGTCGTGATGTCGAGCGGCTTCTCCACCAGCACGTGCAACCCCTGGCGCGCCGCCGCCTGCGCGTGCTCGGCGTGCACACCCGACGGCGTCCCCACGACCACGACGTCCATGGGCCGATGCGCGAGAAACGCGTCCAGCTCCCGATAGGCCGTGCCCCCGTATCGCTGCGCCATGGCGGACGCCTTGGCAGCGTCGCGGCCACAATACGCCACGAGCTCGACGTCTCCGACCTCGCGAGCCGCCCGCGCATGGGTGTCGCTGATGTTACCGCACCCGACGAGGCCGATGCGAACGGTCATGCGCCGGACGCGTTCCCTCGCGTCAGTCCCTCCCACAGCCCCTGGAGGTACGTGGCGCCGAGCGCCCGGTCGTAGAGGCCGTATCCGGAGCGTCCGCGCTCGCCCCAGATCATGCGCCCGTGGTCGGGGCGCATCGGTCCCGTGAAGCCGATGTCGCGGAGCGCCCGCAGCACTTCGTACAAATCCACGCCGCCGCACGCCGATGGGTGGGCGGTCTCATGAAACCGCCGCTCGCCCGTGACGCGCACATTGCGACAGTGGGCGAAGTGAATGCGAGCGCCGATGCGCCGCACCATGGCGGGCAGATCGTTCTCCGGGTCGGCGCCGAGGGATCCTGTGCAGAACGTCACGCCGTTCGCCGGTGTGTCCACCAGGGCCACCAGGCGCTCGAGATCGCGCCCCCGGCAGATGATCCGCGGCAGGCCGAAGATCGGCCAGGGCGGGTCGTCCGGATGGATCGCCATCCGCACGCCGGCGTGCTCGGCCACCGGGACCACGCGCTCGAGAAAGTAGGCCAAGTTGTCCCACAGGCGCTCGGCGTCCACGTCCCGGTACGCCGCGAGCAGCCGCTCGAGTTCTTCGGCGCCGTACGCCGTGGCCCATCCCGGCAGATCGCCCGTGCCGCGCGACAGGTCCACGGCCGCGAGCGCCCGGTCGTCGTAGGCCAGTGCCGTAGATCCGTCGGCGAGCGGCTTGGCCAGGTCGGTGCGCAGCCAGTCGAACACCGGCATGAAGTTGTAGCACAGCACGGGAATGCGGAGCGCGCCCATGGCGCGCACGCTTTCACAATAGTTCGCGATCAGCCGGTCGCGGCCCGGGCGGCCGATCTTGATGTCTTCGTGCACGGGAATGCTCTCGACCACGGCGAAGCTGAGTCCGGCGCCCTCGATCTCTCCCTTGAGGCGCTCGAGCCGCTCGCGGCTCCAGGCCGCGCCCACCGGCACGTCGTACAGCGCGCTCACCACGCCCGAGACGCCCGGAATGTGCCGGATGTGCGCCAGCGGGATCGGGTCGTCGCGTCCGAACCAGCGGAACGTCATGTGCATGCGCGCACCAGCTGCTCGATTTCTTGCGGGGTGGCCCGGTTCCAGTCTCCCGGGATGGTCAGCTTCAAGGCGCCGGCGGCGGCGGCGAACTGCACGGCGTCCGCGGGGTCCCGCTCGGCCACGAGCGCGGCGATGAGGCCCGCGGCGAAGGAGTCGCCGCCGCCCACCCGGTCCACCACGCGCACCTGATAGCGCCGGCTCGGCCAGACGCCCCCGGACGACGCGTCGTATAACGTGGCGCTCCAGCCATGCTCGCTCGCCGACAGCACCTCACGCCGGGTCAGCGCCACGTAGCGACAGCCGTACCGCTCCGCGAGGCGCTGCGCCAGCGAGTCGTCCGGCGCCTCGATCCCGAGCATGACGCGCACCGCGTCGCGGTTGCCGATCAACAGGTCGGTTCCTTTTACGAGCGGCTCGATCACGGCCCGAGGCTCGCGCCCCTGCCAGAGCGCGGGCCGGTAGTTGAGATCCAGGCTGATGCGCACCCCGCCCGCGCGCGCGGCCGTGATGGCAGCGGTGAGGGACGCGCGCGGGCCTTCCCCGAGGGCGGGTGTGATGCCGGAGCCGTGAAACCAGGCGGCGCCCTGAACCGCCTTCGCCCAATCCAACGTCTGGGGCGTGATGGCGGCGAAGGCCGAGCCGGCGCGGTCGTACACGACGCGACTGGCGCGGATATCGGCGCCGGGCTCGACGAAATAGATCCCCATGCGCTCGCTCGCCCCGCCGAGCGCGATCGATCCCGTGCCCACGCCCTCGGCTTGCAGCGCGTGCAGCGCGGCGTGGCCGATCGCGCTATCGGGCAGCCGGGTGATGTAATCGGCGCGCACGCCGAGATGCGCGAGCCCCACGGCGACATTGGCCTCGCATCCGCCGAAGCCGGTACGCAGCTCCGGCGATTGAAACAAGCGCTCGTGTCCGGGCGGGCTGAGCCGCAGCATCAGCTCGCCGAACGTCACGGCGCGCGGGCCGCTCACGCCGGTGCCTCGGCGGGCTGGCGGCGGGCCTCCGCGACGCGGTCGATCAGCGCGCGGGCGCGCGCCGTCAGCCGCTCCCAGGCCTGCTCCGTCACGAGCGACGGGCTCACCAAGGCGCTGCCGAGGCTGACCGCGATCGCGCCGGCGCGGATCCAGTCGCCCGCGTTGTCGAGCGACACGCCACCGGACGGCACCAGGCGGAGAAACGGCAGCGGGGCGAGCACTTCGCGGATGTAGCGGGGTCCGACCAGCGACGCGGGGAAGAGCTTGATGTGCGACGCGCCGGCGCGCGACGCCTCGACGAGCTCCCGCGGCGTGAGCGCGCCCGGCATGCAGGGAACGTCCGCGTCGCGGCAGCAGCGCACGACGGCCTGATCGAGCATCGGGCTCACGACGAAGCGTGCGCCGGCGGCGATGACGGCGCGCGCGGACCGCTCGTCCAGCACCGTGCCCGCGCCGACGACCGCGCCCGGGACGGCGTTGGGTGCCGTGAGGTCGGCGATCGCCGCCAGCGCGCCCGGCGTCGTCAGCGTGATCTCCACGACGCTCACGCCCCCGGCCACGAGCGCGCCGGCGAGCGCGCGAAAGTCCGCGGCCGCCGGGAGCCGCACCACCGCGATCACGCCGCTCGCTAGTGCCGCATCGATCATCCGAGAGTCGCCTCTACGCTTTCGTGCTCGAGTCGCGCGAGCGCCTGGGTGGTCGCCTCGAGGAACCCGGGAAGCCGCGCCAGGGAGGAGCCCCACAACGCCTCGTCGGCCAGAGCACGGGCCGTCAGCCGCTCGAGCGTGTCGCGGGGAAGGGGGCCGGACGCATAGTCCCCGTCCATCGCCAGCCAGTGCCGGGCGACGAGCGGGAGATCGGCGTCGTTGATCGGATACGTGTGGCCGCGCCACCGCCCGTGCGGCGCGGACCCGGGCGGTGCACCCTCGGAAACCGGGCGAAGATATCGCAGGTGCGCGGCGCACGCGAGCGCGAGCCCCTGCGGAACGCGCCGCTCCTGCTGGACGAATCGCTCGATGGCCGGCGCGACGCGCACGCGCATTTTCATGGTCTGGTTGGTGGCGATCACGCGCCACTCGTGCTCGAGCCAGGGATTGCGAAACCGCTCGAGCACGCTCGCGGCGAATGCCCGCGCCTGGACGCGCGGGATAGCGGTCGCGGGCACGAGCTCCTGGAACAGCGTGCGCTCGAGAAATGGCCCCAGGCGGGGATGCTCCGCTGCCTCCCGCACGGTCGCCACTCCGGCGAGCAATGCCAGCGGAGCGAGCGCGGTGTGCGACCCGTTCAACAGGCGCAGCTTGCGCTCCCGGTACATCCCGATCTCGGATGCGAACACCACCGCGTCGGGAGCCACGTCGATCGGGAATGCCGCCCGCACGGCGGCCGGCTCCCCTTCGATGGCCCACAGCGCGTACGGCTCGGTGACCGTGAGCAGCTCGTCCGAGTAGCCGAGCTGCGCGTCGAGCGCGGCGCGCGTTTCGGGGGGCGGGCTGCCCGTGGTAATGCGGTCCACGAGCGAGGAGCAGAAGTGGACGTGGGAGGCGAGCCAGGCGCGGAACCGCTCGCCGCGCGGCGACGCCAACCGGTCGATCATCGCGGCGAGGCGCGGTCCGTTGTCGGGGACGAGCTCGGTCGGGATCACGTACAGCGGCGGCCCGTCCGGCAGCCGCTCGAAGCGCGCGTGCAGGACGTCGACCAGCCTGGCGGGGAATCCCGCTTCCAACCGGAAGCCGGCTTCGGTCACGTTGCTCACGATCACTTGCAGCTCGGGTTGGGCGACGGTCGCGCGCACCGCCTGCCACTCCGTGTCGGCGACCAGCGCGCGCGACACGGCGCCGATCAGGCGGGTGCGCTCGATCGGCGCGCCATCGAGCAGGCCGCGCTCCACCAGCGTGAACAGCCCGTCCTGGGCGTTGAGCGCGCGCGCGCTGCCGTGCGGGGTGCTCTGCACGACCACGATGCGGCCGTGGAACGCGCCGGCGCGGTTGGCCGCGTCCACGGACGCCGCGCACAGGGCGCGCAGCAGCATGCCGGTGCCGAACTGCAGCACGCGCTCGGGGAGCTCGTCCCGGCGGTAGGCGCTTTCCGGCCAGTGGGCCCGACCGACTAACGGCAGGCGGACGCTCGCGGCGTGCACGCTGGTTTCGTCACCTCGTGACAGGAAGATCAACGGCGGTCTCGAACTTGCAACCCGTGACCCGGCGCACAAGAGCGTGAACAGATGTCCGTTGCGCCACCGCAACATCTGGGTACCACGGGTCACGTGCTCGCGCCACACGTCCGCTCCCCGCTTCCGACGCTCAAGCGTCGCGTACCCCCCGCGACGCCGCCTTCGCCACATTGCTGGGAGTCCGCCTTCCAGGCGTACTACATCGAGCTGTGCGAGTATGTGCTCCGTTTTGTAGGCTCGGCGGAAGCCGCGCAGGATCTGGTGCAGGATTTGTTCTTGCGTCTCTGGGACAGCCGCGGCCCGCACGACGCGACCCGTCTCACGCGGCCGTACCTCTATGTCGCCGCGCGCAACCGCGCGCTCAAGTATCTGCGTCACCGCCGCGTGGTGACGGCGTGGATCGCGCGCGCGGCCAGTGAAGAGACCCCCCCGTCCGATACGCCTGAAGACCTGTGCCTGCGCGGCGAGCTCGACGCCGCCGTGCAGCGGGCCATCGCTGAGCTGCCGGCGCGCTGCCGCGCGATCTTCGTGCTGCGCCGCCGCGAGCAGCTGAGCTACCGCGAAATCGCGACCCGCCTCGGCATCTCGCTCGGCACGGTGAAGTCGCAGATGTGGCGCGCCACGCTGCGGCTGCGCGCCAAGCTGGCACCCTACCTGGCCCGCCCCGTCATTCCCGAAGACCGCGCCGGCTAGCCGCCCGTCATCATACTCCCGTCCGCTTGGCGGGTTTTCCAGCAGGAGGCTCGCCATGGCGGAGGGGATCGAAGAGTCCGACCTGCTGCGCTTCGTCGAAGGCGACTGCTCGCCCGACGAAGCGGCCGCGATCCAGGCGTGGATCGCCGCCGATCCGCGGCGGGGCGAGCTGCTCGACGAGCTCCGCGCCGTCTGGCGCCTGACAGGGTCCCGTACGCGGCCATGGGTCGTCGCGGGGGCCCGGCTCCGACTGCTGCACGGCCGCGGCCGTCACGCGGCGCAGCGGTCGGCCGGGTTCTCCGCGCGGCCCCGACCGTTGCGGCGTGCAGGGCCGCGGTTGGGGATGGTCCGCATCGCCGCGGCGATTGCCTGTGTCGTGGCCGGCACGCTCGTGTGGCGGCTACGCCCGCAGGTAGCGTCGTTTCGCGAATACACAACGCAGCCCGGACAGCGCCTCCAGCTCGAGCTCCCCGACTCGAGCCGCGTGTTGTTGAGCGTGGGCACGCGGCTGCGCGTGCCGCGGGACTTCGCCGTCAGTGCGCGCGCCGTCGACCTCGACGGCGAGGCGTACTTCGTGGTACGGCACGACCCGCGGCGTCCCTTCCTCGTGCACACGCGCTGGGGCGTGACGGAAGATCTCGGCACCAGCTTCGACGTGCGTGCGTACCCGGGGGACGACTACCTCCAAGTCGTGGTAGCGGCCGGCCGGGTGGCCCTGCGGGCCGGGGAGGGGGGGGGCGACTCGGTGCTCAGCTTGCGGTCGCGCGAGCGCGGCGTGCTCGACGCGCACGGCGTGCTGCGCGCGACGGCGGGCGTCTCGCTCGGAGACTACCTCGGGTGGACCCGCGGCACTCTCGTGTTCCACGATGCGCCGCTGGGCGAGGTCGTGACACAGCTCGAGCGCTGGTACGACGTGGATATCGCGGTGAGCGACGCGATCGCAGGCGGCGACCGGCTCACCATTTCGTTCGCCACCCGCTCCGTCGACGAAGCTCTCGCGACGCTCGCCCAGGTGGTCGACGCCCGCTGGACTCGGTCCGGGAGGACGGCGCGACTCACCCCCTCGGGTCGGCGACCGTAATCGGAGGAGACCCACCATGCGATTTCTGATTCCGTTTGCGTTGCTCGTCGCGGTGACGGCGCCCGTGCGGTCGCAGCTGGCGGCCGCCGCGTCGCCCTTGGACCGCACGGTGACGCTCACGCTCGAGGGCGTGCCCCTGAAGGACGCGCTCGACGCCGTCGCGCGCCAGACCGGCGTGCGCATCGCCTACTCCGGTCGAGTTGTGCCGCTGGAGCGGTCGGTGTCGGTGCAGCTCGCGGCGGTGCGGGTTGAGGCCGCACTCGATGCGTTGCTGCACGGCACTGGTGTCGCGTCCACGCTCGACGGCACCGGTCAGATTCTGCTCGTGACGGACCGATCGGTCGGGCGCGCGCGGCAACAGTCCGGGTCGATCGCCGGAACGGTCAGAGACTCGACCACCGGCGCTCCGGTAGTGGACGCGATGGTCACGCTCGTCGGGACGGCGCTCACGGCCAAGACGGGCGCCGACGGTCGCTTTACGATCACCGGGGTCCCGGCGGGGAGCTATCTGATACGCGTACGCATGCTGGGCTACACAGCGGCACTGGTCAGCGTGACGGTGCAGGACGGTGAGCAGGCCGTCGCCGATGTCCAGCTGGCCAGAGGTGCTATCGAGTTGAATCCGGTCGTCGCGATCGGGTACGGTGCCGCCGACCGGCGGAATCTCACCGGAGCGGTGGCGTCCGTGACCGCCGAGCAGTTCGAGACCAAAGCGGCTCCGACGGTTACGCTCACCGCCGGTCTGCAGGGCAAGGTCGCGGGTGTGCAGGTGACCTCGAATTCCGGGATGCCGGGCGTGGGGATCCAGGTGCGCGTGCGGGGGACTGGCTCGATCACGGCCAACACGGAGCCGTTATACGTGATCGACGGCCTGCCGGCGGAGCAGGGGTCGAACGACACCGACCCCAAGAACAATCCTCTGATGTCGGTCGACCCGAACGAGATCGAGTCGATCGACATTCTCAAGGACGCGTCCGCGACGGCGATCTACGGCGCGCGCGGCGCCAACGGCGTGGTGCTGATCACCACCAAGCGGGGTCGGACGGGCACGTCGCAGTTCACGGTGGAGTCGAGCGTCGGCTTCCAGAACATCGCGAAGACGATTCCGGTGTTGAACGCGCCGCAATTCATGCGCCTCACGGACGAGGCCATTCTCAACGCCGGCGGCGACTCCACAAAGCCCGGCTATTTCCACGCCGCGCAAGTCGCGTCCGCGGTGACGTACAATTACCCCGCGATGATGCTCCGCACCGGCCTTCAGGCGAACCAGGGGATCAGCCTGTCGGGCGGCGACCAGAAGCTGCGCTATCTGATCAGCGGCAACTTCACGCGACAGCAGGGCATCGAGATCGGCTCGGACTTCAACCGCTACAGTGTCCGCCTCAACCTCGACGGCGACGCGGGCAGCCGGTTCCGCTGGGGCTCGAGCCTGAGCATGACGCGCGTCGCGCGCAACGCCGCCCGAGTGGAGAACGGCTCGCTCGGGAACAGCGCCAACGGCATTCAGGCGGCCATGCAGTTCGCTCCGTTCCAGGCGCCGAAAGACTCGGCCGGCAACTGGATCAAGACCTCCCCCTCCACGGAGCCCGTCCCGAATCCGATCGCGAACGCACTCGAGGAGACCGACCTGAACACCACGTCCCGTCTGCTGGGCAGCGTGTTCGGTGAGCTGGCGCTCAGCCCCTCGCTCAAGCTGAAGGGCACTCTGGGCGGGAACTTCCAGTTCGACGGGATCCACTTTTTCGCCCCCCGTACGATTCTCGATGGCGGCAACAGCGGCAGCGGGTGGATGTACACGAGTCAGGGTCGCAATCTCACGAGCGAGAACACCGTCAGCTACGCGCGTTCGGTGGGCCCCGGCGCACTGGACATCCTGGGTGGCTTCTCGGTGCAGACCTGGTACACCGAGAGCGTCGAAGCCAATGCGGCGGGCTTCCCGACCGACTTCACCAACGTCTACAACCTAGGGTCCGGCTCACAGCTCTATCCTCCCAGCAGCGGGGTCAGCGAGCACGCCCTGATCTCTTATCTTGGACGTGCCAACTACAACATCGCCGACAAGTACCTGTTCACGCTCACGGGCCGACGCGACGGCTCGAGCGTGTTCGGCGCCAACCACAAATGGGGCTTCTTCCCGTCCGGTGCCTTCGCCTGGCGCGTCGGCGATGAGCAGTTCATGCGGGGGCAGTCGCTGTTCAGCGATCTCAAGCTGCGGTTGAGCTACGGCACGGTCGGCAATCAGGCCGTCAACCCGTACCAGTCTCTGTCCCAACTCTCGGTCGGCTGGGTCGCATCGGGCGCGACGGAGATTCCAGCGATGACGCTGAGCAGCCTCATGCCCAATCCGGACCTTCACTGGGAGCAGAAGACGGAGTTCAACGCGGGGCTCGACGGGGCGCTGCTCGACAACCGGGTTGCGTTCTCGCTCGACGTCTACCGTTCCAAGACGAAGGACCTGCTGCTGTTGATGAACGTGCCGGTGACGACCGGCTACAGCCGGCAGCTGCAGAACGTCGGCTCGATCCAGAACAACGGCGTGGAGCTGTCGCTCACGACCGACAACGTCTCGCGCCCCAACCTCAACTGGCGCAGCACGCTGACTCTCTCGCACAACGGCAACAAGGTGCTCGACCTCGGGACGCGGCCCGACACCTCGGGAAAGCCGGTAGCCATCACGCAGTTCACCGTGACGCCGCGCACGGGCAACTTCTTCGATGCAGGCGATGTGTACTTGGTACGAGTGGGCGAGCCGCTCGGCGCGATTTACGGCTATCAGGTCACCGGCTTGTGGCAAAAGGGTGACACGGGCGCTGCGTGCTACATGACGAACCCGGCCGACTGCACGCCGGGCGAGTACAAGATCGCCGACCTCGCTGGCGGCGGGCCGAAGGGGGATCGGCCTGACGGCAAGATTACCAGTGCCGACCGCACCATCCTCGGCAACAGTCAGCCAAAGTTCTACGGAGGGTTCAGCAACACGGTCACCTACGGCCGGTTCTCGCTCGACGCGCTCTTCAGCTTCGTGTATGGAAACAAGGTGATCAACGCTGGAAACGCCTACGGCTGCCTCGACATCATGCAGGCGAACGAGCGGACCTGCGTGCTGGATCATTGGGACTCGACACACACCAACACCATGGTCCCGCGACCCAATCGCGACCGCGCCCGCTCGCTCTACAGCACGTTCGTGGAGGATGGGTCGTATCTCAGGCTCCAGACGCTCACGCTCGGCTACGACCTGCCGGCGGGCCTGCTGTTCCGCGGCGCTGCGACCGCCCGGGTGTACGTCACCGGCCAGAACCTGTTCACGCTCACCGGCTACTCCGGCTTCGACCCAGACGTGAACAGTCAAGGCGGAGATCCACGCTATGGCCTGATCGACATCGGCGCCTACCCGCGGTCGCGCGTATGGAACTTTGGCGTCCGGGCCACCTTCTGAGCCGCGAGGACACAGCCATGAGATACCAGCCATCCGTTACGCCCCTGGTGCTCGCGGTCGGCCTGTCGCTCGCCGCATGCTCCGACCTGCTGGTCGAGAACCCCAAGGGATTCACGACCACCGACACCTTCTTCAAGACGGGCGCCGACCTGAACAGCGGCACGCTCGCGATCTACAGTGCGTTGCGCGGGTTCGAAGGGCAGAGCAATTGGACGACGCCCGAGCTCGCATCCGATCAGACGCGCGCGGACAATCGCGAGCCCAACGCCGGCACCTACGGGCCTGATCGGCTCACCTGGAGCGCCGCGAGCGGTCGTGCGACTGTGCCGTTCGGCACGCACTACGCCGTCATCACGGAGGCGAACCTGGTGCTCGCCAAGGGACCGGGCATTCAGACCTCGGACACGCTCACCAAGGCGTACAATCTCGCCGAGGCGAAGTTCCTGCGCGGCTATGCCTATTTGCGGTTGACCAAGATGTACGACGGGGTGCCGCTGCTCCTGACTCCGGAGGAGCAGGCGAACGCGAGCCCGACCCGCGCCACGGTCGAAGCGGTTCATCAGGCGGTGATCACGGATCTGACCGAGGCCAAGGCGGGCCTCCCCGCCGTCTGGTCGGGGGACGACGGCTACGGCAACCCGACCCAGGGGCGCGTCACCAAGGGTGCGGCCGAGATGGCGCTGGCCGACCTGTACCTCTGGCGCTCAAGCTTCATGGGGAAGAACGAGTGGCAGCTCGCCTCCGACTGGGCCGACAGCGTCATCGCCTCCGGTCTCTGGTCGCTCAACGACGACTACATCAAGACGTTCCTGCCCAGCAACAAGGGCAACGCGGAGGAGATCCTGGTGATCACCAACTCCGGCGCCGTCGATCGGACCAGCAACATCTTTCAGTTGTTCTATTATCCGCGCGACTGGGGGCTGGACGCCGGGCAGGGAGGCGGCTGGGGGTTGATCCACCCGACCGACTGGTTCTTGAACAGCTATCTCCCGGGCGACTACCGTGGATCGCGCGGCTTCGAGGGATACAAGACCGACTCGGCGTACGTTGCGGGCGGCTGCGGCCTGACGATCTGTGCTGACACCTTGGGGGACGGACCCATGCCGTACAAGTACCGCAAGAGTGACAACGGCGCGACCTGGTGGCTGGGCGACGTGGACGTCCCCCTGTACCGCTACGCCGAAGCGCTGCTGATCTACGCCGAGGCGCAGAACGAGCTCGGCAATACCGGCGTCGCCGTGCAGTACCTGAACATGATCCGCGCCCGCGCCCGCAAGGGCACCGGCGCCCAGGCCCGCACCGAGCCGCATGACTACGGTACGGCCGGCGAAGCGATGGACAAGCTGTCGGTGCGCGATGCCATCTTCATGGAGCGCGCCTGGGAGTTCGCCTTCGAAACCAAGCGCTGGTTCGATCTGGTGCGGCGCGACTCGGAGGAGCCGGGATACTGGAAGAGCAGTCTCATCGCGCACGATCCGAACTTCGACCAGACCCCGCCCAACCCGAAGCCGTTGCCCGACGAGTACAAGAAGCGGTGGCCGATTCCCCAGGCGCAGATCGACGCCAATCCCGCGTTGTGTCAGAACCCGGGATACGGTGGCACGGCCTGCCCCCCAGGCGTGACTGTGCCGTGATCGCACGCGGCGCCCCTCGGCTCCATCCGGCGATGGGCGGTGCTTTGCTGAGTTGCGGAACCGCATCATCGGTCGATCAACCAGTCGCGCACAATCCACGTCGCGACGACTCCACACTACCAACAGTCGGTTTGTAGACGGTGTGCAACGCGCGCGGTCAACGCCGTGTCGCGCGGGCCGCGCTAACTCGTTGTGAGGTCTTGTCACACTGATCCCGGGCGCGACGCGCGCCGGCCCCCGATTGATCCGGCCTCAAACTTGAAAGCAGCCCCGTCAGCATAAATCCGTTGCACCCTTGAGCCGCCCAGGGGGACGACGTCATGCACGTAGTGTTGTGTCCGCACGCCGACCGTGGCGTCGATTGCGACGCCGCCCCCGCGCTTTCCCGTTCCTGCAGGTCTCGAACTCCGCTTCATCGCTTCTCTGCCGGAGGCTGTCCATGAGATACTTCGGTATCCTGCTCGTATGCACGGTACTCGCCGCTCAAGTGGGCGCGGCCCAGGATGTGGGCTCGATCGTGGGCAGTGTCACGGCGCGCGAAACCGGCGCTCCACTCGCCGGTGCCGCCGTCAGCGTCCTCGGCACCCGACTCACCGCCCTGACCGCCGCGGACGGCCACTACGTGATCGCTGCCGTGCCACCCGGCACCTACCACGTGCGCGCGCGACTCATTGGCTACGGAAGCGGCGAAGACACGATCGTCGTCGCGGCTGGGCAGTCCGTCGCGGCGGAACTCCGGCTGCCGGCCCAAGCGGTCCAGCTCGACGCCGTCGTAGCGATCGGCTACGCCACCGTGCAGCAGCGTGACTTGACGGGCGCGGTTGCCTCGGTGAGCGGCGACGCCGTGGCGACCAAGGCAGCCCCGACGCCGACCGTCAACACGGCGCTGCAGGGCCGGGCGGCCGGTGTTCAGGTCATCACGAACTCCGGGATGCCCGGGGTCGGCGCCAGCGTGCGTATTCGTGGCACGAACTCGCTGACCGCGAACAGCGAGCCGCTTTACGTCGTGGACGGCGTGCCCGCGGAACAGGGTGTGGGAGGCACCTCGAGCTCGGCGCAGGATCCGCGAAACAATCCCCTGATGTCGATCGACCCGAACGAGATCGAATCGATCGACGTCCTCAAGGATGCGTCCGCGAAGGCGATCTACGGGGCGCGCGGGGCCAACGGCGTGGTATTGATCACCACCAAACGTGGCCCTACGGGCGAGAGCCACTTCACTGTGGAGTCGAGTTACGGCTTCCAGCGCATCTCGAAGATGATCCCGGTCTTGAACGGCCCGCAGTACCGGCAGCTGCGCAACGAGGCCATCTGGAACGCCACGCGGGACTCCACCAGGCTGCCCTACACGGCGGCGCAAATCGCTTCCGCGTCGTCTTATGACTACCCCGGCATGATGCTCCGAACGTGTGCGTCCTCGGCCTGCGTCGCCGCGCCGCAGGCGAGCGAAGGCCTGACGCTGTCCGGCGGGAACGAGCGCGTACGGTATCTGTTCAGCGGCAACTACATGAAGCAGAACGGGGTCCTCATCGGGTCGGACTTCCAGCGCTACGGCGTCCGCTTGAACCTCGATGCAGACGTGAGCCAGCGGTTCCACGTCGGCACGAGCCTCAGCGTCGCCATGGTCAGCCAGAACGTCGCGCAGGAGGAGAACGGCAGCGTCGGCGCCGGCGCCAACGGGATTCTCGCCGCCATGCAGTTCGACCCGTCGCTCGCACCCAAGGACGCCAACGGCAACTGGACCAAGTCCGCCATTCTGGGCGAGCAAGTGGAGAACCCGGTGGCCAACTCGAGCGAGCTGAAACAGCTGAACACCATCTCGCGCATGGTCGGCAACGTGGTCGGCGAGCTCGCCATCACCGACGCCCTCAAGCTGCGCAGCACGTTCGGCGGCTCTTTCAGCTACAGCGGCACCGAGTACTACGCGCCCCGCACCATCGCCCCCGGCTTGAGAACTGGCGGCGACAGCTATATCTCCGCCTCGCCCGTTCCGTCGCGCCAGCTCATCAACGAGAACACCCTCACGTACCGGCGCGCCCTGGGCCCCGGCCGCGTCGACGTGCTCGGTGGATTTTCGGTACAGACCTCCCACAACGAGAGCGAGACTGCACGTGCGCAGGGGTGCGCCAGTGACGCCACGATGTTCTTTGCATATGGGTCTTGCGGCACGTTGCGCCCCTCGGACAGCAACGCCTCGGATTGGACCCTCGTGTCGTATCTGGGCAGGGCTAACTACGACCTGAACGACAAGTATCTCTTCACTCTCACGGGGCGCACGGATGGCTCGAGCCGCTTTGGGAAGAACAACAAGTGGGCGTTCTTTCCATCGGCCGCCTTCGCGTGGCGCGTGTCGAGCGAACCGTTCATGGCCCGACAGTCCGTGTTCGGAGACTTGAAGCTGCGGGTGAGCTACGGGAAGACCGGCAATCAGGCGATCGACCCGTACCGGACGCTCGATCAGCTGGGTGTCTGCTGGTACTCCAACGGAGCCTCGGAGATCAACTCCCTGTGCCCTTCGGGCACGAAGGGGAACCCCAATCTCAAGTGGGAGACGCAGCAGCAATTCGACGTGGGGGTCGATGCCAGCGTGCTGTGGAACCGCGTCGCCCTCACGCTCGATGCCTATCACGCGGTGACGCACGACCTGCTGCTCAGCGTGCCGCTGCCGGCGACCTCGGGGTTCACCAATCAGTTTCAGAACATCGGCTCCGTGCAGAACAACGGCGTCGAGCTGTCGGTCACCAGCGTGAACGTCGTCGGCACGCGCTTCAGCTGGCGCAGCGCGCTCAACCTGGCGCACAACCGCAATAAGGTCCTCGACCTGGGAGGTGTCACGCAGATCTTCCCGGGCGTTCGGGGCGGCGGTTTTGTCGAAGGCGGGCAAACCGACATCGTGCGGGTCGGGGAGCCACTCGGCGCGATCTACGGCTTTAAGACGAACGGCCTGTGGCAGGTCGGCGATAAGTGCTATCTGTCGAACGCCGCCAACTGTACGCCGGGCGAGTACAAGATCGCCGACCTCAACGGCGACGGGAAAATCGACTTGAACGACCGCACAATCGTCGGTTACGCCGATCCCAAGTTCTACGGGGGCCTCTCGAACAACCTGGCGTACGGACCGTTCACCCTGGACCTGTTCATGAATTTCTCCTACGGCAACCAGGTCGTGAACATGTCGCGCGTCTTCAACGACCTTGCCACCGGCTTTCTCAACGAGCGGGCCGACGTGCTGGATCGGTGGACGCCCCAGCATACCAACACGACCGTGCCGCGCGCGAACTTCGCGCGCCCCCGTCGCATCTACAGCGCGCAGGTGGAGGACGGCTCGTTTCTGCGCCTTCAAACGGTGACCTTGGGATACGATCTGCCGATCCACGGGTTGTGGGGGGCCAAGGCGGCTCGTGTCTACGTCACGGGACAGAACGCGTGGACCGGCACGAGCTACACCGGATTCGATCCCGAGGTCAACAGCATGGGCGGAGACCCCAGGGTGCGCGGCGTCGACGACGGCGCCTACCCGCGCGCGCGGGTGTGGAATGTCGGCGTGAACGTGACCTTCTGAGAAAGGAATCGTCCGCGATGAACAGCAAGTGTCCTGCCCTGGTACCCGTCACGCTGTCGCTCGCGCTGTCCGTGGTCGCCGCGTGCAGCCTCACGGAGGAACCGACGTCGTTTCTCACGACCGACTCCTTCTTCCAGACCGAGGCAGACTTGAAGAGTGCCGTCCTGGCCGCCTACTCGCCGATGCGCAGCAACAACCTGTTCAACGGATGGCCCTGGCTGTCGCTGGAGCTGGCGTCGGACCAGGTGCGCATCGACCACGACGAGCCGAACCTCGAGACGAGTGGACCGGATTTCCTCTTCTACTCGACGGGGAGCCGTGGCGTGACGGTCGCGTGGCGAGAGCTGTACAACATCGTATACCGCTCCAATCTCGTCCTGGCCAATGCGGACCGTGTCCAGCAGTGGAACAATCCCGCGCTCAGGGGCACGTACACCGCGGAAGCCAAGTTCTTGCGGGCGTACGCGTATCTGTGGCTGACCAAGCTGTACGACGACGTTCCCCTTCTCTTGACGCTGGAAGATCACGCGAACCTCCACGTCGCGCGGACGCCGGTCGAGCAGGTCCATCAGCAGGTCATGAAGGACCTCACCGAGGCCGAGGCGGTACTCCCCACCAAGTGGGGCGCGAGTGATCGCGGCCGCGCCACGCAGGCCGCAGCCGACATGGCGCTCGCCGACCTGTACCTGTGGCGGGCCAGTTACCTCAAGAAAACCGCCGAGTGGCAAAATGCTTCCGACTGGGCCAAGAAGGTCATCGATTCGGGGATCTGGGGACTCAACGCTGACTATATCACCACGTTCCTGCCGAGTAACAAGGGAAATCCCGAGATGATCTTCTACGTTCCCGCGTCCGGCCTTGATTCCCGCAGCAGCAACGGCTGGCTGGTCAACTTCTATTTTCCGCGGGACTTCGGTCTCTCGACGGGCGGGGGCTGGGGGGCAGGGCACCCCACGACGTGGCACTACAACCTCTATGCACCCGGCGACTACCGCCGGGACGCCGGCTATCGAACCGGCGGCTGCCGTTGGGACGGCTACTGCGTTGCGTCTTTCAAAGACGGCCCGCTGCCGTGGAAGTACCGTCCGACGAACAACGGATCGGACGGGGGCAAGTGCGACGTCGACATCCCGCTCTACCGCTACGCCGAGGCCCTGTTGATCTATGCGGAGGCGCAAAACGAGCTCGGGAACGCCGCCACGGCCGTGACGTACCTCAACATGATCCGCGCCCGGGCCCGCAACGGCACCGGCGCCGAGAACCGGTCCAGTCCGGCCGACTATGCCGGACCAGCCGACAAGCTGACGCTGCGCGACACGATCTTCATCGAGCGTGACTTGGAGCTCGCGCACGAGGCGAAGCGTTGGTTCGACTTGGTGCGTCGCGATTCGGAGGATCAATTGTACTGGGCGAATAGCCTGCAGGACCACGACCCCAATTCCTGGGTCATGCAGCCCATCCAGACGTACAAGATGCGGTGGCCCATACCCCAATCCGAGCTCGACCTCGACCCGGCCCTGACCCAGAACTCCGGCTACTGATCGTCGGCAGTCCTCCGCCTCATCCGCGCCCTGCCAGTAGCCCCGGCAGGGTGCGGGTTTTCTATGACCGTTGTATCTTCGAGCGTTGCGCCCACGCGACATCAACAACACGTTGCCGAAAGGAACCCGAAGGAACCCGACATCCCAGAACAGGGTTCAACCGGCCCTACCCTGACTCGAGGCGGAGATATGAAGCACGCCATCTGCTGCGGATTTGCCGTCGCGCTAATCACTGGTTGCGGGCCGACCGGATCGCGACGCAGCGAGGTCCCGACCCCCGACGACCAGGTCTCTGTTGGCTACGGGACCATGAGCAAGCGTGATGTGACGGCGGCCGTCACGTCCGTCTCCCCGACGGAAGCGGAGGCGCGCGTCACGCGCATCGAGGATCTGCTGCAGGCCCGCGTGCCGGGCCTCGAGGTGCTCCCGCTCGCCAACGGCACCTTCACGCTCCGGCTGCGTGGTCGTCATAGCATTTCGGGCGCGAGCCTGGCCGACGAACCGCTCCTGGTGATCGACGACATACCGGTGCCACAAGGCTCACTCGGCAGCGCGCTGGCCGGAATGTCCCCGCGCGACGTGGGGCGCGTCGACGTGCTCAAGGACGCCGCCGCCGCGAGTATCTATGGATCGCGCGGGGCCAACGGGGTTATCATCATTACAACCAAGCGAGCTCCGTTGCCTACTCCGTGATCCTGCCGCTCGTAGCACTGCTGCTGCAAAACCCCCCCCCGGCGCCGGCCTCCGCTGCCGCGCCCGCGCGGGTGATACACGTCTGGCTCGGCTCCGCCAGCCCGCTCGTCCGCGGGGCGGCGGTCCGCGTGTACGTCGAGGCGGGGCAGGACGGCAACCTCGTTGTCCTGCACCGTCGCACCGACGGCCGCATCGAAGTCCTGTTTCCCAAGAATCCGGCCACAGATCCCTTTGTCCGGGCGGGCACCTACGAGATTCGCGGCGGCGACGAGCAGGCCGCCTGGGTGGTGGCCGAGCCCGACGGCAGCGGGATGGTCCTGGCTGCCCTCTCACCCGACCCGCTCCGATTCGACGAGTTCGTGCGCGCCGCCGCTTGGGACTCCGCTGCGCTGGTCCCTACCTGGTCGGGGGCGGACGCGGCGGGGTCGATGAGCGACATCGTGCAGCGGATGTTGGGGGACGGCTACTTCAATTACGATGTCGTGACCTACCGTGTCGCACCACCAGTCTACGCTCAGCAGGACATGACGCCGCAGGAGACTGCACCGGCGTACGACGCGTATCCGACGTGTGTGGACTGCACGTTCATCGGGGAACAGCTGGTGTTCTACGAGCGAGTGCTCGGTCGTCGTCACTTCCGCCGGGAGCCCGATCGTGAGCCGCGCCAGCAGCCGATGAGAGCTCTCGCGCTCGCACTCGGTCCCCGCTCGACCGTCGGACCACAACTACTCTCGCCCGGGTCCCGGTCAGCCTCCTCGCCCCACCACGTCGCCGGCCCCGTCCCGATCGAGCCGCGCCCACGCACCCACGTGCGATACACGCGACTCTCGGCTCCCGCGCCGGATCGCACGATGGCCGCGGTTGCGCTGCGTGCTGGACCCGCCCCTGTGGTGATGGCTCGAGCGGGCCTCGCGGTTGCCCGCGCCGGTGGCGCCGGTGCAGCTCTGGAGCGTTCCGATGTCCTGGTGCGGAGCCGGCAGCGCGAGCTGCCGGCGGCGGCGAGCCCGGCCGCCGTGCGCTCCCACGCGGTGGCGGTTGCCCGGAGCGGTGCTGGCGCGGCGCCCGGGGGATCACAGGGCGTCGCCATTCCCCGAGAGGCCTGGGGCGCTCGGCGGGCGACGCTACGACGCTAGGTTGTACCTGTAACGTGGCGTCGTAGCGTCATGCAACTGTTACTGTCCTACCGTAAAATCGATTCGCTTCAGTACGGTCCCGGCTGCATCGTGCACTTCCACGTGCCACGCGCCGGTCCAGTCAGCTGGCACGGTCTTCTTGCTCCACGTGCGCCACGGCGACCCGCCGACCTGCAGCTCCACGTCGCCCACCTGGGTGTCTCCATGGAACCACACGTGGTGGATGCTCGCGCCCCCGGCACCGGACACCTTGGTCCAGCACACCAGCTGGCCGACGTCGGCCGGGAACGTGCTGCCCGTGTCCTGCGGCTGCCGATCGACCACTGCCTTGGCGACCACGGCCTCGGCGACGTCGACGGCCGCGCCGGGCGCGGCCGCAGGGGCGGGGGCTGGAGGGGGGGCCGCAGCCTTGGTCGTATCCTGAGCCGCGAGGCCGCGGGTGCCAAGCAGGGCCAGCGCGATGAACGGAGTGATGCGCGTCATGACGGCTCTCCCACTGGGGTTGTCGGTTGCTCGTCGGTTGTCCGTTGTACGGCCCGCCGGCGACGAAGTTCCAGCAACGCGCCCAGCGTCGCCGCGATCACGATCCCGGTCGCCCCACCGCCGAGCTGAAACCGCACGAGGTATTGGCGCTGCCGCCCCGCGCACTTGCCCGAGAACAGGGCGCCCACCATCGCGCCGCAGGATCCTTGGATCGTCGTGAAGTAGTGGCCCGACCCCGCCGCGAACACCAGGGGAAGGGAGCACAGCACCAGGTGACGGAGAAAAGTCTTCATGGGGAGCCCATCACGTAAAGAAAGACGTAGTTGTAGATCCCCGTGAGCAACGCCAGGCACCATGCGAGCACGACGTACGGACCGGTGTGCCGATGCAGCGGCCGCAGCCGCGCCACGGCGCGGCTCGTGAGCTGCCACGCGAGCCCTGCGAGCGCCGTGATGGCGAATGCGAGATGGATCTTGAAGAACGGCAGCGCGACGAGGGCGGCTCGTCGGGGACTGGGAACCATGAGGAAAGAGAATCCCACCACCACGGCGATCTCGATGACCGCGCTCACACTCATGAGGGTCACATGCAGGGCGACCCGACCGCGCCGGATGCGCGTGGCACCGTAGATCAGGAGGGGCGGCCCCGCCACGGCCCAGGCAAGCGCCGCGACGGCCTGGGGCGGCGCGCTCATCGACCCCGCTCGACCTTCCACCGGTCCACCACCCGTCCCTCTCCCCCGTCCCCCGTCCCCCGTATGACGTGATAGGCGTCGAACAGCGGGACCGTGAGACAGGAATGGTTGGGAATGATCTCGATTTTGTCGCCGACCTTGTAGCGCCCGTCGAGGGCGGTGACCGAGGCGGCCCGGATCTGGCCGTGCTCCTGCGACACAGTCGCCACGGTCAGGTCGGGCGCGTCTTTCACCGCGCCCATTGCCTGGGGCCCCACGTGCGCGGGGCCCGGGTCCTTCGAGAGCTCGAGCGCTCCCGCGTCCACCACGAAGTGTGACGCTCCCGGCTGGTGCGACACCACCGTCGCGAGCACGCTCACTCCCACGTCCGCCGGCTCGCAGCACCCGATCAGCACCATGGTGCGGTCGTAGAACACGTAGTTGCCGGGTCGCGCCTCCGTGACGCCCGTGAGATCGGTGACCGCCGCCATCGCCGGCGTCGATCCGACACTCACCTCGCGCACCGCGAGGCCTTCTCCCCGGAGCCGTTCCGCGAATGCCACCATGACGCTGCGCTCGCTCTCGGCCACGGCGGCCGCGCCCGCCCGATTGGTCGTACGATACGCGTGACCGGAGTGGGTCAGGATGCCGTCGAACACGAGTCCCCGCTCCTCGCCCAATGCGGCGGCGACCTGAAGGGCGTACGACGAGGCCGGGTCCACGCCCGCCCGATGTAACCCGGAGTCCACCTTGAGCCACACGTGCAGCCCCGAGTCGGCGAGCGCCTGGGCCGCATCGAGGTCGTCGACGACGACGCGCAGCGTCGCCCCGGTCTCCTGCACGATGCGACACGCGTGGGCGACGTGGCCCGGATCGATCGGAAACGCCCATGTGAGGTCGGTGACGCCGGCACGGGCGAACACCTCGGCCTCCACCAGCGTGGACACCGTGAGCCCGCGCGCCCCGTGCTCGAGCTGCAGCCGTCCCAGCTCGACGCACTTGTGCGTCTTCGCATGGGGCCGGAGCGCCACGCCCAGCTGCCGGGCGCGCGCTGCCATATGCGCGAGATTGCGCTCCACGACATCGAGGTGCAGCAGCAGCGCCGGCGTCTCGACGTCATAGGCCTTCACGTTTCCCGTTTCCCCTTTCCCGTTTCCCGCTCATTTGACGATGTGAAATTCCGTCTGGCGCCGCAGAATCCAGCGCATGTGGCCGTCGGGACCGAGCTCCGCGTCTTCTTCCTGAGCCGAGCGGACGCCCTGGTTGTCCCACTCGGGAAGGGGGGTGGTCGCCTGCAGCTCGATCGAGAACCAGCTGCTCGGCACCAGCGACACGTCGCCGCGGTCCGGAACGCCTTCCTGGTGGTCCCACAGGCCGATCAACGGCCCGGCCCCATGACCGCGGTCGCCGATGGGGTGGGTGTAGATCGTCCCGTTGATCCCCGCGGCGCGCATCTGCGCGAGCGCGGCCGCGAGCACCTCGTTCCCGGTGCGGCCGGGCCGCATCTCGGCGAGCAGGAAGTCTTGTAGTTGGTTCGAGTTCGCGAGCGCCCGTTTGAGCCCGTCGGGCGCGTCCGTCTCACCCCGGCGCAGCACGTAGCCCATGTGTTGCGTGTCGGTGTTCAGGCCCAGCGCCGTGATGCCGAAGTCGCAATGCAGCACGTCGCCGCGCTCGATCACCACGGCGCCCGAATCGGACAGGTCATGGCCGCGCCGCTGCACGTCCACGTCGGTGTGGAACCAGGTGCCGAAGCCGAGATCGTTGACGCGCTGGCGCATCCACCAGGCCACGTCGTCCGTCGTGGTCCGTCCGGGAGTGATCACACGGCTCGAGAACGCCGTGTCGATCACGCCCCAGACGACCTCCATGAGGCGGCGGTACACGGCGAGCATGCCGGGTGCGCGGATCTCCTGGTACTCGAGCGGCAGTCGCTCGGCGCGCATGATCCGGGCGCGGTATTCCGCCGGGAGCGCTGCTTGGAGCTGCTCCCATTCGCCGGCGGACAGCCCGTCCGAAAAGGCATGCGCGTGCGAGATGTCGACGGCGATGGTCTGCGGTTTGCGCTCCTCGATCACGCGACGCAGCAGCTCCCACTGGGCCTGGCCCACCAGCTCGGGGCGGCGGCCGATCGACGGGTCGATGGCCTCCCTGGCGTGGTAGGCGTCGTACAGGCCGCCCTGGGAGGTGCCGCCCAGGGCGAGCCGCTCGACGCCGCGCTCGGGGCCGCGATCGTAGAACACGTAGATCGTGCGGCGCCGGGCGAAGAACGTCGTGGCCGAGACGAGGGACCAGAAGACGGGGTCTTCGTTGTATTCCCGCATGGGGACCACCCACATCGCGACGTGGTATTGCCGCATTAGCCGGGGCAGCACCGAGTCCAGCCGATAGCGCAGCCACTCCTGCTCGACGGCGGCCTGCTCGCGCAGCGTGCCCAGGGGGCGCGTCGGCGACGCCGTGAGCGGCAGCGCGGGGGCTTGGAGGAGGGCAGTGGAGATGACGAGAGTGGCGAGCATCATGTGGATTGCAGCGCTCCGAGGGGTTCAAGTACGGGGTCAACCTCCACCAACCTCCACCGCTCTTCGCCCTCGTTCAGTCGAGCTGGCGCCCCGTCACCTCGA
>Ga0209350_1000466_pt1 | contig 23110 bp, 20 predicted proteins | sample GraSoi013_2_20cm_2_FD_185822 | JGI IMG/M metagenome (GOLD analysis project Ga0209350, IMG submission 185822) | Grasslands soil microbial communities from the Angelo Coastal Reserve, California, USA - Sample 09_27_2013_2_20cm (SPAdes) (version 2) | ecosystem: Environmental > Terrestrial > Soil >...
GCAGGCCCCGCCGTTTTTTGAGCGGCGCCGCGTTCGTCGCGGCGTTTTGCGCTTCCTTCGCGGCGACACCCCCGGTGGAGGAGCCGTCGGCGCAAATCGCGAACCCGGTGGCGGGCGGCGGCGACGTGACCGCAGAGGGCCGGAGCCTGTTCAACCAATACTGCGCGCATTGCCACGGGCCAAACGCGGTCCAGGGAGAGCGGCCGCTCGACCTGCGCCGGCTGACGCTCCGTTACGGGCGGCAGGCGCCCGACGTGTTCTACGAGGCGATGAGCAAGGGGCGCCTCGACAAGGGGATGCCCGTCTGGAAGGGCGTCCTGAGCGACGAGGTGCTGCGGCGCATTCTGAGCTACCTGCAGACCGTCCAGACAGAGCCCTGAGCCAGGCCGACCTCCCTCAGCGGCCGTCGAGGTCGAACGCTTCGGCGAAGCGGCGGTAGGACTCGAGCGGGTCGCCGTACTTGCGGTGCCCGGCGGTATGCTGAGCGCTGGCCAGGAGCAATCGGTCACGGTCGCTGGCCGTGGTGCGGAGATAGTCCTCCAGGAGACACATCCCGAGCTCCTGATTGTGGGGATCGTTCCCCAGCTTGCAGGCCGCGGTCGCCAGGAGCTGGAGGAGGGGCGCACGGTCGAAGCCGGCCTTCAGGTAGGTCGCCGTGAGGCCGACCGCCTCGTCGGGCCGGAGGGCGAGGATCGTCGCCTCCAGCCGCTCGAGCAGCTGGCGCGGCGACAACGATTCCGCACCCGGCGGTGGCGTGATGGCCCGGCGGCCATTGTCCGGCGTGTCGGCCTGGTGCTCGGCCGCCCGGTTGATGAAGGACGCCGCGACGAAGAGGAGCTTCAGGCGGTGCGGGTGCTCGAACGTGTCGTAGAACCATCCGAGCGTGTTGCAGTACTCGTATCCGTGCTGCGCCATCGAGAAGTTGTTCGGGTGCCCCGTCTCGAGGATGACCTGAGCCGACGCCACCTGGATCGCGTCGAGGATCCGCCTCGGCCCCCGGCCCGCCTTGAGGAGTGCCACCAGCGCCTCGATGACGGACGGCTCCCGCTGGCGGACGATCACGTCGACGAGCATCGCTTCCTCGGCCGGCGTGAGCGGCGTGTCCTGACGGCATAGCTCTGCATCGCGGCCGTCGAGCAGGTTCTGAACCACGTTGCAGCCCATCTCGTAGGTCGAGTACCAGCGCGGGCCCACCGCGATGTCGGGCACGCCGGCATAGAGCACACTGTGCGCCGCCTCCCAGCCCAGGGCTTCGCCCAGCTCGATCGTGGCGCGCGCGCGAAACGACTTGTGACCGGTCGTGTAGGAGCGGTTGTGGAGCATCCGGTCCTGAACGTCGATCAGCCCGGCGAAGGCCAGGTGGGCCAGCACCTGGCGCCGGCTCGGCACGTCGTCCATGAGCCCGAGGAAGACCCGGTATGAGGTCAGCACCTCGCCGCGCTGGACGAGCGTGAGCCAGTGGTTGAGGCGCTCGGGGAGTGAGCCGTCGACACGGAGCGGCTCCTGGTCCGGCCAGTGCACCATCGGCGCCGGCGGCTCCTGGTTCACCGCGATGCTGTACAGGCGCGTGTAGTGGCCCGGCGCCTTGCCCAGAAGCTGGTTCCACGGGTCGAGCCCCGTGGGGATGTACCAGACGGTCTGCGCCAACGGCAAGAGACGCAGCTCGGGTCGGACCAGCGACATGAGCGGGAGGCTCACCCGCTCGCTCAGCAGGCAATGATCGTTGTTCACGAACCTCACCAGGCCGTCGTCGAGCCGCTGATGGTACGGGACGTGGGTGTACGGCGCGTGAATCCGCACCGTTTCGCTCACGATCTCGGTGACGGGCCGTCCCTGCTTCAAGAGCCCGTACAGCACCTCGGCGGCGCCGAGCTGATCGCGCGCGAGGATCCGCTCTTCCAGGCGGGCGTACTCGGTGGTGGGCACTCGCTCGCGCGTGACCGTGGCTGTCGTCGTCATCGTCGTCACACCCCCCGAGAGAGCCTCCGGCGGAGAGTATAGGCCAAAACGGCGATGCTCAGCCGTCTTGGCTCGGACCCACGACCAACGAGCGGGGCGATTTTCCTTTAGGTGAATCGGCGGTTGGTTCTCTAGGATCAGAGCTGATGGCGATACCATCCGGCGGCGCGAGCGCGGCGAAGCCGAAGAAGACGCGGTCCAATACGCTTCGACAGGCCGCCTCTGCCGTGTTCGCGCTGACCGCCATCGTGCCTCTCCTCCTCTTCGTCTGGACGGTCCACTACCTCGGCGCGCTCTCAAAGCTGCCGGCGCAGGTGGGTCTCGGCCTTGCGCTCGCCGTCGCCCTCGTCGGCTATTTCATTTTCCGCGGGCTCATGGGCAGGATGTCCGACCTCATCCTGGCGCTCGGCAGGGTGGTGGAGCTCCGTGAGCGTTCCAGTACGGGCGCCCGGGCAAGCGCTGAAGCTCCGGGACCCACCGTCGCGGCCGCAGCGGGCGTCGGTCCATGGGCTGCGCCGGCCCCGGCGCGAGCAGGGAGCCCCGCGGCGGCCAAGCCCGCGCCGCAAGCCGCCGCGGAACACGCGCGCGTCACCGTCCCGCCAGATGCTTCGGCAACGCGCCCCTCACCCCCAGCGAGCGCGCCCGCCACCGCCGCCGCTGCCCAGTGGATGAGCCAGCCGACGGAGGAGCCTCACACGGTGACGGGCCTCGGCGCGATCCGGGAGGTGCACGATCTCAGCCGGGCGATGGGAGTGTTGTGGCAGGCCGAAGCCGCCGGGTTCAAGGGACGGCGGGTCGCCGTCTCGGTCCTGAGCTCCCCAAGGCCGGTCATCGGGACGCTGATCGAGCTGACTGACGAAGGCCTGCTCGTTCAGACCGACCGGTCGGAGCGCGTCGCCGTGAGCTTCAATCGCATCTCCGCGATCGACGCAGACGAGTCGCCCGCCGAGAGCTAGCGCGAGCGCATGACGCCCGCATAGGTATCGAGGAGCGGCAGGACCGTCTCCCGCCCGGCCGAGGGAAGGCCGAAGATGGCGCGCTCGACACCGGCGCTCCGGAGGGAATCGACGCTCGGCTTGTCCGGCTTCGCGAAAAAGATCGTGACGGAGATCGACTTCGGATCGCGCCCCGCCTTCTCCGCCCGCGCACGCAGCTCCGGGATCTTCGCCGACGGGTTTCTGCCCTGGCGCGCGATCGGCATCCACCCGTCCGCGAACTCGATCACGCGATCGAAGGTCGTGGCGCCGTCGCCCCCCATCAGGATCGGCGGATGAGGTTTCTGAAGGGGCTTCGGATGTGACCAGATCTTGTCGAAGTTCACGAACTCGCCGTGGAACTCCGCCTCTTCTTTGGTCCAGATCTCTTTCATCGCCAGCACGCGCTCGCGAAGCACTCGCCAGCGTTTCTTGAAATCCGTCCCGTGGTGCTCCATCTCCTCGGCGTTCCAGCCGCCACCAATCCCGAAGATCACCCGACCGCCGGAGAGTCGATCGAGGCTCGCGACTTCCTTGGCGGTGATGATGGGATCGCGCTCGATCACCAGGCAGATACCGGTCCCGAGGCGCAAGCGCGACGTCGCCATCGCCGCGGCCGTGAGCGCGAGGAAGGGATCATAGGCGTGCCAGTAGTCCTTCGGGAGGTCCGGGCCGCCCGGCCACGGGCTCCGGCGACTCGCGGGAATGTGCGTGTGCTCCGGAACCCACAGAGACTCGAAGCCCCTCTCCTCCAGCGCCCGGGCAAGCTCGTCGGGACGGATCGCGTACTCGGTCGGGAACATCACCACGCCGAAGTGCATGGCAGCCTCCATGCGGAATGGCTCTGCGATCGAGGACGCCCCGAGGGCGGCCTAGGCGATCGCCCAGCGCAGATAGACACTGCCCGCGGTGAACCCTGCACCGAACGCCGACAGCACGACGCGGTCGCCGTGGGTGAAGCGCCCCTGCTCGTTCCACTCCGAGAGCGCGATCGGAATCGTCGCGCCCACCGTATTTCCGTAGCGATCGAGATTGATGATGACCCGCCCGAGCGCGAGGCCCAGGCGCTTCGCCACCGCCTCGATGATGCGCCGGTTGGCCTGATGGGGGACCAACCAGGCGAGGTCGGCGACGCTCACGTCGTTGCGCTTGAGGATTTCCTCGGTCACCTCGGCCATGCCGACGACGGCGGCCTTGAACACGGCCGGCCCGTCCTGCACGACGTAGTGCCGTCGCGTCGCGACCGAATCGGCGCTGGCGGGCTCGACGCTCCCGCCGGCAGGGATATGCAGGGACGACTCCCCCTCACCATTCATGTGACAGACGTGGTCGAGGACCCCGACGGACTCGTCCTCGACGGGCTCGACGAGGACCGCTCCGGCGCCATCACCGAACAGGACGGCGGTCGCGCGATCGTCCGGATCGACGACACTGCTCATCCGGTCCGCCCCACAGAGCAGGAGCCGGCGGACGGCGCCCGACTCCACGAGCTTCGCCGCCACGATCAGCCCGTAGACGAAGCCCGAGCAGGCCCCGGCCAGGTCGAAGCCCCAGGCGTTGACCGCTCCGAGTTTTCGCTGGACGACCGCCGCGGTGGACGGGCACAACCGATCCGGCGTCATCGTGGCGACGATGATGCAGTCGATGGCCGCCGGCGAAATGCCACGAACATCGAGGCAGCGGCGAGCCGCGGGCACGATCAGGTCCGACGTGCCTCCCACCGACGAAAAGCGGCGCTCGGCGATCCCGGTGCGTGATCGGATCCACGCGTCGGTCGTTTCCAGCCGCCGTTCGAAGTACTCGTTGGGGTAGACGTCGGGTGGGAGGTAGTGGCCCGTCGCGGTGATTGCTGCGCGCACGATCCGAGTGGGTATCACCTGCCGCCTCATTCTACACGAGCTTGGTCTGGTAAAATCACACTCTCATCGCCCGGCCATGCGTTCCATGGTCGTCCTCCTCGCGTCGTCTCCATCATTCCTTATCATTCTTCTTCAGTAACGCCACGTCCTTCTTTATCATGGGTCGTCCCCACTCGGCACGACGACGCGCTCGCGTACCACCGCGTGGTGACCTCCGGAGGCGGGATGAGCGACGCGCCCAAACGAGTGCTGATTGTCGACGACGATCCCGAGATCACGGACGTCCTGACCGACTATTTCAAGGGCAAGACGGGCTTCACGATCGAGACGGCGGCCACGGCGGAGGCGGGGGTGGCCGCCGCCCGGCGGGTTCGGCCGGACCTCGTGCTCTTGGACCTCGAGATGCCCGGGCTCGGCGGCATGGAAGGGCTGAAACAGCTACGCCGTACGATCGGCGAGGTTCCCGTGCTGATCGTGAGTGGCACCATGGACCTGGCGGCGCCGAGCGACGCGATGAAGCATGGGGCGCTCGCCTTTATCCCCAAGCCGTTCAACTTCCAGTACATCGATCATCTGGTCGCGCTCGCGTTGGACCAGAAATCCTGACCGCTATCCCCTCTCCCCGGGCGCGTGCTTATCCACGAGTGCCAGGAGCTGCCGGACGTCCAAGGGCTTGGTCAGATAGGCTCGGGCGCCGGCCGCCAGCAAACGCTCCACGTGCCCCGGCGTCGCATCGGCGCTGAGGATGAGCACCGGAATCTCCCGCGTCCGCGGCTCGTCGAGCAACCGCCGAAGCACCTCCTGCCCGGGCAGATCTGGGAGGTGCAGATCGAGGAGGATCAGGTCGGGGCGGTGCTCCCGCGCCAGATCCAACCCCAGTCGGCCCTGCATGGCCGACAGGAGCGTGGTCCGGGGCCGTCGGCCCAGGACCTGCTCGATGAGGCGGAGATTGGAGAGGTTGTCCTCGATGTAGAGGACGACCATGCGCGCGTCTGGCGGCGCTGGGTCAACGGTCGGCGAGCCGCCTCGAGGCTCGAGGGCCTCGACCGGCGCCGCCGTCAGCGGGAGCTCCACGGCGAACGTGGAGCCCACACCGACCTGGCTCGTCACATCGAGCGTGCCTCCCATCACGTCGACCAGATGCTTGGACAGCGCCAGGCCAAGACCGGTGCCTTCGACGCCGGTCCCTTCCGCGCCGAGCCGGTCGAACGGCGTGAAGAGCCGATCGAGCTTGTCCGGCGAGATGCCGTGGCCGGTGTCCCTCACGAGGATCCGCAGGCGTTCGCCCAGTATCTCTTCACACGACACCGCGACGGTCCCCCCGGTCCTGTTGTACTTCACGGCGTTCGAGAGGAGGTTCAGGAGGACCTGCTGGAGCCGCTGCCGGTCGGCCAGGACGTGCTGGCGCTCGTCGGCGGCGCCCGCGTTGAGCGCGATCCCGTGCTGGGCCGCGAGGGGGCGGACGATGTCGAGAGCGCCGCGCAGGGTCTCGAACACCGGGACCGGCTCCAGCGAGAGCTGCAGGCGCCCGGTCTCGATCCGGCTGATGTCGAGCACCTCGTTGATCAGTCCCAGGAGATGCCGGCCCGCCTTGAGGATCTGCGCGACGCTTTCCTCCTGATCCACCGGGAGCGACTCCATCTCCAGGAGCTGCGCGAAGCCGAGGATTCCGTTGAGCGGGGTGCGGAGCTCGTGGCTCATCCGCGACAAGAAGTCGCTCTTGGCCCGGTTGGCGTGATCCGCCTTCTCCTCGGCCCGGCGCCGCTCCGCGATCTCCTGCTGGAGCTGCTCGTTGGCGGCGCCCAGCGCCAGCGTGCGCTCTTGCACCCGTTGCTCCAGCTCCTCCGCGTGGCGCGTCACGCGCTCATAGAGTCGTGCCTGCGTGATCGCAATGGCGAGCTGGGTCGCCACTTCTCGCGCGATGCTGATCTGCTCGGGTGGGAACTGCGCCGACGCTCCGCCGAAGCTCAGCCCGCCGATGAGCTCGCCCCCGGCGATCATGGGCACGACCATGTACACGTGGACGCCCGAGGCGAGCAGGGACTCCGCCTCGGGGCCGCGGGGGAGCGAGGCGACGTCGATCACCTGCAGCTCCCCCCTCCGCAGGGCGTCCACATCGCCCATGAGCTTGAGCGGAAAGCGGACGCCGGGCCCGCCACGGATGCGGCGGCGCCCGGCCGCCGCCAGCCACTCGACTTCGCCGGCCGCCAGGTCGAAGAGGTTCACGATCGCGCGCGGGACCCCGAGCAAGGGCCGCAACCGCTGCAGGGCCGCCTGGGCGATCTCCACGGGCGCCGCCGCGGCGATGACCGCCCGGTCGATCTCGTGCAGGATGCTGAGCCGCTCGGCGTACTTGGCGAGCGTCGCCTCGCTCCGCTTCAGCTCCGTCACGTCGGTCGCCACGACCAGCGCCGCGCGCCGCCCGGAAAAGACCATGGCGTGAGAGACGACGTCCACGTCGATCACCCGGCCGTCCTTCAGCCGATGCCTCCACGGACCCGTGTGCCCTCGGGTCTCGTCGGTCACCGTGGCCAGCGCCGCCACGACGTCCTTGAGCCGGTCCACGTCTTCGGGGGGCCGGATGTCGCTGATCCGCATGCGGAGAAACTCCTCCCGTGAGTACCCGTACTGCGCGACCGCCGCGGCGTTGACCTCGAGGAAGTGAAGCGTCTCCACGTCGTACACCCACATGGCCAGCGGATTACCGGCAAACAGGAGCCGGAAGCTCGCCTCGCTCTCGCGCAACGCGTCCTGCGCCTGCCTCTGCTGCGTGACGTCGCGCAGAAACGCGCTGAAGACCATCGCGCCCTTGAGCTGGACGGGCGTGATCGCCAGCTCCACGGGAAACTCCGTGCCGTCCCGGCGCAGGGCGCTGAGCTCCAAACGCCGGTTGAGCGCCGGGCCGTCCCCCGTCTCGCGGAGGCGCGCGAGGCCCTTTTCGTGGGCCTCCCGGTAAGCGGGCGGGATGATAATCTCGGAGAGCCGTCGACGAAGGACGTCCTCCGCTGGCCAACCGAACAGCTGCTCGGCCTGGGGGTTCCAGCCGAGGATCAGCCCTTCGACATCGATGGTGATGATGGCGTCGAGCGCGCGCGCGAGGGTCAGCCGGCTGCGCTCTTCACTCTCGTGCAGGGCCTCCTGAGAATCTCGAAGCTCCGCGGCGACGCGTTCGGCCCTCATCCGCGCGCGGAGCTCCGCTCGCGTGACGCCGAACAGGACGCCGCTCAGGGTCAGCCCGATGAGCGAGGCGCCGAGCGCGTAGGCGTGGGCGGATTCCGCCTCGAACCAGAACGCCGTGGCGAGCGTCAGCAGCAACCCGACACCCAGAATCACGTACGACGTCCTGACCCCGACGCGTGTGCTCATGGGGCGTCTCTCCTCCGCCGGGTCAGAGCGGGAAATGACACGCGACATAGTGGCCGCCGCCGATCTCGCGCAGCAGGGGCTCGGTCGCCGCGTCGGTGCACACGGCCGGCCGGCCCCTGGCCTCGTACACCGCGCAGCGCGGCGCGAACCGGCAGCCGCTCGTGGGCCGCTCGAAATCGAACACGCCCCAGGCGCCCGTCCGCGCGCTCACGGGAACGGCCTCCCGGCTCTTTTTTTCCACCAGCGCGGACCACAAGATGTGGGTGTAGGGGTGGCGCGCCGCGCGGGCGATGCGGTTCGCGAGCCCCATCTCCACGATCTTGCCGAGGTACATCACCGCCACCTTGTGGCTGACGAGCTGCACCACCTCCAGGTCGTGCGAGATGAACAGGTAGGACAGGCCGAGCTGTCGCTGGAGATCGCGAAGCAGGTTCACCACCTGCGCCTGGATCGAGACGTCCAGCGCGCTCGTCGGCTCGTCGGCCACGATGAAGTGCGCCCCGACCGCCAGCGCCCGCGCGATGCCCACGCGGCGCTTCTCTCCGCCCGAGAGCTCCCGCGGGAAGCTCGACAGTTTGCTCTTCTTCAGATTCACCTGCTCCAGCAGCTCGTGGGTCCTCCGCGTCACCTCTCCATCGCCGAGCCGGTGGTGCGTGATGATCGCCTCTCTGAGGACGTCGCGCACCCGCATCTTGGGATTGAGCGCCGCGTCCAGGTCCTGGAAGATCATCTGCATCTGGCTGCGCAGCGGCCGCAGCTCCCGCGTGGACATGGCGGTGACGTCGTGGCCGTCGAAGACGATCCTGCCGGACGTCACCGGCGTGAGCCGGAGAATGGTCCTACCGATGGTCGTCTTTCCGCAGCCGGATTCTCCGACGAGACCCACGGTTTCGTGCTCCTTGAGATAGAAGCTCACGCCGTCCACCGCCGGAATGAACCGCTCCCGCCATTGCAGCGCGGCAAAGATTCCCGCGCGCTGGCGGTAGTGTTTTTTCAGATCGACGACTTCGAGGATCGTCCTGGACACGGCGATCCTCGGCTGAGGCTCACTCGCCATACAGCCAGCAGCGGACTCGATGCCCAGGCGCCACCTCCCGGAGCTCCGGCTCCTGACGCGCGCACGTGTTCCGGATGTCGTCGGTCACCCGGTTGCAGCGGGCGTAGAACCGGCACCCCCGTGGCACGTCGATGGCATCCGGCACCTCGCCCTCGACGGCCGAGAGGTCGCCGTGGTCCCGCACGTTCTGCGCGCTCGGGATGGACGCAAGCAGCGCGGCCGTATACGGATGCTTGGGGTTGAACCGCGCGGCCAGGACGTCGGGCGCCGGTCCGTACTCCACCACCGTCCCGCCGTACATCACCGCCACGTTGTCGGCGAGCCGCGAGATGACCCTGATGTCGTGGCTGATGAGCATCGTCGCGATCTTGTATTCCGACTTCAGCTCGGCGAGCAGGCCGACGATCTTGGACTGGATCGTGGCGTCGAGCCCCGTGGTGGGCTCGTCCGCGATGAGCAGGGACGGCTCGGACGAGAGCGCCATCGCGATCATGGCCCGCTGACACATGCCGCCCGACAGGCCGTACGGGTAGTTGTCGAACCGGAGACGCGGGGAATCCATTTTGACCCGCTCGAGCCAGTCGAGGGCGCGCGCCTTCGCGTCCCGTGGATCTTTCGTCGGCGTGTGCAGGCGGATGGCTTCCGTGATCTGGTGGCCGACGGTCACGAAGGGATTGAGGGCCGACCGCGGGTTCTGGAAGATCATGGCGATCCCCTTCCCCCGCACCGGCGCCATGACGCGCTCGACGTGGGCCTGCCAGCCGGTCTCGTCCTTGGACACCTCCATGATCCTGCCGTCCCGCTCGTGCAGGGTCACGTAGTCCTCCAGGCCCTGGAGCAGGTGTCGCTCGCCCTCGTCGCCTCTGAACGCGATCGTGCCGCTGATCACGCCCGGGCCGGCGCTGATCAGGCCCATGCTCGAGAGCGCGGTGACGCTCTTGCCGCTGCCGCTCTCGCCCACCACGCCGAGGGTCTCGCCCCGGGCGATCGCCAGCGTCACGCCATCCACCGCGCGGACGAATGCCTGCTTGCCCGGAGAATAGAAGTAGGTACGCAGGTTCTCGATCTCCAGAAGCGGCGCGCCCACTACGTCCCCCGCTTTCCTTCGAGGATGCTGTTCAGCCCGTCGCCGAGCAGGTGAAAGCCGAGGATGGTCGACAGGATCGCCAGGGCCGGCGCCGTCGACGGCCAGAACTTGCCCTGGAAGAAGTAGTTGGCCCCGGCCTGGACCATGTTGCCCCACGAGGGCGTGGGCTCCTGCACGCCGAAGCCGAGATAGCTCAGGCTGGTCTCGATCAGAATCGCCTCGCCCATGCCGAGGGTGGCCTGGATGACCAGCAGGGGCGTGCAGTGATGCCACAGGATGTGCTTGAGAACGATCACGTGGGTCGGCAGGCCCAGGACATGAGCCGCCTCGATGAAATTCTTCTGGCGCAGAAACCGGATCTTGCCCGCGACCAGCGACGCGCACACCGGGACGCCGGTCACGCCCACGACGACCATGATGTAGTAGATGTCCGGCTTGAACGCCGCGATCACGAGCAGGATCAGCACGAGGCGCGGGAACGAATCGACGAGATTGTTGAAATAGGTGACGAGCACCTCGACCTTGCCCCCCCGGTAGGCCGCCGCCGTGCCGAGGCCTGTGCCCAGCACGAGCGAAATGACGATCGCGATGAGTCCGGGAAGGAAATACGCCTGGATGGACACGATCAGCCGGGACAGGATATCGCGGCCCAGGAAGTCGGTCCCCAGCAGGTGGCCCGCGCTCCCCGGCGGGGCATTCAGCAGGTCCACTCGGATGTATTCGGGGTCGTACGGCAACCACTTGAACGCGCCCAAGACGTATGACACCAGCACCAGGGTGACGATGAGCAGACCGTAGCCGACATAGGCCAGATCCAACGTGTCGGCGTCTTTCCAGACGGGCCGATCCGACGACTCGCCGGCCTCGCTCGCAACCTGGACATAGTGCTTCATTCGGCCCGCCCCACGCGGCGCCCTTCCTTCGACGCTCGCGGATTGACCGCGACGTACACCACGCGCTGGAGCAGGCTCCCGACCCGCACCCACGCCGCCGCGAGCATGGCGATGCCCATGATCACCGGAAAATCCCGATCCTGGGCCGCCTGCCAGGCCATCCGCCCCATGCCCGGCCAGTTGAACACCTGTTCGACGATGACCGCGCCGCCGAGGATGAACGGGATCTTGGCCGCGATGATCTCGGTCATCGGGATCAAGAAGCCTTCCTTGAAGGCGTGCCGCCAGACCGACGCCCCCTTGGCGCGGGCCGTCCGGATGTAATCCTCGACCATGACGCGGCTCATCTCCTCGCGAAGGTAGCGAACGATCTCGCTGAGAGTGCCGTTGCCGATCCCGAGCACGCAGATGGGCAGCAGCGCATACAGCCAGGTCGGCCCCGCGGAGGCGGAGACCCGCGAGATGAGCGGGAACACGCCGAACTGGTGAATGGAGATGTAGATGGCGACGTAGCCGAGCCAGAACACCGGCAACGCCGACACCAGATAGGCCAGCATGGTGAGCGGCCAGTTGAGCCCGGTCGCGCCGCGCACCGAGGAACGGAGCGCGATGGGCACGGCGATGAGCAGCGTGACCAGCATCGAGCCGAGCGTGAGATAGAGCGTGTGGAACCCCACCCGCACGAGCTCGCCGAACACCGGCAGGCCGGTGCGCATGGACGTGCCGAAGTTGCCGCGGAGCAGGCCGCCGAGCCAGGACAGGTACTGGGCGTACCACGGCTTGGGGACGCCCAGGGCCTCGCGGATGCCGGCGCGGGCCTCGTGGCTCGGCGTCTGCCCCTCGAGCAGGACGCTGAACGGATCGCCGGGCGCGAGGTAGAGAATCACGAACACAACGACGCTCACGCCCAAGAGCAGCAGGGCGGTGAGCACCAGCTCCCTGGACAGCGCCAGGGTGATGGGCCTGATCGCCGCGAGCTTCACGGCGCCCGCGCGTCAGTTCTGGCGCGGCGTATTATTTCTGGTCCGACGCCGGGATGAACCACTCATCCGCGAACGAGAAGAACTTGTAGGGATGAATGGCCACGCGGCGCAGCTTGTTGTGGTAGCCGCTGTAGTTGGTCAGAGCCCACAGGAAGGTGTACGGCGCCTCGTCGGCAATGATGGCGTGCAGCTTGCGGTTGATCGTCCGCCGCTTTTCGTGATCCAGCGTCAGCTTGCTCTCCACGATCAGGCCGTCCACCTCCGGATTGGAGTAGCCGCCGAAGTTGTTCTTCCACGAACCGATCTCGGCCGAGTGAAACAGGGAGGAGATATCGGCGGAGTCGTCGAACACCCAGGAGGCGAAGATGACGTCGAAGTCGTGCTCCAGGAACACGCTCTCCTTCCACGCCTGCCACTCCTTGAACTCCACCTTGATCGTGGTGCCGACGTTCTTGAGGTAGTTCTGAAAGGCCAGCACCACCCGCTTCACCGCCTCGCTCTCCTTCTCGATCGGCACCTTGAGCGACAGCGCGAGCTTCTTGCCGTCCTTTTGCATGACGCCATCGGGGCCGGGGGTGAACCCGGCTTCCTTCAAGAGCTCGATGGCCTTCTGCGGATCGAACGGCAGCGGCTGCACGTCCAGGTTGTACGCCCAGCTCCCCGGCGCGAAGGGGCCGGAGATGATCGTCCCCTGGCCGTTGAAGAACGAGCTCAGCATCTCCTGCCGGTTCACGGCGTAGGTGAACGCCTTGCGAACGCGCTTGTCCGCCAGCAGCGGATTGCGCACGTTGTAGCCGAAGAACGCGTACGAGAGGGCGTTGTACGGCTGCAGGATGAACCGCTTGTCGCCCTGGAGCTCCGGGATGTCCCTCGGGTTCACCAGCACCACCATGTCGATCGCGTTGAACATCAGCGCCTGGGTCATGATGTTCTGGTCGGCGAACGGCTTGGAGATGAACCGACTGATGTGCGGGCGCCCCTTGAAGTAGTTCTCATTGGCGACCAGCACGATCTCACGGTCGGTCGTGATCGCTTTCAGGATATACGGCCCGGTGCCGATGGGATGCTGGACGAAGGGGTCCTCGCGCGTCAGGTACAGGGGGTTGGACGGGCCGTGTTTGGGGATCACCTTGAAGCTGAACTTGGCCAGGGCGTTCAGGATCGGCCGCTTGAGGGTGAACTGCACCGAGTGGTCGCCGAGCTTCTCCACCTTCTCGATGAACTCGTAGCGCACCTTGAGCGGCGTGATCGTCTTGGGGTGCATCATGATGCTGTACGTGAACAGGACGTCATCGGCCGTGAAGGGCCGCGACTCCTCGCCCTCTTTCGGGTGCCACATCACGTCTTTGCGCAGGGCGAAGGTGTAGGTGCGGCCGTCCGGGGACACCTCCCAGCGCTCCGCCAGCTCGGGCACGATCTCCTGCTTCTCGTCGATCCCGACCAAGCCGTTGAACACCAGCTCGGTGATCCGCAGCGAGACCATCTCGTTGCTGGTGATCGGATCGAGGGTCGACGGTCGGCCGTACTCGCCGTAGCCGAGCGTGCCTCCGTCCGGCCGGCCGTCGTTCTTGGGCCCGGCATGCGACACGAGCGGCGCCCCGATCAGGATGCCGAGGATCGACAGCGCGACGACAGTGATCTTTTTCATGGGTCCCCTCAGCCTCGTCATTAGAAGATCTTTACATCCCCAGCACTATTGTGCTCCATGGAATAAATCCCCTGGAGGGCCTCCTGGAGCCCGCGGACCACCGGGAAGTGCTTGCTCATCTCGAAATAGATTTCGAGGGCTTCGGAGAACTGCCGGCGCCGGTAGTACGCCTCGGCCAGGCTCACGAGCATCACCGGGTCATTCGCCTCGATCCGGTTCTTGTTGCTCTTGTCCCGTCCCGCCTCCAGATACATCACGGCCCGCCGATAGTCTTTTTTCGAGAGATGGTATTTGCCCAGGGCGATGTTCAGCGCGCGCGTCTTCTTGGCGTCACCCGCCTCGGCCGCGAGCTCCGCCCGTCCCGCGATCCGTCCACACTCGGCCCTCACACGGACGCATCCGAGGATGATCTCCGCCAGCAGGTCGGCATCGGCCGGCTTCCCCTGGGCCAATTCCTCCCACGTCGCCAGGGCCTCGGCGTGCCGGCGCTGCAGATACCGGCCGGCGGCGTGCCGGGCGCGCGCCCGGTTCCGGTACTGCGCCGGCGCGCTCGCCACGGACAGAAACGCGTCGGTCGCCTGGAGCGACAGCTCCACGTTGCCGGCATCGGCGTAGGCCACGCCGAGGTAATAGTCGGCGGTCGGCTTGAGCTTGGGATCGGCGGCCGCCTTCTCCAGATAGAGCTGGCCCGCCTGGAGATAGAGCGCCGCCAGGTCACCGAGCACCGAGAGGTCATAAAAATTGATCGTCTTCGTCTGGCCGAGGACTTCGGTATAGGAGGCCGCCTTGAGGTCCGCCTGCCTGATCAGCCCCAGGCCCTTGTCGGTGAGCCCGGCGCGGGCATAGACCGTGAACAGGCTTCCCAGCATACGGGGCGACGGGCTGGCGCCGACCTTTCTGAGGGCCGCGTCGGCCATGGCGACTGGATCCCGCTCCTTGAGCCCGGCTCGGCTGTACACGGCCGCGAGCGCCACTTGCACGTCCGGATCGGCCGTATCGAGGGCCGCCCAGAGCGCGCGGGCCTTTGACGCGTCCTTGCGCAGGAAATGGCACAGCCCGAGCTCGGCCTCGGCGGTCGCCTTGTATCGAGGCTCGACCCCGGTCTGCGTGCTGAACCGCTCCAGGTATTTCGTCGCGTCTCCGGAGCTGCCGATTTCCAGGAGCGTCCGGCCCAGATAGAGACTCACGAAGCGGCTGCCGTCCGCGCCCCGAACGGCCGCGAGCTTTTTCAGGTAGTCGAGCTGGGCCGTCAGTCCCGCTTGATGCAGCTCACGATGGAGCTCGGCGTTCTCGAGGTAGATCATGCCCAGCGTCAGATAGGCGGGCGCGCGCCCGGCCGGATCCAGCGCCGGCACGTCCGCCTGCAGGGTGCGAGCCGCTTCCTCATACCGATGCGTCTCATAGAGCCGCATCGCGCGCGCCGCGGCGTCGTCCGCGGCCGACGCCGCGCCGGCCGCCAGGGCGACCACCGCCCACACGAGTCCCACGCTCAGGCGCGCCACGCGTTAATCCCTGAGCCTCGCGAGAAAGAGCTGATCCCACTGGTTGACCTGAGCGCGGAACGCGATCACCCCGTGGGCCGAACACGCGACGTCGTGATTCATCTTGGTCTCGGTCTTGAGCGGCAGGTTGGTCTTCCGCACGAGATCGGCGATATAGATGGGGTTGTATTCCTGCTCGGCGTTCCGCACGTAGACGATGCGGTTGCTGTCCGGCATCCACGCCGGCCCGCGCTCCACATCCGGGACCACATCCGTGGCCACGACCTTGGCGGCCAAGCCCTCGCCCTGAAGGGGATCGGAGCCGTCGGCGGCGACGACCAGGATGGCCCACACCCGGGGGTCGCCCGTCGGGCTGTAGTTGGAGTAAAACGCGACCTTTCTGCCGTCCGGCGACCACACCGGCCGGAGGTCGTCATAGGTCCACCCGGTCAAGGCCTTGAGTGCATCGCCCGTCTTCAGCACATCCTCGATCAGATAGATGTCGTGGTTCTCGTTGCTTCCGTGGATCATCACGATCTTCTTGCCGTCCGGCGACCACTGCGGGTAGAGGTAGGGGTTGCCCCCCCACGTCAGCCGCGTCACGGCGCGCGTCGCCACGTCCAGGAGGTAGATATCCCCTTTGCCGGTCCGGCCCGACACGAACACCAGCTGATCGGCCACCGGCGACCAGTGTGCGTGGCCGTCCTTCTCCTTGTGGTCGGTGAGCCGCACGGTCTTGCCGTCGCGCTCGCGCAGGTAGAGATCGTAGTTCCCGGCGCCGCCGTTGGACATGAACACCAACCGGTCGCCGGCGGGGGACCACGTGATCCCGGCGTTGTAGCTGACGTCCTCGACGACTCCGGGGAAAAAGAACTTCGGCTCCCGGCTCGTCTCGGACAGCTGGAAGTAGATGCTCTGAACCACCGTGCCGTCCGGGCGGGCGATCACGATCTCCTTCCGCTCCCCACGGCTTCGCTCGAAGGCGATCAGGCTTCCCGAGGGCGACCAGACGGGGTTCGAATCGTTGCGACCGGACTCGACCGGCATCAGCGGGCGCACATCCAGCGGCTCGATCGCCGACTTCGGCTCCTGCGGCAGATCCTCGACCGACTGGCGCTCGGCGATCGACTCGGCCAGGCCGAGCGCGGCGATGATCCCGGCGACGACCCACACGCGCGCGGCAGAATACGCGCCACTGCTCCAGCTCAAGCCGAAGGCCTCTCCCCGCTATGACGATCGATCTTTGACCTGGTTCCAGTACTTCTGCGCCGACTCACGACTCTGCTCGAACGTGGACTGCCCTTCGAGCTTCTTCGGGAAGAAGTCGAAGTACTCGCGCCAGGCGAGGTTGACGTTGTTCAAGAGGGCGTCCTTGCGCGTGACGAGATAGAGCTTGTGATACGCCAGCGCCAGATAGTAGTAGGTGTCGTGGAGCGCCTCGTCGTAGTGCTCCTTCGGGAAGAAGCGTGTGTTCTGCTTCGCGATTTGAAGGTTGTGGATCGCCTTGGCGAAGGCCTGGGCGGCTCCGTCCCGATCCTTCTCGGCGAGGCGACTGCCCGTCTCGTAGTACGCGTGCCCGAGGTTGGTGAAGGCCACGGCGAACTGCTTGTAGATGAGCTGCGCGTTCTGGGGCAACGAAAGGACGTTCTCGAACTCTCGGGTGGCCGCCTCGTAATCGTTCTTCTCGTCCAGATAGATCCGCGCGAGCCGGTGGTGCGCCTCGGAGTAATCCGGGTGCCGCTTGTCGGTGCTGGCGTACGCCTGGATGGCGCCGTCGATGTCGCCCTTCAGCACCGCCTGGTCCCCGACCTTGAGATAGTCATGGACCAGCACGATCTTCGCGTCGCCGGTGCGGTCCTCGATCTTCGCGTCGAACTCGACGACCTCTTCCCAGTCGCGGTACTCCTCGCCCGCGGTGAGCTTCACCGTGTGAAACCCGAGACCGATCGGCCTGCCCTCCAGGAGCGGGGTCTTGCCGAGCGCATCGCCGTCGACGAAGATCGCGGCGCGGGACGGCTCGGAGTCCACCTTGAACAGGGCGGTGTTGATGCTCAACGCGAACTCCCGGGTGTCTCCGCTCTTCTCCACCTTGATCTTCTCGCTCACCTGCTGGTAGCCGTGCCGGTAGAGCAGGAGGTCGTAGCCCTTGCCCAGGCGCACCGGCACCTCGGCCTTACCGTCCACGCCGGTGGAGCCCGCCCACTCGTTGTTGAGGTAGACGTTGACCCGAGGCAGCGGCGCCGTCTCGGACGCGAGACCGCCCTTCGCCGCGAGAATGACATAGGTCCGCGCGCCCTCCTCCTCGTCTTCGCGGACCACGCGGCGCACGACCCGGTCGCCGATGTTGACCCGCTCCCCCTTCCGGAGGTCCTCGATCTCGGCCAACGAGTCCGCGTCGTCCGCCCGCCTCACCTCGAGCCGGCCGGTCTCGCGATACCCCGTCACCTTGCCCGCCTCGCCACGGGTGGCGGCGGTCAGGGTGAGTCGCGTGCCCCGGCCGATCCGGTACGGCTTGCCGATGTTGATGCGGTAGCGCCCGTCCTCGACGGCGACCACCGTGCCTTCGAAGGGGAACCGTTCCATCACGCTCGCGGCGACCTCTCTCGCGGCGCCGCTGATCGCGCTGGTGTCCCGGGCCCGGGTGATCTGGCTCAGAATCAGCTGGCCGCCGGACGTGTAGAACTTCGTCTCGATGACGAGGCCCTTGTCGTCCTTGGCGACGCTGCCCAGCACGATCATGTCCACCGTCCTGCGCAGCGGGGTGTCCCGCCAGCCTTTGGTGGTGATCCGCTCGATGCTCAGCTTGGCGCGCTTGATCTCGGCCTCGAGCTCTGCGCTCGGCACCTCACGAAACACGGTGTACCGGAAGAGCTGGCGCGCGATCGCGCCCTCGGTCAGGTCGGCGACTTCCTTCAAGTCCACACCCGGGGTGTTGCCTCCAACCCGGTAGATGCCGACCCGGATCGCTTTGGGCGTGATCGGATAGAAATAGCGCTGGATGCTGACCTGCCCTTCCAGGGCGACCGTGGTCTTCCATTCGCTCGGAATGGTGCCGGGCGACGACAGCGCGAGCTGCACCTTCTTGCCCGGCGTGCCGTCATAGGCGTAGGTGTAGACGCCGCGGTCGTCGGTCTTGCCCACCGCTCGTCCGTCGATGCTCACCGCGACCCCCGCCACCCCGCTCGTGTGGCCGTAGTCCTCGGTCAGGGCGGTGACGTTGACGACCGTGCGCCGAGACAGCGCGACGTCGAGCCGCTGCCCGGGCGAGGGCTCACCGGTCTTGCGCCAGGCGGCGTACCCCGTCTTGCTGACCGTGAGGGTGACGCCTTTCTTCGGCAGCTCCTTGTAGTCGTAGACGAGCTCGCCCCCGGCGTCCGTCTTGCCCACTTCCTTGTCGTTGACGTTGACCGTGGCCTCCGCGACCGGCGCCCCCTTCTCCGTGACGACCAGGGTGAAGTAGCGCGTGGCCTGAAGATCGGCGTCGAAGGAGTACTTGTCGACGGCTCCGTCTTTGGGCAGCTTCACCAGAAAGCTGGTCTTCCAGGGCTTGATGCGGTAGCCGGGCAGCTCCTTGGCGACGAGCACCTCGACTTCGGTCCCGGGCTTCCGCTCGAGGGTCCCGGCAAAGACTCCGCTGCCGTCGGTGACTCCCCGCTCCTGCCCGTCCACCATGACCTTGGCCGAGGCCACGGGCCGACCGTCCATGCGCGCTTTCACTTCGAGGTCCAGCCGGTGGCCACCACCACCACAGGCAGAAAACAGCGACGCCGCGAACAGAACGAAACCCCAGTGGGCTACCGACTTGACCATGGATGTCCTCTTCGTCGACACGCGCGCTCGTGAGGCGCGCGACGCCTACATGGTGGGAGCTTGGATATTGACTTCGCCGGGGTTGATGATTTTATCCTCGTCGGACTTGGATCCCTTGATCGTCCTGCGCTTGCCCTCTTGGATCTGCCGCAGCTTGAACTCGAGCTTCTTCTGCGTGTGCTTGCTGATTTCGACGGTCTGGGTTTCGGTCTCGTAGCCGATCCGGCTCGCCTCCACCTTGTACGTTCCCGGCGAGAGGCGATCCTTCGCCGACTCGAACTTGCCGTCGGCGTTCGTCGTCACGGCATGAGACGCCTGCTCGACGGCGGCGGTGGTGTTGATCATGTTCACCACGATGCCCTGCAGGCTCTCCTTCGCCACCGGCTGCGCACCGGCATCGACGAGCTGGACCGTGCCGTGGATTTTGGCGGCACACGCCGGAAGCAACGCCGCCAGCACCATTGTCGCAATCGTGGAGCGGTGTGTTCTCTTCATATCTCTCTCTTTTTCGCGGGAGAATGCCGATCGGACTCACCCACGTGACGTTGTGTCTAAGGACCGCGAACAGGATGCAACAAATTTGCCAGGGTGTCAGGGCGCCCTCTCCGACACCGAAGCGAGTAGAAACGTAGCGACTTCGGGTGGCGCTCGCGGTCGAATCAGGGAGCCCGGCGCGGGGTCTGGGAAAAAAAGACACGGAAGGTGTTCGGCCCGTGACAGGCGCGCTGCCTGACGAGCCGCCAGCCGAAGCCGGTTGACGTCGGCTCTCTTTCAGCGGATCCTCCGGATGCCTTGTGACTCCATAGCGCCGCGGAGACCCATGACGCAGTCGCTGGAGCAGCTCCTACAGACGCAGGTCGCGCGCTGGAGCGAGCGCGTCGCCGACTGGGAGGCGTTCGCCGATGCCAAGGTCGAGGGCTACCGGCGCGCCCAGCACCGGTGCGAAGAAGTCTTCTTCATCCGCGCGGAGACGGTGCTCGGGCCTTGGGACTGCGTCTCCTGCCCGGCCGACGTCGTCCACGGCTTCGAGAACGTCGGGCTGCGCGCCCGGACCTCATGAGCTACGCGGACCACGACCTCCAGGCCCGGCGCGACGAGCATCTCCGGAGCACACGCTAAGAAACACGCGGAAGGAGACGGACCATGGCGACCCTCAAGAACGTGGACACGAGCTTCCAGCAGGCCGTCGAGTCGAAGAAGATGCCGGGCATCGTCGCGATGGCGGCGACCGACAAGGGCGTCCTCTACGAGGGCGCGTTCGGCTGGCGCGAGCTCGGCAAGCCCGCACCGATGACGCCCGACACGGTCGTCTGGATCGCCTCGATGACGAAGGCGATCACGGCGACGGCGGCCATGCAGCTCGTGGAGCGGGGCAAGCTCGTGCTCGAGCGGGCGGCGAGCGAGGTGGTGCCCGAGCTCGGCGCGGTGAAGGTGCTCGAGGGCTTCGACGCGGCGGGCAAGCCGCGGCTCCGCGCGCCGAAGCGGCCGATCACGCTCCGCCACCTCCTCACCCACACGGCGGGTTACGGCTACGAAATCTGGGCGCCACCGATCGGGCAGTACCAGGCCGCGACGAACACGCCGGGGATCACGACGTGCACCAACGCGGCCCTGACGACGCCGCTCCTGTTCGACCCGGGCGACCGGTGGGAATACGGGATCAACATCGACTGGGTCGGCAAGATGGTCGAGGCCGTGAGCGGCCAGAAGCTCGACCGCTACCTCCAGGAGAACATCTTCGGCCCGCTCGGGATGAAGGACACGTCCTTCAAGCTGGCCCCGTCGCAGCGCGCGCGGCTCGCGAGCGTGCATCAGCGGTCCGCCGACGGCGCGCTCGCACCGATCGCGTTCGGGCTGCCCGAGGAGCCCGAGTTCCACATGGGCGGCGGCGGGCTCTACGGCACCGCCGGCGACTACCTGGCCTTCGCGCAGACGATCATGCAGGGCGGCGCGTCGAAGGGCGGCCAGCTCCTGCGGCGCGAGACGGTGGACCTCATGGCGCAGAACCACATCGGTGCGCTCGAGGTCGGCACGCTGAAGTCGGCGATGTCGGGCCTCTCCAACGACGTCGAGCTGTTCCCGGGAATGTCGAAAAAGTGGGGCCTCAGCTTCCTCATCAACATGCGGGACGCGCCCACGGGTCGCGCGGCCGGGAGCCTCGCGTGGGCCGGGCTCGCGAACACGTACTTCTGGATCGACCGCACGAAGCGCGTGTGCGGCGTCTTCCTCTCGCAGCTCTTTCCCTTCTACGACACGACGGCGATCGAGCTGCTCGGGACGTTCGAACGAGAGGTGTATCGCGCGCTCTAGGGCCGCGCGAGGGAGCCCGGCGCTCCCTCCGTCACATCATTTGGCGCCGACGACAGCGCGGATGCTGCCGAGGTGCTCGTTGACGTGATTGATGAGGACCTGCTCCACCACCTGCTGGGTGGACATGGGCGGCATGCCGATGAGGACGCCGCCGGTCCGGTCGAGCTCCGCGTCCGAGAGCCCCCGGACCATGGTGGCCGCCGCGGCGGCGTTCTTCTTGTGCAGCTCGAGCGTCTCGGCCTTGGTGCACTGGGCGTGCTCCTTCGCGTGCTGCGCGTTCATCTGGTCGAGCTGCGCCCTCGTCATGCTGGGGACCGACTTTCCGCTCGCGACGGACTTGACCAGGTTGGAGATGCCTGCGTGTCCCATGGCGACGTGATGGGCCACCACGCCGACCGACCACTTCTCACCCCCTGTCAGTTTCTTCCAGTCCGCGTCGCTCAGCCGCGTGAGGATGTCGGTCACGGCCTTGGTGGCTTCCTCGAACCGCTTCGCGAGGGCATCTGCGCGTGCTCCCATGGGCTCCTCCTCGGTGGATTATGTATCAATCATATTAGCACCGCATGAGCCCGCTCGTCGGCGCCTCGCTCAAGCGCAAGGAGGACCGGCGCCTCCTCACCGGCGCCGGCCGCTACGTGGACGACATCGCGCCGCCGGGCACGGCCCACCTCGCCCTCGTGCGGAGCCCGCACGCCCACGCGCGCCTCACGCGCATCGACACCTCCCGCGCGCGGAAGCTGCCGGGCGTTCTCGCGGTGCTCACCGTGAAGGACGTGCCGGAGCTCGGCGCCGAGGTGCCGCGCGCCGACCAGATCCCGCCCATCGACCTCCTCCACGTGGCGTTTCCCTCCGCCGTCAACGAGCTCGGGATCAAGGGCGTCGGCGAGAGCGGCGTCATCGCGCCGGGCGCCGTCGTCGCCAACGCGGTCGAGGACGCGCTCGCGGACTACGGCGCGCGCATCGACCGGCTGCCGGCCACGCCGCGGCGCGTGTTCGAGGCCCTTCGCGCGGCTTCCGCCGACTTCCCGCGCCTGGTACGCTGAGCGCATTCCCTCCAGGAGGTGGACGATGCAACGGCGGATCTCTGTGGCGGTCGCGATCGGCGGGATGCTCGGGCTGCTGGCCGCGGCCCCGGTGCTGGCGCACCACGGCTGGAGCGGGTACGACGCCAGCCAGACCCTCGACCTCACCGGGGTGATCCGTGAGGCGGGCTATGAGCACCCGCACGGTCACGTGCGGCTCGAGGTCCCGGGCAAGACCTGGCTCGTGGTCCTGGCGCCGCCGTCGCGGATGGAGCGGCGCGGCTTGACGCAGACGACCCTCCAGGTGGGCGCGACGGCGACGGTGGTCGGCTACCCGAACAAGACCAACCCCGAGGAGATGCGCGCGGAGCGAATCACCATCGACGGAAAGACCGTCGAGCTGCGTTGACGCACGAGCCGCTCGGCGCGGCCTGGCTCTGGCTCGAGACCACGGCGCCGGCGCACGCCATGCGCCAGTGGCTCTGGCTGTACCCGGTCGTGGAGATCATCCACATCGTCGGCATCGTCCTCCTCGTGGGCGCCGCCGCGATGTTCGACCTGCGGCTCCTGGGCGTCTCCCGTCGCCTCCCGGTGGCGGAGATGGCGCGCCATCTGCTGCCGTGGGCGCGCCTGGGTCTCGGCGTGATGGTGCCGACTGGTT
>Ga0209350_1000469_pt1 | contig 23040 bp, 23 predicted proteins | sample GraSoi013_2_20cm_2_FD_185822 | JGI IMG/M metagenome (GOLD analysis project Ga0209350, IMG submission 185822) | Grasslands soil microbial communities from the Angelo Coastal Reserve, California, USA - Sample 09_27_2013_2_20cm (SPAdes) (version 2) | ecosystem: Environmental > Terrestrial > Soil >...
CTCGGATGCGGAGCTCCTGGCGCTGCTCCTCGGCTCGGGCACACGGGGGCGCACCGCGGTCGAGCTCGGGCGCATGCTGATCGCCGAGTTCGGCTCGTTGCGCGAGCTGTTGAACTCGGAGGCGCAACGCTGCCTCGCACAGAGCGGCATAGGACCTGCCCGCTACGCCATCCTCAAGGCGGCCCTCGAGCTCGCGCGGCGGCACTTTCGCGAAGCGCTGCGCTTGGGTCCCGCGCTTGCGGCGCCCGAAGCCACCCGGACGTTTCTCGTGGCGCATCTGCGTGACCGGCCGTACGAGGTCTTCTGCTGTTTGTATCTCGACAACCGCCACCGGCTCATCGCCTTCGAGGAGCTGTTCCGGGGCACCATCGACCGCGCCGGCGTGCATCCCCGGGAAGTGATGCGCCAGACGCTGCTGCACAACGCCGCCGCGGTCATCTTCGCCCATAATCACCCGTCGGGAGTGCTCGAGCCGAGTCAGGCGGACGAGCTGATCACCCGGCGCCTCAAGGAGGCACTCGCCCTGATGGACGTGCGTGTGCTCGATCATTTCATCATCGGCGACGGGCTGTGCTTCTCCTTCTCGGAGCACGGGCTGCTGTGACGTCTTGTCGAGCAGCCGCCGGGCTGGTATAAAACCCGGCCCGGGAATCCCGGGGTCCACCCGTCAAGGTAGATATATGTCCCGCGTTTGCGAGATCACCGGCAAGAAGCCGGCGGCCGGCAACCGAGTCTCCCACGCCAATAACAAGAAGCGCCGCCGCTTTCTGCCCAACCTGCACACGCAGCGCTTCTGGGTCGAGACCGAGAAGCGCTGGGTGACCCTGCGGCTGAGCGCCAACGGGATGCGCACCATCGAGAAGCGCGGCATCGACAAGGTGCTCGCGGAGCTGCGGGCCCAGGGCCACAAGCTCTGAAGACGCGCACCGCACAGGAGCCCCCATGCGCGAGAAGATCAAGCTGCTGTCCTCGGCCGGAACCGGCCACTTCTACGTGACCACCAAGAACAAGCGGCTGCACCCGGATAAGCTCGAAGTCCGCAAGTTCGATCCGAAAGCGCGCAAGCACGTCGCCTACAAGGAATCGAAGATCAAGTAAGCGCCAGCCCCGCGCGCTTGCCTGAGCTGCCCGAAGTCGAGACCACGCGCCGGGGCCTCGAGCCCTACGCGCTCAAGCAGCGGATCGTCGCGCTCGAGGTCCACGAGCGGCGGCTGCGCTGGCCGGTGCCGCGCGATCTAGCGCGCAAGGTCGCCGGGCAACGGATCCTCGGCGTCGGACGGCGCGCCAAGTACCTGCTGCTGCACCTGAAGTCCGGCACCCTGCTGCTGCACCTCGGCATGTCGGGGAATCTGCGGGTCGTGCCGGCACGGACGCCCCGCCTCGCGCACGACCATTTCGACCTCAAGCTCGGCTCGGGGCTGGCGCTGCGCTTCAACGACCCGCGCCGTTTCGGCAGTCTTCTCTACACCCGCGGCGATCCGCTCCGGCACCGGCTGCTCGCGGACCTTGCGCCCGAGCCCTTCGCCGCCGCTTTCAATGCAGACTACCTGTGGCGCACCACCCGGCGGCGCCGCGTGGCCGTCAAGCAATTGCTCATGAACAGCCACCTCGTGGTCGGCGTCGGCAACATCTACGCCAGCGAGGCGCTGTTTCGGGCGCGCATCAGGCCGACGCGGCGGGCCGGGAGTCTGTCGCGGACGGAGGCCGCACGGCTGGTGCGCAGCGTGCGCGCGGTGCTCTCACAGGCGATCCGCGCAGGCGGCACGACGCTGCGCGACTACCTGGGCGCCGACGGTGCGCCCGGTTACTTCCGTCAGCGGCTCTACGTGTATGAGCGCCAGGGCAGGCCCTGCCGGCGCTGCGGCACGCCGGTGCGCGCGGTGACCCAGGGGCAGCGCTCCACGTACTATTGCCCGTCCTGCCAGAAGTAAGGCTTGCGCCGAGCGCGCATGAGCTGACCCGCATGAACAAGGTGATCCTCGCGCATCTTTCCAGGAAGGATCCGGTGCTCGGCGGCCTGATCCGCGCCGTCGGACCGCGCCGGCTCGCGCCTCCCGAGGACTGCCACCCCTTCCAGGTGCTCGCGCAGGCCATCGCCCACCAGCAGCTGAACGGTACCGCCGCCAACACCATCCTGAAGCGCCTCGTCGACGGCTGCGGCCAGGGCGCTTTCCCGACGCCGCACCTGGTGATCGCGGCGCCCGAGGAGACGCTCCGCGCCGCCGGCTTCTCGCGCGCCAAGGTGGCCGCGCTCAAGGATCTCGCCGCCAAGACCCTGGACTCCGTGGTTCCCGACGGCGCGACGCTCGCTCAGCTCCCGGACGAAGAGATCATCGCGCGCCTCACGCAGGTGCGCGGCATCGGCCGCTGGACGGTGGAGATGCTGCTGATCTTCCATCTCGGGCGCCCCGACGTGCTGCCGGTCGACGACTTCGGCGTGCGCGCCGGCTTTCGCGCCGCCTACGGCTTGAGCCGCATGCCGCGACCCAAGGCGCTCGCCGCGTTTGGCGAGCGCTGGAAGCCGTACCGGACGACCGCGGCCTGGTATCTGTGGCGGGCGATGGAGCTGAAACGCGCCGGGACGCTCCCCGAGCCGGCCGAGCGCATCCGACTGCCGCGCATCCCGAGGCGGCGACGCAGTGCGCGCGCATCACGCCGCCTGCGTGCGGGCAAGGCCCGCGCTCGGGCAAAGCCGGCAACGCGACAGAGCACTAAGGGCGCCGCATCTTCTTCAGCTCGGCCTCGACGATCGGGTGGACGAACTCGCTGACTGCACCCCCCAGCACCGCGATCTCCCGAACCAGTGTCGATGAGATGAAGGTGAACTGCTCCTGCGGAGTCAGGAATACGGTCTCGAAGTTGCGGTCGAGGTGACGGGACATGTTGGCGAGCTGGAACTCGAACTCGAAGTCCGACACGGCCCGCAGTCCCCGCACGATGACCGCGGGCTGGTGCTTGCGCGCAAGATCGACCGTGAGTCCCGAGTAGCCGAGCACCTCGACGTTGGGAATGTCGGCGAGCACCCGGCGCGCCAGGTCGACGCGCAGCTCGAGCGGGAAGAGCGGCGCCTTGTGGGCGTTGGCCGCGATCGCAACGATCACCTTGTCGAAGATCCCGGCCGCGCGGCGTACCAGGTCCGTGTGCCCATTGGTGAGGGGATCGAATGTGCCCGGATAGACGGCGTTGCGTTTCATGCGGTGTCGGATTCCTGGGCGCCTGCGTGCGCGAACAGATGATAACCGACCTCGCCGGCGCGCTTCGCCTTCAGCGGCTGCCACCGGGCCGGCAGCGGCGGCAACCCCTCACGGGCTCGGCACTCGACGTAAATGAGCGCCCCCTCGGCGAGCCAGTGCCGCTCATCCAGCAGCCGCGCCGCCTCGCTCAGGAGCCCGGCGGCGAACGGTGGATCGAGAAACACGAGCTGATAGGGGCGGGCATCGCCCGAGAGGTAGCGCAACGCATCCGCGCGCACCACCACGGCGTCGGGAGCCTGCCACTCGGCGAGGCGCGCGCGCAGCTCGTGCGCCGCCGCGTCATCGCGCTCGACGAAGGTCAGGTGCGATGCGCCGCGCGAGAGGGCTTCGAGGCCGAGCGCCCCGCTGCCGGCGAACAGGTCGAGCGCACGCGCCCCCTGGGTGCGCGCGCCCAGCCAGTTGAAGAGCGTCTCGCGCACCCGGTCGGGGGTTGGGCGGATCGCGGCGGAGGCCGGAAAGCGCAGCTTTCTGCCGCGCCATGCTCCTCCGATGATGCGCAGCGTGCGCGCGCGGCTGCCGCGCCTTGCGGCGGCGGCTGCGCGGCTGCCTGACTTGCTCGCGGACACCGCACCTTGCCTCGCGCGTGGCGCACCTTGCCACTTTTCTCGCCCCAAGCGTACTCTAGCTCGCCTCGTCCAGAAGCACTCAAACACCATCGGCCCGGACCGCCCGGCGCCGCACTCAGGGTGCGCTCTCGAGAGTCGGTTAGGAGTTTCAGGGACTATGAAAAAGCTCATCGCTGCCGGAGTGGTGCTCGTTGCGATGCTCGCCGTCGGCTGCACGGGTGGTAACGGCGTCATCGGCTCCCCGAACCTCGACCTGCTGAACGGCAACCCGGGGCCGCCGGTCACCCAGCCTTCAAGCAACACCGCGCTGTTTCACCCGACGGCCGGCGTCCTGCCCTACCCGACCGACCTGTACTTCGCCGGCTCGACCGACGGCACGCTCAACATCCAGCCGGCGAATGCGCTCATGCCCAATCAGGCCGCGGTGAACGCGCTCGATGGCTTCTCGACGACCGCCGTGATCCGCGAGCGTTTCGGCGGTGCGCTGAATCCGGCTTCCCTCACCGCGGCCTCGATCATCATCGTCCCGGTGACCACCGACAACCTGACCAAGGCCACCACCGGAGTTCTCGCAGCCCCGCTCACTCTGGGCACGGACTTCTCCGCCGGACTCGGGCAGGAGGCGCTGGTTGGAAACACGATTCTCGAGATCAAGCCGCTGCACCCGCTCCTGCCGAGCACCTGCCTGAGCGGCGGCATGTTTCTCGGTCCGAATTGCGCCACCGGCACCGGTTACCTGGTGTTCCTGATGGATGGCATCACCGATTTCTTGGGGAACCATGCGGTACCGGACACCGATTACGCCAACATCAAGGCGGCGCTACCCAGCTGCGCCGGGATCAGCGATGCGACGCTGCACGGCATCTGCCAGCTGACCGGCGCGCACATGCTGATCGCGCAAGGGCTGGGGCTGAACCCGGCGCACATCGTGCTGTCCTTCAGCTTCACGACCGAGTCGACGGTCGACACGCTGGCGCTGATCTCCGCCACCGCGACCGCGCAGACCATCGCCGCGCATCCGACCGGACTCACCACCGCCTCCCTCGGCAAGGGCCTGCCGGGCCACGCCGACATCTACGTGGGCGCGCTCACGATTCCCTACTACTCGAGCAAGACCGCGCCGCTCACCGATTACTGGCACGCACGGGCTTTCCCGCTCGATATGACCAGCACCTTCGTGACCCGCTTCAACCCGCTGCCGGTCGCGAGCGCCATGCTGCAGATTCCGATGCTGATTACGGTGCCGAACGCCTCCTCGCTCGTCGGTGCCGTCCCGCCCCCGACCGGCTGGCCGGTGCTTATCTTCCAGCACGGCATCACGCGCAACCGCGAGGATGTGTTTGCCGTCGCGGATTCGTTCGCCGACCACGGCTTCGTCGTGGTCGCGATCGACCTGCCGCTCCACGGCATCACGAGCACGTCGGACCCCTTTTATGCCGCCGGCGCCAATCCGCTCTACGCGGGCCTGGGGCTGCCCGCGAGCGGCTCGATCGAGCGCACCTTCGATATCAGCACCGCTCCCGGCGTGATCGATCCGTCCGGCCTGCATTTCATCAACCTGAGCAGCCTTCTCACCTCGCGCGATAACCTCCGCGAGGGCGTGGCGGATCTCGTCACGCTCGCGCGCTCGCTGCCGCATCTGAGCCTGGGGGCCGCGGGCAGCCTCAACCCCAATGCCATCCACTATCTCGGACACTCGCTCGGCGCGATCACGGGCGGCACCCTGCTCGGCGTCGTGACCTCGAGCCAGGTTGGGAGCCCGACAATCGGCAGCGCAACACTCGCCAACCCCGGGGGCGAAGTCGCCCAGCTGCTGCGCGACTCGCCGACCTTCGGGCCGGTGATCACTGCGGGGCTGGCCGCGCAGGGACTGCTCGCGGGCACGACTCTATACGAGCAGTGGTGGCGCGACGCGCAGACCGTGGTCGATGCCGGCGACCCGATCAACTTCATCGCGCTCGCGACGGCCAGCCATCCGGTTCATCTCATCCAGGTGGTGGGCAGCGCGTCGCCGCCGCCGGCGGTGGCTTGTATCGCACAACCCACACCGCCGGGATGCCCTGACCAGGTGGTGCCGAATTCCGCCACGCAGCGCCTGATCCTCGCGGGTGGGCTCACCCAGGTGCACCCTCCGGGGGCGCTGGGCACCGCTCCGCTGCATGTTTTCGTGAACTTCACGGCCGGAGTCCACGGCTCCATCCTCGATCCGACCTCGAGTCCCGCGGCGACCGTGGAGATGCAGACCGAAGCCATCGCCTTCGCGTTGACCGGCGGCACGCAACTTCCGGTTTCCGCGACGGCCCCCGTTCAGTAGTTTGCCATCGTGCTGCGCCCGTCCCCGAGGGAAGAAGCGTCGGCGCGGTGGACTTGGAAACGATTTGGGTGCATACGCTGCGCTCGACAGCGGGAACGAGGTCGGCTTCCCCTTGGTGCCACGAGCCCGTTCAGTAGTTGGACCCGAGACCCTGCGCGCACCCCGGATTGTTGCCACGGGCTGCAAGGCCCCGGAGCACGATTAGTAGATTTCGATGACTGGGGTCTCTCCCGCTGTCGCCCGACAACGGAGGAGGTCCTATGGAAATACTCTACCCGCGCTGTGCGGGGCTGGATGTGCACAAAGACTCGGTGGTGGCGCGCGTGCGTTGCGTGAGCGCCCCGCAGGCGGATGAGACCCGAAGCTTCGCCACGACCACCGGAGCGCTGATCGAACTGCAGGAGTGGCTCAGCGGATACGCGGTCACCCATGTCGCGATGGAGGCGACAGGGGTGTACTGGAAGCCGGTGTGGCATCTGCTGGAGGAGCACTTTGAACTGGTGCTCGCCAATGCCCAGCACATCAAGAACGTCCCGGGACGCAAGACCGATGTGAACGATGCAGCCTGGATCGCGGATCTGCTGGCGCACGGCCTCATCCGCTCGAGCTTCGTCCCCCCGCTCCCGATCCAGGAGCTGCGCGATCTGACCCGCACACGCAAGCAGCTGGTGCGGGAGATCTCTCAGCACACGCTGCGGATCCAGAAAACCCTCGAAGATGCGAACCTGAAGCTCTCGAGCGTTCTCTCGAGCGTCATCGGCGCCAGTGGCCGCGCGATCCTCCAGGCGCTCATCGCCGGGCAGAGCGACCCGGAACGCCTGGCCGATCTGGCCCAGGGCACAGCTCGGCACAAGCGCGCCGCGCTTATCGCCGCGCTGCACGGGCGCATCACGCCCCATCATCGCAGGCTCCTGAGGCTGCACTTGGATCTGATCGCAGCCCTCGAAGCGGCTCTCGCCGAGCTGGACCGTGATGTGGGAAAACTGCTGGCGCCGATCCGCACCAGCGCCCGCCTGCTGACCACGATGCCGGGGGTGAGTGAGCTCACCGCCCAAGTGGTACTGGCGGAGATCGGCGCCGACATGGCGCGCTTCCCCACCCCCGCGCACCTGCTCTCCTGGGCCACGATGTGCCCCAGGAACGACGAAAGCGCCGGCAAACGCCGCTCCACGCGTACCCGCAAAGGCTCCCCGTGGCTCAAGACCGCGCTCGTCACGTCCGCCTGGGCCGCGGTACGTGTCAAAAACTCCTACCTGCAAGCCCAGTTCCTGCGCCTGCGGGCTCGTCGCGGCGCCAAGAAAGCCATCCTCGCCGTCGCCGCCTCGATGCTCACCGCCATCTGGCACATGCTGAAAAATAACGTCGAATACCAAGACCTCGGTGCAGATCACTTCTCCCGCCGCGATCGCACCAAGGCCATCCGGCGCCTCGTGCGACGTCTCAACGACCTCGGCTGCGACGTTCAGCTCACTCCACAGGCTGCCTGATGCATGTTTACCCATAATCGAAGATCAGACGCTTCTTAGTAGGGGCTCGCGGAGCAGCGCTTTTTGGAGGCCGGGTAGCGCGCCGGCCGCCGTTCTCACGGGCCGCTACAATGCCGGGGCTATGTCCAGACGCCCCGCCGAGGAGGCCACCGCTGCCGCCGCAACGGCTGCAACCGCCGACGCCGAGCGGCCGGGGTTCCTGCGCCGCCTGCGCAACCGGCTGAACCGCGGCACCTCCGGGCTCAGCTTCGATCTCGTCGGACTCTTCAAGGGCCGGCAGATCGATGCCGAGGTCCTGGACGAGCTCGAGACGCGCCTCATCACGGCGGACGTGGGGGTGGAGGCCACGGGCCGGATCCTCGAGGACCTGCGCAAGCGCGTCGCGCGCAGCGAGCTCGCCGACGTGCCCGCTTTGATCGCGGCGCTGCGCGCCGACGTCACGCAGCTCCTCGCCCCGTGCGCACGGCGGCTGGTCATCGACAAGGCACATCGGCCGTTCGTGATCCTCGTCGCCGGCGTCAACGGCTCGGGCAAGACCACTACCATCGGCAAGCTCGCGCGGCGCATCGCCGCCGGCGGCTCGAGCGTGCTGCTCGCCGCCGGGGACACATTTCGCGCCGCGGCGATCGAGCAGCTGAAGATCTGGGCCGAGCGCACCGGAGCGCAGTTCGCCGCGCAGGGGCCGGGCGCCGACCCGGGGGCCGTGGTGTTCGACGCGCTGCAGGCGGCGCGCGCGCGCCGTCTCGACGTCGTGCTCATCGACACGGCCGGACGCCTCCACAGCCAGTCGCATCTGATGGAGGAGCTGAAGAAGGTCAAGCGCGTGATCCAGCGCGTGGACCCGAGCGCGCCCCACGAGGTGCTGCTGGTGCTCGACGCCAATCAGGGACAGAACGCGCTTGCCCAGGCGCGTCAGTTCAACGACGCGGTCGGCGTCACGGGAGTTGCGATCACCAAGCTCGACGGCACCGCGCGCGGCGGCATCGTGATCGCCATCGCACGGGAGCTTTCGATCCCGATCCGCTTCATCGGCGTCGGCGAGGCACCCGAGGACTTCGGCGAATTCGACGCCGCCGTCTTTGCCGCGGCGCTGGTCGAGGGGCCAGGCAGCGCATGATCACTTTCGACCGGGTGAGCAAACGCTACCCCAACGGGCGCGAGGCCCTCACCAACGTCAGCTTCAGCGTCCACAGCGGCGAGATGGTGTTCCTCACCGGCCGCTCCGGCGCCGGCAAGAGCACGGTGCTCAAGCTCATCGCGCTGCTCGAGCGCCCGACCCGCGGTAGCGTGCTGGTGCACGGGCGCAATACCAATGCGCTCAAGTCGCGGCACGTCGCCGCGTTCCGCCGCCGCATCGGGGTGGTGTTTCAGGACCACCGGCTCCTCCCCGATCGCCCCGTGTTCGACAACGTCGCCCTCCCGCTGGCGGTGGCGGCGACGCCGCTCAAGGAGATCGACAAGCGCGTGCGCGCCGCCCTCGACCAGGTGGGGCTCCTCGGCCGGGAGCGCTCGCTCCCGCAGGAGCTCTCGGTCGGCGAGCAGCAGCGGGTCGGCATCGCGCGCGCGGTGGTGAGCAAGCCGCCGCTCCTGATCGCGGATGAGCCCACCGGAAATTTGGACCCGGACCTCTCGCTCGAGGTCATGCGGCTCTTCCGGCGCTTTCAGGATGTCGGGGTCACGGTGATCGTTGCCACTCACGACCTGCATCTGGTGCGCGAGTTCGGCCAGCGCGTGATCGTGCTCGAGCAGGGTCAGGTGCAGGGCGGCGCCCCCCCCGACACGCTGCCCTCGCTGGTGGCGACGCGATGAGCCTCTCGGTGGGCGGCACGCGGCACCTGCAGGCGCTGCTCGGCTCGCTCGGCCGCCTCGCGCGCAGCCCGCTCTCGACGTTCCTCACACTGCTGGTGATCTCACTCGCCCTGGCGCTGCCGGCGGCGCTGCGCCTGCTGGTCACCAACGCGCAGCTCGCGACCGGCAACTTCGCCAACGCGATCGACGTCTCGGTGTACCTGAAGACCGACGTGCCACTCGCCAAGGCGCAGCAGCTGGCGCAGTCGGCCGGGCAGCGCCTTGACGTGGCCGCGGTGACCCTGATCTCGGCCGACAAGGGGCTCGAGGAGTTTCGCACCTACTCGGGATTCGGGGATGCGCTCGCGGCGCTCAAGGAGAACCCACTGCCGCACGTGCTGCACGTGCGGCCGAGGCTCGAGGCGGGCGGCAACGCGGCGCTCGAGTCGCTGCGCCGCTACTTCGGCGCCTGGCCCGAAGTGGACCTGGTGCAGGTCGACGCCGAATGGGTGATGCGCTTCAACGCGATCCTCGAGGTGCTGCGCCGGCTGCTGATGATGGCGGCGGCGCTGCTCGGAGTGGGGGTGCTCGCGGTCATCGGCAACACCATACGTCTCGAGATCCAGGGACGGCGGGCCGAGATCGAGGTGACCAAGCTCGTCGGCGGCTCCAACTCCTACGTGCGCCGCCCGTTCCTCTACACGGGAGTGCTCTACGGGCTCGGCGGCGCGCTGCTCGCCTGGGGGATCGTCGCGATCGCCGTCACGCTCCTCGGCGAACCGGTGGCGACCCTCGCGAAGCTCTATGGGAGCCGCTACGTGCTGCTCGGCCCTTCACGCGATGACGTCGGGGTGCTGCTGGGAGCCGGCGTGGCGCTCGGATGGCTCGGAGCGTGGATCTCGGCGGCGCGGCATCTGAGAAGCATCGAGCCGCGCGCCTGAGGGCGCCGCGCACGCGGACGTCCTGGGGGGCGTCAGGTGCTGGTCGCCGCCGAGGCCTCGTGCGTCACCAGCGTCGCCTCCATCCACTTGCGGACGCGGCGCGCATCGGCGACCCGCGTGCGCTTGCCGAAGGAGTTGAGCAGCACGATCACGACGGTGCGATCCTCGATCACCGTCTGCATCACGAGGCACCGGCCGGCTCGCGAGATGTAGCCGGTCTTCTGCACTTCGATCTTCCAGTCCGGCCGGCTCACCAGCGAGTCGGTGTTCCGGTAGCTCATCATGCGCCGGCCGACGCGCACCTCGTAGTAGGTGTCGGTCGAGTATTCGCGGATCTCGGGGATCTTCGCGGCGGCCATCACGAGCTTCGAGAGATCCTCGGGACTCGCGACGTTCTCGTCGGACCGCCCGGTCGGCTCGACGAAGCGCGCGCTCGTCATGCCGAGCTCGCGCGCCTTGGCGTTCATGGCGCCGACGCAGGCGTCGAGCCCGCCGGGGAAGCTGCGCCCGAGGGCATGCGCCGCGCGGTTCTCGGAAGCCATCAACGCGAGGTGCAGGAGATCGCCGCGCGTCAGCGTGGTCCCCGGGGCGAGGCGGGAAGCCGAGCCCCTGCCGTGACCGCGATCCTCGGCGGTGACCTCGATGAGCTCATCGAGCGGCTGCGCGGCCTCCAGAACGACGAGTGCGGTCATGAGCTTGGTGATCGAGGCGATGGGAACGGCGACGTCGGAGCGGCGCGAGTAGAGCACCGAGGAGTGCGTGGTATCGAGCACAAACGCGGCGCTCGAGCGCAGCGCCGGGACCGCCGTGCCGCCCGCTATGGCGGACTTGATGTGCGCCGGGTCCACCGTGCCGTCCGGTATGGCGGCGTGGGAGACGGAAGCGGCGAGCAGCAGGCCGGCTAGGACGCTGGTCCGTAAACCCTGGTTCATCGACTGCCTCACTCCGCGCCCGCCCTCGATCATGAGTCTATCAGAGCATGGCTTATGTCAGGCATGCGTGACGGGACTCTTGGATTTTGCGCGCGCGCCCCCGCGCTAAGTACTTCTCCTTACGCTATGTCAAGCGCAAGTCAACGCGGCCACAGCCACCCGAAAGTGCCGGCGGTGAGCAGAGCGTAGATCAGCCCGTCGAGCCAACCCTTGAGCGTCAGACTCCAGGAGCGCCGGTACCAGATCGAGAGCTCGCAGAGCGCGAGCGAATAGGCGATGAAAGCGGTCGCGCCCACGATCTGGAACACGCGCATGTAGTAAGTTCCGGCGGGCAGGGTGCGGCTCGCGATGTAGGCGGCGAACACGCCCACCACGATCAGGAACACGAACCACTGGGCGAGGCTGCGATTCATGGCGATCGGGCCGTTCGGCATGACGGTGATCACGGCGACCGGACCCTGCTTCATTTTTTCCTTGAACTCGGGCGACCTCATCTCCTGCATGCCGCTCGCGCGTGGGATGAAGTAGTCCCCCGGCGGAATGGCGAGCGGCCGCAGCGCAGCGAGCAGCTCCGCCTCCCGCGGCGCCTTGGGGAAGTCGTTCTTGTGCCAGAGCGGCGCCATATGGATCACCGAGCTCGCCAGAAACACGATCACCGCCGAAACGAGGATCGGCAGCCATAGCGACAGCAGACTGACCATGGAGACTCCCTGAGATCTACGGTTGTTATGGTTGGAAGCGGGCGGCCGCGCGAGCGCCGCGTGCGCGCCGCGGGCGAACTTTAGCGCCAAACGCCGCTCCATGTACCCGGGACCCAAGGGCTGAGGTAGCGAGACCCCCGGTAAGGGCCCAGCAGCCCAGCGACGCTCCAGGCTCACACCGCAACGTCATAGCTTGAGCTTTTCCACTCCCATCGGATCCGCCTGCCCCCCCCAGATGGGGCATTCCGTTCGGGGGGATGCAGGCGCAAGCTACAGGTCGAAGGTGCAAGTGACTGATCCTCCGGGGGAACTACCGGAGTATTTAGCACTCTAATGAGGCGACTGCTAGAATGCCGATCCAATCCAAGGGAGATCGAATGGCTGCAGGAACCGCATTAGTTGCGCATCTTCCCGACCAGGCTCTGACCGGCCCGCTCGGGAGTCTCGATGCGTACCTCGAGCGCGTGAGCCACATCCCCGTGCTCTCGCGCGAAGAGGAGCGCGCGCTCGGCGAGCGCTTCCGCAAGTCCGGGGACCTCGCCGCGGCGCGCCAGCTCGTGCTCTCGCACCTGCGCTTTGTGGTGCACATCGCGCGCGGCTACACCGGGTACGGATTGCCGGTCGGTGACCTGATCCAGGAGGGGAACGTCGGCCTCATGAAGGCCGTCAAGCGCTTCGACCCCGCGCTCAACGTGCGCCTCGTGTCCTTCGCGGTCCACTGGATTCGCGCCGAGATTCACGAATACGTGTTGCGCAACTGGCGGCTGGTCAAGATCGCCACCACCAAGGCGCAGCGCAAGCTCTTCTTCAACCTGCGCCGCCTGAAGAAGAATCTCGGCTGGCTGTCGGCGCAGGAGACCGCCGCAGTCGCGCGCGACCTGGGTGTCAGCGAGGCCGAGGTGAGCGAGATGGAGAAGCGTCTCGCCGCGCGGGACCTCTCATTCGATCCCGCGCCCGAGCCCGAGGACGAGGAGCCCTACAGCCCCGCGGCCTACCTGCCGGCTCCGGATGCGGATCCCGCCGCTCAGGTGGAGGAGGCCGAGAGCGCCGAAAGTTCCGCGGATCGGCTGCGCGGCGCGCTGAGCCGTCTCGATGCGCGCAGCCGCGACATCGTGGAGAAGCGCTGGATGTCCGAGGACAAGGCCACCCTGCACCAGCTCGCCGCCCAATACGGCGTCTCCGCGGAGCGCATCCGCCAGATCGAGTCGAGCGCACTCGGCAAGCTTCGCGCGCTGGTCGCCGCCTAGAGATCGCGCTGCGGCGCGGGCTCGCCTTGCGAGAGCCGCCCGCCCCGGGTAGCGTTGGCCGCATGCGCAGCGTGACCGACTGGCTCGGCGAGTACGGCGCAAGCCACCAGAACCCCACGAACAAACTCCTGCACTGGATCTGCGTGCCGCCCATCGTGCTCTCGGTGATGGGGTTTTTGTGGTCGGCGCCGGTTCCGTCGGCGTTCGCCGCTGCCTCCCCGTGGCTCAACTGGGCGACGCTCGCCGCGGCGGCCGCTGTCGTTTATTACCTCGTGCTCTCGCCGGCGCTCGCGGTCGGGGTGCTGCTCGCTTTCGGGGTGCTGCTCTCGATGACGCACTGGCTCGCGCAGCTGCCCTGGCCGCTGTGGCTGACCTCGCTCGTGATCTTCGTCGTCGCCTGGATCGGGCAGTTCGTCGGCCATGCGATCGAGGGCGAGCGACCGTCCTTCTTCAAGGACCTGCAGTTCCTCCTGATCGGTCCGCTGTGGCTGCTCGCTGCAGCGTACCGCCGCTTCAGCCTGCCGTACTGACCGCCGAATCCGCGGCCGCGGCCCGCACCGCGGCCGACACCGCCTCGTGCAGACGCTTATCGAGCGGGTCCGGCACCAGCTCGTCTCCGCAGCAGGCGAACCCGGCGATGGCGTTGGCCGCCGCCATCAGCATGGCATCGGAGAAGCTGCGGGCGCGCGCCGCGAGCGCGCCCTTGAACAACCCCGGAAATGCCAGCACGTTGTTGATGCCCTTGCCGTCGGCGGCCAGCGCCGCACCCTGCTCGCGCGCGATGAGCGGCTCGATCTCGGGGTCGGGGTTCGAGAGCGCGAGGATCACCTGACCCTTCCTCACCCATTGCGGCTTGATGAGACCCCTGACGCCGGTGGTGGCGATGACGATGTCGGCGCGCTGCATGAGCGCCTCCAGCGTCACGCCCTCCCCGCCCGCGGCCACGAGCCGCGCCACGGCGGCGGCGTTGAGATCCGTGCCAAGGATGCGCTCGACGCCGTACGCGCGCAGCAGACGCACGATGCCGGCGCCGGCGGCGCCGAGCCCGATCTGACCGACGCAGCTCGCGTGAAGATCGATGCCGGTGCGGCGCGCGGCGTTGATGAGCGCCGCGAGCGTCACCACCGCCGTGCCGTGCTGATCGTCGTGCAGCACCGGTACGGCCAACCGCTCGCGCAACAGCCGCTCGATCTCGAAGCATTCGGGCGCAGCGAAGTCCTCGAGCTGGATGGCGCCGAATGAGCTCGCGATGCCGCTCACGATGTCGGCGACGCGTTTCGGCTCGGTCTCGGTCAGGAGGACCGGCACGCCGTTGAGCCCGGCGAGCTCAGCAAAGAGCGCCGCCTTGCCTTCCATCACGGGCAGCCCCGCGAGCGGGCCGATGTTGCCAAGCCCCAGGACCGCGGTGCCGTTGGTGACGACGGCCACGGTGCTCCCCAGCGCGGTGTATTCCCAGGCCGCCGCCGGGTCCTTCTGGATGGCGAGGCACACCCGCGCGACGCCCGGCGTGTAGACGTCGCGCAGCATCTGCTGCGTGTTGATGGGGGCACTTGCCACGGTGCGGATCTTGCCGCCGCGGTGGCGGTTGAATACCCGGTCGGACTTGCCGACGAAGCGCGCGATCGGCAACTGGCCGATGCGCTCGTAGAGCGAGCGGTCGGCCTCCTCGTCCATGTCGACCGTGATCTCCCAGAGCGTCTTGCCCTGGTCGCGCCGCAGCGCCGTCAGGTGCTCGATCGCGAGGCCCGCATCGGCGATCACCTGCAGCACCCTGGCCAGGCTTCCCGGCTGGTGAACGGTCTCGACAATCAGAATCTCGGGGATTTTCATGGCTGACAAAGGGTGCACCAGCGACCGCCCGGGTGTCATCCGCGGTTGCGCGGATGTTCGTGCGTCGGATACTCGCTATCATGCGCGCCCCTTCCTGAAGGGTAGCCCGTTCCGCGACAGGAGAGCCCCCGTGGCCAAAGCCGCCCCTACCCCCCACGCCGCCGGCGCAACGGCAGCCGCCGGCGCAACGGCAGCCGCCGCAGGGACTCCGGCCGCCGCGCTCGACCCGCTCGATCTCTACGCCGTGCGCAGCGCCCTCTCCGAGGAGGAGCGCCTGGTGCAGGAGTCGGTCGCGCGGCTGGTCGACGCGGAGGTGCTGCCCCTCATCCAGCGCTGCTTCGAGGAGCACCGCTTTCCGAAGGAGCTGATCCCGAAGCTCGCCTCGCTGGGCCTGCTCGGCTCCTCGCTAACGGGCTACGAGTGCGCCGGGCTGAATGCGATCTGCTACGGGCTCATCTGCCAGGAGCTCGAGCGCGGCGACTCCGGCATCCGCAGCTTCGTCTCGGTGCAGTCGTCGCTGTGCATGTATCCGATCTGGGCCTTCGGCTCCGAGGAGCAGAAGCAGCGCTACCTCCCGCGGATGGCGCGCGGCGAGCTCATCGGCTGCTTCGGTCTCACCGAGCCACACGGGGGATCGGATCCCGCCAACATGAAGACGCACGCGAAGAAGCGCGGCGCCGACTGGGTGGTGAACGGCTCGAAGATGTGGATCACCAACGGCTCGATCGCCGACCTCGCGCTCGTGTGGGCGATGACACCCGATGGTCTCCGCGGCTTCCTCATCGAGAAGGGCACTCCGGGTTTCTCGGCACCCGAGATCGAGCACAAGTTCTCGCTGCGTGCCTCGGTCACCTCGGCGCTGTTCTTCGACAACGTCGTGGTGCCGGAGGAACGCGTGCTGCCGGGCGTGGTGGGATTGAAGGGTCCCCTCTCCTGCCTCACGCAGGCGCGCTACGGCATCGCCTGGGGCGTGATCGGAGCCGCGCAGGCGTGCTTCAGGCAGCTGCTCGACTACACCGCGACCCGGACGCTCTTCGGCCGGCCGCTCGCCGCGAACCAGACCATCCAGGTTCGGCTCGCCGAGATGGCCCGGCGCATCACGACCGCGCAACTGCTGGCGCTGCAGCTCGGAAGGCTCAAGGACGCAGGCACGATGCAACCCTCGCACGTCTCGCTCGCCAAGTGGAACAACTGCCGCATGGCGCTCGACGTCGCGCGCGACTGCCGCGACATGCTGGGCGGCGCCGGCATCAGCGCCGAGTACGTGCCTATCCGCCACATGCTGAATCTCGAGAGCGTCATCACGTACGAAGGCACCGAGACCATCCATCAGCTCACCATCGGGCGGGAGCTCACCGGGATCAACGCGTTCTGATGCGGGTTGTCGCCGCCCGACAGCCAGGCTGAAGCCATGGCTCTCCTGCGCGCGGCGGCCGCGCTCGTGCGGCCGCGCTGATCGCCGCTCAGCTCGACAGAACGAGGCAGCTGCTCGGGTGCGAGTGGCCCTGGCGGACCTCGGGCCTGCGAGACGCGCGACCCCGTCATTTGAGACTCATCACTGCCGGCGCCACCAGGTAGAAGCCGATCGCAAGGAGGATCAGGTAGGCGAGCAGGATGAAGGTCCAGCCCATGTTGTGGCGGATGACGTCCCCTTCCTTGCGCACGAACTTGCTGGTCGAGACGCCGACGCTCGCGGTCTGGGGCGCCACCGGCTTGCCGATCTCCGCGCCCACCGAGTTGAGCGTCGGCAACAGCAGCGTCGGCATGCCGAGTTGGACCCCGACCAGCGCCTGGAACTTGCCGAACATGGCATTCGTCGAGGTATTCGAGCCCGAGAGGGCCACACCGATGAACCCGAGGATCGGCGCGACGATGACAAACGCGGTTCCCATGCTGGAGAAGCCCTTGGCGAGCGAGGCCGCCATGCCGGAATAATTGAAGGTGTAGGCCAGCCCGAAGATGAAGACCCCGACCAGGCAGGCACCCCACATCTGGTGAAAGGTACGCCGGAAAACTTCGCCGAGCTGAGCACCTTTGAGCCTGCCCATGGCCAGCAGCAACACCGCGACGATGATCCACGAGGCCAGGATGGCGCTGCCGCCGATATAGGGTGCGAAATTGAACACCGCGGTCACGTTGCCCTTCGTCGGGCAGCTGGTCGCGAGCGAGGAGCAGGCGACCGCCGTGGCCTTGAACCAGCTCACTTTCGGCAGGGGCGACCACGGGCCGGTCCAGGCCGCGACGACGATCAGCAGCACGGCAAACGGCAGCCACGCCTGCAGCACCTCGCCGAGCTTCAGTCCGTGGCCGCGCGTCTGCGTGGCGGTTGCCGCGCTCACCGGTACACCGCCGTAACCCAGCACGGTCTTCGGCTGCCACACCCTCAGCAGCGCCAGCAGCGCGATGAAGCAGACGATGGCGCCGGTGACGTCAGGCAGATACGGTCCGAGGTAGCGGGCCACCGGGTATTGGCCCGCGATATAGCCGAGCGAGCCGACCACGGCGAGCGGCCAGCCGCCTTTCATGCCTTCCTTGCCGGAGACCAGGTACAAGAGCACCCACGGTGGCGCCAGCGCCAGCACCGCGACCACGGTGCCGACCGAGCCGGACAGCGCCAGCAGCGGATAACCGGTCACGGCGGCAAGCGCGATGATGGGCGCCCCGAGCGCGCCGTAGGAGACCGGCGCGTTGTTGGCAATAGCCGCGATGCGGATCGCGTTGAGGTCGGAGATGCCGAGCGAAATCAGGATCGGCGCTACCACCGCCCACGGATAGCCGAAACCGACCAGGCCTTCGAGCAGCGCGCCGAAGGCCCACGCGAACAGCATGGTCTGCACGCGCACGTCCATGCCGCCGAGCGCGATCAGCCAGCGACGGAAATTCTCGAACACGCCGCTCACCCCCAGCGTGTTGAAGAGCACCATGCCCCAGATGGTGATCCAATCGACGTTCCACACGCCGGTCGCCGCGCCGTAGAGGTAGGCGTGGCCGCCGTCATCCAGCGGCATCCTCCACACCCAGAGCGCGAGCGCGAAGGTGATGATCGACCCGATGAGCGTCGCCAGCCAGGCTGGCAGGCGGAACACCGCGAGCATCACCAGGAGCGAAACGACGGGCACCAGCGCCACGAGGCAGGTGAGCGTCAGGTTGTCGAGCGGGTCGATCAGTTGCGTGAACATGATGTCTCCCTCGAGGTGCGGCGCGGCGTTGCGCCTGCTGTGGGAATGCGTCGCCGCGCTTTGATTCTTATTGCGACTGCTTCAAGCAAACACCCGTGTTGGCCGGGCGCGGCCGGCTCACAAGCTAGCACGGGCGCGGGGTGCGCTCAAATGGAGGCGCAGGCGCGCCGTGTGGCTCAGCTCGCCTTCTTCATCTGCGCCGCGAGCTTCTCAGTCTGCTCCATGAATCGCCGGTGGGCGGGGCGCTGCTGCACGCGGCTCAGGTACTCCTGAAAGACCGGGCGGGGCTCGAGAGCCTTCATCATCATCCCGAAGCCGATCTGCGCGCCGATGTAGACGTCGGCGGCCGTGAACTGCGTGCCGAGGATATAGGGCCCGGGCGTGACAGCTTTCTCGAGCGTTGCCACCATGTCCTCGTAGCAGCCGTATGCCAGCGCACCGGGTCGGGGCGGCGGCGGTCGCTCGAACATGCGGTCAATTACGGCCGCCTCGACGCAGGTTCCTCCGAAGAACATCCAGCGGTAGTAGGCGCCCCGCGTCGGACTGTCCGGGGGCGGCGCGAGCCGTGCGGCGGGGAAGGCGTCCGCGAGGTAGGCGCAGATCGCTCCGCACTCGGTCACGACCGTGCCGCGGTGGACGATCGCCGGAACCTTGCCCATGGGATTCACCGCCAGATACTCCGGTCTCTTCTGGTCCTTCGTCTCCAGGTTCACCATCTCGAACCTGTAGGGCGCCCCGACTTCCTCCAGCATCCAGTGCACGATGCGTCCGCGGGACATCGGGCTGCTGTAGAACACGATCTCATCGCCCATGTGCGCCTCCCCCATGATGATTCGGCCGGCTGCGGCCGTTTGTGGGCGGGCAGGGCCAGCGGCAGATGTTACCCGAACGGATCCTCGTGCGCGCACGCGGGGCGGGCCAACGTTATCCCGTGGATGTTCCGCACCGGCGGAGCGCGGCCCGCGAGGGCGTGGCGGACGAGGGGCGCACCTCTCCCAGCGGCCGCCGGCGGTCGCAGGGCGCGCGCGCTGTGCGCGCCGACGCTCCCCGCCTCCTCGCCCGGCCAGACGATGCCGAGCGCGAGGAGGGCGAGCAGCGCCAGCCAGTTGGCGATGATCTCGCCTCGAGTGGCCGGGTCGCGCCGGCGGGGCGGGCGCGCGGTCATGGGGCTCTCCCGTATCGGTGACTACGGGATCATTTCGCCACGGCCCAGGGGAGGCTCCGGGGCGCAAAACGGGCGCGGCCGCGATAAATCGTGGCGCAAAATGGCAGATGAACCGGGGATGGATCGCGGTGTTTCGCGGCGAAAAAGTGATGCCCATGCGCTATTACGCCCCGCGCGCAGCCTGTAGCCTTTAGCTCACCATGAAGCGACTCATCGCCATTGTCGAGGACGAGCCGGCGATCCGTGACAACTACGCGGCCGCCTTCACCCGCGAGGGCTACGCGGTGCGCACCTACTCCAACCGCGCACAGGCGATCAGCGCCTTCGCCGCGCGGCTGCCGGATCTGGCGATCATCGACATCTCTCTCGAGGAGGAGCCCGAGGGCGGCTTCGAGCTGTGCCGGCGGCTGCGGGCGCTGTCTGCGGAGCTGCCGATCATTTTCCTCACCGCGCGCGACAGCGAGCTCGATGCGGTGTCGGGGCTGCGTCTGGGTGCGGACGATTTCCTCACCAAGGACCTGAGCCTCCCACACCTCCTGGCGCGGGTGAACGCGCTGTTCCGCCGCGTGGATGCGCTGCGCAGGCCCGAGACGCCGGGCGAGATCATGCGCCGCGGACCGCTCACCCTCGATACCGAGCGCATGCAGGCGCAGTGGGACGCCCGCGTGGTGCTGCTCTCGCTCACGGAGTTCTGGATCGTGCACGCACTCGCGCGCCACCCCGGGCACGTGCGCAACCGCCAGCAGCTCATGGACGCGGCCAACGTGGTGCTCGACGACAACACCATCACCTCGCACGTGAAGCGCATCCGGCGCAAGTTCCAGAGCATCGATCCGGAGTTCGACGCCGTGCAGACGGTCTACGGCATGGGTTACCGCTGGGTGGAATGACGCACCGCCCCTATGTCCCTGCGCCTCAAGCTGCTGCTGCTCGGCCTGGCGACGCTCATTCTGCCCTGGGGCGGATGCCAGTACGCGCGCGAGATGGAGTCGGCGCTGCGCGAGGGAGAGCAGAGCTCCCTGCAGGCGGTCTCACAGACCATCGCCGCCTCGCTCCAGGGGCGCACCGACCTCCTCTACCGCGAAGCGCTCGCGCCGCCGGACGCACCCGAAGCGCCCGCGGTGCCCGTCCCGCCCGGCGCAGACCCCGTCCGTGCGTTCCTCAATCCCGGACCCTACGACCTGAAGCCGCTCGCGCTCACGGCCGCGCCGCTCCTCGACGGCTATCCCGATGACTGGCCGCACGACCCCTCCGCGTGGGCGTACTTCGGCGAGGACGATCGGCATCGTTTCGGCATCCTCACCGGCGTTTACGAGCGGATGCTGTACGTGCTGCTCGAGGTGCGCGACGAGCACCCGCTGTTCGATGCCGCGGGCACCAATACGCTCGACCCGGCGACCTTCGGTGACCGCGTGTGGCTCGGATTCGAGGACAGCGGCGGCGAGCAGCACCAGGTGTTCCTCGCCGCGACCGGACCCGGGTCGGTCACGGCGCGCCGCATCGAGACCGGCGAGTATGGCCAGCAGAACGCCCCCATCGAGCCGCGCATCCACGGCGCCTGGCAGCTGACGGGCCATGGCTATCGCATCGAGCTGCGCGTGCCGATGTCGATGCTCGGGAACGGGTTCGGCGTGCTGGTGGACGATCGCGATGCGCGCGGCGTGGATCCGGTGAGCTACGGCACGCTGGGCAGCGACGACCTGCACACCCTCGGCCGGTTGATCGTGGCCGCTCCGGAGCTCGCCTCCTACCTCACGCAATTCATGCAGCCGGGGCTCAAGCTCGCGGTCACGACACCCTCGGGCCGGGTGCTGGCGCGCGCGGACGCACTCGCGCAGGTGTCGGGACTCGGCTCCGATCCCCCGATACTCGCGCGGCTCTACCGGCGCTTCGTCGACCGCCCCGGCGCGCAGCCGCTGCTCGAATCCCCGGCCCCCATCTACGACCGCGACCACAGGACGCTTATCGGCCGGCTCGAGGTCACGCAGACGGCGACCGGCTGGATCCGCCTGCGCGACCACGCCCTGATGCGCATGCTCAACTTCACCCTCAGCACCAGCGCCGTGGCGGTGACGGCGATGTTCGCGTTCGCCGCGTGGCTGGCGGTGCGCCTCTCGCGGCTGCGGCGGGCGAGCGAATCGGCCCTGACGCGCTCTGGCTTGGTCACCAGCTTTCCCGAAACCGACTCGCGCGACGAGCTGGGCGATGTCGCGCGCAGCTTCTCGACGCTCCTGCAGCGCCTCAACGAGTACACCAGCTACCTGCGCACCCTCGCAGGCAAGCTGGCGCACGAGATCCGCACCCCGCTCACCATCGTGCGCTCCTCGCTCGATAACCTCGAATCCGAGCAGGTGCCGGCCTCCGCGCGCGCGTATCTCACCCGCGCGCGCCAGGGGAGCGAGCGCTTGAGCGCCATCCTCATCGCCATGGGCGCGGCCACACGCGTCGAGGAGGCGATCGGCAGCGCCGAGCGGGTCAGCTTCGATCTGGTGGCGGTGCTCGAGTCCGCCGTGGCGGCCTACCGCGGCGCCTTCCCGGGACGCGGCTTCCGCGCCGAGCTTCCCCCGGGGCCGCTCGACTTGAGCGGCGCTCCCGATCTCATCGTGCAGATGCTCGACAAGCTCATCGACAATGCCGTGGACTTCAGTCCGCCCGGGGCGCTGATCACGGTGCGCCTGCGCGTCGATCCTCAGGTGGCCGCGATCGAGGTCGAGAATCCCGGACCCCCTCTGCCCGAGCTCCTCCCCGGGCGGCTGTTCGAATCGCTCTGGCAGTCGCGCACCGGCACCGACAGCCAGCCGCATTTCGGCCTGGGCCTGTACATCGTGCGATTGATCGCCGAGTTCCACGGCGGCGAGGCGAGCGCCGCCAACCTGACGGACGGAAGTGGCGTGCGCGTGAGCGTACGCATCCCGCGGTGACCCCCTGGGGCGATTACCCCAGGGCACGCTACCTTCGTACCCGCCCCTCGCCGACGGTATTTGTCGACAAATTGAGACATGGTATTTTCGTTTGGAATCAGTACAATCAGGTGCTGAAAACACCGTCCGAACAATAAGTTCCGGCTTTTGCCCGGTGGAGCGTCGAGGCGGTGATGCAAAGAAGCTGCGCGGAGCTGGAAGGATTGAAGGATTCGGAAAAACATAAAACTCGGGGATCGACGCGGGCACGGGTAACGACCGCTGCTAACTTGCTGCAGCTGTCAGGAACGGCTAACGCGTGGATGAACACGCGGGCGACGCAATAGAAGCCGGAGCGATGGCTCCAAACGTTTCAGCCGAAAATCTAGATGCTCGTGATGACGCGAGGTGCGCTTAAGCGCACGAGCTGACAGCGAACCAACCGGGTCGTTCGAGTTGATGAAGGAAATTTAAAAGCCCCGCTTCTCGCGATCGGGGCTTTTTATTTTCCCGCGTCTCATTTTCCCGCGTCCCGTTGACGCGGCTGTGCCGCTCATGAGGCGGCGGTCCGGCGCGCGGCTGACTGTGTTTATAATCCGCCGCGTTCAAAAGGCGCGTCGCGGGGACTGGTGATGTCGGTTGCGGGCCCCTGGTTCCTGAGCGAGCTCGCCGCAGGCTGCGTGGGTTGGCTGCTCCTCCTGAGCCCGCTCGCGATCCTGATCGCGGTGCTGATTGG
>Ga0209350_1000471_pt1 | contig 23029 bp, 18 predicted proteins | sample GraSoi013_2_20cm_2_FD_185822 | JGI IMG/M metagenome (GOLD analysis project Ga0209350, IMG submission 185822) | Grasslands soil microbial communities from the Angelo Coastal Reserve, California, USA - Sample 09_27_2013_2_20cm (SPAdes) (version 2) | ecosystem: Environmental > Terrestrial > Soil >...
CGTCCTTGGGGGCTTCACCTCCAACGTCGACATGCGCAGCGGCTCCCCCGCCTTCGGCACGCCGGAGTACCTGCACGCGGTGTTCGCGAGCGCCCAGATCGGCCGGCGCTTGAGGATCCCGGTGCGCACCAGCGCGGTGAACGCCTCGCCGACGGTGGATGCGCAATCGACCTACGAGAGCGCCTTTTCGCTGCTTGCGGCGGTCCTGAGTCACAGCCACCTCATCAACCACGCAGCCGGGTGGCTCGAGGGCGGCTTGTCGGCGTCGCTCGAGAAGATCGTGGTGGATGCGGAGCTGTTGCGTAACTGGGCGGAAATCCTCAAGCCCGTGAGTTTCAGCGACGATGATCTCGCGGTCGATGCGATCAAGGCGGTCGCTGCGGGGGGACATTTCTTCGGCTCGACCCACACGCTTGCCCGTTACGAGACCGCGTTCTATCGGCCGCTGCTCTCCGACTGGTCGAGCTTCGAGAGCTGGACGCAGGCGGGCGCGCACGATGCCACCGCGCGCGCCACCGCCATCTGGAAGAAGGTGCTCGCCGACTACGTGCCGCCGCCGCTCGACCCGGCGGTGAGCGAAGCCATCGCCGCCTACGTCGCGACGAGAAAGGGCGCGCTCGAGGGGACCTCGCCCGCGTGAGGCCGTGGATCACGAACGCCCGCATGTATGCGGTGACCCCCGAGGTCGAGGCGCTCTGGCGGGGCCTGCTCGAGCACATCGCCGCGGACGCTGGCGTGGCGCTCGACTACGTGCCTCATCCGGCGCCGCAGCCGCTCGAGGAGCTCTGGTCCCGGGGCGATCTCGGCGCGGTGTTCATGTGCGGATACCCGATCGCGCTCAGGCTCGCGCCGGTGACTCCGATCGCAGCGCCCATTCCGCACGTGGACTGGGCGGCTCATCGGGCCGTGTATCGCTCGGACCTCATCGTGCGGGAGGACGCGCCGTATCGCACCCTCGAGGACACCTTCGGCAGCCGTGCGGGCTGGACGGTGGCGCACTCCCAGTCGGGATTCAACGCCTTCAGGCGCCACCTCCTCGGCTATCGCACGCCGCGGCGGCCCGCACTCTACGCGGAGATGGTGGAGAACCTCGTCACGGCCCGCGCGGTCCTCGACAGCGTGCGCGAAGGGCGCATCGACGTCGGCCCCCTCGATGCCTACTGGCATCTCCTGATCGCCCGGCACGCGCCACACCTCACCGCGGGCATCCGCGTGCTCGCCTCCACGCCCTTAACCCCGATGCCGCCGTTCGTCGCGGCTGCGGGAGCTCCCGAGGAAATGGTCTCGCGGCTCCGCGCGAGTTTCACGGGGGCGGCCGGCAAGCCGTGGTTTTCCAAGTTCGCTGAGCCGCTCTCGCTCGAGGGATTTGCGGAGGCGACCGAGGCGTCCTTTGCGCCGCTCCTCGAATGGGACCGGGAGGCGAGAGAGGCGGGATTCGAGCGGCCGGCCTGAGGCAGTCGAAGCGGCCGGCGCGTGTCAGCCGCTCAGCCGGCGCGCACCGGCACCCGGCCCGAGGGGTGCTGAGGCTCGTCGTGCGCGCGAAAGAGGTAGCGGCGGGCGACGTCGAAGTAGGTGCGATAGACGAGTCCGCCGTTCTCGACGACGAGTCGCGCGCGCTCGACCCGGTAGCGGCCGGGCAGCTGATACCAGGGGACCGACGGCACCTCGTGGTGCAGAGCGTGGAGATTATTGAAGAGATAGAGCGGACCCAGGATCCACGAGCCCTCGACGATGGCGATGCGCTGGCGCACTTCGGGGCGCGCCCGGTGCTCGGCGAAGGAGCGGATCAGCGTGAGGCTGGTTCCGGGAACCGCCACGGCGAAGAAGTAGAGCGAGACGGGCATCCCACAGACCACCTTCACCCAGAGGATCACCGGGATGCACCACGCGAGATGCTCGAGCCATGTGGCCCGGACACCTTCGTCGTTCCGGAGGATGGCGCGCCATTCCTGATGCCAGAACCTGCCGATGGCCCAGAGGGCGCCGATCGTGACGCGGCCGGCCAGCGTCTGCTGAAGGCGCACGGCGAGGCGGGTCAGGGGCGAGAGCCGCGCCCAGTCCTCGGGTGTGAAGTAATAGGATTCCGGGTCGTCGAGCGGATCGGTGAGCCGCTCGTCGTTGTGGTGGATGAGGTGACTCACCCGGTAGCGCTCGTACGGCAGGTAGAGCGAGAGGGGCACGATGGCGAGCAGGCGGTTGATGCCTCGCCATCGGGTCGGGTGGCCGTGCACGATCTCGTGCTGCAGCGAGCCGTGTAGCGTGACCAGCACGGCGGCGAGCGGGGCCACGATGATGAGCGGCCAGCGACCGTAGGCGAGGGTGACCGCGAGCCATCCTCCGTAGACGAGCAGCGCAACCCCGAGCGTCGGCATTTCGACCGACGCCTGGCACTCGGCCCGCGCCGCGAGCGCGGCGGACGCATCGGGTGTCGTCACGGCGAGTTCATCTACTGGTGTCATCCGGGAACGCTCCCTCCCGCACCGAAGCGGGGAAGCAGCCTTGTCTCTCGGGTGGGTGCAAAACCGATTAATTCTACCTGAAGCCGTTCCCGAGACGTTCCTGAGGGCGGCAAGACCGCCGCTTGGTCGTCCACTGGGTGAAAACAGGTACTGGCCGTGCGCTTTCACAAGACTTACGCTGTGCGCCGCGGCAATTTCGTGACCGGCGTCCACGACAAATCCACGACGCGCGCCGGCTTCAACATTTCTGGTGGGAGCCCTTCATATGACCATGCCGACGAGAGCCTCTCGATTCATGCGCGCTGGCCTGGCTGCACTGGCGGTCGCTGCGCTCATACCGATCTCGGCCGCCGCACAGTCCACCGGCCGGCCCGCGTTGAAGCGCGCAGCGGGCACGCCCATCGTCGCGGCGGCGCTCGGCCAGCTCCCTCGGACCGTGGTTTTGAAGATGAGCGGCGATCCGGTTGCCCTGGTCCGCAGCCGCGCGCCCGGCAAACAGCTGGCACCCGGGCAGCGGGAGTCGATCGAGCTCGACCTGCGTGCCAGGCAGGACGCCATCGTGCCGACCATTCAGAAGATGGGCGGCACGGTGCTCGCTCAGTTCCAGCACGCCCTGAACGGCATCAAGGTGCGTGGGACCCCTGAGCAGATCCGCTCGTTTACCTCGCTTCCGGGTGTGGTCGCGGTCAAACCGGTTCGCTTTTATCACCTCGACAACGCGCACAGCGTGCCCTTCATCGGCGCGCCGCAGGCGTGGCAGGGCCCGCCCGGGCTGCACGGTGAGCACGTGCGGATCGCCGTGATCGACACCGGTGTCGACTACACGCACGCGAACTTTGGCGGACCGGGCACGGTGGCGGCGTACAACGCCGCCTTCGCAAGCAGCACGCAGCCGGCGGATCCGTCTCTCTTCGGTCCCGATGCGCCCAAGGTCAAGGGCGGGATCGACCTGGTCGGAGACGCCTACAACCCGATCGACCCGAACCACGCCACGCCGACCCCCGATCCGAATCCTCTCGACTGCAACGGGCACGGTAGCCACACCTCTGGCACCGCGACCGGCTTTGGCGTGACCACCGCCGGCGCCACCTTCACGGGGCTGTATGACGGAGGCACCCCGAGCCAGTCGTTCACGATCGGCCCCGGCGTCGCACCGCTCGCGGATCTCTACGCCGTGCGCGTATTCGGCTGCACCGGGGGGAGCGAGGTGGTGGTGGACGGGATCGAGTGGGCGGTCGCCCATGACATGCAGGTCATCAGCATGTCGCTCGGGGCGGATTTCGGGCCCGCAGACGATGCCGATGCCGAGGCCGCCGAGAACGCGGTCGACTCTGGCGTCGTGGTAGTGGCTGCCGCGGGTAATGCGGGCAGCATTCCGTACATCGTGTCGAGTCCCGGAAGTGGCGACAAAGCCATCAGCGTCGCCGCGATGGACTCACATATATTTCTGCCGAACGGCGTTCACATTGCGTTGTCCTCGGGTGGCGGTGCGGACGGCATCGACGCGGATCCCGCCGTGCCGCTGCCCGGCGGCTCCGTGCCGGCCGTCATCCTGACGAGCGCGGGGAGCCTAGCCCTGGGGTGCAGTGCCAGCGACTATCCCTCGGGCGGCGCAGCGGGCGCACTGGTCATCGTCTCCCGCGGCACCTGCTCGTTCGTCACCAAAGCGACTCTCGCGAAGGCCGCGGGCGCTGTCGCGATCGGCGTAGTCAACAACACCACCGGCTTCTTTAATCCAGCGATCCCTGGCGTGACCATTCCTTTCATCGAGCTGCGACAGACGGACAGCGCCACGTTCGCAGGCGCCCCGCAGCCCGACAACGCAACGGTCGCCTTTGCGGATATCCCCAATGCGGCATTCCGTGCGGTCGCTGATTTCAGCGCCGGCGGGCCGCGGAAACCTGACGGTCATCTGAAGCCCGACATCTCAGCGCCTGGAGTGAGCGTCTTCTCGACCGCGGTCGGCACCGGCAACCAGGGGCTCTTCGAGTCGGGAACTTCGATGGCCACACCGCACGTGGCGGGCAGCGCCGCGCTCGCCGTCCAGGCGCACCCCGGCTGGAGTTCGGCCGACGTCGCTGACGCGGTGGTCAACACCGCGGATGCCACCAAGGTCGGCGGGTACTCGGCGCGTCGCCTGGGCAACGGGCTGGTGCAACCTGTCGGTGCGACCCAGACGTCGGTGATCGCGCACGCCGAGGACGGCACACCGAGCTTGAGTTTCGGTGTCGCAGAGCTCACGCGCGACTTCAGTGGCCAGGCGTCCATCGTGGTCGAGAACCGGGGCGATGCCCCGGCGAGCTTTGCGCTCTCGGTGATGCAGGGGGCCGGTGCGGCGCACACGGCGACACTCTCCTCGAGCTCGATCACGATCGGCGGCCACGCGAGCCGCACGGTGGCCGTGCACCTCGCAGTGCCGGTCGGGACGGTCGGTGATTCGAGTGCCTTCCGGCAGGTGCAGGGGCGGGTGTTGTTCAGTCCCACCCAGGGCAACAACGGCGTCGCGCTCGGCGTCCCGTACTACCTGGTGCCGCGCGCCCGCTCGCTGGTCGGCGCGCAACTGTTGGAGTCCGGGCAGGGGCGGACGGTCAACGTCAGTAACCGCTCGACCGCCATATCGGGCACGGCCGATTTCTATGCCTGGGGGCTGCGCGGCGCCAGTCGTACCCTCGCGACCGGGTTGCGGGCGGTCGGCGTGCAGTCCTTCAACGATCCGGCCAACGGGCAGATCCTGGTATTCGCGGTGAACACCTTCGGCCGCGTGTCGAATCAGGTGGACTCCGTGTACGACGTGCTGGTGGACCTCAACGGTGACGGTGTTGCCGACTATGACATCGAGGCCGCCGATCTGGGCCTCCTGACCGGCGGGAGCACCAGAGGACAGATGGTGGTCGCGGTCTTCAACCTGGCGACCGGGGCGGGCACACTGGAATTTCTCGCCACCGCACCCACCGACGGCAGCACCGTGCTGATGCCGCTGGTCGCCGCGGACGCGGGCATCACCTCCGCCAACCCGCGCTTCAGCTACGTCGCCCAGTCGCTCGACCTGTTCAGCGGCGCGGTCGACGCGATCACGACGCCTGCGCGCTTCAACGCCTTCGACGGCTCGGTGAGCACCGGTGCATACGTGGTTCTGCCGCCGGGTACGAGCGCGGGCGTGCCGCTGATAATCAACCGGCGGGAATTCCGCAAGACGCCGGCCCTGGGTCAGATGGTCGTGTCGCTCGAGAACCGGACGCAGCAAGGCGGGCAGGCGCTGCTCGTGCCCTTGGACGACTGATTCGCGGCGCACACTCGCGCCACCCCGGACCGGCTTGCCGCCGGCTCCGGGGCGAGGGGCTGTCCGGGTCTCAGTCGAGATGGACGGTCCGGCAGATGCGCCGCTCGAGTCCCGCGAGCGCATCGTAGAGCAGCACCGCCATGAGCCCCGTCACCAGGCCCCCCTGGAGGATGAAGGCGTTGTTGTTGGAGAGGAGCCCCGCGATGATGACCTCGCCGAGCCCCTTGGCGGCCACCGTCGAGCCGATGGTCGCGGTACCGACGTTGATGACGAGCGAGAGTCGGATCCCCTCGAGGATGAGCGGCATCGCCAGCGGCAGCTCCACGGACCGCAGCCGCTCACCCGCGCTCATGCCCATGCCGGAAGCCGCTTCGAGGACCTGCGGCGGGACTGTTTTCAGCCCCGTGATGGTGTTCTCGAAGATCGGCAGGAGGCCGTAGGCAAAGAGCGCGATCAGGGTCGGCTTCTCGCCGAAGCCGACGATCGGCACCGTGACCGCGAGCACCGCGACCGGCGGAAAGGTCTGACCGACGTTGACGAGCGTGCGCGAGAGGGGCAGGAACTGCGCGCCGCTCGGGCGCGTCACGAGGATCCCGAGCGCGACCGCGACCACGGTGCTCGCGGCGGCCGCCAGGCACACGACGCCCAGGTGCGCGAGCGCGAGCGCAAGGAGGTTGCCCTGATCGTAGATCGGCGGCGCGCCGTACTGGGTGAGCGGCGCGAAGAGCGGTGCGAAGCTCTGCGGGCTGAGAAGGAACGCGAGCAGCAGGCCGAGCGCCGCGAGCCGCAGCAGTGCCGCGACGCCGCGCATCAGGAGGGCCGCCCGCGCGCCAGGATCGCAGCCACCGTGAGCCGGCCGCGCGGCGTGCCATCCGCATCCGTCACGATCGCGGACTCGGCACCGCGCCAGAGAAGCTCCGAGAGCACCTCGCGGAGCGAGGCCGAGGCCGCAACCGTCGGGCCTTCGGACGCGCCGGGCAGCGCCGCCTCGCCCGCTGTCGTGAGCGACAGCAGCCGCATCGCCCGGTCCGAGACGCCGGTCATGCGCGCGACGAAGGGATCCGCCGGGCGCGTCAGCAGCACCGCCGGCCGATCGTACTGCAGTACCCGCCCCAGACTCATCACCGCCACGCGATCGCCGAGATGGAACGCCTCGTCCATGTCGTGGGTGACGAGCACGATCGTGGTGGAGTAACGGCGCTGAATGTCGAGCAGGTCCTCCTGCGCCTTCGCGCGGATGATGGGGTCGAGCGCGCCGAAGGGCTCGTCCATCAGGAGCACCGAGGGCTCGGCGGCGAGCGCGCGCGCGACGCCGACGCGCTGCTGCTGCCCGCCCGAGAGCTGGTGCGGGAAGGCCTGCGCGTAGGTGGCGGGATCGAGCTGGAAGACCTCGAGCAGCTCCTCGACCCGGGCGCCGATCCGGGCCTCGTCCCAGCCGAGGAGGCGCGGCACGGTCGCAATGTTCTCCCGGACCGTGCGGTGAGGGAAGAGTCCGTGCCCCTGGATCGCGTAGCCGATCCGGCGGCGCAGCAGGTACGGGGCTTCCGCGCTCGTGTCGCGGCCGTCGATGAGGACTCGTCCGCGGGTCGGCTCGACGAGCCGGTTGATCATGCGCAGCAGGGTCGACTTGCCGGAGCCCGAGGTACCCACGATGACGGTGATCGAGTTGCGCTCGATGGTCATCGACACGTCGTCGACCACCGTGGCCGCGCCGTACTTCTTGGTGAGATGCTCGACGCTGATCATGTCCGTGCCCGATCCCTGATCTCGATGAGCGCATCGAGCACTACTGCGGCGGAGAAGGCGAGCGCCACGACCGGAATCGCCCCGAGCAGCACCAGGTCGATCGCCGTCTGTCCGATCCCCTGGAAGACGAAGGTCCCGAGGCCGCCGCCGCCGATGAGCGCCGCAACCGTCACCATCCCGATGTTCTGCACCAGCACGATGCGCACGCCGGTGAGGATCACCGGCAGGGCGAGCACGAGCTCGATCGCGCCCAGGACCTGCCACTCGGTAAGCCCCATGCCGCGGGCCGCCTCGACCACGGTGCGCGGAACGCGCTTCAGGCCCGCGACCGTGTTGGCGGCGATCGGCAGCAGGGAATAGAGAAACAGCGCAACCGCCGCGGGGGCGGCGCCGACGCCGCGGATCCCGAGCGCGGCGGCGAGCGGCACCGCGGCGGCGAGGGAGGCGAGCGGCGCCATCAGGATCCCGAAGAGCGCGATCGCCGGAATGGTCTGGATGACGTTGAGGACGCCCAACACCGGGGCGCGCAGCCTTGGGGCGCGGTGGCAGAGGATACCGAGCGGCAGCGCCACGATGAAGGCGGCGGTGAGCGAGCCGAACGCGAGCCACACGTGTTGTCGCGCCTCGCGGGCGAAGCGATCGGCGTTCACCGTGTACTCGCGCATCACGGAGAGATTGTCGAAGGTGCCGTGCACGAGCGCGAGGCCGGCGACGCCGATGAAGAGCGCGAGGAACAGCACCCTCGAGGCCGGCCCGGGAGAGAGGCGCGTGATGGCATCGGTGGCCAGGAGTCCCAGGCAGGTCAGTAGCACCCATACCGCCGCGCCGGGGGCGACGCGCACCACGCGGTTGCCGGCCGGCGTGAGCGCATCCGCGGCGGCCCCGAGAGCGAGCGCCACGGCGACCACGCCGAAGAGCGCCGCGGTGAGGCGCACGCGGGCGTTCGAGGCCGCGAGGGCGGCGAGGGCGGCGAGGGCGAGGATCGCCTGGCAGGCGAATGCGCCCCAGCCCGGCAATGCGGCGAGCATGGCCACGGGTTCGCCCGGCAGGATCCGATTCGGCTTCAAGACGACGAAAGGCAGCAGCACGAGCGCCGCCGCCCCGAGAGCCGTGAGCAGCGCTCCGAGCGGGTCGAGGCGCGGCAGGCGCGGCACGGCGAGCGCGAGGCGCGCGCTCACCTCAAGAGGCCCTTCGCCCGGAGGTAGTCCTCGGCGACCGACTGCTCGGACTCGCCGTCGATCTGCACGCGCGCATTGAGCCGCTGCAGTGCGTCGGTCCCCAGGCTCTCCATCAGCGGCTTCACGATGGCAGCGATCTCTCGGTGGGCATTCAGGACCGGCTCGCGGATGACCGGCACCGGCGCATACACCGGCTGCTCGTGCCGGTCATCTTCGAGGATCTTGAGGTTCGCCGCCACGATGCCGCCGTCCGTGCCGTATACCATCGCCGTGTTCACGCCGTTGGTGCGTGCGGCCGCGGCGCCGATGGTTGCCGAGGTTTCCCCGCCCGCGAGCACGATCATCTGCTCCGGGCGCAGCGTGAAGCCGTAAGTGCGCTCGAGCGAGCGCAGCGTCCCGGCATTGGCGAATTCCGCGGAGCAGGCGAGCACGACCCGGCCGCCTGCCGTCACCCACCTGCCGAAATCGCTCAAGGTTCGAAGCCCGTTGGCCTCCGCCAGGTCGCGGCGCACCGCGAGCGCCCAGGCGTTGCTCGCCCGGGCAGGCGTGAGCCACACGATGCGATTGGCCGCGTAGTCGAGCTGCGCGCCGAGCGCGTAGCCCCGCTCGAGGTCCTTCCAGGCGGGATCGGAGGTGCGATTGAAGAAGAAGCCGGCGTTGCCGGTGTACTCGACGTAAAGATCGATCTCGCCCGAGAGCAGCGCTTTGCGCACGACCGGCGTCGCGCCGATCTTCGTCCGGTCCACGCTCTCGATGCCATGCGCTTTCAGCAGCAGCCGGATCATCTGCCCGATCATCGCCGACTCGCTCGAGAGCTTCGAGGAGACGACCACCGCCGCCGCCAGCGCGGGCGAGGCGCCGAGGGCGAGGACCGCCGCGACGCACAGCGACTTCAGCATGTTGGCCAGGCGCCATCCCCGTAGCGGGCGCAGAAGGCTCGCGCACAGCGGCGCACACTGTCGGTTGCCGGCGTGCGCGTCAAGGGCGCCGCTTCCCGCGCGTGTGCGGATCGACGCCGCACCTTATGATGGCCGACCGATGAGCCCCGCGGCGAAATCCCCACCGGCCCCTCTCGAGGCCGGGCGCGCCTCGAGCGGCCGCTACTCGGGATGGCGGCTCTTTCTCGAGGGTCTCACCGGCCAGCGCGGCTGGTCGCGCGCCTGGGCGAAGGCGGCGCCGCGCCCGCGCTACCGCGTGGTGATCGTCGGCGGGGGCGGCCATGGGCTGGCGACCGCCTACTACCTCGCCGCCGAGTACGGCATCCGGGATGTGGCGGTGCTCGAGCGGGGCCCGATCGGGCTCGGCAACGTCGGGCGTAACACGACCATCATCCGCTCCAACTACTTTCATCCCGAGAACATCCGCTTCTACGAGTTCTCGCTGAAGCTGTGGGAGACTCTCGAGCAGCGGCTCAACTTCAACGCGATGGTGAGCCAGCGCGGCACGCTCAACCTGTTTCACACCGAGGCGCAGCGCGACCTCTTCACGCGCCGTGCCAACATGATGCGCCTGCACGGGGTGGACGCCGAAGCGCTGAGTCGCGAGGAGGTGAAGGAGCTCGTGCCGCTCGTCGACCTCAACAACGGCCGCTATCCGGTGCTCGGCGGATTCCTGCAGCGCCGCGGCGGCACCGTTCGGCACGATGCGGTCGCCTGGGGCTACGCACGGGCGGCGTCGGAGGCCGGCGCGGACATCATCGAGCACTGCGAAGTCACCGGCATCCGTCGCGAAGGAGCGCGGGTGAGTGGTGTCGAGACCACCCGGGGTGCGATCGGCGCCGAGATCGTGTGCCTCGCGGTGGCGGGACATTCCTCGCGCCTCGCGGCGATGGTCGGACTGCAGCTGCCGATCGAGAGCCACGTGCTGCAGGCCTTCGTGAGCGAGCCCCTGAAGCCTGTGCTCGACGTCGTGCTCACCTATGGCGCCGGACACTTCTACGTGAGCCAGTCCGACAAGGGCGGACTGGTGTTCGGCGGCGCCATCGACGGCTACAACAGCTACGGCCAGCGCGGGACGCTCCCGATGGCGGAGGAGGTCGCCGCCTCGGCCGTGACGCTGCTGCCGGGGCTCGCGCGGGTCCGGGTGCTGCGGCAGTGGGGCGGTGTCATGGACATGAGCATGGACGGCTCGCCGATCATCTCGAAGACGCCGCTCGAGGGGCTGATCCTGAACGGCGGCTGGTGCTACGGCGGCTTCAAGGCGATCCCGGCCGGAGGGCTCACCACGGCGCATCTCATCGCGCGCGACGAGCCGCACCCCTTCGCCTCCCATCTGGACCTGCGGCGCTTCGCCGCCGGGCGGACCGTGGACGAGCGCGGCACCGGCCCCTTTCCCTACGCGCACTGAGCTCAAGGCCCATGCTTCGCATTCCCTGCCCGTGGTGCGGCGAGCGTGATGAAACCGAGTTCCGCTATCGGGGAGATGCCAGCCGCGAGCGGCCCGCGGGCGATGCCGGGCTCACCGCCTTCACCACCTATGTTTATGCGCGCGAGAACCGCTGCGGCTGGCACCTCGAGTGGTGGCTGCACGTGGGCGGCTGCCGCAGGCTCCTCAAGGTCCTGCGCCACACCCTGAGCCACGAGATTCGCGCGGTCGGCGGGCCCGGAGACTCGCTCGGCTGATGAGGGGTCCCGGCCGCATCGCCCCGGGTCTTCTGACCGACGCCACGCGGCCGGTCGGCTTTCGCTTCGACGGCCGGCGTATGTCCGGCGTCGCGGGTGACACGCTCGCCTCGGCACTGCTCGCCAACGGCGTGCGCGTGGTCGGGCGCAGCTTCAAATACCATCGGCCGCGCGGCATCGTGACCGCAGGACCCGAGGAGCCGTGCGCGCTCATCGACGTCATCGGGCCCGACGGGCGCGAGCCCAACCGCCTCGCCACGACGCTCGCGCTGCACCAGGACCTCGCGGCCGAGAGCCAGAACCGCTGGCCGTCGCTCGAGTACGACGTGGGCTCGCTCAGCGACCTCTTCGCGCGCTTCCTCCCCGCGGGCTTTTACTACAAGACGTTCATGGCGCCGGGCTGGGCCTGGGAGCGGGTCTACGAGCCCCTCATCCGGCGCGCCGCGGGCTTAGGCAAGCTCGAGGCGATTGTCGGCGATCACGCAGACCCCGCCGAGACGCTGCATGAGCACGCGGATGTCCTCGTGGTCGGGGCAGGCGCCGCCGGACTCGCCGCGGCGCACCGCCTCGGCGCGAGCGGACTTCGGGTGCTGCTCGCCGAGCAAGACGTGGCCCTGGGTGGCGGCTCGCTCCTCGATGGGCGCTGGGACTCCTGGCGCGCGAAGGTGTGCGCGGCGCTGCGCGCTTTCCACCACGTACGTTGCCTCCCCCGCACCACGGTGCTCGGAGCCTACGGCCACGGGGTGTTCGGCGCGCTCGAGACACTCTCACCCGAGGAATCGGCCCGCTTCGGGGGGTTGCGCGAGCGGTTGCGCATCGTGCGCGCGCGGCGCGTGGTGTTGGCCACGGGTGCGCTCGAGCGGCTGATCGCTTTCCCCGGCAATGACACCCCGGGCGTCATGCTCGCGGGCGCCGCGCTCAAATTTCTGCGCCACTACGGCGTCGCCGTGGGTCAGCGGCCGGCGTTCTTCGTGAACAGCGACGAGGCCTACGAGACGCTGTTCGCGCTGCTCGAGGCCGGCATCGCCTGCGCCGGCGTGATCGAGGTGCGCGAGAAGTCCCTCGCAGCGGAGCGCGCTCATGCGCTCGGTGTCGAGGTGCACGCCGCTTCCCTTGTCGCCGCGGTCTCGGGCCGCCGCGGGGTTCGCGCGGTCAGAATTGCAGACCTCAGAGGACGTCACCGGCGCTGGCTGCAGGCCGATTGCCTCCTGATCTCTGGCGGCTATTCCCCGGTGACCTCGCTCGCGAGCCAGCTGGGAGCGGCTCTCAACTGGCGGGAAGCGATCGCCGCCTTCGCCCCGGATCTGGCTCCCGCGATCGGCCAGGTGGCGGGGTCCGCGCGCGGCGTCTTTGGACTTGCTGCAGCGGCCCGGGACGGCGAGCGCGCCGCGGGCGCGATCGCCGCCGAGCTCGGTCGCTCGCCGTCCGGGGCCGGGTTGGCCGCGGAGCTGCCGCCCGATACCGAGGCGACCGTGATGGCCGCGCTCTGGGAGGTGCCCGCGCGCGGCAAGGCCTTCGTCGATCTGCAGAACGATGTCACGAGCGCCGACGTGCGCCTCGCCGCCCGCGAGGGCTACGAGCACGTCGAGCACATGAAGCGCTTCACAACCCATGGCATGGGGACCGATCAGGGTCGCATCGGGGCTCTCGTCGGCAGCGCCGTGCTCGCGCAGGCGCGCGGTGTGCCGCTTGCCGAGGTCGGGCTCACGAAGGCCCGACCGTTCCTCGAGCCGGTTCCCTTCGCGGCCCTGGCGGGGGCCGAGGTGCGGGAGCACTACAAGCCGAAGCGCCGCCTGCCGCTGCACGAGTGGCACGAGAGCGCGGGGGCGAGGTTCGTGCCCACCGGCCTCTGGTTGCGGCCGCTCGTGTACTCGCCGCAGCCGGGCTGGGACGCGGTGCTCGCCGAGGCGCGCGCGGTGCGCCGCTCGGTCGGGATCACCGACGTCTCGACGCTCGGCAAGATCGACGTGCAGGGGCCCGACGCCGCGCGCTTCCTCGACTTGATCTACGCCAACACGTTCTCGACGCTCAAGGTCGGGCGCGCCCGCTACGGCATCATGCTGCGCGAGGACGGGATGCTGTTCGACGACGGCACGACCTCCCGGCTGGCCGCGGAGCATTTCGTGGTGACGACCACCACCGCGAATGCGGCGGCGGTCCTCGAGCACATGGAGTTCCACCTGCAGGCGGTGTGCCCCGACCTCGACGTGCTGCTCACCGACGTCGGGGACCAGTGGGCGCAGTTCGCCGTCGCCGGTCCCCGCTCGCGCGAGGTGGTAGCGGGGGTGTGCGAAGGGGTCGATCTCTCCAACGAGTCATTTCCGTTCATGGCGGCGGGCCATGCCGTCATCGCCGGGATCCCGGGGCGACTCTTCCGCATCTCCTTCTCGGGTGAGCTGGCCTACGAGGTCGCCGTGCCGGCGCGATCCGCGCTCGCGGCCTGGTCGGCGCTGCTCGAGGCGGGCCGGCCCTGCGACATCACGCCCTACGGCCTCGACGCACTCAACACGCTCCGGATCGAGAAGGGGCACGTGACGAGCGCGGAGCTCAACGGCAACACGAGCGCCGGTGATCTCGGCCTCGAGCGGCTGCTGAAGCCGCACGGGGATTTCATCGGCCGCGCGCTCTCGCAGCGCCCGGGCCTCGCCGCGCCCGACCGGCTGCAGCTCGTCGGCGTGCGCCCCGTCGATCGCACGCTCCCGCTCCGCAACGGCCTGCAGCTCCTCGACCCTGAGGGACGCGCGGCGAGTCTCGGCTACGTGACCTCAGCGACCCCCTCGGTCGAGCTCGGGAGCTGGGTGGGACTTGCCCTCGTGGCCGGCGGCCGGCGGCGGGTCGGACGGCGTCTCACCGCCCTCTCGCCCGTGCACGGCGAGAGCACCGAGATCGAAATCACGAGCTCCCACATGCTCGACCCGGAGAACCTGCGTGTCCGCGGGTGAGGCCCTGGGTGCGGCGAGTGAGGCCCCTGGCGTCGAGCTCGCCGCCTGCGCGGTCGAGATCGTCGAGCTCGCCGCGTTCCGTGCCCGCGCGAGCGAGCTCTCGGGCATCTCGCGCGGCCTCGGCCTTGAGTTGGCCGCGCCCGGGCGGGCGGCGGCGGGGTCCGGTCAGCTCTCAGTCTGCGTGCGGCCCGGACGCTGGCTGCTGCTCTTGCCGCCGGATTCCCCGGGCGCGCAGGCCGCGCTCTGGCAGCGGGCATGCGCCGGGGTGGCGGCCGCGCTCGATCATTCCTCGGGGCTCGTGGCGCTGCATCTCGCCGGAGCGGAGCTTCGCGAGGTCCTGAGCCGGGGCTGCCGCCTGGATCTGGACCCTGAGGTCTTCCCCCCGGGTCGCGCCGCCGCCACGCTCATGGCGCAGGTAGGAGTGATCCTCGCACGGCTGCCCGCGGGGTTCGTGCTCCTCACCCCGGCGAGCACCGCGCGTCACGTGCGCGAGTGGCTCACCGCAACCGGCCGGCCCTTCGGGCTTACGGCGGGACCGGATGTTACTGTTGCGGAGTTGTCGGTGGCCGCACCTGCCGTCGGGGGATGAGCCGAGATGAAGAGTTCCGCGAGAGCCGTGGTCATCGGCGGCGGGGTGGTCGGCGCCAGCGTGCTGTACCACCTGGCGAAGATCGGCTGGCGCGATGTGCTGCTGCTCGAGAAGAGCGAGCTCACCTCGGGCTCGACCTGGCACGCGGCCGGTGGCATGCACACCTTCAACGGTGAGGCCAACATCTCGCGGCTGCAGAAGTACACCATCGACCTCTACCGCGAGATCGAGGCGGCCTCCGGCCAGTCCTGCGGGCTGCACCCGAACGGCGGGCTGATGCTCGCGGCGACTCCCGGCGAGCTCGACAGCCTCAAGCTCATCTGCTCGCGAGCCCGCTACCTCGGCATGGAGACCGAGATGATCCCGCTCGCGGAGGCGTGCCGGCTGAATCCCCTCATCGACCCCGGTTACTTCATCGGCGCCCTGTGGCGCGCCGACGGCGGGCACTGCGACCCCTCCGGAACCACCCACGCCTATGTCAAGGCGGCACGAGCGCTCGGCGCCCAAGCCGAGCGCTTCACGCGGGTGCTCGCGCTCACGGCGCGGCGCGACGGCAGCTGGGACGTCGTGACCGACAAGGGCACGGTGCACGCCGAGCACGTGGTCAACTGCGCCGGACTCTGGGCACGCGAGGTCGGCCACATGGTCGGGATCGAACTGCCGGTGCTCGCGATGGAGCACCACTACCTCATCACCGAGGATCTCCCGGAGCTCGAGGGCCGCGATCGGGAGATCGTCAACACCACCGACTATTCCGGCGAGCTCTACGTGCGCCAGGAGCGCGGCGGGGCGTTGATTGGCACCTACGAGCCGAACGGTGTCGCCTGGTCGCCGGTGAAGACCCCGGACGAGTTTTCCATGCAGCTCCTGCCCGAGGATTTCGAGCGGCTGGCCCCGTACTTCGAGGTCGGCTTCCGGCACTTCCCGGCGCTCGGGCGCGTCGGTATCCGCAAGGCGGTGAACGGGCCCTTCACCTTCGCCCCCGACGGCAATCCGCTCATCGGGCCGGTCCGGGGCGTCAGGAATTACTGGGTCGCCTGCGCGGTCATGGCGGGCTTCAGCCAGGGTGGCGGCATCGGGCTCATGCTGTCCCGCTGGATGGCGGAGGGTGATCCAGGCCAGGACATCATCTCCATGGACGTGGCGCGATTCGGTGCCTTCGCCACCCCGAAATACACCTCCCTCAAGGTGCCCGAGAACTACTCGCGGCGCTTCCGCCTCGCTTACCCGAACGAGGAGCTGCCGGCGGCGCGCCCGGTGCGCCGCTCGCCGATCTATGAGCGCTTGAAGGCGGCCGGTGCGGTCATGGGCGCCAACTTCGCGCTCGAGCAGGCGCTCTGGTTCGCCCCGCCCGGCGTGGCGGGGGCGGAAACCCCGACCTATCGCCGCTCCGAGGCTTTCCCCATCGTGCGCGCCGAGTGTCGCGCGGTGCGCAGCGCCGTCGGTCTCTACGAGACCACCAACTACGGCAAGTACGAGGTCACGGGCCGCGGCGCGCGCGCCTGGCTCGACCGGGTGTTCGCCTCGCGGATCCCGAGGCCCGGACGCTTCGCGCTCGCGCCCATGCTGAATCCCGCCGGCCGTATCGTCGGTGACCTCTCGATCGCCTGTCTCGCCGACGATCGCTTCCTCATCGTCGGATCGGGGTTCGCCGAGGAGTTCCACCTGCGCTGGTTCTCAGCCTCCGAGCCGCCGCCCGATGTCTCCGTGCGCTCGGCGGCCTCGACCCTCTGCGGCTTCTCGATCGCGGGACCGAGGTCCCGGGAACTCCTGCAGAAGCTGGTGCGACTCGACCTCTCGGCGGGCGCCTTCAAGCTCTTCGACGTCCAGCAGACCGCCGTCGGCTTTGCGCCCGCGATCCTGACGCGCGCCGGATTCACGGGGGAGCTCGGGTACGAGGTCTGGATCACCCCCGATTACTTCGCGACGCTCTACTACGACATCCTCGCGGCGGGCCACGATCTGGGACTCACGCATTTCGGCGGCCGGGCGCTCTCGTCGCTGCGCCTCGAGAAGGCGTACGGCTCGTTCAACAGGGACTTCCGGCCGGACCACACGCCGGGCGAGACGGGCCTCGACCGCTTCGTCGATTTCTCGAAATCCGAATTCACCGGCCGGGCGGCCGCGCTCGCCGAGCGCGCCCTGGGTGCGAAGCGGCGCTTCGTGGTGATGGAGGTGGCGGAGGCCGATGCGGAAGTGGTCGGCTACGAGTCGATCATGAAGGAGGGCGCCGCGGTCGGCTACGTGACCTCCGGCGCCTACGGCCATTGCGTCGACCGCAGCCTCGCCGCCGGGTACGTGCCGGCCGAGCTCGCGCGCGAAGGCGCGCGCTTCGAGATCGATATCCTCGGCGAGATGCGCACCGCGACCGTGCGGTTGCAGGCGCCGTACGATCCGCAGGGCCTGCGCCTGCGCAGCTAGAAGCGCCCGCTGTGCATCGGTGCCTGGTGGGGACATGAGCGCCGGTGAGGCCGGCTTCGACTACATCATCGAGCGCGAGCGCGGCTTGAGGCGGGACCTGAGCGCACGCCGCATGACCATGATCGCCATCGGCGGCGCGATCGGCACCGGGCTCTTTCTCGGCAGCGGCTTCGCGATCGGTCTCGCCGGTCCCGGCGTGCTCGTGAGCTATGTGATCGGCGCGCTGATCGCGCTGCTGCTCATGGGGTGTCTCGCGGAGATGGCCGTCGCCCACCCGACTTCCGGGTCCTTCGGCGCCTATGCCGAGCACTACATCGGCCCGCTCACCGGCTATCTCGTGCGGTACGCCTACTGGACCGGCAACGTGCTCGCGGTCGGGACCGAAGTGACGGCGATCGCGCTCTACATGCACTTCTGGTTTCCCTCGCTCCCGGGGTGGCTCTCGATCGTGGGGTTCTCGGCGCTCCTGATCGCGGTGAACGCCCGCAGTGTCAACGTCTTCGGCGCGGTCGAGTACTGGTTCTCGGCGATCAAGGTCACGGCGATCGTGCTCTTCATCGTGCTCGCGAGCTTCATCGTGCTGCGCGCGTCCGGCGCGCAGGCGGGGGCGGGCGGCGCCGCCGCCGCGGTCGGCTTTCACAACTACACCGCCTACGGCGGCTTCCTGCCGAAGGGGATGTGGGGCGTGTGGGTCGCGGTGATCATCGCGATATTCAGCTACTTCAGCGTCGAGATGATCGCGGTCGCTGCGGGCGAGGCAGCCCAGCCCGAGGTCGCCGTGCGCCGCGCGTTCCGCTCGACGGTATTCCGGCTGATCCTGTTTTACCTTCTGACGCTCGCGCTGGTGCTGGCGATCGTGCCATGGACCGCCGCGGGCATCGAAGAGAGCCCGTTCGTCAAGGTCATGCGCGCACTCGGAGTGCCGGGCGCCGCCGGCATCTTCAACTTCGTCATCCTGGTCGCGGCACTCTCGGCGATGAACAGCCAGCTCTACATCACCACCCGCATGATGTTCAGCCTGTCGCGCGCCGGCCATGCGCCGCGGCTCTTCGGCACGCTCAGCCGCCGCGGCGTTCCGGTGCAGGCGCTGCTGCTCTCGAGCCTCGGCATCGCTTTCGCGGCCGTGCTCAGCGTGGTCTCGCCCAAATCGGCGTATATCCTCATGGTGTCGATCTCGGCCTTCGGCACGATGTTCGCGTGGCTGATGATCTTCATCACCCACTATCGCTTCCGCCGCGAGCGCTCGCGCACCGGAGCTGCGCCGCTGCGATTTCGCATGTTCGGCTATCCGGCGACGACGCTCCTCGGCGCCGCGCTCATGGCGGCGATTCTGCTGACCACGGCCTTCACCGACGCGTTCCGCATGACGCTGGTGTTCGGGCTGCCGTTCCTCGGCGTCCTCACCGCGACCTACTGGATCCGGCACCGGCGCGGCGCGCGCTCATAAAGTACCAGTGTCGCCTGAGCACTGGATCGCTGAATGTGCGGCGGTCGCGAGCGAGCGTCATTACTTTGCCCTGCACGCGGGAGTAAGCTTCGGCGCCGAGTCCAGCGAAGGAGCCATTGCATGGCCACAAAACCGATTCCCGATGGATACCGCACGGCCACCCCGTATCTGATCCTCAAGGGCGCGGCCGAGGCGATCGAGTTCTACAAGCGCGCCTTCGGTGCCAGCGAGCTGCTGCGCATGGCCGATCCGAACGGGCGGGTGGGTCACGCCGAGATCCGGATCGGCGACTCCGTGATCATGCTCGCGGACGAGCATCCCGAGATGGGTCACCGCGGGCCGCGCTCGCTCGGCGGCTCGAGCGTCAGCATCATGTTGTACCTCCCGGATGTCGACGCCGTGTTCGAGCGCGCCCTCAAAGCCGGCGCGCGGGCGCAGCGGCCGGTGCAGAACCAGTTCTACGGCGATCGCTCCGGGACGCTCGAGGACCCGTTCGGTCACGTCTGGACCATCGCCACTCACGTCGAGGACGTGCCGCCGGAGGAGATGAAGCGACGCGCCGAGGCGGTCATGAAATCATCGGTTTCGACCGCCTCCTGAGCGAGCGTTGAGGGCGTGTGGCCGCGTCACCCGCGCGGCCATACCGCCCCATCAGCTCGGGTTCTTCACCCAGCCCCGCGGCTTGCGGTTGAAGCCCAGCTGCACGTCGACCAGCCGCCGGCCGCAACGGCAGCGGAATCTCGCGATGATGTTGGCGATCGGCTCGTCCCAGCCGCTGCGGCAATGGCGCGCGAGGAACGCGGGCGTCATCTCGCGCGAGTGCCGGCAGCTGCGGCACGTGACGACGACGACGTAGTCGCCGAAGTGATCGCGCAGCCGCTCGATCGAGTTCCACGGCAACATGGCAGGCAGTGTGGCCAACGGCCCCGGCGCCCGTCCACACAGTGCTAGAGTGAGCCCGACACTGGTTGAGCCAAATCCATGTGCGGCAAGTACATCCTGGCGCAGGCGGCCAAGGCCGAGCGTGCGATGGGCATCCGGCGCGGGCGCTGGGAGTATCCGCTGAGCTATCGCGTGTTGCCGACCGAGCAGGTTCCGGTGGTCGTCGACGAGTCGGGCGACCCCGAGGCGGCGATGATGCGCTGGGGATTGATCCCGTGGTGGGCGTATGGCGTGCCGCTGCGCGCCTCGACGATCAATGCCACCGTGGAGCGCATCGCGAGCGCGCCGAGCTACCGCGATCCCTGGCAGCACGGTCAGCGATGCATCCTCGTCATGGGCGGCTTCTACGAGCCGCACGTGAACGCGGACGGCACCCGCGACCCTTACTTCGTGCGGCTCGCGGATCGCGAGGTGTTCGGCGTCGCGGGGCTCTGGGATCGCTCGCGGCGCGAGGACGGCTCGTACGTGTTCTCCTGCACTCTCATCACGGTGCCGGCGAACCGGATGCTGGCCGAGATTCACAACGCGAAGCAGCGCATGCCGGCGATCCTCGCCGAGAGCGATCACGAGGTGTGGCTGCGCGGAGCGCTGCCGGAGGCGAGGCGGGCGCTGACGAGCTTTCCCGATGAGCGGATGCAGGCCTGGCGGGTGAGCCACAGGGTGAACAGCCCGAAGCTGCCGAACGACGCGTCGCTGATCGAGCCGCACGAAGCGCAACGTTGAGCCGCCGAGGGCGCCTGCGCAAAATGCGACGCCCGTCACAATTCACCGTGCGTTCACCACCGGCGGTGTGTCACAAGCCGCTGGCGATTGGCATAGTGCGCGCCGTGTGTGCGTAACAGGAAGGAGTGTCATGAGAGCAATTCGTTTCGTGTTGCCGTCGGCGCTGGCGCTGGTGGCGGCGGTGCCGCTGGCCCGCGCGCAGAATGTCAACGTGGGAGTCACGATCACCGGCGAGATCGTCCCGGGAGTCTATGGCCAGGTGGTGCTCGGTAACCGCCCGCCGCCACCGGTCGTCTATGTCCAGCCGGTGCTCGCCGCGCCGGTCGTCGTGGCCGAGCCGGTGCCGGTGGAGCCGATCTACCTGCACGTGCCGCCCGGTCACGCCAAACACTGGCGCAAGCACTGTCACGAATACAACGCCTGCAACCGGCCGGTGTATTTCGTGAGGTCCGCCGAGTATGAGCCGGGCTTCCGCATGGACCGCTGGCGCGAGGAGCACGAGCACGGGCACGGTCATCACGGCGAGCATGGCGATCACCGCCACGGCGACGAGGATCGCGACCACGGGCACGGACACCACGACGACTGAACCACATCGAGGTGCCAGACGGCTTGTCGCCGGTACCGGCGACAAGGTCAGGGTGGAGAAGGCGGTGAAGTGAGCGGTGGCAGCTCGCGCGCCGCCCGCTTCGGCACCCGGTCGGCATCGTACAGGCCCCAGTGCGCCTCCTCCGGGTGCACTCCGGGCGGCGCGCCCGGCGCCGCGAGGGCGTCGTAGGCGCGCCACGGAGCATCGAAGGCCGCGAAGTACGCGAAGGCGTGCCCGCCCATCGCCGGCAGCCGCTCGCGCAGCAGCCGGTAGAACGAGGCCTGACGGGCCTCGCTGTAGCCGGCGCTCGCCGGGGCCGTCGGTACGCCGGTCTCCTTCACCAGGATCGGACCGCAGTGGATGGCGGCGAGCTTATCCACCACGTTCGCGACGAACTGGGCGGAGGTGCCGTCGTCGGCGTCGCGGAACCACGGCTGGAAGACCGGATGCACGTTGGCGAGCAGAAAATCGAGCTGCCCGAGGAGCGGGGCGGCCGTCTCCCGGTAGTAGATGTGGAACGGCTCGCTGACGGATAGCGGCGCCTGTGGCAGCTGCGCGTGCAGGCGCGCGATGAGCGAACCGAGCGCGCCGGGATCGCTGCGAGCGGCGAAGAGCAGCTCGTTGCCGAGCGAGAGGCCCACCACCAGTTCGGGGTAGCGGCGCACCGCATCGCCCGCGGCCCGCAGCTCCGCCTCATCGAGCGGGTTCCACACGCCGATGATCAGCGCTCGGAACCTGAGAGCCGCCGCGATCGCGGGGATCTCCTCGGCGCCGTGAATCGCGTCGTAGGTGACGAGCGAGTCGAACCTCGGGCGCAGCACCGAGAGGTCCGCACGGATGCTGGCGGCGTCGGCGCCGCGGATGCGGCCGTCGCTGACGGTGAGCGCGGTCGGCTGGTAAGTCACGAAGCGACCGCGCGCCAGCGCGGCGCGCAGCCGTGTCAGCGCGGGCGCGGCAGCGGGTCGGATCGCGCAGGCGGGCTGTGCGGCGCCGGCCGCTGCGGCGGACGCAGCGGCGGAGAGCACTGCGAGCAGCGGGATGATGCGGCGCTGCATCTTTTGAGGGTGGCTCCCGGGCAGGCGGGTGTGACAGAGTCTACCCTCCGCAACGCCCGCCGCTGTCCCGGCGGAAGGAGTCATCCATGCCGGGTCAGAGCGAGCACGCGCAGCGCTTTCGGGCGCTGCATCAGGGCGCCGAGCCCTTCGTCATCCCGAACGTCTGGGACGGAGGCTCCGCCGCCATCATGCAGGCGCTCGGATTCGAGGCGCTCGCCACCTCGAGCGCGGCGTGCGCCGCGACGCTCGGCAAGCTCGACGGAGAGGTGACGCGCGAGGAGGCGCTGACCCACGCGGGGCTCATCGTGTCCGTCAGCGCCTGTCCCGTCGCCGCCGATCTCGAGAACGGCTTCGGACATGCGCCCGAGACCGTGGCCGAGACCATTCGCTTCGCAGCGGCGGCCGGTCTCGCCGGCGGCTCCATCGAGGATGCAAGCGGCGATCCGGCCGCGCCGATCTATGAATTCGAGCACGCGGTCGATCGGGTGACCGCCGCCGCGGCGGAGGCGCGCCGCCATGGCTTCGTGTTGACGGCGCGCGCCGAGAATTTCGTGCACGACCGGCCCGACCTCGACGACACGGTGCGGCGCCTCCAGGCCTACGAACGAGCCGGCGCCGATGTGCTGTTCGCGCCGGGGTTGCCCGATCTCGCCGCCGTGCGCACGGTATGTCGGGGGCTGAAGAAACCGGTGAACTTCATGGTCGGCATCCGCGGCAAGTCCTTCACGGTGCGGGAGCTCGCCGCCGCCGGAGTGAAGCGCATCAGCCTGTCGACGACGCTCTATCGCGCGGCCATGACGGGACTCATGGCCGCGGCGCGCGAGGTCAAGGACACGGGCACCTTCGGCTACGTCGACACTCTCATACGCGGCGATGAGCTGGCGGGGTACCTCAAGGAGCAGGCGCGCGCGCGCGGCGAGGGCTGAGTCGGTCGCGCGGACTTCAGGCACTGATCAAACAGCGCGACCGGGCGGGATGTCTCCGGGTTGCGCGCGGCGCAGCCACTCGAGGAACCCTGGCACCGCCGCGTGACTTTC
>Ga0209350_1000474_pt1 | contig 22860 bp, 19 predicted proteins | sample GraSoi013_2_20cm_2_FD_185822 | JGI IMG/M metagenome (GOLD analysis project Ga0209350, IMG submission 185822) | Grasslands soil microbial communities from the Angelo Coastal Reserve, California, USA - Sample 09_27_2013_2_20cm (SPAdes) (version 2) | ecosystem: Environmental > Terrestrial > Soil >...
CCTCCCTGCTGATTCTCGCAGTCACTTGCAGAAACCAATAAACCACAAAGAATGCAATCCTCGGGCTCTAGCCGCAGTGTTGATGCGATCCCACAGCACAGGTCATTTAAACTGGGGGATGGCAAGCGCCTGGGCTGGCTCTGCCAGCGCCTTGCCTGGAGCGCTACCTGCTTGAAGGAGCCCTTTCTGAGGCGAAGCTGCGGCGAATCTACACGCTCTTTGCCGCCGAAGCGGCCTTTGCTTTGCCCCAGTACTAGTTATATAGTTCAATTCGCATTAAATTTTCCTTGCTTTTCTGTTTACTTACACTTACCGTAGCTCCCCGCATATTAGAGGACCAATCTGCGATTGCCTTTGCGGACATTACGATCGTTCTTGCGAAGGGAGGAAACAGGGCCATGGTCATGAAATCCGGAGAGTGCTGGCATTGTATCAATCCAGTATGTGGTTGCGTGGTTGTAGTGGAAGCTAATGGGGAAATCGAGGGACAAATCCGCGATGCGCCTGCGGCAGTGCTATGAAGAAGGATTATTCCGCGCCCGTCTTTCGCTACCTTGATTTCCTAAAATTCCCGGAGCCTGAACTCACAAACCAGGATTCTGATAAGGACTAACCCGTGACCGCCAGGGCCGTCCATCACGCTGCGGTCGTACGTCCGCCCAAGCCTCTCGCCGCTCGCGCTGGGCTCGCGCGCACATTTGGTAGCCTTGCCGGATTCGTCGTCCTAACCTTTCTTTGCTTGGGGCTGTACATTCTCGAAGATGCCATCGCGAATCCTCTCAACGAGGGGGCTGGGGCAGTAATCAGCGCCGCGTTTGTTATCGCCCTCGCGGCCACGCTGCTCTTTTACCTCATCAAACCAAGAAACAGACTTCGAATGGCGAGCCGCGATTGCGCCCTTGGCTCCGAAGCTCCCTGCGTGCGGCATAGCGCCGATCCACCTGCCGCGGCTATGCGCCGGAACAATTCAGAGAATACCCTGGCGTATCAACGCTTCTACGTCGACCATTCCCGCATCCGGCAATGATCCGACTGCGGCTTCACGCGCGCGGAATGGCGGGAAAATAGCGCTCTTCCAAGATGATGCGGTGGTGAATCTGGTGGCCCGCGGTGATAAAAGCCAGCGCTCTCACCGTCACTTCCTTTTCATTCGCTTTGCCGCGCCGCGGCCAGGCATCTTGCTTGAACGAACGAAACAGGCTGATGCTCGCGCTGCGCACGGCGCCAAACTCTTCAGCCAGGTCCGCGAGTGTCCGTTCGCTAAACCCTCCGCTTCGTACGTAGTCATCTTGCTCGAAGCCGGGGAGCGGCGTTTGATCCGCGCGCGCGAACCGCAATGCCCGGTAGGCAAAAATGCGCTCGGTATCCGTGATGTGCCCGAGGACTTCCTTCACCGTCCATTTTCCTGGTGCATACCGGAAGCTTCCGTCCCGCTCGCTTCGGCCCGCGAACAATTGCAGCATCTGCAATCGCTGCGATTCCAGAACGCTCAATACCTCGGACCCCGGGACCTTGGAGATGTAATTTGCATAGTAATCCGCGTATTCGGTCGCTTCGGGTCTCTTCATAGTAAATATTCTCCCTGGAAACGGGATTATACCCTTGGCGGAGCTTCCGCGCACGGTGAGGCCGGCTCGATTCGAATCGGAAAGCTTTTCCTGTCCGTATCGAAACTATGCTTTTGGTTTTGCGCCCCTTAATGCAAGATAACGCCTGCCTATGAGCACATCCAATCGCAAGACCATGCGCGTGGCCTTTCAGGGCGAGCCCGGCGCATTCAGCGAAGCCGCCGCCATCCAGCTTCTCGGAAATGCGATCACGACCGTGCCTCGGGCAACATTTGAGGCGGCCTTCACGGCTATCGCCGAAGGCGCAGCTGACGCGCTCCTCGCACCTGTGGAGAATTCCTTGGCAGGCTCGGTCGCGCGCGTGTTCGATCTGCTGAAGGAAAGCCGGCTTGCGATTGTCGCGGAGACAATTCTGCCGATTGAAATGCAGCTCATCGCGGTTCCCGGTGCGTCGCTTGCGGATATCCAGTCAGTCGCTTCTCATCCCATGGCTCTGGCGCAGTGCGAGCGTTTTTTCGCCGGTCATCCTCAATGGAAGCGTGTTCCCGCCGAAGATACCGCCGGCAGCGTGCGCGAAGCGCTTTCTCGCGCGGACAAATCCTGCGCCGCCATCGCTGGACGGCGCGCCGCCGAACATTATCACGGCGTGATTCTTGCCGAGAGCATCCAGGACAATGCCGAGAATTTCACCCGCTTCGTGCTCCTGCTTCCGGAAAGCGAAGCTGCAGCATGGATTTCTCCCGATGCACGCAAGGTTTCTGTGGCCATGCGTCTCGCGCACCGCCCCGGTGCGCTCCTCGCTTCACTCGAGCCGTTTGCGAGGCACGGTGTCAACCTGCTCAAGATTGAAAGTCGCCCCATTCACGGCCGCCCTTGGGAATATCAATTTTTTATTGACGTCGAGGCGGGGGACGTTGCCCGGCTCGAACAGGCGCTGCATGAAGTCCGCGCCGCCACGAGCGAACTCCGTGTCCTCGGCCGTTACGTTGCCGCATCCCTCTAACGTCGGGCTACGAATTTCTCCCCAGTTGCACAAAAAGAAAAAGGCCAGCGTTTCCACTGGCCTTCTTATCCTTTACTCCCTGAACTTCCTTTACTTCCTTTACGTCCTTTACCTCATTCCTCCTCAGCAGTAGCTGCACTCCGGATCTCCCATTCCTCCGGTCATGCCGTCCTTCATCCGCCGCAGACGCCGTCCCAGCCGCTCGGCGAGTTGCTGCCGCGCGCGCCACAACCGCGCCTTCAGCGTGTTTTCCGTGACCCCCAGCTTTTTGGCAGCTTCACCCGTCGAAAATCCCTGCACTTCGCGCAGGACAAACGCCGTTCGCAGCAGCGGAGAAAGCTCGTCCAGGTTTTCGCTGATCATCTCGCGAATCTCCGTGCTCGCAAAAACCTGCTCGGGATTCGGCCCGTCGTCCGCGAAGCGCTCTGAAGCGGGCAGCTCCTCCTCGCGCGGCGTTTCGTCCAGGGAAATCGCCGGACGCGCCTTCGCGCTCCGCCGCCTCATCAACGCCGCGTTGATCACGATGCGCGTCAGCCAGGTCGAAAACTGCGACCGCCCCTCAAAACGATTCAGATTGCGATACGCCGAGAGGAGCCCGTCCTGAAGCGCATCTTCTGCGTCTTCCGTGTTTCCCAGCACTCGCAGAGCGGTCTGAAACAACGGCCGCTGGTAACGCCGGAACAGCGCTTCCACCGCCTGCTCGTCGCCACGCTGTCCAGCGCGGATCAACTTCTCTTCATTCACCTGTATTCCCACTGCCGCTTGAGTTGCCATTGTTCCCCCCAGTTGAATCAAACTCTTGCTCGACCTCTGGCCGCAGAGACTTCCTTAGTGAACCGGTACACCGCCCGCTGGCGCTTTCGGCTTTTTCATCAGTACCAGCACTGGAATCACCGCGAAAAACACCACGCCGAGCATCTTGAAATTGTCGATAAACGACAGCATTACCGCTTGGCGCTGGATAGTGCCGTAAATCATTCCGTGCGCTTGCGCGCCCGCCGTAGGTCCACTCGACCCCCCAGAAATGAAAGCTACGACCGTGGTGTTCAGCATCCTGTGATACGCCGCGCTGAAATCGTTGACATGCTCCATCAGCCGCGATTGATGGAATTGCGCGCGTCGGTCCAGCATTGTGGTTACGGTCGCGATTCCCACGCTGGCCCCGATGTTCCGAGCCAGGTTGATAATCCCCGTGCCCATGTTCGTTTTTTCTTTCGGCACATACGTGAACGCCGCCACGTTAATCGGAATGAACAAAAACGCCAGCCCGAAGCTCTGCAGCATGCGCGCGCGCACGGCGTGCCCGTAGTCCAACCCCAAATCCCACCCCGCCATCACAAACAGCGCCGACGCTGACACGATGCACCCGAACGTAATCAGGATTCGCGTGTCCACCTTTGACACCAGGATTCCCACCACTGGCATCATGCACATGATCACCGCTCCGCCCGGCGACAACGCCATTCCCGCCAGTTGCGCTGTATACCCAAGCAGCTGTTGCAATAATTGCGGGATCAGCACGGTGCTCGAATACAAAACGAATCCGAGGAAGAACATCGCCGTGGTCGCAATCGCAAAGTTGCGGTCTTTCAACATCCGCAGGTCAACCACTGGCTCTTTCTCGCGCAATTCCCAGAGAATTCCCGCAATCAGCCCGAACAGCATCATCACGAAAAAAACGCGAATGAAATTCGACGACAGCCAATCCTCGCGCTGGCCCTTGTCCAGAATGATCTGCATGCTCCCCAAGCCCAGGCTGATCAACCCAATCCCGATGTAGTCGATTCGGAATCCGGCTTTCACATTCGCTTTCTTCATGTACGGCGGATCGCTGACCAAAAAGCTCGTCAAGAGCAGCGAAAGAATTCCCACAGGCACGTTGATATAAAAAATCCATCTCCACGAAAAATTGTCGGTAATCCAGCCGCCCAGCCACGGCCCAATCGTCGGCGCCACAACCACTGCAAGCCCATACACGGCGAAGGCCATGCCGCGCTTCTCCAGCGGAAACGTATCGTTTAAGATCGCTTGCTCGCTCGGCTGCAAACCGCCGCCGCCCACGCCTTGCAAAATCCGGAAAATCACCAACACGCCCAGACTTGGCGCGAGCCCGCACAAAAACGAACTCACTGTAAAAATGGCCACGCACGTCATGTAGAAACGCTTTCGTCCGATCAGCCCAGAAAACCATCCCGACAGCGGCAGCACGATAGCGTTCGAAACCAGATAGGACGTCAGCACCCACGTCGATTCGTCCGATCCCGCCGAAAGATTCCCGGCGATATGCGGCAGCGCCACGTTCGCGATGGACGTGTCCAGGACCTCCATGAACGTCGCCAGCGTCACCGTGATGGCGATCACCCAGGGGTTGATCGTCCCGTCCGGCATCCTCAGCTTCGCTAGAATCCTGTTTCGCATCGCGTGTACTCTCGGACCCTACTGTTTCTACGTATGACCGTTCCGGTCCTTATCCTTATTCCTGTTAATTCGTGACCACTGTCGCATCAACGTTCATTCCCGGCCGCAGAACCGCCCTCTCCGAAGAAATCGGGTCCAGCACGATCTTCACCGGAATGCGCTGCACTACCTTCACGTAATTTCCCGTGGCGTTTTCCGGAGGCAGCAGGCTCAGCACGGATCCCGTGGCTCCCGCAATCGAATCCACTCGCCCGCTGAAAGTTTTCCCGTACGTATCCACTTTCACTTCCGCTTTCTGCCCGGGCTTCATGTTTTTCAATTGCGTCTCTTTGAAGTTGGCCGTCACCCACACGTTCTGCAGCGGCACAACGACCAGCAAGCCTTGTCCCGCCTGCACGATCTGTCCCGGCTCCACTTGTTTGTGCGTGGCGACTCCGTCGACCGGCGCGGTGATTTCCGTGTAACTCAAGTTCAGTTCCGCCGCTCCCACTGCCGCGCGCGCCTGTTCCACTTTCGCGATTTTCGCCTGCGCATCGGCGGCTTTCATGTTTACCTGCTTGACGTCCGCTTGTGCCGCGGCCACTCCTGCGCGTGCCTGTTCAACCCGCGCCTTCGCCGCATCCAATTGCGCTTTGGTCACGTCCACGTTGCGCTGCGCCTGCGCGAGTTTTTCTTGATCCGCTTTCAGCGCGCTCGCGCTGGCATCCGCGTTGGCCTTCGCCGCGTCGTACTGTTGCTTCGAAATTTCGCCCTTCTCCATTAGCGGCAAGTAGCGCGCCAGGTCCGCCTTTGCCAGTTCGGCGTTCGCGCGGCTCTTCTCCACGTTGGCTTGCGCCCACGCCAAATCTGCGGTCTGCGCTTGCTCGTAAGTAGCCTTGGCGCGTGCCAAATCCGCCTGCGCGCCAAGCAACTGCGCATCCGCGCTCGAATTTCCGCTCGCCACATTTTCCCGCGTACGCGGAACATCCACTCCCGCGGAACGCGCTTCGCTCTCTGCCAGCGCGAGCGACGCCTTGGCCTGGTCCAACGCCGCCTGGTAATCGCGCGGATCGATCTTTACCAGCACTTGTCCCGCTTTCACCGGCTGGTTGTCATCGACCAAAACTTGTGCCACGCGCCCGTACACTTTCGACGCCATCGGCGTGATGTGCCCGTCCACCTGTGCGTCGTCCGTCGTCTCGCGGTTGCGGTAATAAGCGAAGAGCCCCGCGATCGCGGCCAGCACCACGGCTCCGCCGCCGATCAGCAGCCGCCTCGCCTTGGGATTCGCTAACCCTTTCGGCGTCTCTTCCAGAGACAGCTCTTCCAGGCCACGCGGCACTTTTGTCGCGTTTTCGAATCCGACTTCAATCTCGACGCTCATGGTTCCCCCGAATTACTTTGCGTAAACCTTTTCCATTTGGCCGGTCGAACGTGCCAAGTCCGCGCGCGCTTGGTTAAAGCGGTATAGCGCCGCGATCTGGTTGTCGTTTGCGCGCGACAGCGAGTCCTGCGCCTGAATGACTTCAATGTTGTTCGCCACGCCAGCTTTGAAACGGTCGCGCGCCTGGTCCACTTCTTCTTTCGAAAGCTGCACGCCCAGGTTGGCCACTTGCACTTCATTCCGCGCAGATTGTAAATTCAGCAGTGCCGTTTTCACGTCCAGCGCGATCTGGTTCCTCAGGTCATCCCTCTGTTGATCCAGCCTCTTGATCTCCAGGTCCGCCCGAACTATCTGCGCGTGAATTCGCCCGCCGGTGAAAAGCGGCATATTCACGCTAGCCTGATAGGTGTACGTAGGGAGAGCCGTGTTTCCGGACGTTCCGACGTACGCGAAATCCCCGTCGAACCTCAGCGAGGGCAGCCGAGAAGCCTGCGACGCTTTCTTCTGAAATTCGGCGGCCTTGATCTGCGATTCCAGCGCTTTCCACTCCTGCCGCTCCGCCAACGCGAATTCGATGCTCGGCTCCACTTCCGGCTGCGGTGTGTCGAAGAAAGTCAGCGAGTCTGCCAGCTCGATACTCTGCCGCGGATCGAGATTCAACAGGCGGCTCAGGGCGAAGAGCGACGTCTCACGGTCGTTTTCCGCTTCAATCAGCCGCTGTTTCTCGTTCTGCAATTCCACGTTGGCGCGCAGCGTGTCGATTCCCGTGCCTACGCCTTCCTTCTGCAAGTCCGCGGCTTGGTCATAAAGCGCTTGTGCCAGATTCACGCGCGATTGCGAGGCTTCCACATTCGCTACGGCGCGCAGCGTCCCGATGTACTGGGAAACCACCAGCAGAATCACCTGCTCCCGCGTCGACAGGCTGCTGGCCTTGCTGGAATTCGATGTGTTCCGCGCCGCCTGATATCTGCGCCAGAGTGTCAGGTCGAACACGGGTGCTCCGAAACTCGGGCCTGCGGAAAACACTTGATACGGTCCAAGAGTCTTGGGAAATCCCGGGAATGGCGTCCTTCCGCCGAACTGCGCCAGCAAGTTCACTTTCTGCGCTTCATCGGAAATCTTGGCACTCGCCTGCGGCAGCAAATCTGCCCGTGAAATATTTTTGTCCTGCTCGCTCTGTGCCGCCTGCAAAATGGCGATTTGCGCGGTTGTATTTTGCTTGAGTGCGAGTCCGACGGCCTGATCCAGCGTTAGGCGAAGCGCCTGCGTCGGCGCATTCCCGGGCAAGGAACCCGGCTTGTTTGTGCCCTGTGCGTGCGCCACCGTCGAACCAAACATCAAGCCGAAAAACACTGTGTAGAAGATAATGTGCGAGCCCTTGGAACGTTCCTTCGTGCTCACGTTTTCACCTTTCTTCTCGCTTGCCACGATTTCGTTCACGATGGCTTGATTCAGGCAGCCCTCCGCGACCAACTGTCCACCCTGCCGGTGAATTTCCTTCAACAGCACTTTTCCGGCGGCATCAATAAAGCTCACGCCGCATAAATTAACGTGGAACTTCTCGCGTAACGACGACGCATGCAGTTCGCGCCAGCATTGCTCCAGTGCCGCCACCCACGGCCCCGCCAACTTACCCTCGACGCTGAGAAATACCTTCCCGCGCCTCTTTTCCGTTGTAATCCTTAACATTGATCCCGTCCTGTTGGTTGCTAGTAGATGCATGATGTTCACCATCTGATGATAAATTCTCTTAATATGTAACCTACACAAATAAAATGACTTATGAACGAAGCTACAGATGATAGCAGTAGCATATATGCCCATATAAGGGCATATATCTAAATACGGGCAATACATATGCGCCCATATAGAGGCACCACAACTCTCTGCGCACTCCGCGCCACTCGCTACCCAGGTCATTACCTGGTTCCTTTTTACAGTTCTCTCCCGATTGGTAATCCGCCAAGAAACGTATAGAAGTTCCTCATTCGCACGGGGCGTGGCGATGAAGTATCGACGGGAACCCTTCTTATATTTCGATGAATTTAACCTAGTTTTTCGTTTTGCAAAGTCTGCGATCCACTCTTAGAGTATCCGCGGTGATTGACCAATCGGACCCATTTCGGCAGGAGGTAATTCATATATGGACTGGGCTGGCAGATATGTAAATAGAAGTGCGTCCTTACGACTTTTTTGCGCGACAGCAACTGTGGTTCTTGCCATTTTCTGCAGCATGAATGTTTCCTCTTCACGGGGCCAAGCCGTTTCAACCGGCATTGTCACGGGTCAGGTTGTCGACCCACAAGACAAATTCGTTGTAGGCGCCGCCGTGACGCTCACCGATGTGAGCACGGGCAGTGCCCGAAGCACCCAAACAAATGATGTAGGACGATATGTGTTCACGCAGGTTCCTCCGGGAACCTACAACGTGAGTGTCACCAAAGAGGGTTTCTCGCAAACGAGAATTAGTGACCAGTCGGTCGCCGTTGGGCTCACGCTGACCGTCAACGTGCAATTGAAGGTTGGCGCCTCGTCACAAACCGTGGAAGTCACCTACACTCCCGGCGCCGAGTTGCAGACCATGAATTCGACGATGGGCACCACGATCGACGGCAATTCGGTTCTCCTGCTGCCCAACATCGGGAGAGAAGCAGCTGCGCTCGCCACTCTGCAACCCGCGGTCACGCCAAACGGATATACTGCGGGCGCGGTGAATGATCAAAATACTTACCAGCTTGACGGCGGCAACATTTCGGACGATATGGCTGGTTCAAATAACATTTATACGCCAAGCCTCGCCAATCCCAACCCGGTGGCCACGGGGGGAGCTGCTACCGGCGTAATTCCCACACCGGTGGAGAGCATCGAAGAAGTCAAAGTCTCGGTAAACAACCAGACCGCCGACTTCAACAGTTCGGCCGGCAGCCAAGTGCAGATGGTAACCAAGCGCGGCACTAACCAATTCCACGGCTCCTTGTATGAGTATTACCTGGATAGCCGCGTGGGCGGTGCCAACACCTGGGATAACAACCGGCTGGGGGTTGCAAATCCCTCCGCGCATCGGAACCGCTTCGGCGGCTCTCTCGGCGGGCCTCTGACCCCTTCTTTCTGGGGAGGGAGAACCTACTGCTTTGCAAACTACGAGGGTTTGCGTTATCCGTTCAACACCACGATCGAAAGAGAAGTGCCCTCAGCTCTTCTGCGCCAAGGGATCGTGCAAATCAATAACAGCGGAACCGTAACGCAATACAATTTCAACCCTAGTCTTGGCCCCTTGGCAACTTGCCAGGGAGGTCCGTGTGATCCCCGAGGCATCGGATTCAATACTCTTGTCCAGAAAATCTGGAACACGCAAATGCCGATGCCGAACGATCCAAGCGCTGGCGACACTTTGAATACCCAGGGATTTCTCGCTCCTATCAGCCTCCCCGTAACCTCTAATTTCGGTGTTGTCCGGATGGATCACGACTTCGGTTCAAAGTGGCATTTCATGGGCAGCTATCGCTATTACCACTTCCAGGCGGTGACCGCCAACCAGACGGACATCGGTGGCGTGCTGCCAGGCGATACGCTGGGACAATATAAATCTGCCATTTCACGGCCGCTCGTGCCGTCCTATTACGTAGCCGGGCTTACGACAAACATCACGCCAACTTTCACCAACGATTTCCACTATAGCTACACGCGAAATTTTTGGCAGTGGAATTCGGCGTTGGCCCCGCCGCAACTCTCCGGCTTGCCCGCTCCGATTGAGATCGGAGGAGAGAGCGGTTCGACAAATCATAATACCGCCTATGGCGGCGGTCAGGATGCGCTGATCCCTTATAATGTCGACACACAAGATGTCCGCGCGCGCTACTGGGATGGACACGACCACGCCATTCGTGACGACCTCAGCCTCATTCATGGCAACCACCTGTTTCAATTCGGCGGCCTGTACCAGCACACTCTCGACATACATCAACGCGACGACAATGGCGTATCTACCTTTACAGGGCTCGTCTACGTTAGCGGCGGCACGTCCGCGACCAACATGGCCATGCCTACTGCTTACCAACCTGCCGGTCTACCCAGTTCCCAGCTCACTAGCGTGTGGCAGCCGCTCTATGAGCAGGTTCTCGGAATCATCACCCAGCCCCAGGTCATTTACACGCGCTCCGGGTCCAACCTAACGTTGAATTCTCCGCCCAACACGCCCGTGACGGCCCATAGCATCATTCCGACGTACAACGTCTATTTCAGCGATAGCTGGCGGATGAGGCCGACTTTTACTTTCACTTACGGGCTTGCCTGGACACTAGAAATGCCTCCGTATGAAACCAACGGCATGCAGACCATGGCCGTGGACCAGAGCGGCACCCCGATCACTGCGGAAAATTACTTGCGCAACCGCCAGACATCGGCCCTCAACGGCCAGGTCTTCCTTCCACAACTTGGATACGAATTGGTTGGCAACGCTGGCCGCAAGTATCCCTACAACCCGTTCTATGGAGGGTTCAGTCCGCATGTGGCGGCCGCATGGAATCCACGCTTTACTAACGGCGTCCTCGGGAAAGTATTCGGGCAGGGCCACACCGTGATCCGCGGCGGATGGAGCCGTATCTTCGGCCGGTTGAATGGCGTCGACTTGGTTTTGGTTCCGCTGCTCGGTTCCGGACCGCTGCAGCCCATTACATGCCCTGGAGCCAGCATGGCCGGACAGTGTCTGGGAGCCGGGAAGGTGGACCCAACGAATGCTTTCCGGATCGGCACAGATGGAACTACAGCGCCGCTGCCCACTGTTGCGCAAACGTTGCCCCAACCAAACTTCACCGGCATTAACTCGGCAAAAGCGGGTGATACGTCACAGCTTGATCCCAACTTCAGGCCGTCGCGCTCCGATGAGTTCGACCTCAGCATCCAGCGGGAACTACCTGGCAAGATGTTGCTTGAGCTCGGCTATGTGGGTCGAATCATCCGGAACGAATACCAGGCCGTTGATCTGGATTCCGTTCCGTGGATGATGACCATGGGAGGACAGTCCTTCGCCAACGCTTTCGACAGTCTCTATTCTGAAATCGCGGGCGGACAGCCGATACAACCTCAGGCGTTCTTCGAGTCGGCCCTTGGCGGGACGTCCTCCGCCTTCTGCAGCCAGGCGAACCCGGCGACTGGCACTCCATTCACCAGTTGCTCGGCCGCAGTAGTTGGACAGCAGAAAAGCAATATCACGAACGTTGCGCTCTACAATCTGTGGACTAAGCTGCCGTTCACTTTCGGAAACAGTTTGCTAAGCCAGCAGCAGGCTAATAGCCTCTTCATGGAAACCAGTCTTGGCTGGGGCAACTACAACGCCGCGATCGTTTCGTTGACCGGTCAGAACTATCACGGTTTGACGGTTCGCTCGAACTTTACTTGGAGCCGCTCGATGGGCACCGGCGACACCACGCAGTCCACTAGCTCCTTCAGCGTGCCTAATCCTTTTGACCTCAGCTATGGCTACGGCCCGCAGTCCTACGACTACCGATTCCTTTACAACCTGACTCTTCTCTATCAGCCGGCGTACTTCAGGAGTCAGCATGGACTCACCGGTCACCTCCTCGGCGGCTGGTCCATCGCCCCCATATTTACCGCATATAGTGGCGCTCCTCTGCGTGTCACGGGGCCGTCCACATGTTCGTCCACTTGGGGCGAAGTCTCTTGCAGCAGCAGCCTCAACGCCTGGGAGAACGCCGTCCTGACTTCACCGTATACCGCGGGTAACTCGGCGCACTATGGCGTCACATCAACGAACTACGGTAGCAGCGGGAACCCGCCCACCCCCGCAAACCCGCTCCTGAAAGGAACAGGGATCAACTTGTTTGCTGATCCCAACGCGGCTGCCGCACAGTTCCGGCCGTTGCTCCCTGGCCTTGACACAAATGCCGGAGGCAACGGAGTTCTCCGCGGGCTGCCAGGCTGGAATGTGGACGCGACCATCGCCAAGGATTTGCTCTTCCGCGAGCGTTTTGGCGCCACCTTCCTGTTCCAATTCTCCAACGTGTTCAACCACGTGCGTTTCGCGGATCCGACTCTAAGCCTTGCCAACCCCAGCACGTTTGGAGTGATCACTCGCTCTGCGGCAGGCTCAACAACCATTCCGCTGTACACGCCGCGGCAGCTGGAATTCGGCGTGCGCGTCCATTTCTAATCACCGAAGCGCGCAATATGTGAGACGGAGAAAGAGGTACGGTAGGGAGGCGTTTACGTCTGCCCGCCTCCCCGTCACATCCCGATAAGCCTCAAGGAGCGGATCGGGACGTAGTGCTCCATCAATGGGACTCCTGAAACGAAGACTAGGTTACAGGAGTCCGCCCGGACAGCGACTCAAACTTCTTTCAACCTTGTGAATTATCCCGGCGTTCCTGATTACTTCTTCACCGCAATCGCCTGCAATTCGAAGTGTCCCCCAGCCAGTAGCGATCCAGCCCCGATGAATTCGCGTGCGGGATAGTCTTTCGTCGAGAAGTAGCTCGCATAAATAGGATTGAATTTCTGGAACAGCGACAAATCCGTGCACGCAATTTGCACGTACACCAGATCGTCCATGGTCATGCCTGCCTGCGCGAGAACTTCCTTTTCCCCATCGAGCAACAGTTTGGCTTCGTCTTCTATTTTTTCCGGAACTTTCCCCGTCTTCGGATCAATGCCGATTCGTCCCGCCAGGTAGAGTGTGTTACCAGCAAGAATGGCGTCGCTGAACGGGGCCGTTATCGGTCCGCCCGCGAGCTTGATCACTTTGCGCGTCACTTGTGGCGTAGGTTGCGAAAACGCTCCTCGTACGGTTAGAATTCCCGCCACCGCCAAGACCGCTGTCAGAAAACCAATGCGACGATTCATGTTCCCCCTCCATTTGAATAGCCTGCGCAATACGCCGCGCGAGTGTAATACCCAATTCTCCTCTCGGCAAGCACCCCTAAGACACCCCAACCCGTCCCTGCTCAGGAGCCTATACTTCCGCGACCAAAACGGATTGCTCGATAACGTGTAGTAGTCTACAAAGCGGATATGGATCGAGAATCCTTCAATCATTGGCTGGCCGCTTATGGAACGGCATGGACCAGCCGTGACCCCGAGGCCGCCGCATCGCTGTACGCAGACAACGCCACTTATCAAGTGACGCCCTTCGACGAACCGCTGCGCGGCCGCGCCGCGATCTACGAATATTGGGCCGGCGTAGCCAAAACTGAAGAAAAAATCCAATTTGATTACGAGATCCTCGCGGTCACTGCGGAGCATGGCATCACCAGGTGGCGGGCGTCCTTTGTCCGCGTACCGCCTGGCCTGCAGACGAAACTCGATGGAATTTTTCTAATCGTGTTGGATTCAGCGGGACGCTGCCAGTCCCTTCGCGAGTGGTGGCACAAGCAACAATAAGATGCTTGCTGTGCCTACTTGATCTGCTGGTCCGCCGGCAATGCCTGGTTAATGCTCTTTAATGTCTGAAATCCGTCTTTGACCACCGTTGTCTTGATATTGTCCTTGGTCACAGCCACGGGTTTCAGCATGATGGTAGGCACCTTTATCCAGCCATTGCTAATCGTTCCGTCAGCGTGCGCCTTTTCGCCTTTCGCCAGGCGGACCGCTTCCTCTGCGGCTCTTGCCGCTTCGTTTACGATGGGCTTGTAAACGGTCATACTCTGCACGCCCTGGGCGATACATATTACTGCGGCCAAATCCGCATCTTGTCCCGAAACCGCCACTTTGCCGGCGAGATTATGTTCGCGGAGGGCCTGAATCGCACCGCCGGCCAATCCGTCATTGGAAGCCACGACGGCAGCGATCTGGCCATGAGTAGAATCAATCGCCTTCAACATAAAAAGGTACGCTTCGGAAGGCAGCCAGTCTTTGGTATACGCATCGGCGATCACCTTGATGTCGCCCCGGTCGATATAGGGCTGCAGAACGCTCATCTGTGCGTCATGCAAAGCTTTCGCACCCTCGTCACGAGGAGAACCCGCGATCAGCACATAATTCCCTCGGGGCGCGTGTTTTGCCAGATATTCCGCTTGCATCCTGCCGATCTCAACGCGGTCAAAACTCACATACAGATCGACATCGCTGTTCATGACCAGCCGATCGTAGCTGATGACCTGGATATTGGCCGACTTCGCCGCGTCGACCATCCGGCTTGCTTTTGTGGTATCGCGGGGCATCAAAACCAGCACTTTGATGCCTGCCTTGATCATGTCCTTCACTTGCTGGAACTGGCGATCAGCGTCTCCGCCGGCGTCCCTGGAAATCACTTCCACCCCTAGTTGCTTAGCCCGCATTTCAAAGGAGTTCAAGTCCGTCTGCCAACGCTCTCCCTTCGTGTCTTCTATGGAGAACCCTATTTTTAATTTGTTCGTGTCTTGCGCCAGCACAAATTGTCCGTTAAGGATTGCGGCGAATATGGCGCACAGAACCGTCGATCTGCATGGGGATTTCGTCAAGATACCTTCCTCCCTGTCTATGCCGACCAGTATCCTTCCGGCTCCGAATCTAAGCAACCGCTCGACCCAAATCAGTCAACTCTCGATAATTCGCATAACCGGAGATATGCCGTCACGATCTGGCAGGCCATTCTGAGGAAGCGGGGCGCGTCGCTACATGCCGGGATATTTGCCCAAGTAAAGTAGGGCAATGTCGATGGCGTCGCAGAATCTATGTGCCACAATGGGAATGGAAGGAGATTCCGATTGAAGTACCTATGCCTTGTCTATGGTGAAGAAAAGAAAATTGGGGCCATGACGGACGATGAGTGTATGGCTTACGACCAAGCGCTCCGAAAGGGCGGCCGATGCCTTGCCTCGGAGGCCCTTCAACCCGTTCGTACAGCGACTACTGTGCGGGTCCGCAAGGGAAAGGTCGCCATCAGGGATGGCCCTTTCACCGAAACGAAGGAGTGCTTGGCAGGGTTCTATTTGATTGAGGCCGCCGACCTGAACGAGGCTATCCAAGTCGCCTCGCAAATGCCGCCCGCTCGCGTGGGCAGTATCGAAGTGCGACCAGTCAGGGAACTGACCAGCACAAGCGGCGAACGAAGGCAGTTGTAGCGAAAAGAACACTTGTCCGAGAAGCGAGTTAAATCAGGCATGCGGATGTGACCGGCTTTTACCTCTGGCTTCTCTTCGTGGTCAGGCCGGCGAAGAGGTTTGTTGCTAGAGAGAGGCTGCGTGGGCATCAGCGCGCGGCGCCGGCTTTGCGGATGTAGATGCCGCCATTAAAGTTTGTGAATTGTAATTCGGGGCCGCCGCCGTTGATTGTGGCGTGCACGGCCTTGTCGATCTTGACAAGGTATTTGCCGCCGTGGCCGCGCCCATCCTCGACGACTTGCTGCGGCGCGGAAACCTGAACCTGCACGTCGAAATCACTGAAAATCTCCCCGCGATCGGACTTAAGGCTGAGGTTGGCTTTCAAATCCGCGGGAAACGTAACGTCAATGTCGCCGTTCAAAGAACTGAAGGCCATGGCCTTCTGGGGATTCACGCGCGAAAAAGTAGCTAAAAGGCGCCCGTTCAAGGCATGCGCGACGACGCTGCCAGAGACGTTGTTCAGGGTGACGGAGCCATTCACGTCGTTGACGTCCAATTCGCCGTCCACGCCAGTGACCACGATGTCTCCGGAGTTGACAGCACTCAGCTTGAGGGAAGTGTGAATGGGAACGGAAATGGACAGGTCGACGGCGCGCATGAACGAATCGGTGGAGATGCGCACTTCGTTGTTTTCTTCTTCCACGGAAAGGCCCGTTCCTGAAACCGGGATGCGCTTCATGGTCGAATCAGAGCGCGCCGATTCGCGGTTGCGGGCGCGGGCTTCGACGACCACTTCCTTGCCGTCATAGCCCTTGACGGTAATTCCGCCGTTGACCAGGCTCGCCTTCACCAAAGCGGGCCGCGCGGGATCGCTGAGATTCACGGAAACGCGATCCGCGCCAGATGGCGTTTGCGTCTGCCCGCAGGCCGGCGCGGCGGCAAACGCAACGCAGAGAATTGCAGCAGCCACAACGAGGGATGGGAAACGCTGAGTTTGGTCATTCATGATTTTCAAGAATACGAATCTCTCCATTTAGATTTTCCACCTTGATCTCTGGCCCGCCCGAATTCACTCGCACACCGGTATAGCGGTCTGCGTGAAAAACTACCTTCGCGGCATGATGCTCTTCCTGAATGGCGCGCACCGGCAACGCGGTGACGGGAAAATCGCTGTAGATGCTGCCGTTGAAGGTCTTGAAGCGAAAATCCGCGGCCAGGCCTGGCGCGAAACGCAAATCCACGTCGCCGTTTATGGTGCGGAAGTCGGACTTTTCGCGAGGGTTCTGGCGAAAGGAAACCTTGACAGGGCCATTCACAGTATGCGCCGTCCCGAAACCTGCGATGTTGTCCATTTCGACGTCGCCATTGACATTGCGCACAAGAAAACTCCCGTTGATGTCGCGCACCAATACGCGGCCCTCATTCACAGTCTTGACTTTGATGTCGATGTCGCGGGGAACGCGGAGCTGAAAATCCATCTTGACGATGTAGCCCTCGAATTCGTGGCGGCCGCACCCATCGTCGCAATTGCAGCGGAAAGGCCCGTTCACATAGAGCTTCAGGGAGCCTGCTTGCTCGGTGATGTCCAGGGTGACTTCCTTGCGAGCCTGTTCGAGCTTTTCCTTGGATTCCGCGCGGACAGACTTTTTGACCGTGAGTTGCGCCTGGTCGGAATTTGTGCCCACGACTTCGATGGAGCCCCAGACGTTGTCAATTTCGAGGGACCGGTGCTGGACGCCCGCCATCGAAAAAGACTTCTGGATGGTCTCCTCCTCCTGCACTGGCAGGTCGCGATCGGAGTCATCGATAGTCATTGGGAATACGGAAGGAGGATGAAACTCCACGGGAAGAGGTGCAGCGACTTTTATTGCCGGCTGAGGGACTTTTATGATTGCGGACTGGGCGGACAAGGAAAAGGGAAGTAGACAGCCGACTGTCAACACCGTGAAAAAGCGCGCGTTTCGCATGGTCTCCTCCTCAATTCAGTTTGCTTCTGGCCCATTCGACGCGTTGTCGCACCGTGGGATTCAGATTCGGAGCTTGCTGTAGGGCCTGCAGCCGCTGCGCAGCATCGGGATCCCTCCATTCGAGCAAAAGATCGATCAGGGCTACCTGCACCAGGGGCGATTGCTGCTGCTGGAGAGAATCCAAAATTGCCTTGTGAACCTGGGGCTGCCGCCCGTGGCGGCTAAGGGCATCGAGAGCCGCCAAGCGCACATCCACGCTCGCGTCGTAGCGCAGCGTGTGAAGGAGAGCGGAAAGCACCTGCGGATCAAGTTGCTGGTCGCGCGTGCTCCAAGTTACGCCCTCGAGCCGCGCGCTGGCCGATTGCTGCTGTAGCATCGAAAGCACGACCAATTGCTTCATGCTCGCGAGTTCAGATTGCATGGCAGCCAAGTCTAGGGAAGGAGGCTTAGGGCCAGCCAGGCGAAGTCCGGCGAAAACGCCGATGGCGAGCAGCGCAGCGCCCCACGCTGCGGCCCCCAGAGGTGAGCGAAGCCAATGGAACACGTTCCAGCTCCAGACAGAAGCCCGCTTTCTCCATTCCGTGCCGCCCTCGGGCTGATTCGAACGGCCCGCTTTGTACGCCTGCAGCATGGCCTCAAAACGTGCGCGAGATGCAGGATCTGGCTGGTCGACGGGCAGAAGCGAGAGTTTTCTCCAAATGACCACTTCTTCGGAACAGTCCGCGCACTGTTCGAGGTGGGCTTCGACGTTGTGGTGCTGCTCGGCGCTCAAACGCCCTTGTAGGTAGTCCGGCAAGAGTTCCGCGATGTGTTCACACTTCATGGCGACCTCCTCGAGGAGGAATGCTCTCCGCAGCTGCCGCTTCGGCTTTCTTCAGCATCGTGCCGTGCGCGAGTTGATGAAAAGCCTTGCGCAAATCCTGGAGGGCACGGTGGATGCGCGTTCTGACGGTGTTCAGTTCGCAACCGAGAAGAACGGCAATTTCTTCATACTTCAGTTCTTGAAAGCGGCAGAGAAGCAGGATTTCTCTTTTTTCCTCCGGCAACTGCTGGAGCGCGCGTTGCAACAGTTCGACTTCCTGCTGCTCCTGCGCGGAATCCGTGGGAAGAACAGGCGGTAGCATTTCGGGCTCGAGAGCAGTCTGCGGAGGAAACTTGCGAAAGTGATCGATGCGCGCGTTGCGCGCGATCTGGTAGACCCAAGCGCGGAAAGGGGTGCCGGGGCGGTAGCTCTGGCGGTATTTCAGGATGCGGAGGAATACCTCCTGGACAAGGTCTTCGCTCAGCGTCCTGTCGCCCGTCAACTTCGAATAGAAATTGAAGAGCGGCGTTTGGTAGCGATCAAACAACACGCCTAGCGTTTCGCCCGCGCCATCGCGCACTTGGAGCATCAGATCCTCGTCGGGAGCCAAAGTCATCGCCGAATTATCGTCCTAAACGGCTGTGGTTGGCCTTACAAAGAGTGAATACTGCGGATACTGGAAAAGGTTCCGTACGCCAGCCGGCGCGAAGACAAGGCCTGGTAGCGGATAGGGCTTTCGCCGCCCTGAGGAGTTACTGGCCAGCAGTCGCCTCCAGTCTAGCTGCTAAGTCCCGATACGCTGGGTAATCGGAAGCTACCGGCTGGACCGCTGCCTGTCCCAATGGTGCTAAGATGCCACCTCTCTTCGGAGGTGCCGCGGTGAAATATGCCTTTGGCGTCTTGCTGTGTAGCCTGGCTGGTTTGCGTGGAGCGATGCCGCTGCTCGCCCAAAACGATCTGGATCAGCGCGTCGCCAAGGAATTGGATTCCCTCGTCGCCACCTACAAGCACCTTCACGAAAATCCTGAACTGTCCACGCAGGAGAAGGAATCTTCAGCGCTGGTCGCCGCAGAGCTGCGCAAGATCGGTTATGACGTCACCGACCACTTCGGCCAGTACGATTCGCCCGGCCTCATTTCCTATGGCATTGTCGGCGTTCTCCGCAACGGCTCGGGTCCCACGGTCTACGTGCGCACTGACATGGACGCGCTCCCCATCGTCGAGAATACCGGCCTCCCCTATGCCAGCCACGTGAAAGTAAAGCGCGCCGATGGCGCCGAAGTCGGCGTCATGCACGCCTGCGGTCACGACATTCACATGTCTGTTTTTCTGGGCACTGCGCGCATGCTGGCGCAACTCAAGCAGCAATGGAGCGGCACTCTCGTCATGCTCGGCCAGCCCGCCGAGGAAACCGTTGGGGGTGCGCATGCCATGCTTCGTGCCGGGCTCTTCACAAAATTCCCTAAGCCCGATTATGTCCTGGCGCTCCACGACGGCTCGGATTTACCGGCTGGAAAAGTTGGTTGGCACGAAGGAAGCATCCTCGCGGGCGCCGATTCCGTGGACATCATTGTGCGCGGCTATGGCGGCCATGGCGCCGCACCGCAAAGAGCCAAAGATCCGATCCTCATCGCTTCGGAAATCGTTGTGGCGTTACAGACTATCGTCAGCCGTGAAATGGACCCGCAGATTCCCACTGTTGTCACTGTCGGCTCTTTCCACGCCGGCACCAAACACAACATCATTCCCGATGAAGCCCATTTGCAGCTCACCGTTCGAACCATGACTCCCGTCCAGCGCGAAAAAGTTCTTGCTGCCATCACCAGAATCACCAAGGGAATCGCCGCTGCCGCCGGCGTTCCCGCCGATCGCGCTCCCATCATCGAAGTCGCCAAAGACAATGTGCCAGCCACCATCAACAATCCGGAATTGACGCGCCGCGTCGCTGCTGCTCTGGAGCGTGGGCTCGGAAAAGAAAATGTGCTCCCCGGCGAACCCGCCATGGCCAGCGAGGATTTCAGTCTCTACGCTCTGGAAGATCCCAAGCCGCCGATTTGCATGTTTCATCTCGGCGCAGCTGATCCCGCAAAGTGGCAAGCCGCAAAAGAGACTGGCGCTCGCTTGCCAGGTCCGCATTCTGCCGAATTTGCGCCGGTGCCCGAACCCACGATTCGAACCGGCGTTAAAGCCATGACCAGCGCCGTGCTCGAGTTGCTGAAAAAATAGCTTTCTCTTTTAAAAGATTTGCGGTCGCGCTAAAAAGCGATAAAACCCGTTCGAATGAAGTACAATGAAGTGATCCCCACCGCCAGCCACAGCAAGACTCCCAGCAGCAGCGGCCGCCACCCCACCGTTTTCAGCGTGCCGCGAGAGATGCCGCTGCCGATCAGAAAAAGTGTGGCCGTCAATCCTAGTCGCCCGAGCGTGAAAAGCGATGGAGTGATGTGTTCGAGCGTTCGAACGTACGTGTTCACCACCGCGGCAAAAATAAAAAATAAAATAAACCAGGGAATTTGAATTCGCGAGCGATGGTGCTTGACCGCTGCGGTGCCGAGAGCAAGGGGAACAATCCACAAAGCCCGGGCGAGTTTTACCGTGGTGCCGATGACCAGCGCCTGCGCCCCGTACCTTGTTGCTGCGCCGACCACGGAACTAGTGTCGTGAATCGCCAGCGCGGCCCACAGTCCGAATTGCGACTGGGAAAGGTGCAACGCGTTTCCAATCGGCGGAAAAATCAGCAGCGCAACGGAATTCAAAATAAAAATCGCGCCGAGCGATACCGCCATTTCTTCTTCGCTGGCCTGCACGATCGGGCCGATGGCGGCAATGGCGCTGCCGCCGCAAATCGCCGTGCCGGCCGTAATCAGAAATGACGAATTGCCGCGCACCTGCAAAAGTTTGCCGAGCGCCAAACCCACGAGAAGCGCAAAGGAAATTCCCAGCGCGGTGTAAATGAATCCGCTGCGCCCTGCTTTTAGGACTTCGTGCAGATTCATTCCGAAGCCCAGCGCGACGACCGAGCTTTGTAGAAGCGTGCGCGCAATGCCGCGGCTTTCGTTGATATACGGATGCGGAAAGCTGAGCCCGAAAACAATTCCTACCGTGAGTGCGACCGGCGGAGAAAGCAATCCCGTGAACGAAACCGCCAGCGCAAGAACAAAAATAATTTTCGGAACAGTGGGCATCGGCCGGAAAGAGAGTATCAGTCTGGGAGCCGAATGAGCCAGCAAGAATGAACTACGCTACAGAAAAGATGTTGCTCCTCAGCCTTCGCGGAGATTCCGGCGTGGATCATTTCTCCTTTTCTTTTGAAGGAGACGTGGAGTGCGCGGACTTCGCGGGAGCGGATTTTGCGGGCGTGGGATGCATGAGGGCGGCGATAATTTTCGAAGTGGCGGCCTTGCTGACCTGGCAGTTGCGGTCGTAGATCCGGCACTGCGCGAGCGTGAACGTGCAGCCGCAATTGCACGCTTCGGCGTTGAATTTGTGGAGCGCTGAGATTTTTTGTTCTGGCGTCAATTTTGAAAGGTCGACGCCGGGAAGTTCGGTCGCTCGTTCGGCATTCTTCAGAAAAATCTGGCCGGTGTCCTCGAAGGTCTCCACTTTGACGTTGCCGATAGGCAACCCTAGGAGCGCGCGGATCTCCGTTTCATAAAGGACGGGATCGCGAAGGCCTTCGTGTTTCTGGACGATGCGGCCTTCCGAGTTCAGCACAAATGAAGTCGGAAGCGCGGGGATGCCGCCATACTGCATGCGAATTTCGTTAGTGGCGAGAGCGACCGGATAGTTGATGCCGAACTTTTCGCTAAATTCCTTAATGGCGTCTTGATCGTCGTCGTCTACCACGAGTCCGAGAATTTGCAGATGGTCTTTGTATTTGTTCTGAAGCTCAACAAGGTCGGGAATTTCGGCGCGGCACGGTCCGCACCAGGTTGCCCAGAAATTCAGAAGGATCACTTTGCCTTTGGAGCCTGCCAGCGTAACCGGCTTTCCATCGAGGCTTGTGAGGCTGAACTCCGGCGCGGGATCGGGATTGCGCACGAAGCGGATGGTGGGCTGCCGGTCTTCGGCGGAAGGAGAAAATGGAAACAAGCAGACGAGTAGCAAAGCAGCGAGAAGAGGACCGAGGCGGCGGTATTTGGTGCGCTTCATGGTGTCATCTATAGGAGAGCACAGTGGACGCGCGACGCCAAGTCTCAGATGCGTGGAACGAGCGTCCACGGCACGGGTCGGTCCGCGTAGAGACACAAAGAGAGCGCGGACATGTGGCGTGGCGGAATTGCGTTGACAAAGACAGCGTTAGGGAATACTGTCGGCGCACGCTGGCCGGTGCCGTGGGCGCAGGCCCTATATCTCAGGTTACCTCCACTAGAAAGAACGTATCCCCTCACCATCCGCGAAGCTGCGAGTGAGCGACGAGGAACGACCTTCCGACGTGTTGCACTACGCGGCTGACCAGGCCAGCCCAAGGAGAGATGCATGAATAGACGAATGATGGGTGTGGCGGTGGGCTTGGCATTGGTGGCGATTGCCATCGTTAGTTCGCCGATCGCATTTTCGCAGATGGAAGCAACGCCAACGGTGTATACCTTTGTAAGCCAGTTCCAAGTGCCGCGGGCGAATTGGGCGGGATACTCGGAGGATACTGAAAAGACGGTCGTTCCCATCCTGGAGAAATTGACGGCCGACGGGACCATCGCTAGC
>Ga0209350_1000482_pt1 | contig 22533 bp, 21 predicted proteins | sample GraSoi013_2_20cm_2_FD_185822 | JGI IMG/M metagenome (GOLD analysis project Ga0209350, IMG submission 185822) | Grasslands soil microbial communities from the Angelo Coastal Reserve, California, USA - Sample 09_27_2013_2_20cm (SPAdes) (version 2) | ecosystem: Environmental > Terrestrial > Soil >...
CCGGCACGAGCGCACCACGGCGTTCCTGGCGCCCGGCTGTTGCCCGCCGCCCTGGTGGCGGCGGCGCTCACCCGTGCGGCCTGCGTCCCAGCCGCCACCCTTGTCATCAGCGTCCAGTCCCCCGACGGTCATGCCCTCGCCGGCGCCGTGGTCACCGCGCGACCGCTGGATGCCCCGGGGAAGCGGCCGGCGCCGGTGCACGCCGTCATGGATCAGCTGGACCGCGCCTTCGCCCCGGACCTGCTCGTGATCCCGGTCGGCTCGACGGTCGCGTTTCCCAACAGCGACTCGGTGAGCCACCAGATCTACTCGTTCTCTCAGCCCAAGCGCTTCAAGCTGCCGCTCTACCACGGCAAGCCTTACCCGCCGGTGCAGTTCGATCAGGCCGGAGTGGTCACCCTCGGCTGCAACATCCACGACGACATGCTCGCGTATCTGGTCGTCACGGATGCGCCCTGGTTCGGCCGCACCGACAAGAGCGGCGCTTGGGCTGGCGACGTGCCGCGCGGCCGCTACCGCGTGAGCATCTGGCACCCGCGCATGCGCGAGACGCAAGCGGACCTCGAGCGCGAGCTCACGGTCGGGGACGCCGACCGCACTGAGCTGACCGTGCACCTCGGCAAGTCGCTGCTGCCGGCGCCGATCAGCGACCGGCCGCATTCGTGGGACTACTGAGCGCACGGAATAGTACCCGAGCCGGCTGCTGTCAGGTCCCTGACGAAATTGAGGAGTTTGTCCAAATTCGGACCAATTGGACGGAATTGTCAGAGCCCTGACAGCCGCAGAGGAGGGTACCTCATGCTGAGGAGCCGGGCGCGCTTGAGCCACCGCACGCATCGACCTCACCCTGCGCGAGCGCGGCGTGCGCTCGCTGTCCTCGTGGCGCGGTGTTGCCGCGCGGCCGGCCTTGCGCTGCTCGCCTGCGGCGCGAGCGCACGAGCCGCCGACTGGGAAGCGAGCCTCGACATGCGGCTGCTCTACTCGGACGCGTATCGCTCGTTCATGGACGGCGGTTTCGGGACGACGCGCTTCGACCGCAACGACACCGGACTCCGGCTCGGGCGGGCGCGCCTTGCCTTGAGCGCCCCGCTCGGGGAGCTCTGGAGCGTGCACTTCGATGCCTCCGGCTGGGACGACAAGGACAGGAGTCCCGTGGGCGTGACGGAGGCGTACCTGCAGTTCCGTCCTTACCCGCGCGCGGGCTATCGATTTCGCCTCAAGGCTGGCGCGTTCTATCCGCCGATCTCGCTCGAGAACCGCGTCGCCGGCTGGGAGTCGCCCTACAGCCTGTCCTACTCCGCCATCAACACCTGGCTCGGAGTCGAAGTCCGCACCATCGGTCTCGAGGCGCAGCTCGATTGGCTCGGTACGCGCACCGGGCACGACTTCGACCTCGGTCTGACCGGCGGCGCATTCGCCTGGAACGAGGGCGCGGGCGTGGTGCTCGCCGATAACGGCTTCATGCTGCACGACCGCCAGACGCCGGTGTTCGGACGGGTGGGACCAGCGGGGGCTGGCGCGTTGCCGTTCCAGCAATTCGACGGACGTGCCGGTGTGTACGCGGGCGTGGAAGGGCGCTATCTGGATCGTGTGGTGCTGCGCGTGCTGCGCTATGACAACCGCGCCGACCCGACCAAGATCGACAGCGTCTCCGGTGCCATCGCCTGGAACACGCGCTTCGACAGCGCCGGGCTGCGCATCGAGAGCGGCACCGGCTGGACCGCGATCCTGCAGTGGCTCGATGGCGAGACCCTCATCGCCCCGCCGGGGATGCAACTCGAGTGGCCGTTCCGGGCGCAGTTCGTGCTGCTGTCCAAGCGCTTCGGCGGCCAGACGCTGAGCGCGCGCTACGACCGCTTCGAGGTCGACAGCACGGCGGGTGATGACTCGCAGAGCGGGCACGCCTGGACGGCGGCCTGGATGTTCGAGACGCGTGCGCACTGGCGAGTGGCGCTCGAGTGGCTGCGGGTGCGAAGCGCCTCATACAACCGTGCCGAACTCGGCGGTCCACCGCTCGCGACCGAGACGCAGCTGCAGCTCGCGGTGCGCTACGCGTTCGGTTCCGCAGTTCGCTGAAGAGCTCTGCCGGCCTCGCCCTTAACGGGGTCCCCGGGAAATCGAGCGTCTTGATGCCCGGCGATCACTCGCCGCTCGCGAGATGCTCGATTTCCCGGGGTGCTCTAGCGGTAGCGCGCCAGCACCTTCTCCAGCGCCCTCGCCCCCGGCGACAGCGCCTCGAAGGCTAAGCTGTTGAGCGGCACGTTGGGCGTGCCGTTGATCTCGTGGAACTCGCGCTGCGCGCCCTCTTCGACGAGGAGGAGCCCGGTCAGGTATTCGCCCGCCTTCATGCGCTCCTGAATCACGGCGGCCGCGGTGACGCGGTTGGTCGGATCGTAGGCGGCGTCGAGCTTGCGCAGCACGATGCGGCTACCGTCGTGCATGACGACCGGCAGCGTCTCGCCTTCCTTGTAGTCCGCGGTGATCTCGCGCTCGAGCGGCACGAAATCAGCGTGCACCGCGGGCTCGTAGTGCTCGCGCGTGTAGGCGTAGCTCTTGGTCGAGCCCTCGTGATCGTTGAAGGTCACGCAGGGGGAGAGCACGTCGATGAGCGCGAAGCCCTGATGCTTCAGGCCCGCCTGAATGAGCGGCACGAGCTGGCGCCGGTCGCCCGAGAAGCTGCGCGCCACGAAAGAGGCGCCGAGCGTCATGGCGAGCAGCACGGAGTCGATCGGCGGCTGGAAGTTCGTCTCGCCCTTCTTCGCCCGGGTGCCGACGTCGGCGGAGGCGGAGAACTGTCCCTTGGTGAGCCCGTAGACGCCGTTGTTCTCGATGATGTAGAGCATGTTGAGGTTGCGGCGGATCGCGTGGCAGAACTGCCCGAGGCCGATCGAGAGAGTGTCGCCGTCGCCGGAGACGCCGATGTAGGTGAGGCTCCGGTTGGCGGCGTTCGCGCCCATCGCAATCGAGGGCATGCGACCGTGCACGGAATTGAAGCCGTGTCCGCCGCTCACGAAGTAGGCGGTGGTCTTGGAGGAGCACCCGATCCCGGAGAGCTTCACCACGTTCTGCGGCTCGAGGGCGAGCGCCCAGCTCGCTTCCACGATCGCGGCGGTGATCGAGTCGTGCCCGCAGCCCGCGCACAGCGTCGAGAGCGCGCCCTCGTAATCGCGCCGCGTGAGCCCGAGGGAGTTCTTCGGGAGCGACGGATGCGCGACCTTGGGCTTAGCGATGAAAGTCATGTGGGTCTCCGCTCAGCCGCTGCGTCCGCCTTTGACGCCCTGCGCGGTGGCGAGTTGGCGGGGCTCGAGCTCCGCGAGCACGCCCTCGACGATGAACGCGGAGGAGATCGGCAGCCCGCTGTAGTGCAGGAGCGACCGCAGCTTCGATTTCTCCACAGCGGTCTCGAGGGCGAGGAGGGAGCGCAGCTGCGCGTCACGGTTCTGCTCGACGACGAAGAGCAGCTCGTGAGCCGCGAGGAAGCGCTCGACGTCCTCGCTGAAGGGGAACGAGCGCACCCGCATGTAGTCGACCCCGATGCCGCGGCGTTTCAAGACGTCGATCGCCTCGCGGATCGCGCCGTCGCAGCTGCCGACCGACACGATGCCGGTTGCTGCGCCGGCCGTGGCGTCGATGACGGCGCGCGGCACCAGCCGTTTCGCCGTCGCCCATTTCCGCAGCAGCCGGTCGAGCACCACTTGGTACTCGGCCGAGTCCTCGGTGTAGGCGCCGTACTGCGTGTGCCCCGAGCCACGCGTGAAGTACGCGGCCTTGGGATGCACGCCGGGGAGCGTGCGATAGGGGATGCCGTCATCGTCCAGGTCGAGGAAGCGGTAGAACTTCTTGAGCTCGAGGACCTCGGCCTTGCCGAGCACCTTGCCGCGGTCGGGACGGTAGTTGTCGTCCCACTTCAAGTCGCGGCACATCCAGTCGTTCATGCCGATGTCGAGATCCGACAGCACCATCACCGGGGTCTGCAGCCGCTCGGCGAGATCGAAGGCCTGCACGGCCATGTAGAAGCATTCTTCGGCATTTGCCGGGTACAGGCACACGTGGCGGGTATCGCCGTGGGATGCGTAGGCGCACTCCATCAGATCGCCCTGCTGGGTGCGGGTCGGCATGCCGGTCGAGGGGCCCACGCGCTGAATGTCGAAGATGACGGCCGGCACCTCGGCGTAGTAGGCAAGCCCCAGGAACTCGTTCATGAGCGAGATGCCCGGTCCCGAGGTCGCGGTGAAGGCGCGCGCGCCGTTCCACATCGCGCCGATCACCATGCCGATCGCCGCCAGCTCGTCCTCGGCCTGGATGAAGGCGAAATTCTTCCGGCCGCTCGCCGGGTCGACGCGCATGCGGTCGGAGAACATCTTGAACGCGTCCATGAGCGAGGTGGACGGGGTGATCGGATACCACGCCGCGACCGTCGCGCCGGCGAACACACAACCGAGCGCCGCCGCGGTGTTGCCGTCGATCATGATGTGGCCGGCGGTGTTCGCCATCTTCTCGACGCGCAGCGGCAGCGGACAGGCGAAAGCCCCGCGCGCGTAGTCGTAGCCGAGCTGGATGGCCTTCATGTTGCTCTCGACCAGCTGCGGCTTCTTGGCGTAGGTCTCGGCGAGGAGCTCGCGGATGCGCTCGAGATCGAGATCGAGGAGCGCCGCCAGCACCCCGACGTAGCAGATGTTCTTCATCAGGATCCGCGTGCGCACGCCGTTGAAGCTCTCGTTGCAGAGCTGCGCGAGCGGCACGCCGAGCGCCGTGATGTCCTCGCGCTTCAAGAGCGCGGGGCGCGGCCAAGTCGAGTCGTACACGAGATATCCGCCCGCGGCCACCTCCCTCACGTCGCGCGCGTAGGTCTCCGCATTCATGGCGACCATGATGTCGACTTGGCCCGAGCGGGCGACGTAGCCGTCGCGGGTGATGCGGATCTCGTACCAGGTGGGCAGGCCCTGGATATTGGAGGGAAAGTAGTTCTTGCCCATCACCGGGATGCCGCTCCTGAAGATCGACTTCATGAGCAGCGTGTTGGCGCTCGCCGAGCCGGTGCCGTTCACCGTGGCGATCTTGATGGTGAAGTCGTTGACGCGCGTGGCGGTCGATTGAGGCATGGGCTTCTTGAGTGTCAGGCGATCTTAGGTCTTGCGCGTCTCGAGCGCGCGGGCTTCGTCCTCGGCGTGCGGCCAGTGGAGCTGCGACTTCTGCATGTCCCACGCCGCCGTCGGGCAGCGCTCGGCGCACAGTCCGCAGTGCACGCACAGATCCTCGTCCTTCACCATCACCCGCCCGGTCTGCGGGAGCGCGGCGGACACGTACAGCGGCTGCGCCAGGTTCCTCGCCGGCGCCTTGAGACGCGCGCGCAGCTCCGCCTCGGGGCCGTTCTCGGTGATGGTGAGACAGTCGACCGGACAGATGTCGAGACACGCGTCACACTCGATGCAGAGCTTCGCGATGAAGACGGTCTGTACGTCGCAGTTGAGGCAGCGCTGCACCTCCTGCTCCACCTGCTCCGCCGTGAAGCCGAGCTCGACCTCGATGTTGAGCTTCTTGAAGCGCTCCTTGAGCGACACGTGCGGCATCAGCCGCCGCTCGACGGGGGAATAGTCGTTGGCGTAGCTCCACTCGTGCATGCCCATCTTGCGGCTGTGCAGATTCATGCCGGGGGGCAGCCGCTCGCTCACCGGCTGGCGCTCGCAGTGGCGGTGGATCGAGATCGCGGCCTGGTGGCCGTGCTCGACCGCCCAGATGATGTTCTTAGGTCCAAAGGCGGCATCGCCGCCGAAGTAGGCGCCGGGGCGCGTCGACTGGAAGGTGCGCGGATCGATGACCGGCACGTCCCATTTGTCGAACTCGATGCCGAGATCGCGCTCGATCCACGGGAAGGCGTTCTCCTGGCCGATCGCGAGGATCACGTCGTCCGCGGGCAGGAACTCCTCTCCGAGGACGCGCTCGGCGGTGATGCGCCCGCTGGCGTCGAGCTCGTATTCCATCCGCTCGAAGCGCATCCCGGTAAGGCGGCCGTTCTCGACGACGAACTCCCTTGGTGAGCGGTTGACGACGATCTCGACGCTCTCCTCCTCCGCGTCCTCGAGCTCCCAGTCGGAGGCCTTGAAGAAGCCGCGGGGCTTGCGCGCCATGACTTTGACGCTCTCGGCCCCGAGTCTGAGGCTCGTGCGGCAGCAGTCCATGGCCGTGTTGCCGACGCCGATGATCAGCACGCGCTTGCCGACCGAGTCGACGTGGCCGAAGGCCACCGACTCGAGCCAGGCGATGCCGATGTGGATGTTGGCGGCGGCCGCATCGCGGCCGGGAAGGTCGAGATTCTTGCCGCGCGGGGCGCCGGACCCGACGAAGACCGCGTCGAAGCCCTGCGCGAGGAGCGCGCGCAGGCTGGTCACCGGGGAATTGAGCCTCAAGTCCACCCCCAGCCCCGTGATCATCCCGATCTCCTCGCTCAGCACCCGCTGCGGCAGGCGGAACGAGGGGATGTTGGTGCGCATGAGTCCGCCGGGCTCGCCGTACTGCTCGAACATCGTCACCTGGTAGCCGAGCGGCAGGAGATCGTTAGCCACCGTGAGGGATGCGCAGCCGGCGCCGATGCAGGCGATGCGCTTGCCGTTCTTCACGCTGGGAACCTTCGGCAGGCGGCTCGCCACGTCCTCGCGATGATCGGCGGCGACGCGCTTCAGGCGGCAGATCGCCACCGGCTTCTGCTCGATGCGCCCGCGGCGGCAGGCCGGCTCGCACGGCCGGTCGCAGACGCGCCCGAGGATCCCGGGAAACACGTTCGATTCTCGGTTCACCATGTAGGCGTCGGTGAACCGGCCCTGCGCGATCAGTCGGATGTATTCAGGAACATCGGTGTGGGCCGGGCAGGCCCACTGACAATCCACGACTCGATGGTAGTAATCCGGATGGGAGGTATCGGTGGGTTCCATTCACTGCTCGGGCACGGTGCCCTTGGCCTTCATGGGCGACGAAGGGACCGTGAGTATAGAGATGCGCCGTGAATTGTCATCGTCGTCGAACACAGTACACGGCCTGCGAATACGGTATCCGGCGACGCCGTATCCGGCGACGGCGGGGTGCAGCCGGACGGTGATTATTGCGCTGCAGCAATGCGGGCGTCCAGAGCCTATTGCCTATACTGCGTTACCGGTCCATGTCCGCCCCTTTTACCGATGTCCGATCCCGTGGCTACCGAGATCCGCCTGCGCCGCGCCTCGCGGGTGCTCGAGGTGAGCTTCTCCGACGGTAGCCGCTTCGAGCTGCCGTTCGAGTACCTGAGGGTGCACTCCCCGTCGGCGGAGGTGAAAGGGCACGGGCCCGGGCAGGAGGTGCTGGTGCTCGGCAAAGAGAACGTCGGGATCAGGGCTGTCGAGCCCGTGGGGCAGTACGCCGTGAAGCTCGTCTTCGACGACGGACACGACACCGGGCTCTACACGTGGAAGTACCTGCACGAGCTCGGCCGCGAACGCGAGACGAAGTGGGCGCGCTACCTCGAGCGCCGGGCGCGCGCTCGCGACTCGCGCGGCGACGCACAGCGTTCCAAATGAAAAGTGGGCCGGACACCTCGATGCCCGGCCCGCTTTCGTGCACAAGACCCCCTCAACGGCGGCGATTCTGCGCATCGCGCGGGAGAAAATGCAACCACGATCGCGCGTCTCGCTGAGCGCGCGATGCCCGATCGAATAGAATGCGTCCATCTCGCTTGAACGCGCCCGACATGAGCGACGAAGGCTCCACCGACTTCGGCTTCGAACGTGTGCCGCGGGCCGAGAAGGCGCGCCGCGTGCGCGGCGTGTTCGATTCGGTCGCCGACAGCTACGACCTGATGAACGACCTGATGTCCGCGGGCGCGCACCGGCTGTGGAAGCGCTTCACGCTTTCGCTCGCGAATCTTCGCCCGGGGGCGCGCGCGCTCGATGTCGCCGGCGGCAGCGGCGATCTCGCGGTGGGACTCGCCCGCCAGGTGGGCGAGCGGGGCCTCGTCGTGCTCGCGGACATCAACGCCGCCATGCTCGGCCGCGGGCGCGACCGGCTGATCGATGCGGGCCTGGTGGGCAACGTCGAGTACCTGCAGGCCGACGTCGAGCGTCTACCGTTCGCCGACGGCACTTTCGATTGCATCACCATCGGCTTCGGTTTGCGCAACGTGACGGACAAGCGAGCGGCGCTCGGTTCCATGCGGCGCGCGCTGAAGCCCGGCGGGCAGCTGCTGGTGCTCGAGTTCTCGCACCCGAGCGTGCCGGGCCTGAAGAGGCTCTACGACGCCTACTCGTTCCGCATCCTGCCGCTGCTCGGCCGGTGGGTGGCGGGCGATGAAGCGAGCTACCGCTATCTCGCCGAGTCGATCCGCATGCATCCGGACCAGCCGACACTGCTCGGGATGATGCAGGAGGCGGGACTCGAAGGCTGCCGCTATCACAACCTCTCCGGCGGCATCGTCGCGGTGCATCGCGGCTACCGGTACTGAAGGCCGCAGCGCCGCACCCGCCGCTTACGCCACGATGCTCCGCACGCTCGAGAACCTGGTGAACCGCGGCCTGCCGCGCTCGGTGCGCGCGCGCGAGCTGTGCGCGGAGCTCGCCGGCTGCAGTTTGGCCATCGAGATCCGCGACATCGCGCGGCTGCGCGTGGCATCGAACGGGCTGCAGCTCGCCGTGACGCGCGACCAGGAGCCCGCGGACGCCACCGTGAGCGGCGGGCCGCTCGGGGTCCTGGCGCTCGCCGCGGACTCGCCCGAGCCGGTCCTCGCGCGGGGCGGCGTCGCGATCGGCGGCGATGCGGAGCTCGCGCAGAAGTTCCGCGAGCTCGGCAGGCTCCTCAAGCCCGACCTCGAGGAGGAGCTGTCGCTCCTCGTGGGCGACGTGCCGGCTCATCAGCTCGGGCGGCTCGCACGGCTCGCGCTCGGCTTCGGCCGCTCGGGCGTGAGCACCACGCTGCGCAACGCGGCCGAGTACCTGGCGCACGAGCGCGCGGATCTCGTGTCGCGGAGCGAAGGCGAGCAGTTCCTGCGCGGAGTGGATGCGGTGCGCGAGGGCGTCGATCGGCTCACCCACCGCCTCGAGCTGCTCGCCAGGCGGCGCGGCTCACCGTGACGCGGGTCGCCCGTCCGTGAAGCTGCGCGTGCTCGTGCGGCTTCTCGAGATCCAGCGCGTGCTGCTCGAGCACGGCCTCGACGACTACGTGCGCGCGACCCACCTCTACAGACCGCTCCGCTTCCTGTTCTTTCTCTCGCCCGGCGTCTGGTTCGAGCGCCGCCGGCGGGCGAGCCGCGCCGAGCGGCTGCGGCTCGCGCTGGAGGAGCTCGGCCCCATCTTCGTGAAGTTCGGGCAGGCGGTCTCGACGCGCCGCGACCTGCTGCCCCCCGATATCGCCGACGAGCTCGCGAAGCTGCAGGACCGGGTGCCGCCCTTTCCCGGCGCGATCGCGCGCGAGCTGATCGAGCGCGCCTACGGCCGAGCGCTCGCCGAGGTGTTCGCCGGCTTCGACGAGACGCCGCTCGCCGCCGCCTCCATCGCGCAGGTGCACCTCGCGCGGCTCCCCGGCGGAGCCGAGGTCGTCGTCAAGGTGCTGCGCCCGGGCATGCGCGCGGTGATCGAGCGCGACCTCGAGGTGCTCTACGCGCTCGCGGACCTCGCGCACCACTACTCGGGCGAGCTGCGCCGGCTCCGTCCGCGCGAGCTCGTCGCGGAGTACGAGAAGACCATTCTCGACGAGCTCGACCTGATGCGCGAGGCGGCCAACGCCTCGCAGCTGAAGCGCAACTTCGCGGGCTCGGACCTGCTGTACGTGCCGGAGGTGCACTGGGATTACTGCCGCAACGACGTCATGGTCATGGAACGCATCCAGGGCGTGCCGATCTCGGACCGCGCGCGCCTCGAGGCCGCCGGCACCAACATCGCACGGCTCGCCGAGAACGGCGTGCGCATCTTCTTCACGCAGGTCTTCCGCCACAACTTCTTCCACGCCGACATGCATCCCGGCAATATCTTCGTGCTCACTGACGATCCGCTGCGGCCGCGCTACGCGGCGGTGGACTTCGGCATCGTCGGCACGCTCGATCCGCGCGACCAGAATTACCTCGCGGAGAACTTCCTCGCGGTCTTCGATCGCGATTACCGGCGGGTGCCCGCCGGTACGCGCCTCGACGAGATGGAGTCCGCGGTGCGCACGGTGTGCGAGCCGATCTTCGATCGTCCGCTCAAGGACATCTCCTTCGGGCGGATCCTGCTGCGGCTGTTCGAGATCTCGCGGCGCTTCAACATGCAGATCCAGCCGCAGCTGATCCTGCTGCAGAAGACGCTGCTCAACGTCGAGGGCCTGGGAAGGGAGCTGTATCCCGAGCTCGATATCTGGAGCACCGCGAGCCCGATCCTGCGCGAGTGGATGCGCGAGCGCACGAGCCTGCGCTCGCTCCTCGCGGACCTGCGCGGGGAGGTCCCGGGGATCATCGCCGCGGCGCGCTCGCTCCCGGCGCTCATCGAGAGCCGGCTGCAGCGCGAGCGCGCCGCGGCGGAGCCGCCGCCGCCCGGGCCCGCTCTCGCGGAGCTCCTCGCGGAGCTCAAGGCCGTGCGCCGCCGCGACACCCTCGCCTTCGGCGCGCTCGCCCTGGTCTTCGCCGGGCTGTGGCTCACGCGGAGCGGCGGCGTGGCCTGGCCGGGGTGGGCGCTGCTCGCCGCCGGGCTCCTGACCGTGGGCTGGGGCCTGAGGCGCTGAGGCGGTGCAACGCTCCCTCACCGAGGGCTCGATCCCGGCTGTCCTCTTCAGGTTCTCTCTGCCGATCCTGTTCGCCAACATCCTGCAGTCGCTCAACGGCTCGGTGAACTCCATCTGGGTCGGCCGCTATCTCGGGGAAGCGGCGCTCACCGCGACCTCCAACGCCAACACCGTCATGTTCCTCCTGATCGGGGCGGCCTTTGGCGTGGCGCTGGCCGCGACCATCCTCATCGGCCAGTCGATCGGCGCCAACAACCTCGCCGAGACCCGCCGCGTCGTCGGCACCAGCGCCAGCTTCTTTGCCGCGATTTCCGTGGCGATGGCCGTCGCCGGGCTGTTGCTTTGCCGGCCGCTGCTCGTGGCCATGGCGACGCCCGCCGACTCGGTCGACCTCGCGGTGGCGTACATGCGGGTGATCTTCCTCGCGCTGCCGTGCCTGTACATGTACGCGTTCGTGATGGGGGTGCTGCGCGGCGCCGGCGACTCGAAGACGCCGTTCTACTTCATGCTGCTCTCGGTCGGGATCGATATCGCGCTCAACCCGGTCTTCATCTTCGGCTTAGGTCCCATCCCGCGGCTCGGCATCGCGGGATCGGCGCTCGCGACCTTCGTCGCGCAGGCCGTCAGCCTGTTCGCGCTCATCCGCCACCTCTATCGCCGGCGGCACATCCTGTGCCTGCACCGCGACGAGCTCCCGCTGCTCAAGCCCGACTGGAGCGTGGTGGCGACGCTCGTGAGAAAGGGCCTGCCGATGAGCGCCCAGATGCTGGTGCTTTCCTTGAGCGGCGTGCTCATGATCACGCTCGTCAACCGCTTCGGCGTCGATACGACCGCCGCCTTCGGCGCGGCGCTGCAGATCTGGAACTACATCCAGATGCCCGCCTTCGCGGTCGCCATGGGGCTCTCGGCCATGACGGCGCAGAACGTGGGCGCGGGCAAGTGGGACCGCGTCGCGCGCACCGCGCGCGTCGGCGTCCTCTACAGCGTGCTGCTCACGGGCTCGATCGTGGCGCTGCTCGAGCTCCTCGACACGCGGGTGTATGCGCTCTTCCTTCCCGAGGGGTCGGGGGCGCTCGCGATCGCCGGGCACCTGAACCGCATCGCCACGGGCTCGTTCATCTTCTTCGGCGTCTCGGTGGCGCTCTTCGGCGTGGTGCGCGCCGCGGGCGCCGTGATCGCGCCGCTCGTCATCCTGAGCATCGCGCTGCTCGCGGTGCGCTTTCCGCTCGCGGAGCTCCTTCTCGAGCGCTACCGGGCGGACGCGATCTGGTGGAGCTTCCCGGTGTCGTCGGCGCTCGCCGCGACGCTCGCGCTGCTCTACTACCGGCACGGCAGCTGGCGTCACGCGCACATGATGAGCGCCGTGAAGCCCTAAGGAACGCGCTGCACGGTCCGCGGTGGCGGTGGCGGGCGCCGCGGGCGCCGCGGGCGCCGCTGGCGGGAGCCGCGCTTGAGTCTCCCGGGCCGCCCGCCCCTCCCTCTTCCTGTGTATTCGTCGAGCAGTGCAGCGCGGCGCAGAATATCTGCATTCGATCCGCCAGGAGATCTCCATGCAGACGCGCACGCTCGGCCGCAACGGCCCCACGGTTTCGGGCCTGGGGCTCGGGTGCATGGGCATGAGCGAGTTCTACGGCGCGCACGACGACGCCGAATCGATCGCAACCATCCATCGGGCACTCGAGCTCGGCCTGAATTTCCTCGACACCGCGGACGTGTATGGTCCCTACACCAACGAGGAGCTCGTCGGGCGCGCGCTCGCCGGCAGGCGCAATGCGGTGTTCCTCGCCACCAAGTTCGGCTTCGTGCGCGACGCGGGGAACCCCGTGGCCCGCGTCATCGATGCCCGCCCCGAGTGGGTCCGGCAGGCGTGCGAGGCGAGCCTGAAGCGCCTCAAGGTCACCCACATCGACCTCTACTACCTGCATCGGGTCGACCGCACCGTGCCGATCGAGGACACCGTCGGCGCCATGGCGGAGCTGGTCCGTGCCGGGAAAGTCCGTCACCTCGGGCTCTCGGAGGTCGCGCCGCTCACGCTCGAGCGCGCCCACCGCGTGCATCGCATCACGGCGCTGCAGAGCGAGTTCTCGCTGTGGACGCGCGATCCCGACGAAGAAGGGGTGCTGCAGGCCTGCGAGCGGCTCGGCGTCGGCTTCGTTCCCTACAGTCCCCTGGGCCGCGGCTTTCTGACCGGCGCGATCAAGAGTCCCGCCGACTTTGCCGCCGATGACTACCGGCGCACCAACCCGCGCTTCCAGGGCGAGAACTTCGCCCGCAACCTCGCGCTGGTCGGGAAGGTGAAGGCGCTGGCGGATGAGAAAGGCTGCACTCCCGCGCAGCTGGCGCTCGCCTGGGTGCTGGCGCAGGGCCCGCACATCGTGCCGATTCCGGGAACCAGAAGGATCCGCAATCTCGAGGAGAATCTCGGTGCGCTCGAGGTGCGGCTCGAGGATGCGGACCTCGAGGCCATCGAGGCGGTCTTTCCGGCGGGCACCGCGGCCGGCGCACGCTACACGGAGGCGATGATGCGACTCAGCCGCGGCTGAAGAAGGTGCGCGTGGCTCAAGCTTTCGGCGGCAGCAAGATCAGCCTTGGCTCCACTCTCGCTATCAACGGGAAGTCCTGGTCGCAATGCAAGAGCGGCATGTCGTTGCCGATCGCATGCACCGCAATCAGACAGTCATTGGCTGAGCGAGGCGTGATCCCCGCCCATCGGCACCGCGCGTAGAGCTCGGCCGCGGCGCGAGCGGTAGCGCGCGCGTCGGGCTCGACGAGCATCGGCAGCTCGCTCAAGATCCCGTCCCATTTCAAGAATCGCTCGGGACGATCGGCTCCCTGCAGCACCTCCTGAAGGATGGGTGGGGCGAGCCATACTGACCGCGTGCGATCCAGCGCCTTGACCAGAAGGTCGACTTCCTCCCTGTCATCGCCGCGCAGGAATGCAATCCAGACGGAGGAGTCGACGAGCATCCCTGCTCAACGCCGCGGACTTGCCGTCTTCGGGTCGTAGCCCTCGGCAACTCCTCCGGTTCCGCGCAGCGCCAGCACGGCAGAGTAGTCGCGGCTGCGCACGTAGTGATCGAGCGCAACATGAACCGCTTCGCGAGTGGTCTTCACGCGAGCCAGGCGCTTTACGCGCCCGACCAGCTGCGAATCAAGGACGATATTGGTGCGATTGGCGGCACGCGGACGCGCTTTCATATGCGGGTCTCCATACACATCATATGTGTATAGAATAAAGCGCGCCGTTCGCGGGCGCAAGAGCTCAAGGCGGCGCTTGATGCGCGCTTTAGTCCTGCGGCGCCTTCAGTCTCTCCCAGGTCACCGTGCGCACGGTCTTGCGGCCGGTGGCCGGGTCGTTGGAGGGATCCGTGAGCAGCGTCAGGCGATCGCCATTGAGGGTGTAGGTTCGCATGAGGGATTGACCGGTGCGGGTCTCGTCCCAGGAAACGTCCACGTGGTGGGTGACGGTCTTCGCCGCAGCGTCCACGGTGTACGTTCCGGCATAGGCGAGCATGCTCCGCATCAGAGCCGCCGCCTCCTCGGGTGTGGCCACGGGTCCCGCGGGTCTCTTGCGCTCGCTGCCGACGATGATGACGATCATGCGCCCGTCGCGGCCGTAGTTGATGTAGCCGCCGGGATGGGCTCCCATGACGTCGGACCTGACACCCGATGGAACCTCTTCGCCGACATAGGAGACGAGCCTCCAGGTGCCGACGAGATCCGGGTGCGCGGAGCCGGTGCGATCCGTCTGCGCCGAGACCGGGCACAGCAGCGCGAAGAGCGGCAGAATGATCAGCAGAACACTTCGTTTCACGGCAACATCTCCCCGGCCGCGGTGCTTAAGGAACGTGCTCTCCCGAACGCGGCTCGATCCACAGCGCCCGCGCCAGGCCGCAGAGCTCCCCCTCCTCGTCGTAGAGCGCGGTGCCCGCCTCGTGCTTGCGGCCGTTCGAGCCGACGTGCCAGCCGACGACCGTGCACGACTCCGCAATGTGCACGCGGCGATTGACGTGCCCGGTGAACTCCGCGAGCAGCATCATCCGGTCATCGGGAGCGACTGCGTAGTAGCCCGGGCAGTCGAGAGCGGCCGACATGAACTCGGCGCGCACCTTTCCGTCCCCGCCGTCGAGGGAAGCGTCCGGCACCCACGGCGCCGCGACCATGCCACGCTCGGGCATGGGGCCCGCAAAGATGCGCAGACCGTCGCCGCGCACCCGCCGGGTGCCGCATACGAAACAGGTCGGGAAGCGGTGACTCCGAAATCCCGCGTAGCGCCGCGAGGCCTCCACCGCCTCGAGGTAGTCGGGCGCCGGCTTCGCCGCGAGCTCGAGCCTCGCGGGGCGCGCCTCTCCGATCGGCTCCGTGGCCTGCATGACGCGCCAGCCGCCGCCCTCGAGCTCATCCACCGTGAGCTCCGTGTCGAGGGGCGGGGGCTTCAACAGCCGCACCGCGACGGTCTCCGAGGCGAGCGTCGCCACCAGGCCGGCGAAATAGCCTCCGTTCGAGGAGCCGATCGGGCCGCAGAAGCGCGCCGCGATGGTCAAGGTCTTCATGACGGCGCGACAGGATGGGGTTTCTGTACGCCGGAGGCAATGGGCCCGACTCAGGCGCGTAGTGCCTGGAGCCAGGCGGCGGGATCCTCTCCCCGCTCCAGCGCCTCCACCAGTGCCGAGCCGACCACCACACCGTCGACGTGCCCGGTGAGACGCTCGACCTGCGTGCGGCTGCGGATGCCGAAGCCGGCGCACACCGGAATCGGCGAGCTGGCCCGCACCCGATCGAGATAGCCGAGCACCTCATCCGGCACCGCGACGTTGCGGCCGGTGGTGCCGGTCATCGTGACCGCGTACACGAAGCCCCGGCTCGCGGCGCAGAGCGCTCGGAGGCGCTCGGGTCCGGTGAGCGGTGTCACCATCTGCACCAGCGCGATCCCCCGCGGCTCGAGCGCCGAGCGCAGCTCGGCGCTTTCCTCGAGCGGCAGATCCGGGACGATGAAGCCGGCGACGCCGGCGCGGGCGGCGCCCTCGGCGAGGCGCCCGAGACCGAAAGCGAGCAGCGGGTTCAGGTAGCTCATCAAAAGCCGCGGCGCGCGGACCCCTTCGAGCGCTTGGAGCTCTGCAAGGATCCACCTGAGGCTCGCGCCTTGCGCGAGCGCCGTCTGGCTCGCGCGCTGAATCGTCACTCCGTCCGCCATCGGATCGGTGAAGGGCACCCCGATCTCGATCACGTCCGCCGCGGAGGCGAGCGCGCGCACGTGCCCGCGGAAGCTCTCGCGCCGCGGAAAGCCCGCCGTGAGGTAAGCCACGAGCGCCGGGCCGCCCTTCGCCGTCGCGGCGCGGATGGCCTCCCCGAGCGGCACGCCCGCGCTCATCGGTGCGCCGGCTCGAGCAGCGTCCGCTCGAGCGTGGACATGTCCTTGTCGCCGCGCCCGGAAAGGCACACGAGGATCGAGCGGCCGGGATGCGATCGCGCCCAGCGCTCGGCGGCGGGAAGCGCATGGGCGCTCTCGAGCGCCGGCAGGATCCCTTCCCACTCGCTCAGCGCGCGCACGCCGGCGAGCGCCTCCTCATCGCTCGCGGTCTCGTAACGGACGCGCCCGACGGCCGCGAGCAGCGCGTGCTCGGGACCCACCCCGGGATAGTCGAGCCCTGCGGAGACCGAATGAGTCTCCTGGACCTGGCCGTCCTCGTTCTGCAGCAGCATCGAGTACGTCCCATGCAGCACGCCGGGTCGTCCGAACGCGATCGTCGCGGCGTTCTCGCCCAGGCCCGCGCCGCGCCCGCCCGCCTCGACGCCGATCAGCTCGACCGTGGCGTCGGGGACGAACGCGTGAAAGGCGCCGATGGAGTTGGAGCCACCGCCGACGCAGGCGATGACGGCATCCGGAAGTGCGCCGCTCGAGGCGAGGAGCTGCTCCCGGGCTTCACGGCCGATGACAGACTGGAGCTCCCGCACCAGGTAGGGGTAGGGGTGCGGGCCGACCACGGAGCCGAGCAGATAATAAGTGTCCTCGGGATCGGACACCCAGGCGCGCAGCGCCTCGTCGATGGCGGCGCGCAGGGTGCGATCGCCGCTGGTCACCGGCACGACCTCCGCGCCGAGCAAGCGCATGCGCCCGACGTTCGGGGCCTGCCGCTCCATGTCGATCGAGCCCATGTACACGGTGCAGGGGAGCCCGAGCCGCGCGCACGCCGCGGCGCTCGCGACACCGTGCTGTCCGGCGCCGGTCTCGGCGACCACGCGCTTTGCACCGAGGCGCTTCGCAAGCAGCGCCTGGCCCATGGCGTTGTTGATCTTGTGCGCGCCGGTGTGGGCCAGGTCCTCGCGCTTGAGCCACACGCGGGCGCCCCAGCGCCCCGACAACCGGTCCGCGAAGGTGAGCGGCGTCGGTCGGCCGACCCAGCTCCGCAGCTGCCCGGCCAGCTCTTCCTTGAAGCCGCGCGTGGGCAGTTGCTCGCGCACCCCGCGCTCGAGCCTCTCGAGCGCGGGCATGAGCGTCTCGGGCACATAACGGCCACCGAAGGGACCGAAGCGGCCGCGCGCATCGGGAAATCTCCCCGCGATCAGGTCGGCGAGGAGGCGGCCGGCATCGACGGCTGCTGCAGGTGTGTTCATGACTCGTCCTCGCTCCGGGCGGCGGCGGCCGCCGCGCCCGAGGCGGCACGCGCCGCCCTGACAAAGCTCGCAATCTCGAGCGGATTCTTGATCCCCGGCTCGAGCTCGACGCCGCTCGAGACGTCGACGCCGAAGGGCCGCACCGCGGCGATCGCGGCGGCGACGTTGCCGGCGTTGAGTCCACCGGCGAGCACCAGCTGCGTGCGACGCGCGAGATCCCGGGCGGCGTTCCAGTCACTCACCGCACCGCTGCCGCTTCGCGGTCCCTCGAAGAGAACGCGGCGCGGCACCGTGGCGGGCGGCTCTCCGCCGGCACGCAGGACCGGCAGCCGCCCGAGCCCGGCCGGAAGCGTGAGCCGCTCCAGGTCGCTGAGATCGGTCTGCAGCACGTCCGGCGCGAACACCTCGAGAATCTCATCGACCGCCGATTGAGTCGGGTGGCGCGTCACCGCCACGCAGCGCACGCGATCGCGCGCCGGCTTCGCGAGTTGCGCCGCTCGCTGCGGCGTCAGCCGCCGCGCCGACTCGGCAAACACGAACCCCATCGCATCCACCCGCGCCTCGAGCGCCGCTGCCACCGCCTCCGGGCTCGTCATGCCGCAGATCTTGATCCACATCTAGTGCCGTTCCAACTTATTAAACCTAATTCGACGGACGCCGGCCAGAGGGTGCTGAGTGGTCCCGACCCGTCGGTGCCGGTAGCGCAGGTACCGATAGACACGGCGGCGGCGTACCGCATGGCTGGGATCGTCCGTGTTGGCCAGAGTGAAGCGTTTGAGAACACCGAAGTGCGGCTCGATCAGGTTCAGCCAGGAGGCTTCGGTCGGCGTCCACGCCGGATGGATGCGCAGCTTCCTCAGCAGGGCCCCAAAGCGCGGGTGATCGTGCAGCTGGTGCAAGTTATCCATGACGACGAACAGCTTGGTGCGGGGATAGCAGCGCCGCAGCCGCCGGAAGGCATCGAACAGCTCGGGGAGACGTTTGCGCTTGCGGAAGAGGCCGTCGAGGCAATCGGCATGCACATCGTAGAAACCGAAGAACTGCTCGGTGCCCTTGGTGCGACGGTAGGTGGCGCGCATGCGAACTGGCCGGCGGCGCGGTGCCCAGGCGACACCACCGATCGGGCGCAGCTCGAGCGGGCCCCATTCGTCGAAACACACCACCGCAGCTCGCGCCGGTCGGCGGCGGTACAGATACCGGATCAGTTTTTTTTACGATCGAACTGCGGGTCATGGGAGCGTTTCCAAGTCCGGATGCGTTGCGCGCTCAAGCCCTCGCGGCGCAACAGCCGCCGTACCCATTCGTCGGTGACCGGCGGCAGCAAGCGCTTGCTGCGGCAGTACTCGGCAAGCTTGGGCACCGACCAGTTGGAAAAGGGCAGCCCGCGCTCCTCGGGGCTCGACAACGCCACCTCGACCAGCTCGCGCAGCTGCTCGGCCTTCAAGATCGGCGGCCGACCCTTCGGATTGGACACCTGCTCGAAGCTTGAGAAGCCGCTGTCGTTGAACCGATGGACCCAATCGTAGGCCACCGTGAAATGACACCCCACCCGATCGGCAGCCTCGGTCATGGCGCGGCCCTGGCGCACTTCCTCGATCACCCGGTAGCGCTGGTATATCCGGGCCGACAACGACAGATCTTTCAGTTTCGCGGCCAGCACTCGCTGCTCGGGGCGAGTCAGGGCCCGCAACGTCAAGTACTTGGCCATCCCGCACCCCCTTGGGGAGACGGGTATGATACCAGGAATTAGGCATATTAAGTTGGAAACGCACTAGGTGACCTCTGCAGGCAGAGATAGGAACCCGCGAAAGCGGGCGCGCTTGGAGCGCGTTGCGCCGCCGGCCAAGCGCAGGCGCGGGAGCCTGTCCGCCGCGCGCAACAAGGCGATCTGTGCTTCCAGTCGCGCAACTCCCATGCCCGCACATGCGTGCGCTCCCGCGGCGAAGGCGAGATGGCGATTTGGCCTGCGAGCGACATCGAACCGATCCGGGTCGGGGAACTCTTCCGGATCGCGGTTAGCTGCGCCGATGCACAGCGTCAGGTACGTATTCGGCTCAAGCGCTACACCGCGGATGGTCACTCGCTCACTGACGAGTCGGTTGCCGAGCTGGTTGGGACTCTCCAGGCGCAGACACTCCTCCACGGCGGTTCCGATCACTTGCGGATCGCATCTGAGACGGTCGAACGACTCGGGGTGGTTCAGCAGCAGATACAAGCCGTTGCCAATGAGATTCGTGGTCGTCTCATGCCCGGCATTCAGGAGAAAGACGCAGTTCTGCAGCAGCTCGGAGTCCGTCAATTCAGCTTCCTGCAGCAGCCGGGTCAACAGATCGCTCTCCCCCAGAGGCCGGCGCCGGCGGTCGGAAATCAGGCCCCGCAGATAAGCCGTAAACTCAACCACCGCCTTGTTGCCGCGCGCGTGCTGTTCGGGAGTGAGCTCGGTTTCCAGGGCGCCAAGAATCGCCAGGGACCAGCCGCGCAGCGGACCGCGATCCTCACGCGGCACGCGCAGCAGGTTGCCAATCACCTCGATCGGGATGGCGGCGGCGAAGTCCTCGATGAGATCGAAATGGTGCCGCTCCTGCAGCTGCTCGAGCAGCCTGTCGACGAGTGCCGTGACACCGGGCTGCAGGGCTCGCAGTGCGTTGGGACTCAGCGCACCGACGATCTGGCGTCGCACGCGGGTGTGATACGGGGGATCATTGAATACCAGACTCGTCGTGTGATGCTCGTACAGTGGCGAGCCCAGGCCGAATTTGGGGCCAAATACCGCCTTCTTGTCGGAACTGAAGTGGCTCCGGTCGCGGTAGATCTGGTCAAGATCGGCAAACCGGCTAAGAAAGTAGCTTCCATCCGGACAGCGATGCATGGGTTCGAAGGTGCGCAACGCCGCGTAAATGTCATACGGATTCTCATAAAAGTCGGCGTTCAATCGGTTCGGATCGAACGCTTGAGCGATGACATGGGCCTGCTCGGTGTCCATGGCGCTGTTCAGACACGTGCAACCAGGTGCTCGAGTAACCCAACCACTGCCCCAGGGTCTTCGATGTGGGCGTTGTGGCCGACGCCGGGGATATCACAGGCCTGCGGCGCGTGCATCCGTAACTCCTGCAGAGACACCATCGGATCACGCTCGCCGCGTGCGAGCAAGACGGGGACGGTTGCGCTCGCCACAAGCGAGGCAAAGGGCGCGCCCGCCACGGCGAAGGTGCGCGGGTCCTGCGCGAGACGCCAACCGCGCTCTGCGTGGACCGAACCCCGCGCGAGCCACTCCTCGCCCGGGGCGATGTCCATCCCCAGGCCCGAGACGCGTCGATAGCGAGTCAAGGCCTCCTCGCCAGTCTGATACCAGCGCACCGGGCGTGTTGCGAGCTCCCGGGCAGCCTGTAGGTCGGCGGCTGACCAGCTGACTTTCGGGCCAATGCCGAGCACGCCGCGAACCTGTATGCCGGACCAGGCGCTCGCAAGCGCCAGGCCCACATAGGCGCCGAGTGAATGTCCGACCACGAAAAACTCGCCGATCATTTGCTGCTGGACCAGCTCCGCCAGCTGCGCCGCAAGCTGTCCGACGCTGTAAGACGACCGCCAGTCCGAGCCGCCGTGACCGCTGAGATCGGCGGCCAGCCAACGCACGTTTCCGCGCTCCTGCAGTGCCCGCTCGACTGACTTCCATACCGCGGCCGTTGCGCCCAGGCCGTGCAGCAGCAGGGCCGTGCGACTACCCTCGCCGCCACTCTCGTACCACGTCATGTATAAGCTCCCGGGCGAACTGTACTTGCATCCTCGCTCGGGCGGTCGCGCACGATGTGCCCGGGTCGGCCCCCGGCCGCATAGATCGAACGTGGATCGCACGCGCGATCCAGCTCATGTTACTGCCGGTCCACAGGCCGTCAATTGCCTGGCCCACGTGCCGTGGCTCCGCAGCTTGCGCAGTCACGTTATCCAGGGGTCGTTTACTCGTCAGGTACTGAGGACTGAGACACGACCGCAGCGTCCATGAACGCGGCCCGCAGATCGTTCGCTGCGCGAACTAACAAGGTCGTGTCGACTCCCACTGCAACGAACCGGGCGCCCAGTGCGAGATATTTCCGCGCGACAGTTGGATCCGTGCTCAGAACGCCTGCGGCCTTAGCGGCACCGCGGATTGTCTTGATACCCTGGGCGATTGCATCCTGCACACGCTGATCGGCTGTCCTTCCCAGCAGCCCCATCGATGCTGCGAGGTCCGCGGGTCCGAAGAAGACCCCGTCTACGCCCTCGGTTGAGGCGATCGCCTGAAGATTGCTAAGACCAGCGGCGGATTCCACCTGGACCAGAACACAGGTTTCCTGCGCACAACGCTGCAGGTAGTCGGTGATTTGATTCCAGCGCGAAGCACGCGCCAGCGCGCTGCCCACGCCTCGGATGCCCGCAGGTGGATAGCGAGTGGCCGCGACCACGCGCTGCGCCTGCTCGGCGGACTCGACCATCGGGATCAGCAGGGTCTGTGCCCCGATGTCAAGATACTGTTTGATGAGCGTCGCATCACCCGAGGCGGTGCGGACCACGGCGTGCACTGGGTACGGCGCCATGGCCTGCAACTGTGCCAGGATGCTGCGCGGATCATTCGGCGCGTGCTCGGCGTCGAGCCCGAGCCAGTCGAACCCCGAGGTGGCGAGCAGCTCCGTCACATAGGCATCAGCCAGGCCTACCCACAGGCCGATCTGCGGGCGGCTCGCACGCAGCGCATCTTTGAAGGCGTTTTGCCGCAGCTGCATGAGCGTTCCGTCCTTCACACGAAGCGAACCGAGATGGTTCCCAGGGAGCCGAAATCCGCGCGCAGCACGTCTCCTCGTTTTACGGTCGTCGGACGCGTGAACGAGCCACTCAGCACGATATCGTCGGGGTTGAGCTGCTCGTCATAGCGAGCGATCTTGTTAGCGAGCCAGGCAACGCCGTTGGCCGGGTGGTCCAGTACTCCCGCCGCGAGGCCGGTCTCCTCGATCACCTCGTTCTTGTAGAGCAGCGCGCCCACCCAGCGCAGGTCGAGCGCGTCGGGGGGCGTGCTTTGGCCTCCGGGCACGATCCCCGCGCTGGCAGCGAAGTCGGCGATGGTGTCGAACACCCTGCGCGGAGCCCGCGTGTCGCGGTCGAACTGCTCGATGCGTGCGTCGATGATCTCGAGGGCCGGAGTGACGTAGGCCGTCGCCGCGAGCACATCGGTGA
>Ga0209350_1000484_pt1 | contig 22489 bp, 15 predicted proteins | sample GraSoi013_2_20cm_2_FD_185822 | JGI IMG/M metagenome (GOLD analysis project Ga0209350, IMG submission 185822) | Grasslands soil microbial communities from the Angelo Coastal Reserve, California, USA - Sample 09_27_2013_2_20cm (SPAdes) (version 2) | ecosystem: Environmental > Terrestrial > Soil >...
CCGCCAGCGAGCCGGCGGCGCCTCCCGCGGCGCCGAGGCCTGCACCCACAGTGCTTCCCACAGCGCCTGTGGTGCGACCCACGAGGCCGCCGCCACCCGCGCGTCCACCTGCCATGCCACCCCCGGATCCGGTCATCATTCCGTTGTCGCCGACGCCGCCCGAGGCAGCCCCCTCGGCGGCAGCGACGGCACGGATGCCGACGTTGCGGAGCGGAATCTCGTGACCGTCCCGGGTGACCGCCTTGTCGAAGACGATCCCGACCGCCGAGTCAGCCTGGCCCTCCGCGCGAGCGTGGGCTTCAGAGACATGACCGACGAACGTGCTGCCCTTGGGAATGGATCTCCCATCCTCGGTCCTGGCGGGCTGCGTGGTGCGCGCGTTGACCGGGTCTCCCGGCTTGCTTCTCCTCGAATCCACGGGCTTCGTGAGCACCGCATTCACGGACGAGTCGCCGGCGAGTGCCGCGCTGTTGTCGCCCGCGTGCGCGGCCGCAGAAGAGCTGGCGTTGTGCTGCGCCTGGGCTCCGGAACGATCGACACCGACCGCGCCTTGTCCCGACGCCCGAGCGGAGGCACCCGCCTGGCTCTGCGCGGGCGGACTCTGTGCGGGCGGACTCTGGGCAGATGCCGCTGCAATCGCGAGTGTGGTCGCAACGCCCAGGAACACAACCGAGATGTATCGCGTAGTCATGGCTCATGACCCTCCTGTAGCTGCCGACGTTCTCTCAGTTGGCCGCCGTGCAAGCTGGGCGGCCGGATGCCTCGGTCAGAGAATTCTTTCCAAGTAGGCACAGCCCGTCAATCGCCAGGAGCCGCCTCGGGTCCCGCCCGGTGAGCGGATACTCCCGCCCGGGCCCGCCGGACGTCACGTAACATCGAGCTGCTCAGGAGGTGCGTAACGGACCGGGAAGCGGGCGCCTGCTGAGGCCTTTCTCTGTTCCACGTGGAACGTTGCACGGGGAGAGTGGCCAGGTACTCCGTCGAGTCAGGTACCGGATCGGGCCCGCGCTGTCTCGGCGCCGGGTCGACTTCCTTGTGTATTGTCTCTCTATAGAGTCGTTAGAACTCATTATGGCCAGGATAGAATCGTATATGCGTCGAATCGCCTTTCCATGAGACCGACACAAGGCGAACCCGCGGACGTCCGGCTCGTTTGGTCGGCGCCACCGATGACTTTGAGCACGACGGTGATGAGCGCCAGCGCGAGAGATGGAGAGGCGCGCGAGAGTGCGACGTTCCGGAGCGGCTCGTCCCGAAGCTGGCCTTTTCACGGCTGCGGCGCGATGCCGCCGCGAACCCTGGCACTCGGGGAGATCTCCCATGTGCTCGCCTGCATGAAGGCGGAGATTCTGCCGCTGAGCCAGAAGAGCGTGTGGCTCCGGGCTGACGGAACACCGTCCGTCTGTGTTCCACGTGGAACACAGAAGCCTGCCGCATCCACGGCTGACCGGCACGTCGCGTCCAGCCCGACGCTGCGTCCCATGGAGGTGGCAAGCCCGCCCATGATTGCCGCCCCCCCCGGCGGTCCAAAGCCGACACCGTTGGTGTGACCAGGCTCATCGCAGCAACGCCGTGACACGTCAAGCCGCTGTGCACCTTCTGTCGCTCAGCATCCGGAATCTGCGCTGTGTCGAGCAGGCAGAGATCCAGATTCCACCGGAGCTCTGCCTCGTGTGGGGCGGCAATGGATCGGGGAAGACCTCCCTCTTGGAGGCGATTTTCCTGCTCGGACGTGGTCGATCGTTTCGCACACGCAATAGTAGGAGGCTAATTCGGCTAGGAAAGGATCATCTGAGAGTCACTGGGGAGATCCGTGCGGATATCGGACACGCCCGCTCCATCGGCTTCGAGATCAGCCACCAGGAGACTTCGGCACGCATCGATGGGAAACCCGTCGAATCGCTCGCGGAGCTGGCCCAGGCGTTTCCGGTCCAGGTAGTCGAGCCCGGCGCGCATCGCCTCGTCGAGGAAGGGGGACACCGGCGAAGGCGATGGATGGACTGGGCCGTGTTCCACGTGGAACCTCGGTTCATCGATCTGTGGATGCGCTACCGCCGCGCACTGAAGCAGCGCAACACGGCACTCAGGCTCGACCCTGCTCAAGCGAGCGCCTGGGATCCCGAGCTGGCTCGCCTCGGGGAGGCGATCGCGGAATCTCGCCGTCGATTCGTTACGCAGCTCCAGCCCGATTGGAGGGACACCGTCGCGGCACTGAGTGGACTCGAGGTGGAGCTTCAGTACGTCCAGGGATGGAGCTCCGAGGGGACGCTGCTCGAGGCGTTGCGTACGACCCGAGCGCGAGACGAGCTCCGGCGACTCACCCATGCCGGGCCGCACCGCGGGGACGTGGCGCTGCGCCTGCACGGCCGCCCCGCACGAGAGGTGCTCTCGCGCGGACAACAGAAACTCGTCGCGGTAGCCATGACGATTTCACAACTCAGACTCCTTCGGGACCTCACCGGCACGGTGCCGACGCTACTTCTCGATGACCCCGCCGCGGAGCTCGACGGCGAGCGACTCGCGCGCTTCATCGAGCAGGTCGCGCGGCTTCGATGTCAGCTCGTTGTCACGTCGTTGCACGCCGAATCGCGGCTGTTCGGGACGCCAGAACGCACGTTCCGCATGGAAGATGGCAGGGTGCAGTCGGTATAATGTCGTGTCACAAAATCGAGTCACTTCATGGCCCTCGACGATATCTACGACTCCAGTAAAATCAAAGTCTTAAAAGGTCTTGATGCGGTGCGGAAACGCCCCGGGATGTACATCGGTGATACCGATGACGGCACGGGGTTGCACCACATGGTTTTCGAGGTCGTCGATAACTCCATCGACGAGTCCCTGGCCGGCCATTGTGACCGTATCGTGGTCACCATCCACGCCGATGAATCCGTGACCGTCTCCGATAACGGCCGGGGGATCCCTGTGGATATCCACCCCGAGGAGGGGCGCTCGGCGGCCGAGGTGATCATGACGGTGCTGCACTCGGGGGGAAAGTTCGACGACAGCTCCTACAAGGTCGCGGGCGGGCTGCACGGGGTCGGCGTGTCGGTCGTCAACGCCCTCTCGGACTACCTGCAGCTCACCATCGCCCGCGACGGCAAGGTCCACCGCCAGGAATATCACCTCGGCGAGCCCGCGGCGCCGCTCGCCGCGGTCAGCGAGACGCCAGATCGCGGTACGATCATCCGCTTCAGGCCGAGCGCGCAGATCTTCACCAACATCCAGTTCAACTACGACATCCTCGCGAAACGGCTGCGCGAGCTCTCGTTCCTGAACTCCGGCGTTCGCATCGAGCTCATCGACGAGCGCGAGAACCGCTCGGACGTGTTCGCGCACGCCGGCGGACTGCAGGCGTTCGTGAAGTACATGAACCGCACGCGCACGCCGATCCACGAGTCGGTGATCTGGTTTCGCACGCAGGACGGGCCGGTGTCGGTGGAGGTGGCGCTGCAGTGGAACGACTCCTACCAGGAGAGCATGTTCTGCTACACCAACAACATTCCGCAGAAGGACGGCGGCACGCATCTCGCCGGGTTTCGCAGCGCTCTGACGCGCACGCTCAACGACTACGTCGAGAAGGAATTGTCGGGGAAAGACAAGGTGCCGATGACCGGCGACGATGCGCGCGAGGGCCTCACCGCGATCCTGTCGGTGAAGCTGCCGGATCCCAAGTTCTCCTCGCAGACCAAGGACAAGCTGGTCTCCTCCGAGGTGAAGGGCGTGGTCGAGACCGCGGTCGGCACGAAGCTGCAGGAATTTCTCCTCGAGCACCCGCAGGAGGCGCGCCTCATCGTCGCCAAGATGGTCGAAGCGGCGCGCGCGCGCGAGGCGGCGAGAAAGGCGCGCGAGATGACGCGGCGCAAGGGCGCGCTCGATATCGCGGGGCTCCCGGGCAAGCTCGCCGACTGTCAGGAGAAAGACCCGGCGCTGTCCGAGATCTTCATCGTCGAGGGCGACTCCGCCGGCGGCTCCGCCAAGCAAGGCCGCGACCGGCGCACGCAGGCGATCCTGCCGCTCAAGGGCAAGATCCTGAATGTCGAGAGGGCGCGCTTCGACAAGATGCTGTCGTCGGCCGAGGTCGGCACACTGATCACGGCGCTCGGTACCGGCATCGGCAAGGACGATTTCGACATCACCAAGCTCCGCTATCACCGCGTGGTCATCATGTGCGATGCGGATGTCGACGGAAGCCACATCCGCACACTGCTGCTCACGTTCTTCTATCGCCAGATGCCCGAGCTGATCGAGCGCGGGCACATCTACATCGCGCAGCCGCCGCTGTACAAACTCAAGCGCGGCAAGCAGGAGTCCTACGTCAAGGACGACAACGAGCTGAATCAACTCCTGCTCGCCAGCGCGCTCGAGGGCGCCGCGCTACACGTCAACGCGCAGGCGCCGCCGCTCTCGGGCTCGGGGCTCGAGGGGCTCGCGCGCAAATACATGGAAGTGCAATCGATCATCCGGCGCTGGTCGCGCCGCTACGGCGATCGGCTCCTCGAGCAGCTCATCTACATGCCGGAGGTGACTCCGGCGAACTTCGACCGCACCGAGTGGCTGCGCGGCTGGGCGCAGGACCTCAATCAGCGTCTCAACGCGCTCGCCGACGGGACCCGCACCTACCGCGTGGAGACGCGGGCGGCGAGCGACGGGCACGCGGCGCGCGTCATCGTACACAAGAGCGAGCACGGCACGGCGAGCCACAAGTACCTGCCGCGCGAGTTCTTCGAATCCGCCGAGTACCAGCGCATCGCGGATCTCGCGCGCACGCTCGCGGGGCTCATCGGGGAGGGAGCCTTCGTGATGCGCGGCGAGGACCGCCAGGACATCGGCTCCTTCAAGGAGGCGATGAAGTGGCTTCTCGATCAGGCGAAGAAGGGCCAGACGATCCAGCGCTACAAGGGACTCGGCGAGATGAATCCGGAGCAGCTCTGGGAGACCACGATCAATCCCGAGACGCGCCGCCTGCTGCAGGTGAAGATCGAGGACGCGCTCGCCGCCGACGATATCTTCATGACGCTCATGGGAGATCAGGTCGAGCCGCGCCGCGAGTTCATCGAGAAGAACGCCCTCTCGGTTACCAATCTCGATATCTGATCCCGACCGGATCCGATGGGAGCCTGTCCTGACCGCCGGGTAGGGCCTGAGGGACAATCAGCGGTTATTGGAGCGCCAATGAACCACTCAGGCGATCCGGTGGTGTGATTTATCTCGGAAACGTGTCAAAGGTGAGCCCGGCCCGTCAATCGGGCACCGGCGGGCTCGACGCGGCCCGGGGCTCGAGCGTGCGCACCGTGGCCTCGACCCACGCCTGGATCTCCTCGTTGATCTCGCGCACGTCGCGACCGCCTGGCGTGACCGGCGCGCCGATCACGACGCGCACCGTGCCGGGCTTCTTCCTGAGCCCCCGCCGCGGCCAGTAGAACCCGGCGTTGTGCGCCACCGGCACGATGAGCTTGCCGGCCTCGCTCGCGAGCAGCGTGCCGCTCACGCCGTAGCGGCGCGTCTCGCCGGGCGCCATGCGTGTGCCCTCGGGAAAGATCATGACCCAGTCGCCCTCGTCGAGTCGCTGCTTGCCCTGCTCGATGACCTGGGCCACCGCGGAGTGGCCCGCCGTGCGATCGATCGCAATCGCGTGCAGCCCCTTCACCGCGGGTCCCACCACCGGGACCCACAGCAACTCGCGCTTGAGCACCCAGACCTGGCGCGGGAAGAGCACCATCATGGCGATGGTTTCCCACGACGAGGAATGCTTCCAGAGCGCGACGTGGGAGCCGGCGGGGAGCGGTGCGCCCTCGACGCGGTAGTCGAGCCCGCAGCTCCACTTGAGCACCCGCAGCACCCCGCGGGCGTAGGCGCGCGCCACCGCGAAGCGGCGCGGGAAGGGCATGAGCACTCCGGCGGTCACCAGCACGCAGGCATGGAGGAAGGTCCAGAGGAACAGGAAGGCCGTGAAGAAGAGCGAGCCGGCGAGCTGCAGCGCGGGTGCGCGCGAGCGCGCAGCGCCGGCGGCTCCTCTGTCGAGCGCGCTCAACCCGGCAGTCGCGACAGGTCCGCGACCCCCGCGAACAGCCCGCGCAGCTGCGCGAGAAGGCTCAGGCGATTCGCGCGCAGCTCGTGGTTCTCATCCATGACCATCACGGAGTCGAAGAACGCGTCCACCGCGGGGCGCAGCTGCGCGAGCCGGCCGAGCGCGCCCGCGTACTCGTGCTGCGCCGTGGCGGCGGCGACCGCATCGCGGAGCCCCCGCATGGAATCGAACAGCCGCACCTCGGCGTCCTCGCGCAGGCGCATCACGTCGACCTCGGCGGGAGGGGTCATGTTGGCCTTGCGCAGGATGTTGGCGATGCGCTTGTTCGCGGCGATGAGGCTGGCGGACTCGGGCAGCTCGAGGAAGGTGCTGAGCGCCTTGAGCCGCGCATCGAAGACGAGCGGCGAGGCTGGCCGCGCTGCGAGCACCGCATCGAACATCTCGGTGGTCACGGTGGCCTCGCCCCGCGTCGCGGCGTCGCCGCTGCGCTCGAGGTAGTAGGCGCGCAACCGCTCCATCAGGAAGTCGTAGATCTCCTCGGCGACGGAGTCGCAGCTCCCCGTCGCGGCTGCTTCCGGCGAGCGCGCTCCTGCGGCGCCCGCGCCCCGCAGCCGCTCGAGGTCCGCGCGCACGGCCGCGAGCGCCCGGGCGATCGAGCCCTTGAGATCGAGATCGAGCCCCTTCTCGATGAGGATGCGCTGCACGCCGAGCGCCGCGCGCCTGAGGCCAAATGGGTCCTTGTTTCCGGTCGGCTTCTCGCCGATCGCGAAAATGCCGGCGACGGTGTCGAGCTTGTCGGCGATCGCGAGCGCGACGCCGGTGCGCGTCGAGGGGAGAGAATCGCCCGCCGCCCGCGGCAGGTAATGCTCGCGGATCGCCGCGGCCACTTCCTCGGGCTCGCCGTCGGCGCGCGCGTAGTAGCTGCCCATGATCCCCTGGAGATCCGGGAACTCGCCCACCATGTGGGTGAGGAGATCGCACTTGCCGAGCTCGGCGGCGCGCAGCAGCGGCTCGACGGCGCCGCCGGTGGTCTCGGCGATCGCAGCGCCGAGCGCGCGCACGCGGCGCGTCTTGTCGCCGAGCGAGCCGAGCTTCGCCTGGAAGGTCACCGCATCGAGCGCCGGCGCGCGCGCGGCGAGGGGCTGCTTGCGGTCCTGTTCCCAGAAGAAGGCGGCATCGGCGAGGCGCGCCCGCACGACGCGCTCGTTGCCCTCGCGCACCTTCGCGGGGTCGCGGCTCTCGATGTTGCTCACCGCGATGAAGGCGGGCAGGAGGCACCCGGAAGCATCCTCCACCGGGAAGTCACGCTGGTGGTGCGCGAGCGTCGAGATCAGCACTTCCCGCGGCAGCGCGAGGAAGCGCTCCTCGAAGCGCCCCGTGAGCGCCACCGGCCACTCGGTGAGCGCCGTCACCTCATCGAGGAGCGCGGCGGTGAGGAGCGCGCTCCCGCTCGCGTTCGCCGCCGCGGCGGTGACTTCGGCCCGGATGCGCTCGCGGCGCGCCGCCAAATCCGCGAGCACACGGCCGCGCTCGCGAAGCGTGCGCTCGTAGGATCCGGGGCTGGCGATGCGGATCGGTCGCGGCGCGTGAAAGCGATGACCGCGCGTGAAGTGGCCGGCCGGGGTGTCGAGGAGCGTCGCGGGGACCACCTCGCTTCCGAGCAGCATCACCACCCAGTGCACCGGGCGCACGAACATCGCAGTGCCCTCGCCCCAGTGCATGCGGCGCGGAACGGGCAGCGCATCGAGCACCTCGCGCACAAGGTCGGGCAGCAGATCAATCGCGCGCTCGCCGGGCTTCGTGCCGATGAAGAACAGGAATTTCCCTTTGCCTTCGTCGAGCTGCTCGAGCGCCTCGACGCGCGTGCCGCAGCTCTCGGCGAAGGCGAGCGCGGCGCGCGTCGGCTGCCCTCCCGGACCGAAGGCGGCGGCAAGCGGCGGCCCGCGGCGCTTCACGTGCTGCTCGGGCTGCCGCGCGGCGAGGCGCTTCGCCCGCACCGCCAGGCGCCTCGGGGTGGCAAAGCCCGCGAGCTCCCCGTGCGCGAGGCCCGCCTTGCGGAGCCCCGCGGCAAGTCCCGCCACGAGCGCCTCCTCGAGCGAGCGCAGCACCCCCGGCGGCAGCTCCTCGGTGCCGATCTCGAGGAGGAAGTCGTGACGCTCACTCCTTACGCGGCGCTCGCCCTTCACGCGGCCGCTCCTGGCGCACCGCCGGCGGCGGCGGCGCGCGCGGGGGTCGCGGCTTTCAGCAGCGGAAATCCGAGCGCCTCGCGGGACTCGAGGTAGGCCCGCGCGACCGCGCTCGCGAGCGTGCGCACGCGCAGGATGTAGCGCTGGCGCTCGGTGACCGAGATCGCGCGCCGCGCATCCAGCAGGTTGAAGGTGTGGGAGGCCTTCAGCACCTGCTCGTACGCGGGGAGCGGCAGGCGCGCGGCGAGCAGCGCCTGGCACATGCGCTCGTGGTCCTCGAAATGCGCCAGCAGCCGCGGCACGTCGGCGTGCTCGAAGTTGTAGGCGGACTGCTCGACCTCGTTCTGATGGAACACGTCGCCGTAGGTGATGCGCCCGGCTTCGGTCTCGCTCCAGAGGATGTCGTAGATGCTCTCGACTCCCTGCAGGTACATCGCGAGCCGCTCGAGCCCATAGGTGATCTCGCCCGTCACGGGGCGGCAGTCGAGGCCGCCCACCTGCTGGAAGTAAGTGAACTGCGTGATCTCCATGCCGTTCAGCCACACCTCCCACCCGAGGCCCCAGGCTCCGAGCGTCGGCGACTCCCAGTTATCCTCGACCAGGCGCACGTCGTGAACGAGCGGATCGAGCCCGAGCGCGGCGAGACTTCCGAGGTAGAGATCGAGGATCGGAAGCGGCGAGGGTTTGATCACGACCTGGTACTGGTAGTAGTGCTGAAGGCGAAAGGGGTTCTCGCCGTAGCGGCCGTCGGTCGGCCGGCGGGACGGCTGCACGTACGCGGCGCGCCAGGGCTCCGGTCCCACCGCGCGCAGGAAAGTCGCCGTGTGAAAGGTGCCGGCCCCGACTTCCATGTCGTAGGGCTCGAGGATCACGCAGCCCTCATCCGACCAGTACCGCTGCAGCGTGAAGATCAACTCCTGGAAGGTGCGCGGCGCGCGGCCGATTTTCATGGGCGCTGGCCCTTTCTCGCCCCCAAAGAGCGCGCGAGTATACGGCGCGGGGGAGCCGAACTGCGCGCCGCGGCCGAGGCAGCCGTCGCGCACCAAAAGAGGGCGCTCGAGCGCCCTTCTGAGCGGCAAATCACAGGCTTCAGCTGCCTGGCGCACGTAAGTGGTGCAATAATCGCCGGCTTGCGCACCAGGAGTGTGCAAAACGGCTGAGGTCGGTCTCTAAGTGATTGATTTGGCGTTCCGGTGGGGCTGGCACAGGCCCTGCAGGGTCAAACCGTTTCGCCGCTCCCTTCGGGAGCAGCGGCCCCTCGGACTCAAGCGGCGAGCTCTACCCCTTCCCCGGAGGCGATATGACACCCAGTGACGTACTGAAGCTCATAAAAGAAAGGCAGGCGAAATTCGCCGACCTGCGCTTCACCGACACGCGCGGCAAGGAGCAGCACGTGACGATCCCCGCGCGGCTCGTGGACGAGAATTTCTTCCACGACGGCAAGATGTTCGACGGCTCCTCCATCGCCGGATGGAAGGGCATCAACGAGTCGGACATGATCCTCATGCCCGACCCGACGACCGCGGTCATCGATCCGTTCTTCGAGGAGACGACGGTCGACATCCGTTGCGACGTGATCGAGCCGACCACCATGCAGGGCTACGAGCGCGACCCGCGCTCGCTCGCCAAGCGCGCCGAGGCCTACTTGAGGTCCACCGGCATCGCCGACAACGCGCTCTTCGGGCCCGAGAACGAGTTCTTCATCTTCGATTCCGTGCGCTTCGGCAACGAGATGCAGGGGTGCTTCTATTCGATCGACTCGGTGGAAGGCGCCTGGAACTCCCCGAGGGAGTACCAGGAGGGCAACCGCGGCCATCGCCCCGGGGTCAAGGGCGGCTACTTTCCGGTACCGCCGGTGGATGCCTACCAGGACATCCGCTCGGCGATGTGTCTGGCGTGCGAGGAGATGGGGCTCAAGGTCGAGGTGCACCACCACGAGGTCGCGACCGCGGGCCAGGCCGAGATCGGCATCGCCGCGGGCACGCTGGTGCAGAAGGCCGATCAGGTGCAGATCCTCAAGTACGCGCTGCAGAACGTGGCGCACGGCTATGGCAAGACCGTCACCTTCATGCCGAAGCCCTTGGTCGGCGACAACGGCAGCGGCATGCACGTGCACCAGTCGCTGCAGAAGGAGGCCCGCGCTCTCTTCGCCGGCGACAAGTACGGCGGACTCTCGGATCTGGCGCTCTACTACATCGGCGGCATCATCAAGCACGCGCGGGCGCTGAATGCCTTCACCAACGCCGGCACCAACAGCTACAAGCGCCTGGTGCCCGGGTTCGAGGCGCCGGTGCTGCTCGCCTACTCGGCGCGCAACCGCTCCGCCTCGATCCGCATCCCCTGGGTGTCGAACCCGAAGGCGCGCCGCATCGAGGTGCGATTCCCGGATGCGAGCGCCAACCCCTACTTCGCCTTTGCGGCGATGATGATGGCGGGGCTCGACGGGATCCAGAGCAAGATCCACCCGGGGGAGCCCGCCGACAAGGACCTCTACGATCTCGAGCCCGAGGAGGCGAAGAGCATTCCGACGGTGTGCCACTCGCTCGACATGGCGCTCGAGAACCTCGACCGCGATCGCGAGTTCCTGACTCGCGGCGGGGTGTTCACCAACGACGTCATCGACGCCTATGCCACCCTCAAGCAGCACGAGATCACCCGGTTCCGTATGTCGACCCACCCGGTGGAGCTGGAGATGTACTACAGCGTCTGAAGGGCCATGAGCCTGCCGAACTCCCCGCTTTTGTCGGCGGCCCCGCAGCGCGATAATGTGAGGCGTCATGCGGCGACGACTCCTCACGCTGATCTCGCTCCTCGCCTCCCTCGCGGTCGCGGGGACGGTCTACAAGTGGGTCGACGAGAACGGCGTGGTCCACTACAGCGACCAGCCGCACCCGGAGGCCCAGAAGGTCGACGTGCCGCCCGCTCAGACCTACAAGGGGGGTGCCTCTGTGCCGGCGATGCCGACCACGGGACCGACCGCGCCGCCCGCCTCAAGCGAGCCCGCGAGCGCCTACCAGGGCTGCGCGATCTCGGAGCCGGCGAAGGATCAGACCTTCACGAACGTCGACGCGCTCTCGGTCGTGGTGCGCACCGACCCCGGGCTCCGGCCCGGAGACCGGGTGTACCTCACGCTCGACGGGCAGCCGCTGAATGGCGGCAAACCGACCGGCAGCCAGTTCACGCTCTCGCCGGTCGATCGCGGCACGCACGTCGTTCAGGCGATCGTGCGCGACAGCCAGGGCGGGCTCATGTGCCAAAGCCCGGGCGTCACCTTCAACGTGCACCAGCCCTCGCTCCGGAACCCGGCCAACCCGCTGCATCACTGAGCCGCGCGAGCGGCGCGACCCCGGCGCCCCGCGCGCCACGGGAGGCGCATGGCCCCTGAGGGCATCGCCCCGTCGGCGCTCGCGCACTTCGATCCCGCGGATCTGCTCGATGCGCTGACCACGGGAATCGTGATGCTCGACGCGCAGCTGTGTCCGACGTACGCGAACGTCGCCGCCCAGGACCTGCTTGCCTTCTCCCTGAAGAAAGCCCGCGGGCGCCCGTTCGCGGACTTTCTGCACGATGCGAACGGCCTGTCGCGGATCCTGCGGCGCGCGCTCGAGACGGGCGAGGGCATCGCCGACCGCGAGCTCGCCGTGCGCCCGGTCGGGGCGCCGCGCGAGCTGCGCACGCTCGATGTCACCATCACGCCGCTCACCGGTCTCACCGGCACGCACCTGCTCCTCGAGCTCGCCGACACCACGCAGCGCCAGCGCATCACGCGCGAGAACGATTTGCTCGCGCGCCTCGACGGCAGCCGCCTCATGGTCAGGCAGCTGGCGCACGAGATCAAAAATCCGCTCGGCGGACTGCGCGGCGCGGCGCAGCTCCTCGAGCGGGAGCTCCCGGCGGCGGCGCTGAAAGAGTACACGCAGGTGATCATTGGCGAAGCCGACCGGCTCACGGCGCTAGTCGACTCGATGGCGGGCCCGAGCCGCGCGCCGAGCAAGACCGAGCTCAACGTGCACGAGATCTGCGAGCACGTCTATCACCTCGTGCGCGCGGAAGCGCCCGCCGGCGTCGTGATCGAGCGCGACTACGACCCGAGCCTGCCGAATGCGATGCTCGACCGGCACCAGCTCATCCAGGCCCTCCTCAACGTGGCGCGCAACGCACTCCAGGCGCAGGGCGATCTCGGGCGCATCGTGCTGCGGACGCGCGCGCGCTCGAACGTCAGCATCGGCTCGGCGCTGCACCGACTGGTGGCGAGCGTGCAGGTCGAGGACGCAGGCCCCGGCGTGCCGCCGCACCTGCGCTCCTCGATCTTCTACCCGCTGGTCACCGGGCGCGCCAACGGCACGGGCCTCGGGCTTGCGGTCGCGCAGGACCTCGTAACCCGCAACGGCGGCATCATCGAATTCGAAAGCGAGCTGGGGCGCACGGTATTCACGCTGCTGCTGCCCCTCGGAGAAGAGCGATGAACGGAAGCGCACTGCGTGTCTGGCTCGTCGACGACGACGCCTCCATCCGCTGGGTGCTCGAGCGGGCGCTGCGCAACGACGGCATGGCGCCGCGGGCCTTCGAGGCCGCGGAGCCGGCGCTCGATGCGCTCCGGCGCGAGTCGCCCGATGTCCTGATCACCGACATCCGCATGCCCGGCGCCTCGGGGCTCGAGCTCCTCAAGCGCATCCACGATGCGCGCCCGCAGCTCCCGGTCATCGTGATGACCGCGCACTCGGATCTGGCGAATGCGGTGTCGGCCTACGAGGGCGGCGCCTTCGAGTACCTGCCGAAGCCCTTCGACATCGACCAGGCGATCGCGCTCGTGCGCCGCGCCGCGAGCGCAGGTCAGCAGCCGGGGAACAACCCGGGCGGGGCGCCACGGATGCCCGAGCTCCTCGGCACGGCGCCCGCGATGCAACAGGTGTTCCGCGCCATCGGCCGCCTGTCGCGCTCGAGCGTCACGGTGCTCATCACCGGGGAGTCGGGTACCGGCAAGGAGCTCGTCGCCCGCGCGCTCCACGAGCACAGCCCGCGCGCCGCGCGTCCCTTCATTGCGCTCAACACGGCTGCGATCCCCGCGGATCTGCTCGAGTCGGAGCTGTTCGGACACGAGCGCGGCGCCTTCACCGGGGCGGATGCGCAGCGCCGCGGCCGCTTCGAGCAGGCCGACGGCGGCACGCTCTTCCTCGACGAGATCGGCGACATGCCGCTGCCGCTCCAGACGCGGCTCCTGCGGGTGCTCGCCGAGGGCGAGTTCTACCGCGTCGGCGGCCAGACCCCGATCCGCGTCGACGTGCGCGTCATCGCCGCGACCAACCAGAGCCTCCAGGAGCGCGTGACGCGCGGCCTGTTCCGCGAGGATCTCTATCACCGTCTCAACGTCATCCTGATCGAGCTGCCCCCGCTGCGGGCGCGCGCCGAGGACATCCCCGACCTACTCGCCTACTATCTTCTGGTCTCCGCGCACGAGCTCGGCGTCGAGCCGAAGCTGCTCGCCCCCGATGCCCTCGCGCGGCTCACCGCGCACGAGTGGCCGGGGAACGTCCGCGAGCTCGTGAACCTCTGTCGGCGGCTCTCGGTGCTCGCCCCCGGGAGCGAGGTGCACGTGGGCGACCTCCCGCAGGAGCTCACCGGCGCCGCCACGCGTGCGGCCCAGGACGCCGACTGGGCCGCCGCGCTCGAGCGCTGGGCCGATCGGCGCTCGCTCGCACCCGAGCGGCCGCTCCTCGATGACGCGCAGCCCGAGTTCGAGCGCGTGCTGATCCGCGCGGCGCTCAAGCGCACGCGGGGCCATCGCCAGGAGGCCGCGAGACTTCTCGGCTGGGGGCGCAATACCCTCACCCGCAAGCTCAAGGAGCTCGGCATGAATGACGGCGGCGAGGGCGAGGCCTGATGTCGGGCGCGCGGGAGCGCGACCGGCGTGGCGTGGCGCGCGCGCGACCCGCGGCGAGCGGACCCTCCGTCCGGGATCCTCAGCCGGAGAGCGAGCAGTCCTCGAGGTCCGCCGAGGTGCGCAGCGTCCCGACGAGCTCCGTGACGCTCGCGAGGCCCTGCGCCCTGAGGTACTCGGCGATGCCCTCATTGATCGTCTTGCAGACCATGGGGTCGTAGAAGAGCGCCGTGCCGACGCCGACCGCGGTGGCGCCGGCAATCAGGAACTCCAGCGCATCGCCCGCGCTCGCGATGCCGCCCTGGCCGATGATCGGAATGCCGTGCGGGTGCGCCACCTCGTACACCTGGCGCACCTTGAGGAGCGCAATGGGCTTGATGGCGGGCCCGGAGAGGCCCCCCTGCACGTTGCCGATCACGGGGCGCCGCGTGCGCACGTCGATCGCCATGCCCATGATGGTGTTGATCACCGCGAGCGCGTCCGAGCCCGCCTCGATGCAGCGGCGCGCGTTCTCGCGGATGTCGGTCTGATTCGGCGAGAGCTTGGTGATGAGGGGCTTCCTCGTCACGCGGCGGCACGCGGCCACCACCCGCGCGGACATGTCCGGGAAGTTGCCGAAGGCCACCCCGCCTTCCTTCACGTTCGGGCAGGAGATGTTGATTTCCACGGCATCGATCCGCGACTCATCGAAGCGCCGCGTGACCTCGACGTACTCCTCGATAGTGGAACCGCAGACGTTTGCGATGAAGCGCGTCTCGCTGAAGTCGAGCTGCGGGAGGATGCCGCGCACTACCTGATCGACCCCGGGGTTCTGCAGCCCGATGGCATTCAGCATGCCGGCCGGAGTTTCGTACACCCGGTGCGGGGGATTGCCGAGGCGCGGCTCGCGGGTCGTGCCCTTGAGCACGACGGCGCCGGCGTCGCGGTTCGAGAAGCCCTCGATCCGGGTGTACTCCTCGCCGAAGCCGACGCAGCCCGAGAGCAGCACGATCGGCGAGGCGAAATCGAGGCCAGAGAACTTAAGCCGCAGGGAGGCGGGCAGCGTATCGGAGGCCGCCGGGGGGCTCGCGGCGCCGGCGGCGGCGCCTGGTGTAGACATCGCCATGACGCGCATTATCGCACACGCCCCACCCGCGCTTCCCGAGGCGGCCGTGCTCCACATCGTGCTGTTCCAGCCCGAGATCCCACCCAACACCGGCAACGTCATCCGCCTCGCCGCCAACTGCGGCGCGACGCTCCACCTCGTGAAACCGCTCGGCTTCGAGCTCACGAGAAAGGCGGTGCGCCGGGCCGGCCTCGACTACGAGGAGCTCGCGCAGGTGCGCCTGCACGCGGGCCTCCCCGCCTGTCTCGAGGCGCTCGGGGGCGCACGGCTCTTCAGCGTCGAGACCGGCGGCGGCCGTCCCTACAGCCAGGCGGCCTTCGAGCCAGGGGATGCGCTCCTCTTCGGCCCGGAGACCCGCGGCCTCCCCTCCCAGGTGATCGCCCAAGTGCCGCGCGAGCGGCAGCTCGCCATCCCGATGTGCGCGGGGAACCGGAGCCTGAACCTTTCCAACGCCGTCGCGCTGGTCGTGTACGAGGCGTGGCGGCAGAATGGCTTCACCGGCGCGAGCGCTTCGCAGTAAGCAGTAAAGGATATCGCCATGCCTGACAGCGTGCTGCTCGTGGACTACGAGAACATCGGCAAGATCGACCTCGGCGCCATCCCCGCCGGGGTGCGCGTGCCGTTCTTCTTCGGCGCCTCGCAAAAGAGCGTGCCCACCGAGTTCCTCAAGGCCGCGCTGCGGCTCGGCGAGCGCTTCTTGCCGATCGACATCGAGGGCCAGGGCAAGAACGCGCTCGACTTCCACATCGCCTTCTACCTTGGCGAGTACCTGACGCGCTCGCCTGGCACCTCCTGCGTGGTGCTGTCGAAGGACAAGGGCTTCGACCCCCTGATCCGGCACCTGGTACGGCGGAGCTTCACCGTGCGCCGCGCCAATTCCATGGCCGAGGCACTCGGCTCGCGCGCACCGCCTGCTGCGGCGGCGCCGCGCGGTCAGCGCCCCCCGGCCACACGCGGCGACAACGCGGCGCTGCTCGCGGAAGCCCGGCAGCTGCTCGAGGGGACACAGAAGATCAGGCGCCCGCGCAAGCGCAAGGGCCTCGTCGCCGTGCTGCACTCGCACTTCTCGAAGAAAGTCCCCGAGCGCGAGCTGCAGGGTCTGGTGGATGAGCTGATCGCGAGGGGCGAGCTCAGTGAGTCGAATGGTGCAATCACCTATCTCTTCTGACAGGTCGTGATGCGGCAGCGGGGAACTGGAGCCTGAAGCTCTCGAACGCCGTCGCGCGGGTGGTTTACGAGGCGTGGCGGCAGAAAGGATTCGCACACCACACGCGTGTTCTTGACAGCGAGTAGCCGAGGAGTATTCTACGCGGCCCTTCCGCCCTCGCGTGGGCGGAATTCGAACCGGAGACATCGATGCCCGCAGGGCCGCTGCATCGAACATGTTGGTGTAATCCGAACTAAAGCGCTTCGGCCGCTGGCTCGAAGCGCTTGCTTCGAGCCAGCGGCTGTGTCGTGCCATCAACACGAGCCCCTGGCGATGGTTTCCCAGGGGCTTTTTGTTGCCTGCGTGCGGCAATGAACACAGTCGATATCGAGTCAGAGGACCAGGCGGAGATTGAAGGCGAGGCCGGGCAGCGGCTGCGCGAACGTCTGCCCGTACGTCTGACTCTGCGGGGCGATCTCTCAGACATCGGAAACGTGCTGCTTGCGCTGCGTGCTCTCGGCGGCTTCGATTCCGGTCCCATGCACTACCCCATCTACCGCCTCGCACGCGTGGCCGCACGCCGACCGCTCGATGAGTTGTTCGACGATCTGGCTCAGCACGCGGGTCTTGCCGCCCATCGGCTCGGAGAGGGGTCGCTGTTGCTTGACGGTCCCGGTGTGCTTGTGAGCGCACGGGGGCGCCGCAAAACCGATTACAGCTCAATGACCTTCGCCATTTGGGCCGACAGCCTGGTGTCGCTGGAGTCCATCCGCGATCGGCTGCTCGGCGTCGTCGGCAATCAGCGCCTGAGGGAAGAGACGTTCACCATCGACTGGCACTTCGCGGCGGGCGAGTTGGGACTGACGAGCGCCGAGTTCGAAGAGGTGGCCGATCCCGCGCCGCCGGACGAAGCCTACCCGACGCTGGGCGAGCGGATCGATCGGTTCATAGAGCGATATCTCGCGGCACCCGAAACGGTTCTCATTCTTCAGGGACAGCCCGGGACCGGCAAGACGCGGTTCGTCCGCGCGGTTCTGGCAGCAATTTCCCGGCGCAAGGGTGACAGCGCCAAAGTGCTTTATACAGCCGACACGCGTGCGCTCGAGAGCGACGAAATCTTCGTCGAGTTCGTCACCGGGAGTCATGACGCTTTCGTGATCGAAGACGCGGATCACATACTCGACTCCCGAGCGAACGGCAATTTACACCTGCACCGGTTTCTTGCGATCGCCGACGGTGTCGTCCGCGCGCAGGGACGCAAGATCCTGTTCACTACGAACCTGCCCAACGTGGGTGACATTGACGAGGCGCTGCTGCGTCCGGGGCGCTGCTTCGCCAACGTCCGCTTCCGCGCGCTCGAGCGAGCGGAAGTGGAGCGGCTGCTTGCCAGGCTGTGCGGTTCGGACCCCGTCCTGCTGGGACGCGCAATCGCCGCGGCACTGCCGGACGAGACCAGATCCGCCACGCTCGCGTCCATTTACCGGGCGCAGGGCGCCGTGCGCGCTGCAGCCACCGAAGCGGGTCGGGCGACAAGGCTAGCCGGCACGGCGGCGAATTGAATTCAATCATTCGTCGGCCTCATGCGCACGCTGTGCCGATTTCGGAGCCGGATCGCTCCGGTCGGGCGGACCGCGCCGGTCGAGCGGACTGCGCACGCCGTTGGCCCCCTTCGCCATGACGTGGGTGTAAATCATGGTGGTCTTCAGGTCGCTGTGGCCGAGGAGCTGCTGGACCGTGCGGACGTCGTAGCCGTCCTCGAGTAGATGCGTCGCGAAACAATGTCTCAGCGAATGGCAGCTCGCCGGCTGGGTGAGCCCCGCCTTGTGCACGGCTGACTGCACCGCCCGCTGGATGACCTTCTCGTGGAGATGATGCCGCACCTGCAGGCCCGTATAGGGGTCGCGGCAGAGTATCGCGGAGGGAAACAGGTACTGCCAGCCCCATTGCGTACCGGCCCGCGGATACTTTCGTGCAAGCGCCGCGGGCAGCGTGACGCCGGGTCGCTCCCGGCGCCGCTCTTCCTCGTACCACGACCGTAAGCGCGCGAGATGCGCGCGCAAAGCAATGTCGAGCGAGGCGGGCAACATCGTGACGCGGTCCTTGCCGCCCTTGGCCTCGCGCACGATGAGCTCACCGCGCTCCAGCGCGATGTCCTTGACCCGCAGTCGCAGCGCCTCCATGAGACGCAGGCCGCTGCCGTAGAGCAGGCTCGCGACCAGCCATGGAGCGCCCTGCAGCTGCGCCAGCAATGCGTGCGCGTCGGTGCGACTCAACACCACGGGCAGCCGCTTCGGGCGGGTCGCACGGGTGACGTTGGCGAGCCACGGCAGCTCGATCTCGAGCACGTGACGGTAAAGAAAGAGCAGTGCCTGAAGCGCCTGATTCTGCGTGGCGGCGCTAACCTTGCGGCGCACGGCAAGGAAGGTTAAGAATTGCTCGACCTCGGGCGCGCCGAGCTCGCGTGGGTGCTTTCGGCCGTGAAAAGCGATATACCGCCGCAACCATTGCAGGTAGACCTGCTCCGTGCGCAGGGAGAGGTGACGGGTACGCATCTTCTCCCGTGCGACAGCGAACAAACCCGGCTGACTTGCCACGAATGCGTTCCCCGACGTGAGCCGGCACTCCGGCTGCGCGCTCTCATGAAAGCAGCCTGCCGCAGAGGCGGGAAGAGTCTATTTCTGGCGCGTTTGGGGTGTTTCATCACCCCACTTCGGTCCCACATTTCCAATCTCATCAAGTGGCAGCGCCACAGAATACTTTCCAAGGAATTTCAATGCGATCGGCGCTGTGTGTCGTCTAATTGGAGTTAGACCGATGGCCTGAGTGCGCCAGTGCTCGATGAAACGGATCTACATAGCGGCTGCCATAGGGTTTTGTGTTCCGATACTTTGGGGTGTCGCAGCGTTTGCATTCTTCACTGCACCCCAGTCGGTTTCGACCGATACATTTTGGTATGTCGTGTATGTGACATGCCCTGCATGGTTGTTGCCGGAGAACTTCGCGAGCTGGATTCTTACGCCAACGCTTAACGGTCTTACATACGGCTTTCTTTCATGGTTGGTGCTGCTGTTATTTCGGCGGCATAGAACGGGCTCCGAGTCATGATTAAGTTGAGCCATCGGTCTAACAATCGTTGGAGGGGTCCGTGATGCGTGGTCTGATTGGCGCCGCGGGCGCCTGGGGACAGTGTGCGCCCGCGTCGCCTGTCCGGCGTGGTCGTGCGGCCCCTCAACTTCACCGTTAGGTGCCAATCTGCATGAGCGGTTCTTTTGAGGGCGATCTCATCCGGCCACTCGGCTTGCTAACGTTGTACTTGGACGCCGTTTTTTAGGTTTGAGGAAGGCTTTGAGACTGCCATTTCCGAGTCCGGGCTTGGTGAGTACGACGGGAACGAACTTTCCACGGATGGAAGCGATGGCTCCATGTATATCTATGGACCCGACGCAGATAAGCTCTTCGCGTTCGTGAAGCCTCGACTCCTTGCCGCAAAGATCCTGAAGAACATCAGAGTCACGCTACGATACGGCGCAGTGGATGACCCACATGCTCGCGAAGTTCATATTGGGCTGGGCTCCTAACAATCGCTGGAGCGGGCCGTGAGAGCCGGTAGTGTCGCCGCGGGCGCGGGAAGATATGGTGCGCCCGCGGCTTCAATTGGGCGCCTGCACGCGGCCGCTCAGCTTCACCGTTAGATTCCCGGGAGAGGCTCATGAGTGCGGCATGTGTCTTCTGTGAGATCGTGCGCGGCGCGGAGCCGGCCAGCGTCGTCTGGGAGGACGATCTCACCATGGCATTTTTGGATCGTCGGCAGTTTCACCCTGGCCACACTTTGGTAATTCCGCGGCAGCACCTTTGTGACGTTCGCGAGCTCGATCACACGACCGGGGCTGCGCTTATGGCCTCAGTTGTACGCCTCACGCGTGCCGTTGCCGCGGCGTTTCCGAACCATGGGTTAAGCCTGTGGCACTCCATTGGCGAGGCGGCAGATCAGGAGGTGCCGCATTTGCACATTCATGTGCACCCTCGGATGCTTGACGATCGCCTGCTGCGGGTCTATCCATCCGACCCAGCCGTACCTGACAAGCCAGTGCGTGACAAGTATGCTGCTACGCTGCGCTCTCACCTTGGTTGACGCACACCGGGAATCTAACAATCGTTGGAGGGGTCCGTGATGCGCTTGCGGCTTGGCACCGCGGGCGCTGAGAGATTGTGCGCCCTCGGCGCCATCGGGCGCTTCTGTCCGGCCCCTCAACTTCACCGTTAGAGGACGCAGCAGGAATCCTCCTGTAGGGAGAGATCCGGATTCGGCGCGCGAAGGCCAAGACACTTCGCTTAACGCTTCCGTTTGTGCGCGCGCGGGCGGCCCGTGAGGCCAGCAGGCAAGGCTGGCGCTGGTGGCTGCGCTTTGTCGCGGCTGTGCCTCCGCTGGGCGATCGGGGTTCGTTGCGTCGGCCAGTTTCGGTTTGCGCTGAAGATTCCGCGCGCGCACAGTAGGCTTGTGGGGGCGTCCTCTAACCAACGTTGGAACGGGCCGTGATGGGCAGGTGGTTGGGCGCCGCGGGCGCAGGAAGACAGTGTGCGCCCGCGTCGCCAATCGGGCGCTTCTGCGCGGCCGTTCAACTTCACCGTTAGAGGACGCAACCAGATTCGCCTATGCAACGAAAGCGACAAGGGCGAAGAGCCAAAGCAAAGACCCTTCGTTTGAGACTGCGGGAGCGCGCGCGGTCCGTATGCAAGGTCCTGGGTGATTTCCTCGGCTTCAGCTGCGTTTGTCGCAGATGCGGCTGCGGTTAAGGGTGAAGTTCCGTTGAGGCCGCGGGCACGGTTTGCGCTGAGGAAACCGCGCGCGCACAGTAGGCTGGATGAGGGCGTCCTCTAACCATCGTTGGAACGGGCCGTGATGCGCAGGTGGTTGGGCGCCGCGGGCGCAGGAAGACAGTGTGCGCCCGCGTCGCGAATCAGGCGCTTCTGCGCGGCCGTTCAACTTCACCGTTAGAGGGACTGTTCGGGGGAGGTGCCGAACTTAACGCCGTCACGTTTCTCCCTGTTGTGAAGATCCCTTCGTTTCCGCGGCGGTTGGCGCCACAGCTTCGGCGCCCGAGCTGCACTGCCTCATGAACCGCCGCGGTATCACCGCGCCGCTCGCCGCCGCGGATGCTAGCGTTGCGCCGCTGCGTGGGTGGGAGCATTCTGCCTCGGGGGCTTCGATTGTCGCTGCGCTTCGTTCGAGGTCGGAGCTGCGCGCCGGCGCGCGGTGAGGCAGTGCCAAGTGAACTGGGTGGCTTTGTTTGGCGGCAGTGGCAGTCCCTCTAACACACGTTCGAGGGGGCCGGCGTTGCGCTAGAAGTTAGGCGCCGCAGGCGCAGGACGAGATTGTGCGCCTGCGGCGCCAGTCCGGCTCAGCAGGCCGGCCCCTCAACTTCACCGTTAGAGGACGCAGCAAGAATCCTCCTGTAAGGAGAGATCCGGATTCGACGCGCGAAGGCCAAGACCCTTCGCTTAACGCCTCCGTTTGCGCGCGCGCGGGCGGCCCGTGAGGCCAGCAGGCAAGGCCGGCGCTGGTGGCTGCGATTTGTCGCGGCTGTGCCTCCGCTGGGCGATCGAGATTCGTTGCGTCGGTCAGTTTCGGTTTGCGCTGAAGATTCCGCGCGCGCACAGTAGGCTGGTGGGGGCGTCCTCTAACCAACGTTGGAACGGACCGTGATGCGCAGGTGGTTGGACGCCGCGGGCGCAGGAAGACAGTGTGCGCCCGCGGCGCCAATCAGGCGCTTCTGCGCGGCCGTTCAACTTCACCGTTAGAAGTCACTTACGGGAGATTCAACGCCGCGAAGAGCTGGGAGGGTGCTTTGGTTGGCTCTGTGGTGTGCGGACGGTGGCTGACTCGGTTGTCTTGCAGGCGTCTTCGTTCGGCGCATCAGACGTGCGCGTGTGGCCGCCGCGACTTCGGTGGGCGTCGGGGCGCGTGCCGGTAGCGTCGGTCAGGCAGCGGTCGACAGTCGTCAAGCAGCTTCGTTAATCGCCTCCATGGGCACGCTTAACGCGGAAGCCTTCTTCGCTTGCGACGCCCAGGCCGCACGCGCACAGTGGTGGTTGTGAGGGTGACTTCTAACAATCGTTCGAGGGGGCCGTGATGCGCCAGCGGCTT
>Ga0209350_1000488_pt1 | contig 22291 bp, 15 predicted proteins | sample GraSoi013_2_20cm_2_FD_185822 | JGI IMG/M metagenome (GOLD analysis project Ga0209350, IMG submission 185822) | Grasslands soil microbial communities from the Angelo Coastal Reserve, California, USA - Sample 09_27_2013_2_20cm (SPAdes) (version 2) | ecosystem: Environmental > Terrestrial > Soil >...
GCAGCGTGTTCCACAGTATCAGCAGCAGCAACCGTTCGCCGGGCGCAACGGCCGGCAGGGGCTTGGGATTCCTCGCACCGCCCTCGAGCAGTATCGGAGTCCACCGCGCGGACAGCTTGGCGTAGCGTCGCTCCCTCATGAGCAGTACCGCACGCAGACACAGGATATAGGTCATCATCACCAGCACGATGACCATCAGGCCGACCGACCCCCAACGGGCGGCAACCAGTATTGAGACGAAATCCGAGCTCATGAGCGATATCAAACGCGGTACGCGCCTTGGTTATGTTATTTGGACCGCGTCACGCGACCCGGATCCACCAAGCAGGATGCCGCGCCGGCGCGGTGCGAGATATACGCGCTTCCCGCACTGCGATACTGACAAGAACCAGGGACGGCGCGGCGTGATGCCGTTCACGATGCGCGCGCCGAGGCTCATTAAGTCACGGGCGGCCTGAGAGTCGTCGGCACCATCGCGGGACACGCACCAGTACCAGGCTCGCAGCGCAGCACTCGGGCACATCACCTCCTGGCGCGCCCTAAGCCGGCCGCAAACTCAGAATTCTTTGCATTTCTTTGCCGGCTGGATACAGCGCGATGCCAACACCTGTGCCACCATTTTTTTGTGCTCGCCGGCTGCGCTTGCGGCGGGCGGTGCAGTTGCGCCAAGGTGGCAGTGTTAAGCGCAAGAGGCGCCGGATGAGCCCGGATTACTCCCCTGGTACCCAGACCGCCGACTGGCAAGCCCAGCGCACGGCGATCCTATTCAACGAGAACTACTACCGCGGAATCCGACGCAAGACGCGCCGCCGGCGGCTGATTCTCGCCGGGGTCGGGGCAGCGGCGCTCATCGCGGTGCTCGCGTGGGCGATGAAGCCCGCTGGTCAGACGGGGGGCGGCCGCGGCGGCTTCGCGCGCGGCGCAGGCGGCGGGGGGCCGGTGCCCGTGCGTGCCGTCGCCGCGACCACCGGCACGGTGGACGTCACGGTCGATGCGCTCGGCACCGTGGCCGCGCTCAACACCGCGACTATCCACAGCCGGGTCGACGGACCGCTCCTCAAAGTGCCCTTCCGCGAGGGGCAGCTGGTGAAGGGCGGCGATCTGCTCGCGCAGATCGACCCCAGCACGTTCCAGGCGGCGCTCGACCAGGCCGAGGGACAGCTCTCGAAGGATGAGGCGCAGCGCGCGGGCGCGCGCGTCGACCTCGAGCGCTACAGGGGGCTCCTCGCGAAGGATTCCATCGCCCGCCAGACGGTCGATGCGCAGCGCTTCACCGTGCAGCAGCTCGAGGGCGCGGTGCGCGCCGACAAGGCCGCGGTCGAGAATGTGCGGCTGCAGCTGACCTTCACGCGTATCACCGCGCCCTTCGCCGGGCGGGTGGGGCTGCGCCAGGTCGATCCGGGCAACATGGTTCATGCCTCGGACGCCAACGGCATCGTGGTGCTCACCCAGACTCATCCCATCTACGTGGTCTTCGCCGTGCCCTCGGAGTATGTGCCGCAGATCAACCGCCACTTCAGCGGCGGCGATGCGCTGCCGGTCGAGGCGCTCGACCGCGACGGCAAGGTCGTCGCCTCCGGCAAGCTCGCCGCCGTCGACAACCAGATCGACACCACCACCGGGACCATCAAGCTGAAGGCACTGTTCGACAACTCGGATGATTCGCTGTTTCCGGATCAGTTCGTGACCGCGAGGCTGCGCCTCGACACCCTCTCGGGCGCCACACTCGTGCCGAGCGCCGCGGTGCAACGGGGGGCGCCGGGCACCTTTGTCTACGTGGTGAATGCCGATAACACGGTGAGCCTGCGCAAGATGAGCCCGGGACCCTCGAGCGGGGACCTCGTCTCCGTGAAGGACGGCGTCCGGCCCGGGGAAAAGGTCGTGATCGACGGACTCGACAAGCTGCGCGACGGGGCGCAGGTCGCGCTGATCGCCGACAGCGCGCGGGGTGCGGCCTCCCCGGCTACCCCGGCGCCGCCTCCCGGGCAGCGCCCGCACCGGCGCCATACCGCATCGAGCGCCGCGCCATCGGCGCAGCCGCCTGCTGCGCCGGTGCGGATGACCTCGTGAACCCGTCCGCGATCTTCATCGAGCGCCCGGTCGCAACCTGGCTGCTCATGCTCTCGATTCTGCTCGCGGGGATGGTCGGTTACCGGGCGCTCTCGGTTTCAGCGCTCCCCCAGGTCGACTACCCGACCATCCAGGTGACGACGCTCTATCCCGGCGCGAGCCCCGACGTGGCGACTTCATCGATCACCGCGCCGCTCGAGCGGCAGTTCGGTCAGATGCCGGGACTCGCTCAGATGACCTCCTCGAGCTCCGGCGGCGCCTCGGTCATCACGCTCCAGTTCTCGCTTGCCCTCTCGCTCGACACCGCCGAGCAGGAAGTGCAGGCCGCGATCAACGCCGCGAGCTCCTTCCTCCCGACCGATCTGCCGATGCCGCCGGTCTACAGCAAGGTCAACCCCGCGGATGCGCCCATCCTCACCTTCGCGGTCAGCTCCCCGACGCTGCCGTTGCCGAAGATCGAGGACCTGGTCGACACGCGCCTCGCCGCCAAGCTCTCCGAGGCCCCGGGCGTCGGCCTGGTGAGCCTCGGCGGCGGCCAGCGCCCGGCGATCCGCATCCAGGTTGACCCGGTGGCGCTCGCAGCGCACGGCCTCGCGCTCGAGGATGTGCGCACGGCGATCGCCAACGCCAACGTGAATCAGGCCAAGGGAAGCTTCGACGGGCCGCTGCGCGCCTCGACCATCGACGCCAACGACCAGCTCCGCTCGCCGGACGACTACCGCAACATCGTGCTCATGTACAAGAACGGGGCGCCGCTGCGCGTCTCGGACATCGCCGCGGTGCTCGACGACGCCGAGAACGTGAAGCTCGCGGCCTGGGCGGCCGACCGCCGCCAGAGGCAGCCGGTCCCCGCGATCATCGTCAACATCCAGCGCCAGCCGGGTGCGAACGTCATCCAGACGGTGGACCGCATCGCCGCGCTGCTGCCGCGGCTCGAGGCGAGCCTTCCCGCCTCGATCACGGTGACGCCGCTGACGGATCGCACCGTGAGCATTCGCGCCTCGATCGCGGACGTCGAGTTCGAGCTGCTGCTGGCGGTGGTGCTGGTGGTGCTGGTAATTTTCTTCTTCCTGCGCAGCCCCTCGGCCACGTTGATCCCGAGCGTCGCCGTGCCGCTCTCGCTCGTCGGCACGTTCGGCGTCATGTACCTGGCGGGCTTCTCGATCAACAACCTGACGCTGATGGCGCTCACCATCTCGACCGGCTTCGTGGTGGACGATGCGATCGTGATGATCGAGAACATCTCCCGCCACGTCGAGGAGGGCACGCCGCGTCTCAAGGCGGCGTTCGAGGGCTCGCGGCAGATCGGCTTCACCATCATCAGCCTCACGGTGTCGCTGATCGCCGTGCTGATCCCGCTGCTTTTCATGGGAGACGTCATCGGGCGGCTGTTCCGCGAGTTCGCCATCACGCTCGCCGTGGCGATCCTGATCTCGGCAGTCGTGTCGCTCACCTTCACGCCCATGATGTGCGCGCGGCTTCTCGAGCCGCGGGATCCGGCGAGAGAGAGCCGCGCGTTGCGGATCGCCGGCGCCTGGTTCGAGAGCCTCGCGGCGCACTACGCGCGCGCCCTCGCCTGGGTGCTCGACCGCCAGCGCATGACGCTGCGGGTGGCCCTCGGCACCCTGGTCCTCACCGTGCTCCTCTACGTGGTCGCGCCCAAGGGCTTCTTCCCGCCCCAGGACACGGGTCTCATCCAGGGGATCACCGAGGCGCCGCAGTCGGTGTCCTTCGCCGCCATGGCCGAGAGGCAGGAGGCTCTCGCACAGGCGCTCCTCAAGGACCCCTCCGTCGAAAGCGTCTCCTCGTTCATCGGCGTGGACGGTGTCAACACCACGCTCAACAGCGGCCGGCTGCTCATCAGTCTCGTGCCCAAGGGTGAGCGCAGCCTCGATGCCTCCGGCGTCATCCGCCGCCTGCAGCGCGGGCTCGCCCAGGTCCCCGGCATCACGGTGTACATGCAGCCGGTGCAGGACCTCACCATCGATGCGCGCGTCAGCCGCACGCTCTATGCCTTGTCGGCCGAGGACCCGGACATGAACGAGCTCTCGGTGTGGGTCAAGAAGCTCGTGGCGCGCATGCAGCCGCTCCCGCAGCTCGCGGACGTGGCGAGCGACCTGCAGGATCAGGGGCTCGAGACCTACGTCGAGATCGACCGCGATGCCGCCGCCCGCCTCGGCGTGACTCCGGCGGCGATCGACAACGCGCTCTACGACGCCTTCGGGCAGCGCCTGGTGTCGACGATCTTCACGCAATCCAACGTCTATCGCGTCGTGCTCGAGCTGCGGCCCGGCGCGGCGCAGGGCCCGGGGCCGCTCGCGGGCCTGTACGTCGCCGCGGTGAATGGCAACGAGATCCCGCTCGCGAGCCTCGCGCGGGTCTCCCAGAGAACCGCGCCGCTCGCGATCAATCACCTCGGGCAGTTCCCCGCCGCCACCATCTCCTTCAACGTGGCTCCCGGGGCCTCGCTCGGGGGCGCCGTGAGCGCCATCAAGGCCGTGCAGGACGAGCTCGGGATCCCGGCGAGCGTGCAGCTCTCCTTCCAGGGCGCAGCGCTCGCCTTCCAGGGCACGCTCACGAGCACGCTGTGGCTGATCCTGGCGGCGATCGTCACCGTGTACATCGTGCTGGGCGTGCTCTACGAGAGCTACATCCACCCCGTGACCATCCTCTCGACGCTTCCCTCGGCCGGCGTGGGCGCGTTGCTCGCCCTGATGATCGCCGGTCAGGACCTCGGGGTGGTGGCCATCATCGGCATCGTTCTCCTCATTGGCATCGTCAAGAAGAACGCGATCATGATGATCGACTTCGCGCTGCAGGCCGAGCGCGGTGAGGGCAAGCCGCCGCGCGAGGCGATCTACCAGGCGGCGCTGCTGCGGCTGCGGCCGATTCTCATGACCACGTTCGCTGCGATGCTCGGCGCGCTGCCTCTGATGCTCGCCACCGGCATGGGGGCGGAGCTGCGCCGCCCGCTGGGACTTGCGATGGTGGGGGGCCTCGCGGTGAGCCAGGTGCTGACACTCTTCACGACGCCGGTGATCTACCTGTACTTCGATCGCCTGGCACGGCGCCTCGAGAGCGGGCGCGCGCGGCGGCGCGGCCCGGCCGCGCCCGAGGCCGCATGAACCTCTCGCGCCCCTTCATCGAGCGCCCGGTCGCCACGACGCTCCTCACCCTCGGCGTGGTGCTCGCCGGCGTCGCGGCGTTCCTGCACCTGCCGGTGGCGCCGCTCCCGCAGGTGGACTTCCCGACCATCTCGGTGAACGCCGGGCTCCCGGGCGCGAGCCCCGAGACCATGGCCGCCACGGTGGCCGCCCCGCTCGAGCGCTCGCTCGGGCGCATCGCCGCGGTCACCGAGATGACCTCCGCGAGCGCGCTCGGCTCGACGCACATCGTCCTCCAGTTCGACCTGAGCCGCGACATCGACGGTGCAGCGCGCGACGTGCAGGCGGCGATCAACGCCGCGCGGGCGCTGCTGCCGACGGCGCTCCCGAGCAATCCCACCTATCGCAAGGTGAACCCGGCGGACGCGCCCATCATGATCCTCGGGCTCACCTCCAAGGCGCTGACCCGCGGCCAGATGTACGACTGGGCGTCCACCGTGCTCGCGCAGAAGCTGCTGCAGGTGCAGGGCATCGGCGACGTCACTGTCGGCGGGAGCTCGCTGCCCGCGGTGCGCGTCGAGCTCAACCTCCCCGCGATGAACGGCTACGGGATCAACCCCGAGGCGGTGCGCACGGCGATCGCCACCACCAACGCCAACCGCCCCAAGGGCGCGCTCGAGTCGGGCGACAAGCGCTGGCAGATCCAGGACAACGACCAGGCCATGAGCGCGAGCGAATACATCCCGCTCATCGTCGGCTATCACAACGGCGCCGCGGTGCGTCTCGGCGATATCGCGCAGGTGTCGGACTCGGTGCAGGACCTGCGCAACGACGGGCTCGCGAACGGCGATCCCGCCGTGATGCTGATCCTGTTCCGCCAGCCGGGCGCCAACATCATCGACACCGTCGACCGGGTGCGCTCGCTCCTGCCGCACCTGCGCGCCGCGATCCCCGCGAGCATCGCGCTCAATGTCTACATGGACCGCACCCCGACGATCCGGGCGTCGCTGCGCGACGTCGAGCGGGCGCTCGTGATCTCGGTGGCACTGGTGGTGCTCTCGGTCTTCATGTTCCTGCGCAGCGCGCGCGCCGCCATGGTGCCGCTCGTTGCCGTGCCGGTGTCGCTCATCGGCACTTTCGCAGTCATGTATCTCGCCGGCTTCAGCCTCGACAACCTCTCCCTCATGGCACTCACCATCGCGACCGGCTTCGTGGTCGACGACGCGGTGGTGGTGCTCGAGAACATCTCGCGCCACGTGGAAGCCGGCGTGCCGCGGCTCGAGGCGGCCTTCAAGGGCGCGCGCGAGGTGGGCTTCACGGTGGTTTCGATGAGCCTGTCGCTGATCGCGGTCTTCATCCCGATCCTGCTGATGGGCGGGGTGGTCGGGCGGCTGTTCCGGGAATTCGCGATCACGCTGTCCGCTGCAATCCTGGTGTCGCTCGTCGTATCGCTCACCACGACCCCGATGATGTGCTCGCGCCTCACGCAGGAGCACGGGCGGACGGGGGCGCACGGACGCCTCCATGGCCTGAGCGAGCGCGCCTTCGACGCCGTGCAGGGCGGCTACCGCCGCTCGCTCGGCTGGGCGCTGGCGCACGGCCCGACGGTGATGCTGATCCTGGCGGTCACCGTGGTGCTCAACCTGTACCTCTACATCCACGTGCCCAAGGGCTTTTTCCCGCAGCAGGACACCGGGCTGATGATGGGCCAGATCCAGGCCGATCAGTCGATCTCCTTTCAGGCGATGCGGGAGAAGCTGCGCTACTTCGTCGACGTCGTGCTGCACGATCCGGCGGTCGCCACGGTGGTGGGATTCACCGGCGGCGGCCGGCGCAACGGCGCCAACATGTTCATCTCGCTCAAGCCGCGCGCCGAGCGCGGCTTGAGCGCGGATCAAGTGATCGCGCGGCTGCGCGGCAAGCTCGGGCATGAGCCGGGTGCGAATCTGTATCTGCAGCCGGTTCAGGACATCCGGGTCGGCGGCCGCTCCGCCGGCGCGCAGTACCAGTACACGCTGCAGGCAGACACCATCACCGACCTGCGCGCCTGGGAGTCGCGGGTGCGGCGCATGATGAGCGAGCTGCCGCAGCTCGCCGACGTCAACACCGACGCCCAGGACAAGGGGCTGCAGACGAGCCTGGTGATCGATCACGATGCGGTCGCGCGGCTCGGACTCAACCAGTCCCAGATCGACGCCACGCTCAACGATCTCTTCGGCCAGCGCCAGGTGTCGACCATCTACCATCCGCTGAACCAGTACCACGTGGTGATGGAGGCGGCACCCGAGTTCTGGCAGAGCCCGGAGATCCTGCGCAGCGTCTACGTGACGAGCACCGCCGCCGCGAACGCCGCCGCGAACGGCGTCGCGATCGCCGCGACGGCCGGCGCCTCGGTGGGCAACCCCGCCATGAGCTCCGCGGGCCGGCGCGTACCCTTGAGCGACTTCTCACGCTACGAGGCGACTTCCACCCCTCTCGCCGTCAATCATCAGGGACTCTCGGCTGCATCCACTGTCTCCTTCAACCTGCCGCTCGGGGTATCGCTGTCGCAGGCGACGGCGGCGATCGATGCGGGCTTTGCCCGGCTCGGGGCGCCGATCACCGTGCGCGGCAGCTTTCGGGGAACCGCCAAGGCGTTCCAGGACGCCCTCGCCAACCAGGGGCTACTGATCCTCTCGGCGCTGGTCGCCGTGTACCTGGTGCTGGGCATCCTCTACGAGAGCCTCGTGCATCCTCTGACCATCCTCTCCACGCTCCCCTCGGCGGGCGTCGGGGCGCTGCTGGCGCTGCTCGCCACCGGCACCGACTTCAGCATCATCGCGCTCATCGGCGTCATCCTGCTGATCGGCATCGTGAAGAAGAACGCCATCATGATGATCGACTTCGCACTGCAGATCGAGCGCGAGCGCGATTGCGGCTCGCGGGAGGCGATCTACGAGGCGTGTCTCCTGCGGCTGCGGCCCATACTCATGACCACCATGGCGGCGATGTTCGGAGCGCTGCCGCTCGCGATCGGCTTCGGCGAGGGCGCGGAGCTGCGCCGCCCGCTCGGCATCGCCGTGCTGGGCGGCCTCCTCCTCAGCCAGGTGTTGACTCTCTACACGACGCCGGTGATGTACCTGTATCTCGACCGCTTCCGGCTGTGGGCCAAGTCGCGCCTGCACCGCTTCCCGAACCCGCTGGAGGGAGTCGCATGAGGCGCGCGCTTCGCTGCATCCCGGCACTGCTCGCTCTCGGCGCCGCCGGCGGCTGCGGGTACCTGCCGATCGGGCCCACCTACCATCGCCCGAGCCTGGAGGTGCCGCCGGCCTACAAGGAGAGCAAGGACTGGAAGCCGGCCGAGCCGCAGGAGCTGACGTCGCGCGGCGAGTGGTGGGAGCTGTACGGCGATGCGGACCTCGACGCTCTCGAGCGGCAGGTGCAGGTCTCCAATCAGAACGTGCTGCTCGCGGCGGCCCGGTACGAGCAGGCGGCCGCGCTCCTCGGCACGGCTCGCTCGGGCTACTTTCCGACCATTACCGCCGATGTCTCCTCGACCCGCAGCAAGAATACGACCACCGCCGGCGGCGGCGCCAGCACCTCGGGGAGCGCCGCGGCCGCCGGCAGCGCCGTGCGCACCCAGGACCGCGTGAGCCTCGCCACCGTCTGGGAGCTCGATGTGTGGGGTCGCGTCCGCCGCACCGTCGAATCCAATCGCGAGTCGGCGCAGGCGAGCGCCGGCGATCTGGCCGCGATGCTGCTCTCAGAGCAAGCGACCCTCGCGCAGAGCTACTTTCAGCTGCGCGTCACGGACCTGGATCTCGGCCTGCTCGAGCGCTCCATGGCCGCTTACGAGAAGGCGCTCGAGGTCACGCGCAACCGTTACCAGGCGGGCGTGGTGCAGCGCTCGGACGTCACGCAGGCGCAGACACAGCTCGAGAACGCGCGCGCGCAATACCTCGACCTCGGGATCACCCGGGCAACGCTCGAGCACGCCATCGCGGTGCTCGTCGGCAAGCCGCCTGCGGCGCTGTCGATCCCCCGCAAGGATCAAGCGCCCGCGATCCCGGCGATTCCGCTGACGCTCCCCTCGCAGCTGCTCGAGCGCCGGCCGGACATCGCCGCGGCGGAGCGCCGCGCCGCCGCCGCCAACGCGCAGATCGGGATCGCGCGCGCGGCGTGGTTCCCCACCCTCTCGCTCGGCGGCTCCACGGGTTACGCGAGCAGCGGCTTCTCGGGGCTCTTAGGGGTGCCGAATCGCTTCTGGTCGCTGGGACCCGATCTCGCGGGCACCCTCGTCGATTTCGGCGCACGCCGTTACCAGGTACGCGCCGCGATCGCCTCCTACGATCAGACCGTCGCGACCTACCGCCAGACGGTGCTCAGCGCGTTCCAGGAGGTCGAGGACAATCTCGCGACGCTCCAGGTGCTCGCCCGGGAATCGGTCGCCGAGCGCGCCGCCGCCGATGCGGCAGCCGAGACTCTGGCGATCGCCGAGAATCAGTACAAGGCCGGGACCGTGGACTATCTCAACGTGGTCTCCGCCCAGAACGCTTGGCTCGGCGCCGAGCGGGCCTGGCGCGACATCACCAACCGCTCGCTCGCCGCGAGCGTGGCACTCTTGAAGGCGCTCGGTGGAGGCTGGAGGAGCGCTGCGCTACCGTTCAACTGATGTCTAGCCCGGGGTCCCCGCGAAATTGCGCGTCTTGTCCGTCCGCCGGACACTTGCCAGTCACGGCAAGCGCAATTTCGTGGGGTGGTAAACGCCGCGTTCGGTCCGCTCGCGCGAGCGCAGCGGAATGGTCTACGGGGGGAGGACCTCCAGCCATGGCAGCCCGCCCGCTACGTCGGGTTCTCCAGGGTGAAGCACTGGCGGTGGTCGTCGTAGGCGAAGACCTCGCCGTACCGTCCCCAGCTGATGATGGTGCGCAGCGTCTGCTCGGCCCCCTCCTCCGCCATGTAGTCCTCGAGCTCGTCGAAGAAGCGGCTCTTGGGGGCTGTGTGGCTGGCGCGCTCGTCCAGCACCCGCCGCACGTGCGCCGCGAGCGGCACGTAGGTGATCAGGTGGCGGGCAAAGAGCTTCTTGCGATCGTCGGTGTCCTCGCGCGTGAACTGCAGACCCGCCTCGGTGAGGCGGATGTCGCCGCCCTCGACCTCGGCGAAGCGCAGCAGCTGCAACGCCTCCGCAGCGGGGAACAGGTCGTCGACCTCCATGCGCAGCTCCTGCGCGATCGCCGGCAGGTCCGCCTTGCCGTTGTAGGGGGGGCCCGCCACCGCTTCCATGAGTCCGGCCAGCACGTTGGACGATACGTGCGTGAGGGTGGTGCCAATGCCGGTGCCCGGGAAACGCTCGGACTTCGGCCCCACGCGCTCGCCGCGCGGCTTCGCGGTCATCTCCACGTATACCCGGTCGACGAGCGCGCGGAAGCGCGGGTCGTCCGGATGGCGGGGCTGCGGCAGATCGACCGCGATCTCGCCCATGACGCGCGCCGGGTGAGTGGAGAAGATCAGCAGCCGGTCGCACATCTCCACCGCTTCCTCGATGTTGTGCGTCACCAGGATCACCGCCTTGATCGGCAGCTGCCCCTCGCCCCAGAGGTTGAGGAAGTCGTTGCGCAGCGTCTCGGCCGTGAGCACGTCGAGCGCCGAGAACGGCTCGTCCATGAGCAGGATGTTGGGGTGTACGACGAGCGCGCGCGCAAAGCCCACGCGCTGGCGCATGCCGCCCGAGAGCTCGCGCGGATAGGCCGACTCGAACCCGTCGAGTCCGATGAGGTCGATGGCCTGGAGAGCCCTGCGGCGCATCTCGGGCTCCGGCATGCCGAGCGCCTCGAGGCCGAGCTGCACGTTCTCGAGCACGGTGAGCCAGGGAAAGAGCGCAAAGCTCTGGAATACCATGGCCATGCCCGCGGCCGCGCCGCCCACCGGCCGGCCGAGATAATTGATCACGCCCCGGGACGGGTCATCGAGCCCGGCGATGAGCCGCAGCAGCGTCGACTTGCCGCAACCCGAGCGGCCGAGGAAGCCGACGATCTCTCCCGGGCGGAGCGTCAGATTGACGTCCTCGAGCACCACGAGTGCGTCGCCGTCCGCCTTGCGGAAGGACTTGCTCACGCCCCGCACGTCGAGGAGCGGAGCCAGGTTCAGGGCGGCGGCGGTGGCATTCACGGGCGTCTCCTCGGACGTGGCTCTTTCAGGCGATGCGGAACTTCCGCTCGGCGCGCGCGTACAGGGGGCGCCAGAACACGCGATTCAGCGTCACGACGAACAGGCTCAGCACGACCGTGCCGAGGACGCTGCGCTGGAAGTCTCCTTGAATCGTGGCTTCCGCGATGTAGGCGCCGAGTCCGTGCGCGGTGAGCTTCTGCTGACCCCAGCTTACGACCTCGGCCACGATGCTGGCGTTCCACGAGCCGCCCGAGGCGGTGATTGCCCCGGTGACGAAGAACGGAAACACGGAAGGCAGCGCCACCCGCCGCCACCACAACCAGCCGTGCACGCCAAGGTTCTCGGCCGCATAGCGCAGGTCCGGGGCCAGGGCCGATGCGCCGACGATGACGTTGAAGAGGATGTACCACTGGGTGCCGAGGATGATCAGCGGGCTCAGCCAGATATCCGGATCGAGCTTGTGGAGCACGATAGCGGAGATCACGATCGGAAACAGCAGGTTCGCAGGAAAGGCGGCCAGGAACTGCGCGATGGGCTGAGCGATGCTCGCCACGCGCGGGCGTAACCCGATCCATACTCCGATGGGAACCCAGATGAGGCTGGCGAGGGCGATCAGCACCGCGACGCGCAGCAACGTGATGAGCCCGAGGATGACGACTTGCCCGATCTCGGCCGGCCGCACTTCCCCGAGCACGAAGCCCGCGGTCTTCGAGAGCGCCACGAGCCCCATGAGAGCGAGCAGCGCGTACCAGGCATAGTCGACCCAACCCGCGTCCCAGACGCTCGCGCGCCGCTCGAGCGCTGCCGGCGCCGTCGCGCCCGGCCTCATCCCCGCGCGCAGCAGCGCCGCGAACGCGCGCGCGAGAAGGCCGAGAAAGTGCGAGCGCCGCATCATGGTCAGCGCCCAGGAGTGGCTCGGGGTGAGTCCGACCTCCTGATCGAGACGGAACCAATCGGCGCTCGCGGTCAGCGGACGGAACAGCAGCTGGTCGAACACCAGGATCACGACGAACATCGCCCCGATCGCCCAGCCGATGGCGGCGAGGTCCTTCTGCTCGATGGCGAGCGCGATGTAGGAGCCGACCCCCGGCAGTGTGACCGTCGTGTGGCCTACATTGATGGCCTCCGACACCGTCAGAAAGAACCAGCCACCCGACATCGACAGCATCATGTTCCAGATGAGCGCCGGCATGGCGAACGGCACTTCCAGCCGCCAGAAGCGCATCCAGGGGCTGAGGCGGAAGTTGCGCGCCGCCTCGATGAGCTCGTCCGGGATGCTGCGCAACGAGTGATAGAAGCTGAACGCCATGTTCCAGGCCTGGCTGGTGAAGATCAGGAAGATGGCGGCCATTTCCGCGCCGGCCACGCGCCCGGGCGTGAGCTGCAGGAAGAACAGGAGGGTGATCGAGAAGCTCAGGATCGGCACCGACTGCAGGAAATCGAGCAGCGGCACCAGCAACACTTCCGCGCGGCGGCTCTTGGCTGCGAGCGTCGCGTAGGTGAACGTGAAGACGAGCGAGGCGCTCATCGCGATCAGCATGCGCAGCGCGGTCCGCGCCGAGTAGCCGACGAGCGCGGACGGCGCGAGCGAGATCGGCACCGCCTCGAGATGCGCGAGTGAGCCGGCGAGCCCGCGCGCCGCCTGCGCGGCGTAGACGAAGAAGGCGAACACCAGCACGAAAGCGAGCAGGTCCCAGCCACCCGGCACATAACGGGTCCGCAGTACCGAGATCGGCAGCCGGTCGAGACGCATTCGGCGCAGTTTGCCCGAAGGAGGTGACGATTGGCACCGCGGCGGTGTCCTAAGCGCTCAGGTCCGCTCGTGTTGGCAGCGCGCGGTGCAAAACGGCGCGCGAGTGTCGTACGATACTTCGTCATGAAAGCAAGCTTCGCCCCGGCGGCCGCGGCCGCCAGCATCGCTCTCGCCCTGGCGGCCGCTGCGCACACCCAGAGCGACCGGACCTCCGACACCAAGACCGCCATCAAGGAAGATGCCAAAACGGTCGGCCATAGAATCGCGCACAGCGCGCGGACCGTAGGTCATGCGGTCGCCGAGAAGACCAGGCCCGCACGCGAGGCGATCAAGGAAGACTCGAAGAAGGCGGGCCACGCGGTGGCACACGGCGCACGGAGGGTCGGCAAGGCGGTCAAGGAGACTGCCCAGAAGACCAAGGAGAGCGTGAGAGGTAAGTCCGACGAGCCGCAGCCGAAGGACTGAGCCCGAAGAGGTGTGGCCGATGCGCGCGCCAGCGGGCTTGCATCTGGACTACGTCTCACCGGCCGAGTACCAGGCGGCCGAGTGGGGCGACGTGCTGGGTGTCGCCACCTTCAGTGGCACGCGCGACCGCGTGGGGGCGACGGTCGCGGAGATCCCCGTCGCCGAGGTCAGCACGCCGGTGCTCCCCGGCACCGGGCACGTCTTCGAAGTCTGGCGCTGCAACCGCCCCGCGACCTCCGGCCAGCGCCAGCGCGTGCGCTTTCGCCGCACCGCCGACATGCTGTTCGGCTGCATTGCGGTGAGCGAAGCGCAGCTCGCCGCAGCGGCGGCGGGACCTGACAGAGCCCGGTGCAGCCGGGCCGGGCATGCCGCGGGGCACGGCGCGCTGCACGAAGCCACGTCCCAAGCCTACCGGGAGATCTGCGCTGCGGTCGATGCGGAGAACTACCCTCACCTGCTGCGCGTCTGGAATTATCTGCCGGACATCAATCGCGATGCCGACGGCACCGAGCGCTACCGGCAATTCAACAGCGCGCGCCAGCACGCGCTGCGCGAGAGCGGCCGCTCGCTCGCCGGCAACGTCCCGGCCGCATCCGCTCTCGGCGCGGCGAGCAACAGTCCGCTGGTCGTGTACTTCCTCGCCAGCCGCAGCGCACCCTGCTTCGTCGAGAATCCCCGCCAGCTGAGCGCCTACCACTACCCGCGGCAGTACGGGGTCCACAGCCCGGTGTTCTCGCGGGCGACGCTCTGGCGGGCGCCGGACGGACTCGCGCTCTTCATCTCCGGCACGGCGAGCATCGTCGGCCACCGCTCGCTCCACGTCGGCGACACCGCGGCCCAGACGCGCGAGACCCTCACCAACATCGAAGCGCTGCTCGCGGAGGCGAATCGCGCGGCGCGCGGCGCACACTTCCGGTTGGGCGCGCTCGCGCTGAAGGTGTACGTGCGGCGACCCGCGGACCTGCCCGTCATCGAGGCGGAGCTCGCGGCCGCACTCGGCGAATCCGCCCGGGTCATTTACCTCCAGGCGGACATCTGTCGGCAGGACCTGCTGGTCGAGATCGAAGCGACCGGCATGTGTCCGCTCGACGCGGCCGCCTGAGGCACGCGCGCACGGCATGCGTACCCCGGGGACCGCGCCGCTCGCGCTGCTCGCGGCTGCGGCGCTCGCCGCGGGGGCCACGCCTGCCACGCGAGCCGCACCTCGGCCGCTGTGGGAGCTCGGCCTCGGAGGCGGCGCGCTGATCTTCCACGATTACCGCGGCGCCGACACGATGCACGTTTACCCGGTGCCGGTGCCGTATCTCGTGTACCGCGGCAAGTTCCTGCGCTCCGATCACAACGGGCTGCGCGGCAGGCTCTTCGACGCTGAGCGCATCCAGCTCAACCTGAGCGTCAACGGCACGACCCCGGTGCGCAACGACTCCTCGAGGCACGGGATGCCGGACCTGCGCCCGACGGTGGAGGTGGGACCGGCGCTCGATGTGCACCTGTGGAAGAGCGGCGACCGGCTTCTCAAGCTCGATCTGCGGCTGCCGGCGCGCGCGGCCTTCACGGTCGAGGCCTCCCCGCGCGTGGTCGGGGTTTTTCTCGCGCCGAATCTCAACCTCGACATCGGCCAGCGGCGCGGGGACGACGGCTGGAAACTCGGCCTCCTCGCCGGCCCGCTGTTCGCGACCCGCCGCTATGACGAGTACTTCTACGGCGTCGCGCCGCCGTACGCGAGCGCCGGTCGCCCCGCCTTCGAGGCGCGCGGCGGCTACGCCGGCACGCAGCTCCTCGCCGCGCTCACGCGCCGTTATCCACGCTACTGGCTGGGAGCGTACCTGCGGCACGACGCGCTCGCCGGCGCCAGCTTCGCGGCGAGCCCGCTGGTCAGACGCGAGAGCTACTGGTCGGGGGGTTTCGGCATCGCGTGGATCATCGGCCACTCCTCGCGCGTCGTGGAGAGCGAGGATTGACGTCCTCCCGCACACACCTGGTCCTCATCCCGAGCTACAACCCGGGATCGAAGGGCGTCGACACGGTGCGGGCGGCGCGGGCCGAGTGGGATCCGGTATGGGTGGTCGTCGACGGCAGCAACGACGGCTCGGGCGATGCGCTCGCCGTCATGGCGCGCACTGATCCGAAGCTCCGCGTGTTGTTGCGTACCGGGAACGGCGGCAAGGGAGCGGCGCTCTTCGATGGCCTCACCGCCGCCGGGCGCGCCGGCTTCACCCACGCGCTCGTCATGGACGCCGACGGCCAGCACCCCGCGCAGCTGATCGGCGCCTTCATGGCCGCCTCGATGGCCGCGCCCGAGGCGATGATACTCGGCGAGCCGCGGTTCGACGCCAGCGCGCCGCGCGTTCGCCTCCGTGGCCGGCGGATCGCCAACTGGTGCACCAACCTCGAGACGCTCTGGGCCGGCATCCCCGACGCGCTGTGCGGCTTTCGTGTCTATCCGATCGCACCGCTCCTCGAGGCCATGCGCTCGACCCGCTGGATGCGGCGCTTCGATTTCGACCCGGAGGCCGCGGTGCGCCTCTCCTGGCGCGGCGTTCCTGCGCTGAAGCTGCCCGCCCCGGTGCGCTACTTCAGCGCCGCGGAAGGCGGTGTGTCACACTTTAATTACTGGCGCGACAATGTGCTGCTGACATCGATGTACCTGCGGCTGTTGGCGGGCTTCGTACTGCGCCTGCCGCTCCTCATCGCGCGGCGCCTTGTATAATGCCGGCCGGCCGTTTTGGCGAGCTCCCCTAAGGATAAAATGTCCGAGAAAGTGTCGCCCCTCCGGCAGCCGGCTGCCCCGGTGAGCGCCGCCGCATTCATGGACGAGGTCGCCGGCCTGATCGTCGAGGCGCTGAACCTGGACGTGGCGCCCGCGGACATCGATCCGGCGCAGCCGCTCTACGGCGAGGGCCTGGGCCTGGACTCGATCGACATCCTGGAGATCGCGCTCGCGGTGTCCAAACGCTACGGCGTGCAGCTGCGCGCCGACGGCGAGGAGAACGAGCGCATCTTCGGGTCGCTCCGCCAGCTCGCCGATTACATCACCGCCCACAGGACGAAGTAGATATCTCGCCCACGCTGCCGCTGATTGCGCACCCGTCCGCCGGCGCTGTTCTCGCCTATCGCGCCGGGGCGCCGATTCGCGCCGGCGAGTTCCTCGCCGACGTCGCGCGCGTGGCGGAGCGGCTCGGCGCGGGCCGCCACGTGCTCAACGCCTGCGCCGACCGCTACCACTTCACGGTGGGTTTCGCCGCAACGCTCGTGTCCGGGAGGCTGAGCCTCCTCCCCTCGACGCACACCGCTCAGGTCATCCGCCAGCTGCGCGCCTATGCTCCGGACGTCGTGTGTCTCACGGACGCGGACGACTGCGACATCGAGCTGCCGCGCGTGCCGTACCCGCGGACCGCCGCCGCGTCGGACGCGAGCCCGCCCGGTACGCCTGCCGTGCCGGCTGCGTCGATGTCGGTGCCGGCGATCGGCGCTGCGCAGCCCGCCGCCTGCGTATTCACCTCCGGCTCGACCGGCACGCCGGTTCCGCATCGCAAGAGCTTCGGACCGCTCATCGCCTGCGTGGGCGAAGAAGCCCGGCGACTCGGGATCGCGGACGGAACCTCCCGCGCCATCGTCGCCACGGTCCCGCCGCAGCACATGTACGGTCTCGAGTCGAGCGTGCTGATGGCTCTGGCGACCGGGTACGCGCTGTGCGCCGAGCGTCCGTTCTATCCGGCCGACATCGCCGCCGTGCTGGCCGCCGTGCCGCGCCCGCGGATTCTCGTCTCGACTCCCGTTCACCTGCGGGCGCTGCTCGAGTCCGGCATCGCGGTGCCCGCGACGGACCTGATCGTGTGCTCCACCGCGCCGCTCGCCGCGCCGCTCGCCGCCGACATCGAGCGGCGCTGCGCGACGAGGCTGCTCGAGGTCTACGGCTCGACCGAGACCGGGCAGATCGCGCTGCGCCGCCCGACCGAGGGACCCGAGTGGCGACTGTGGCCCGGCATCAAGCTGTCCGCCAGGGGTGAGGAGACGTGGGCGCAGGGCGGTCACATCGAGCAGCCGACCCGCCTGTGGGACGTGCTCGAGGTGACGGGCGCCGGGCGGTTCCTCCTGCACGGGCGCGTGGCGGACCTCGTCAACATCGCCGGCAAGCGCAGCTCCCTCGCCTACCTCGATCACCAGCTCAATTCCATCCCCGGTGTCGTCGACGGCGCGTTCTTTCACGTCGATGATCCGCGCGCCGCCGCTCGCGGCGTGGCGCGCGTGGCCGCCTGCGTCGTGGCCCCGCAGCTCGATACGGCGCAGGTGGTGGAGGAGCTGCGCCGGCGGATCGATCCGGTGTTCCTGCCGCGCCCCCTGGTCTTCGTGGCTCAGCTGCCGCGCAACAGCACCGGCAAGCTGCCGCAGGAGGCCCTGAGATCCCTCGCCGCGGCGCACTTGAAGTCCGCCTGAGAGCCAAGGGCCCCCATGGGCGCCGTCACCACGGTCACGATTGCCGCCGAGCATCCGGCGCTCGCCGGACATTTTCCCGGGGCGCCCATCCTGCCCGGGGTGTTGCTGCTCGATGAGATGGTGCGCGCGGTGGAGCAGGAGCGCGCACAGGCCGGCGCGCGCTGGCGCATCGCCGCGGCGAAGTTCGTGAAGCCGGTGGGCCCGGGAGAAACGCTGACTCTCGAGCACGACGCGCTGCCGAACGGCTCGATCACGTTCCGCATCTCGAGCGGCGGCAAGGCGGTTGCCCACGGGTTACTTGTGCCGGCGCACCCGGGCGCACGAGTCGCACCATGACCGGCAGGCATGAAACCTCGCCCGCGCCGCGCGCGAGCGCCGCGCAATGGGCGCTCGCACGCGAGCGCGGCAGCGCGACGCTGCTCAGGATAATGATTTTCGTCGCGCTCCACATGGGGCGCCCGCTGGCGCGGTGCATGCTCTACCTCATCGCCGCGTATTTCTTCGCCTTCGCCCCCGGCGCGCGCCGGAGCTCCCGCCAGTATCTGCGCCGCGTGCTCGGACACGAGCCCACCGCCCGTGAGCGCTTTCGCCAGGTGTCCGCCTTCGCCTCGACCATTCTCGATCGTCTTTACTTCATGCGCGCTCGCTACGAGCTGTTCGACATCTCGATCGAGGGCGAGCCGCTCATGGAGGAGACTTTCGCGCGCGGTCGCGGGGCGTTTCTCGTCGGCGCGCACCTCGGAAGCTTCGAGCTCATGAGCGCCCTGGGCCGGCGCCGCCCGGGCCTCTCGGTGGCGATGGCGATGTACGAGCACAACGCCAACCGCGTCGCCACCCTCCTCCGGGCCGCCAGTCCCGGCTGCGCACCCGAGATCATCGCGCTCGGACACCTCGAGGCGATGCTGCGTATCAACGACTGCCTGGAGCAGGGCAAGTTCGTCGGCATACTGGCCGACCGCACGCTCGGGGATGCGCCGGCGCAGGTGGTGAGCTTCCTCGGACGCCCTGCGCTTTTTCCCTCGGGCCCCATGCGCGCCGCCGCGGCGCTCAAGCGCCCGGTGATCTTCATGACCGGGCTCTACCGCGGTGGCAACCGTTACCACGTGGTGTTCCGGCAGATCGCCGACTTCTCGCGGCCCGCCCCGGGCGGCCGCGAGGCGGCGGTGCGTGCGGGGATCGTGCGTTACGTGGCGGTGCTCGAGGAGTACTGCCACAGCGATCCGTACAACTGGTTCAACTTCTACGACTTCTGGCACGGGGCCGACGCCACCGCCGGTGCCTCGGCCGGCGCCTCCGCGAGCGAGCCCGGGGCGGGCGCGTCGAAGCCCGGCCCGCCGGCGTCGCGGCTGCGCTCGCCTTCGCCGTCACCTTCGCCTTCGCGGACCCGTACGTCTTCACCGCCGCCCGGGCGGCCGCGGGGACGGCCGATGAGGCAACCTCGCCGCAGCCGGTGGAGTACGAGCGGCTGCTGAAGCTGCTCGCCGCCCGCCGCCATGGTCACGTCACCTTCACCGAGGTGCAGCGGCTCGCCATTCTCGATCGCCCGCTCGAGTCATCGGGGGAGCTGCTCTACGACGCACCCGACCGTCTCGAGAAGCGCACTCTGAACCCCCGGGCCGAGACGCTGGTCCTCGAGCACGGCGTGCTGACGGCGCATCGCGGGCATCGCACCTACCTCATGCCGCTGCGCGACTATCCGCAGGTGGCGCCCTTCATCGAGAGCATCCGCGCGACGCTTGCCGGAGATCGGGAGGCGCTGGAGCGTCTCTTCCGCGTCGGGTTCGAGGGGAGTCTCGCGCACTGGTCGCTCCTGCTCGTGCCCACCGACGCGAGGCTCGCGGGGGCCGTCCGGGAAATCCGCATCGAAGGCGAGCGCGATGCGATCCGCTCAGTCGATATCCGCCACGGCGACGGCGATCGATCGCTGCTGCGCATCGGCCCTGAAGTCAGCCCATGACGCGCCCGGGTGGCGCGGCGACCCCGATCTGGGCGGTGCTGGCGATCATCGCGGCGGCGATCGTCGCGCACGCGAGCTACACCGCGGACCTGTCGGCCTTTCTGCCGCGCAGTCCCACCGCAACCCAACAGCTCCTCATCGAGCAGCTGCGCTCGGGTCCCGCGGCGCGTCTCCTGCTCCTCGCCATCGAGGGAGGGAGCGGCGCCGAGCGCTCCCAGGTGTCGGCGGAGCTCGCACGCCGGCTGCGAGCCGACCCTGCGTTCGTCGCCGTCAACAACGGCGACGCCGCGGGCCTCGAGCGGGACCGGGAGTTCCTCTTCGCGCATCGATACCAGCTGAGCGAGAGCGTGACACCCGAGCGCTTCAGCGCAGCAGGCCTGCGCGCGGCGATCACCGACTCGCTGGACCTCCTGGCTTCACCCGCGGGGACACTCTTGAAGCCACTGCTCACGCGGGACCCAACCGGCGAGATGCTCGGCATCCTCGATACACTCGGAGCCGGGCGGCTTCCCCGCGCCGCCGAGGGCGTGTGGAGCTCGCCCGATGGCCGACATGCACTGCTCATGGCGCAGGTCCGCGCCGCAGGCTCCGACACCGACGCGCAACAGGCGGCCTGCGACACGGTCCGGCGGGCGTTCGCCTCGAGCCTCGGCGCGATCCCGGCCGCCGCCCGTCCCAGCGTCACGCTCCTCATGACCGGACCCCCGGTGTTTGCGGTGGCCTCCCGCGCCCTGATCAAGGGCCAAGTCATGCGCCTCTCGGCGCTGGCCGCCCTGCTCGTCGCGGTGCTGCTGCTCACGGTGTACCGCTCGCTTCCGGCTCTCGCGCTGACGCTCGTGCCGGTCGCCTCGGGTGCGCTCGCCGGGGTCGCCGCCGTGGCGCTCGGCTTTCCCGCCGTCCACGGCATCACCCTCGGCTTTGGCATCACACTGATCGGGGAAGCGGTCGACTACTCCATCTATTTCTTCGTCCAGCAGGCGGCGGACTGGCAACATTCGGTGTGGCCGACGATCCGCTTAGGGATGCTGACTTCGATCTGCGGCTTGGCGGCGCTCCTGCCCTCGGCGTTCCCGGGCCTCGCGCAGCTCGGGCTGTACTCGGTCACGGGTCTCGTGGCCGCTGCCCTCGTGACGCGCTTCGTGTTGCCGGCTTGGCTGCCGCGCGCGTTGGCGATCCGCGACCTGAGCGGGCTCGGGGTGCGGCTCGCGGGCGCGCTGCCGCACCTGCGCCGTACGCGGATCGCGCTCGTGCCCGTGGCGTTGCTCGCCGCCGCGGCGCTCTACGCCCATCGCGGCACGCTGTCGCATCGCGAGCTGTCCGCATTGAGCCCGATTCCAGCTGCAACCCAGGCGCTCGATGAAGAGCTGCGCATCGAGGCCGGCGCACCGGACATGCGCTACGTGATCGTGGCGTCGGCGCGGGATCGCGAGTCGGCGCTCGCCGCCGCCGAGCGGCTTGCAGCCCCGCTTGAGACGCTCGTTGAGCAGGGTGCGATCGGGGGCTTCGACTCTGCGGCGCGCTACCTGCCGCCGCTCGCCGTGCAGCGGGCGCGGCAGGCGAGTCTTCCTCCGCCCACGGAGATCGGCGCGCGCCTCCGCGAGGCGCTCTCAGGCGCGCCGGTGAGCGCCTCGAGGCTCGAGCCGTTCGTGCTCGACGTCGAGCGCGCGCGCAGCGCCCCACCGCTGACCCGCGCCGACCTCGAGGGCACCTCCTTCGCGGCCGCGGTGGATGCGCTGCTCGTGCGAAGCGCCGACGGCTGGTCGGCGCTGCTGCCGCTCGCGGCCCTCGGCTCCGGCGATCTCAAGCCGGGCGCGGTCGCGCAGGTGCGCGCGGCACTCGCCGGGGAGCCTCGCGTGCACACAGTGCTGCTCGACCTCAAGGCCGAGGCCGACCGGCTCTACTCGAGCTATCTCACGGAGGCGGCACGGCTGGCGCTCGCCGGGCTCGGTGCCATCGTGCTGCTGCTCGTGCTCGCCCTGCGCTCGCCGGGGCGGGTCGCGCGAGTGGTGGCGCCGCTCGCGCTCGCCGTGCTCGCGGTCGCGGGAGTCCTGGTCGCGCTCGGCGGGCGACTCACCATCCTGCACCTCGTCGGGATGCTCCTGATCGTTGCGGTCGGCTCGAACTACGCGCTGTTCTTCGACCGCGGCGGTGAGCCGCCAGGGCGCGCCTCCCTGCCGCTCACTCTCGCCTCGCTCCTCGTCGCCAACATCGCCACGGTGCTGACCTTCGCCGTGCTCGCCTGCTCGCGCGTCCCGGTGCTCGCCGAGCTCGGCTCCACCGTCGCCCCCGGCACCCTCCTCGCGCTCGTCTTTTCCGCGCAGCTCAGCCGGCCGCAGAGGCCGGCGGCCGCGGCGCTGG
>Ga0209350_1000495_pt1 | contig 22096 bp, 22 predicted proteins | sample GraSoi013_2_20cm_2_FD_185822 | JGI IMG/M metagenome (GOLD analysis project Ga0209350, IMG submission 185822) | Grasslands soil microbial communities from the Angelo Coastal Reserve, California, USA - Sample 09_27_2013_2_20cm (SPAdes) (version 2) | ecosystem: Environmental > Terrestrial > Soil >...
TAGCCTCCACTGAAAAGGAACCATTTCCCCGCTTCTGTTTGTCCTGAACCACGCTGCAAAACTTGAACCAATTGATTTACATCAGCCGCCAAAACTGTTGAGCCCGTAGTGACCGTATTGAGTGCCATTTATCTTACCTCACCGTATAGTCATCAAATAGTCGTTAGTTATGGCTTGCCCGTTAATCTTAGGATACGTATATAGCGTATGTGTCATTAAAGTACCTGAACCTAGTGTAGCAGTTGCATTTATGCCGTAAAACCCACAATTTGTATAGTTACCGTTTGCCTGACTGGGACCGAAATATGTGCTAACATTTACCTGCTGACCAGTGATAACCACAGATGTAGGTACCGCTCTAAATATTTCCGTTTGGACTTGGTTATCACCAGGGCTTACCGACGTGATGGGGAACGTCCCGACTGAGAAGTATTGAGCAAAAGCACCAATAACAGCGTTATTTGAAGCGGCAAAATTGAGAAGCTGAGCACGCCCCGGGGTCATCAAGTCGTTCTTGTGGCGTGCTACTGTGTAGCGATCTCTCTCCTTTTCTGACAATCTGGGCCACCATTCCAGAAAGTCAGGTAGTTCAATCCCAGAAGGTAGTTCCCTGGCATGCACAATCCCAACAAAACGAATGACTTCCCCGCCTACAAGCAGCCGAATAAGAGCATCTTTTATATTCTCTTGTACTTCTCTTGCACTTGGTATATGCAGTCTTCTTATAAAATCAGCCATACACTGTACTCCTGCCATATTGAGCCGTACCGTATACACCTGTAGAGCCGCCGTAAGCACTCGCGCCGTACACAGCAGTACCGTAAGTACTTGTTGAGAAGCTTGCCGCAGGTACCGCAGATATTGAGTCTCTATAGGACATAGTTTCAATTGCCACCACATCTATCTGTTGAGGAGCTGTTACACCGGATACTGTGATACTCCTATTCATCGCTTTGTTAGCATTTCGCAAGTGATCTATAATGCTTGGATTAAACGAGCCTAGAACATAATCATATTCATTGATACCGTTCCCCAAATGCCGACCTTTTACGGATTGGATGACATATGGCTTGTTGATAATGCCGCTCCGAGCATGTGTGATATAGACAGCTACACCCGCCGGTGCGAACTGTTCGCTGGTAGCCTTCAGGATCTCCCTTGGATTCCCGCTCTTTGCTATCTCAGCAAGGCCTCTTTGAGTCGCACTGGTCAGCGAAATGATGTTGGTGTCGTTCACTTTGCTATCAAACAGCGGGATAGCATAGGCTGGTAAGGAAGGAAGCCCTGAGCCTTGCATGATAGCCTGCGTGCTCACCGGAGCTTCGTAGCCATAGACCGCTGTGATATTGTTCGTGCCGCTGGGAGGCGCAGCATTGAATTGCAACTGCTTGGTAGTCTTGTTCATCAATACATCGTATTGCCCTGTAAACCCGTCTCTTCCAGCAATACCCACGCGTTGTGTTACCCCAGCAGACACAAGCGAATTCATCGAATATGGAGTATTGGTAAGTGTAAATATCTTATTGGAGCCATTCCCACTAAATGTCTCATATGCCGTTGCAATGAATTTACCACCTGTGATCTTAATCCTACGCTTTACCTGCGTACCGTCTTTCTTGTAGTTGTACACAGAATACGGGAAAGAGGCTGATTCATCTGGTGCTTCTGTAAGGGTAAATTGAGCGACATTGTAGAACTCAGGCTGGTATCTGAGGGTGTAGTACATATCGACAAATGACACAAAGCCGGATTTATCAGTAAGACCGTTGGCTACTTCTCTGAGTGAATTGTCACCATAAGTGATCGAATCTTCTGTGATGCCTGTTTGGATTGGAGCTGCGCTACTGCTATTGGGTGCAACAGTCGAGAGCTGGCCCGGGAAATAGGTGCTGACCAGTGTGGTGAGAATGGTAGCATCAGTCTGACCAGTGAAGACCGCATTGATATTTCCATTTTCAAGCTGAGCCCCCGGGCCAGCACACGAGATGTGCCACACACGGTTAGGGCCATCATAATCCACATTGAAGTCATCAATGTAGCCTGAGAAGATCCTGCAGGTCCTGGACACCGTGAAATCTGGCATCTGCGAGCAGTTCACCTGATTGTAGTTGCAGTCAGGAGTTGGGTAGCTCACATTCCAATCTACTGACGTGTCTGAGAAGTACATCGGCTCGAGTTGGAAGGTGGCTATCTTGAGCGTCCCTGAATTGCTCGCAGCCACCATAGTTTCCCCGCCGAGTGAGACTCTGATATTAGCAGATCCCGGGGGTGCAGTTGCCTGGAGAGATACACGCGCATTGGAGAGCACTCCATCCTGATTGGTGATCGTGATGCCATTATTGCTATATTCTACTGGTGCTCCAAAGGCACGTAAGGCATAATTGCCTATGATGGTATTGCCTGAGCTATCCAAGAATTCGATAATCATCACGGTACGGCAATTCACCAAGGCAGTCGCTATGGTGACATAGGCCGAGAGCATGTACTTCTGTCCAGGGTGAACATAGCCGTTAGGAGTTGTCTGCTGTAGGAGGCCCGCGCCGAGTGCAGAGTTGTTGAAGATCATCTGCATTTCGAATGCTTGTGTGTATGAAATAAGCCCCGCGTGCGTACCGCTTGTACTCCATGGCGACGTGTTGATGGTCATCGCCTTTTGCAGCATATTGTGAGAAGGCACGGTAGGGACAGTTATAGCAGGATTGAAGGTAGGTGCGTCTGGTGCATTCTCATCCCATAGAATACATTCCATACCCCAATCGAAGTTGAGTAGGCATCCATCGTCTATCACATCAAAATTAGCTTTTGGAAGCTGGTCATTGATTGCCTGGTCAAAGTTTATCGTGTTTTGTACATACCGAGTGACGTCTTTGCCATCTACAACCGTTAAAGTCATGTTCTACCCCCTGACGCCCACGATACCAGAACACCACTTCTATTCAATTCCTTCGTTAGTTCGTCCTTTACCTTATCCGCAATGTCTTGCGCTTCGTTACGAGAACGTCCGGGAGCATTGACGGTAACGTTGATGGTGTTATTGTTCACAGTGACCGAACTGCTCCCTACAGAGGCTGGGCTCTTGCCCACAAACGAGCTGCCTACGTTGGTATTGAGACCCGGAGACTTCAGAGAGTGCAGGACCTGATTATTGATCGTTGCGTCCAGAGCGGGTACACCTTTGAGCATGCCCTCACTTATCTGTTCTGTGATCATCTGACCTTGCTTGGCTAGATCTTTCAATGGGCCGACTTTTGCAGGACTATGTGGGAGATGGTCACGTATCTGCTGTCCCACCCACCCTACAGCATCAGTTACCCAATGTACAGCGGCCCTGATCCCATCCCCGATACTTTTTACAATATTTGATCCTGCATTCCATGCGTCTGTTTTGACGGTATTCCAAATGCCCATGACCTGACCTGGCAGACCTTGAAGGAAGCCCATGATCCGGCCCGGCAAGGACTGCCAGAAGCTCACAATATTGTTGATCGTGGCACTAACTGTTACAACTGCTGCTGCCCATAATGCCCTAAAATAATTGAGCACACCAGTTACCAGGAACATGACGAAACCTATCACTCTTCCTGGTAAACCTGCAAACCATGCAATAATCCCGTTTATCATATCTGGAATGATGCTATGCCCAACAAGCGCGTTGTAGAGATGTATGAAAAAGCCAATAACGCCCATAACGAAGCCAGACAAGATACCCCACACGGTCCATACGATCGCCCAGAATAGACCTGCGATCAGATTGCCGATGCCACCAAGCATGTTGAGGATGCCATACCAGGCCACAAGCAGGTCAGCTCCGAGCTTATCCCACTGGCCTGTGAAGAGATCGACAATGAACGCAAGAATGCCAGACACGAATTGAACTAAACCACCAACAAACTGGATAACGCCGCCTAAAACTTGCGCCAAACCAATGAGGAGCCCTGCAAAACCCTTAGCAAGCCCGGTGATGATCCCAACGAGCAGGCCAAGCGCCACAACAAGGATAACTCCTGCAACCATAGCCAGGGCTCCGAGTAGCATCATGAGCGGTTCGACCACTGGTTGCAATCCTGAGAATGCAGGTATAAGCTGTGCTTGCCAGACATGCACAAGCTCATCCCAGACTGGCTTGAATTCTGTTGCAATGAAGGAGCCAAGCAATTGCATGCCAGACCAGAGCCAGAGAAGCACTGGCATTATGGCGTGAATAGCTGAAACGGTACCCGATTGTAGGCTCTGCCATAGCGCAATAGCACCATTGACCACGGCTTCATTCTGGATAATAGAGTTTTGCTGCTGCATTGCCTGTTCTACACCATTTTTTTGCCTGTTTATAGCAGCAACAACCCCATCCGCTTGCTTTTTAGCATGGTCGATAGACTTGAGCCTTAGTTCCAACGCCTCAAGAGCACCTTCAGTATGTGCATGGTGCATCTCGTTTATGACACCTGCCCGCTGCCTGGAAAGGTTCTTTACAACACCCTCGGACTGAGCAAGAGAATGGTTGATACTGGTGTCTTTCATCTGAAGCATGTGAAGCTTCGTAGCAGGGTCTAGTTGTTTCAGTTGATCTATCACACTTGCTCTTTGCCATGCAGACGCTTGGACGACTCCTCTAGCTTGCGCTTCAGCATTATTGATAGCTGTTAATTTTGCTTTAAGTGTGTTTAAGGTGACAGCATCATGGAAGAAGATCATTTCGCTCTGAATATGTGCTCTTTGATCTTGGTAGTGTGCAATAAGCTTTTGTTTTTGTTCAATAGTATTGCTGAGTGAGCTTGCTTTCGCTTTTAGTGTTTGCTGTTCTGCTACAGTACCGATGGCAGTCATAGCTAGCTGTGCTTCATTCTGGAGACTATGGAAAGTATTTTCAGCAGTTTTCATCGCAGGCTTCAGATTATTCTCCAGCGATAAAGCGAATGATTGAACTGATCCAATCGAATCATCAACAATTGCCTTGAATCCCTTAGAATTGTTATAGAAGTAGATAAAGGCTGCAACAACTGCTGCTATAGCCGCTGCTACGAGATAGAAAGGCAGTGTAGCACCTATCAGAGTTGCTGCCAGTCCGATCAAGGCAGGGACTACTACTGCCAGGATGAGAGCAGCGCAGCCAGCCAACACCCCGCTCAGGATAGGGACAAGCAAATTCGCTTTGTCTAGCCAGCTAATAAAATTAGAGAAACCAGTAACCACAGGCATAAGAGCCCCCATAATCGAGGTGACCATAGGAAGCAGAGCAGTCCCGATCTTGATCTTGAGTACCTCCACTACCTCTTTGGCTTGCTGCATTCTTGTATTCAAGTTCTGTTGGACTAATTCCCAGCCCTCAACTGATTTGCCCCCGGCTTTAAGTGCTGCCGTGATACTTGATACATTCTTTCTGTAGGCTTCCATGTTTGACCCGCCAACCTGCAAAGCAACATTCAGACCTGTGGCACCGCCCATGATGTTCTTGAGTGCCGTCGTTGCTTCTATGCTTCCCGCTGGGAACTTCTTGCCAATATGCTCCTCTATAAGCTGTAGAGCAGCAGGCAATCCTTTGGTGGAAAGGGTATCTTTGAGGTCCTGAGCCGAGAGTCCTACGGCTTGCATCGACTTTTGTGCAATTCCAGAAGGAGCTGATAGTGACCGGATAGCATTGGCTAGATTCATCGATGCTCGTTGCGCGGACATACCTGCATTGGTCATCATGGCTATAGCACCGCCCACGTCTGCAAAGGAGAGACCTGCTTTGACAGCAACAGGCAAAACATTGCCCATTGATCCCGCCAAGTCCTGCATGTGCATCTTTCCCGCCTTTGCTGCTGCTACGAGCTCATTTGTTGCTCCTACAGCATTAGAAGCAGGTATATGATAGTCTGTCATGATAGTGGTTAATGCCTTGGTAACCGTGGTCAGATCGGCATTGTCAGTTTTCGCCCCTTGAGCCGCTGCTCTGAGCACGTTCAGTCCGTCTGCGCCTATCTTGCCGCTCGAATTGATCATGAACATAGCAGAGGTCAGGTCTTTTGTTGCAGTGCCTGTTTCTATGGCGATGTCTTGGATACCGGACCCTACCATCTTGAGGTTTTTGGGAAGCTCACCTGCACCTGTTACCAGACTGGTCAGTTGGGACTGAAAGTCCGCTGCAGGTTTGATAGTTGAGGCAATGGCACCCGCTACAAGTGCCGCTCCGCCAGCTGCAAGCAGGAGGCCTGAGCCTGCCATCGATCCCGATCCACTCAGATCCTGGAGAGATCTGCCAACATTCTTGACAACAGAAGAAGCAAGATCCTTCGCCTGGAGAGCAATACGCAAGTAGAGATCATCGCCCACTATTCTTGATCTCCTCTCTTTGCGCTTGCTCTTTCTCTTTGTCTACTTGTATCTCAGCCTGGTAACGTATCCATTGCCTATGAGCTTCTAATCTAGGTGCTCTCATGTAGTCGCTCTTACTACCATAAATATCCCACATGACAGCATCTTTGATTTCAGGTACTAACTCTCCTGATGTGCCTCTATAACATTCGAGGCAGGCGGCAAAAAAGTTTGCTCCTCCTCCTCACTCATGTCAGGATTGCGGTCTGCTATTTCCTTTGCAATAAAGTCATAGTAGGTTTTAGGAAGCTCTTCGACGTTTTCAGGCGAGAAGACTAACGGCATCTCGACGGATGTTCCATCAGCTTGACGAACCGTGTTGAGGATATTCCAGCCCTTGACCATGCGCTTCAAGGTGGCAAGTTTGACAGAGCCAACCTGTATTTTTACGTTCATGTTCTGCTTGGCAAGCTGTTTGCCGATCTCAGTGCGCACAAGCTGATCCTGTATCCAGGCGTCATCACCCGCTTTCATCACTGTTTTGATGATGACATACTCACCTGGTTTGAACCATGGCGCTCGTATACTCTCTACTTCGTTAGGATTAAATCCATTGTTCATCTTGTTCCTCTTGAATATCTTGCGTAAAATGCCCATCACGCGGCGTAGTTTGGTGGGAGTTGGTTCTGTGATACGAACTTGATTTCGTAGCCTAGAGTATCTGTGTACTCTGTTGAGAACTTGATCTTTGCCTCAACTCTATCCAACTTACTTGCATCTCTCTTTGCTTCAATGATCTTTGCTGGGAAAGTAAACGTCCAGTTCTTGAAGTAGGTAGTACCTCCTGTAGTACCCATGTAGATGTTACTCAGGAATTGCGCGACAAGAAGCTGCTTTACATTCTGCCTGTATTTCTCATACTGTATGAGGTCTTCGAAGAGAATGGTAAGCTCAATCTCAGTTTCGCGTTGTTTCCGGGTGACCGATTGCAAACGCTGACTATTGACGGCGGGAAAGTTTCGCGTGCGCGGGATCTTGAAGATAAGCTTCCAGTCCAGGACCTGATTGTATGCGGTAGTGCCTGCTGTACCTGAGAGTGGGTCAATAAACCAGGCTGTTTGCCAGCCACCTATACCTACCTCTTGAGGTTGCCAAAGAGCAGAGAGAGCACCTATAGCACCGAATGGAACGTTACCAGCGGTATTTTCCATATTGAGGGTTGTCCGGTCACCTATGGCCAACTGGTCTTGAGCGCCACCTTTGCAGGTGACCTTGTTCTCCTTTTCAGTACCACCCTCAATAGTGACTTCCTCAAAGAAAGTGAGAGGATGTACCAACGCGTCTACGCCCGTATACTGCTCGAGTGTGACCGATTGGAGTATGTCGCCAGCTCCTGTTCCTGCAAGGCCGACCTGGTAAGTTTCTTGGATACCGATAATGCCGTTAATGGCCACTGAGCCGCCTGTGAGACCGCCGCCGAGTGCTACACCAGTAGCAGCGACACTGGCAAACACCTGCTGAGTGTAGAAGGTACCGTTTCCGTTGGCAGCCGCTGGCATGCCACAAATAACCGTCTCTGTGATCGTCTGGCCGAAGATGTTTGTACCTGTGATGACAACGGTCCCCACTGCTGACGATCCGGTCACAACCAATTGGAGAATTGAGCCAGGGCCTATGGTGTTGGGCTGTGTAGTCAAACTTATTGGGAAGGTAGCAACAGCCGTTGTGGTCTTCAATACCGTAGGTGATGCTGGTATCGTGGCCTGAGATGGGTTGCTTCCCACAACTGACCGACCAAACCACTCAGCACAGTTGTCAAGATAGAAGTCCTGTTCGAACTTCCCGACATCGACAACCTTATTCAGGTTCTTAAAGTTGGTATTCCTGGAAAGTGTACCTCTTTGCTCTTCAGGTGAGTGCTTTGCTATCTTCTCCTCAGGTGTTTCAAGCATCGCTGGCGTTAAGCTGCTAGCCGCTGGTATTGCCCATATCCTGACAATGCCACCTGTGAGGCCTGTCACTGTCACACCTGAAGCATCTACAGTGCTATATATCCCTGGTGTCACATACTCGAATGGCTGTTGACCTGCGCTGGTAGAGGCAATGGGTATCGTAGGTGTGGTACTCACCAGTGCGCTTATAGCCTGAGTGAAGTCTTTGCCAGTGACGATTATCGTTCCGGTTGCGAAGTTGCCTCTCACATCAATGAGTAGCCTCGCACCTGAGAACACAGACCGGCCCGGTACAGCGTTTGGCTGTGTGGTCAAAGATGCTGGAAGGCTCGACACGGGCGTCGGCCCCAACACCAATTGGAGACCAGGATTAGTAAGGCTTTCTAAGGCGATTCCTACCCGGCCCAATGCGGAATTTCCACTCATGTCTTACCTTCTTTCTTTCATTCCTTCGACTCTATTTGAGTCTCTACTTGCTTCTTTTGTGCTTTGGCAGGTTTCTCTTCCTCTTGAGGCGTTTCATGACCCGCATAGACGCTGTTCTGGAAGAAGACTTTTGTGCCTGGCGGATACGTCGCCTCATGTCCCGGTTGATCCACATGGCCATCGGCATCTGCTATTTTTTCATCCATCTTTGTTCCTTTCTAAAGACCTTCTAGCAACAATCGCTCATACTCCTTCATAGATAGGGCATACGAGAGAGTCTTTTCACGACATGATGCTGATACTATACCTACAATCTCATCCTGTGTTAGCTTTTTTCGCTTGTGCATCTCAACTACACTGCTTATCTTTTGCCACTCATCGGGTGTAAAGCTTACAGTGATGTTCACTGTAGTATCAAATTTCTCTTCATTCATATACCATCCTATGGCACCATAAAAATGTTATATTGATATTGCACGCGTAGTACATTTCTGTACACGCGATAGATCTCACCAGATCTCTCGACATACAGATACTCACCATCGTCGCCTTCGAGCTTGCTGCTCTGAACTTGTCCAGGCATGCCAAGATTAGCCGACGCGTGGAACATCTTGGTGAGCGCGTCTCTGATGCCTGGTAGGGTTGTACTCTCGACTGTTTCAGAGTCAGCGTCTGAGTATGCAAGAGTGACCTCAAAGGTGTAATCTTGCGAGTCATCGATCCTTCCTCCGACTACAGGAGCGCCCCCAGCAGTTTGCCGCTTCGTTGCATCCTTTGGCCCCAAGACCACTTCAAATGCTGGTAGATTGTCTCGGATATCCTTGAAGCGTCCCACTTTGCAGTTCGCAGTCTGGAAGAAGTTGGTGGCTCCGACCTGCACGCCTTGCGCCATGGTCTTGATCTGCTGCAATACTGCTGGTGTGTTAGGCGCACTTGGCAAAGCTTACTTCCTTTCATCCAATGAAAAGTGTTTATCCAGGAAAGTAGTAATCTGCTGTTCATCACCTTCCTCATGCTCTATTTTCATCTCTTTGAGGACAGTACGAAACATCATTTCTCCAATGCGGTCTTCAGTCCATGTAGAGACCTCTAGGCTTCCGCTGGTATGAAACATCGATCTTTTGAGTTGAGCAGACTCTTGCCGACGCCACACCTCGCCTTGTGCTTTGCCTGAATCACTAAGACTTAGCTTGAAGTACTTCATATACCTCCCAATCTCGTAAGAGCAGCATTCACAGCTTCAGTAAAGTTAGCGTCAATCTCGCCTCTCTTCTGCTTTAGCGCATTGTCCATGTAAAATGCGCCTTTGTCGTGGTATACGCGTCCTAGCGAATCAGTGCCATCGAAGCCCCAGTTGCGGCGGCGGGCATAAGGTAAGTCAGTTCCCACCCAAGATGCATAGGGGTTCACAACTCTCCTCTTCACGCTGCTTTTTAGCTTGCCTGATGGATTCTTCCAGTTCATGTTTGCTTTTGCAGCGGCTTTCAGAGCTATATCACTCTTCCTATGAGCTTTGACTAGCTCCTCTTCAAGTACTATTTTCCATCCTTCAAACTGCTTGATCTTGGCAAGTGCAGTAGGATCTATTGTGTACGAGAATTCAAGCATATTTCCTCTATGTTTTGACTATGAGATCAAGAGGACATTCTGTGTGATCAAGATCAAAATGCTCAGGTCTACCAGCTACACGATACGAATTAATTTGACCTGCAATATCAGCATTCTGGTCTACTAAGAGATCTCCTAAACGTATGTCCACGACACCCCCAATGGTATAGCCCCAATGTGAGAATGAAGGTTCTGCACCTCCCATGTTGCTTTTCATGCGCATATCTTCGTTTTCATCAATTTGCACTAGAATATTCGTTTTGATAGTAGTAGTGCCTCTTTTTTGTGTGACACGTCTTGTGTTGCTCATACAATACCAACCCATGCACCACTTGATTTGACATAAATACGCTGATTAACCGTACCCGGTGTGTCTGTTCTGAAGTAAAAATCTCCATTGCTTCCCATGCCTGACGATGGTACTCCTGAGCCGGAAAAGAGCGTGGGGCCGCTCCCAAGCTTCGCAGCATTGCCTACCTGGACAATTCCCGCCGCACTTTTTTGAACATATGTATCAAAGCCATTGCCGAACCAGATCTGACCTGCTGCATTGTTGGCAAAGTCATTCGCGTAGGTATTGCCTCCATCAGTGAAAAGGCCGAATGCATAGCCATTCTGCAGAGCAAAGCCGCCACCGTTGGCCTTGCTCATGGTGTTCATGGCAAAGATGGCATCTCCTGTTTGCCCAAAGGCTTTGAAGCCGTTGTAGCTTCTCATGTTCGCCATTTGGAACGTGCCACCAGTGCCAGGACTCCCATCGAGTACGAGCCCTTCAACGGTGATCATCCCTGCTGAGAAAGGATTGAGATAACCCCCAACAATAGCAGTACCTCCAGTTTGATATACATTCAGGTCATAGATGTTCCCGCTAGTATTCCTCTCATCTATCGCTCCAGCGTTGCAATCATATATTTTGCCTGATATATGACATACATTTGCAGTTGCAGCAGTTGTGAGACCTCCACTCTGATAAACCTGTCCTGCATATGGTGTCTGTCCTGCTTGTTGTCCTAGTTGTAGACCTCTTCCTTGTCGGCTAGCATCGGCTGTCGAGCCTAATTCCAGGCATGACGATTGAAAATCGTTAGCTAGATTGACCAGAGCACACGTATCGCTCCCTTCGATCTGGCAACTGCTGAGAACAAGCTCGGCAGCCTCATTAAGCAGCGTCACCGAATTGTTACCGATCGGGGTAGCCCACAGGTGGCAATGGGCCATGCGGAGCGCAACACAGTTTGGCCCAATGTGGGCAACATGTGAGCCTGAGGCAAAGCCATTCACTGCGATCCATTGCATGTCCGTTGGTCCGCCAATCTCGTAAGCAAACCCGTTACAGTCGTGGGACATCACGTCGTACCAGCGTGGCATAAAAGCATTGTTTGGGGCGCTAGGGTTAGCAGACCCATTGTAATCCATCAAAACATTGCCGCTATAGCCGTTCTTGATCTCGACATGCTCAAGGACATGGCGATGTCCGTAGACACGGATGGCATAGGATGGCCCTGCCGTTTGATTCGCTTTGTTGCCATCAAGAGTCATATTGCGGAAGCCAAAGTTGGTTATTGCAGTATTTGATCCTGATTGGGGTGCCGCTGCAAGGTTGATGCTGCTTGTCAGTGCGCTAAAAATATCAGTATTTGCACCGTTTTTGAGTCTGACAATTGTCAAACCTGGGCCAGCACCGTCGTCAATGACATTGCTATAGCATGGTTGGTTGCCTGTAAGATAGAGTCCAGGTGGATAGTAGACCAGAGCAGCGCCTATGTTATTTGCCGCTGCTCTTGCATTGGCTATAGCTGTGGTCTGATCCGTGCCATCCCCCAATGCTCCGTAATCCCTGACATTGATCACAAGCGGAGAGGCTGCTGGTGCTGGAAGCACACCAGCAGGAGCTACACCCGCGCCGACGGTGCCAGGAAGAATATCAACAGGGTCGGGATCAAATTCACGCGGACCTGGCTCGCTGGGAAGCTTTGCCGTCACATAGTGCTTCCATCTGCCAGCTGTATCCACATCGGATAGCATGTATTGGTAGGATGCTTTACCCTTTGCAGCATCTGTAATTGTCCATACGCCTGTGCATACTTTTGATGTATTTGCATATTCATTAAGCATGGTGAGAGTAAAGCTATTGCTGTTGCATCCTGTGAGATCAATGGCTTTACCATCATCATCAACTAACTCAACATTATATGGAGGGTCTATAAACCCTATATAACGCGGAGAGTTCCCCATGCTTTCTTACCCTCTTACCTTCAGTTTTGACTTTCCATCTCTACATTTAAGTTTAGATATACCGTTACGCGTTTTAAGTATACTTGACACCTTACACTGTCCTCTTGTACTTCTTGAGTATCCTGCACGCCTCTCCTACAAGGTCTCTCTCATCCTTACCTGATGACCACTTTTGTGTTCTCTTCCCAAGCTTCAACTCAGTCGCTCCAAACGGATTGTTCATCAGTTTCATTTGGACAGCAAAGAAAAGGCTACACGCTTCTTTCACATCATCTGGTATATTCTGAAACCCTCCAGTGTACGTTGTTCTCATGATCCCCTCACGCATCACCACAGTACCCACATCGAAGCGGTACCAGCCTTCATTCGGTACAATCGTTCTGCCAGATGTAACAGACCGGAATTCATCATCAAATGAGAATGCATGCTCTACGCTATTGATATTGATAATTGGATAGCTCTTGAGAAAAACGACGCGGGTAAGTCCCCCATGGAGTAGAGGGCCTACATGTGCCTCTGCTATTTGCGCCTCTTGTGTCAAGAAAGCCTCTGTAAATGGATCGCTACTAGATGAGCTGCCAGCCTCTGTTGTCTCTTTGTAGAGGTAGACTACAGCCTCTCCAGAGTTATGAGAGAACTGCAGTGCACTGGCAAGATCGATGGTTCCCGCGTAGGGACTTGCCCAATTGGTGACAGTCACACCTCCAGACTTGACTAGAATGGTCTCTTGTGTTGATCCGGTACCGATCTGTACAGCCTGCTCGTCAAGCTCATCAAGAGTAAGAGTAGAGGCTACCGAGATCTGTGTAGCCCCCGGACTAGCAGGTTGTGCGAGTGTAGTGCTACCTGGAGCTTGCAATCTCCTTTTGCACTCAGAGTCACAACGCACTGAGGCCCGACTTAGCAATTTGTCAATAACATTTGTGCCAAGAGTAGAGATAGAAGAAGCAAGACCTATCCCTAAAGGCATCTCGTTAAGCTCACTAGGAGTGAGATAAAGCCTAACCATGCTTGTCTTACCTCTAATACACTATTCTTCAGTCCATTCCATCATAATGTCGAATGAAGCTGTAGCAGTAGGAGTTGCAGTATTCAAGTTGATTGCAAGAACCTCGCCAGTCCTCAAAACAAGCGCCTGTGCTGGTCGGTTGCCAAATTCCCAGTTCACCCGATCCATTGGCGGGAAATCCGAGGCAGTGTAAGGAGTCAGCGCAAGCATGAGCTTCTGGTTACGAAGAGCCGTACCAACAAGAGTACCAGTTGTGGGAGGTGCGGTATAGCTCAGCACAGTAGCGGTCGGTGCTAGATTCAGACTATCATGAGCTACAGGCGTCGGGCTTCCTGTACTTGTGCCAAGCGTGTTGGCTGTAGACCGCTTCAGTAGTAGCACATCAAGAGCAGCGGGTGTTGCTGATGTGGTTGTGCCCACGATCTCTATGCGCGTAACCCTGACAAGCAACCCGCCTGCTGTGATGGTGAAGATATCGGTAGCACTCGCGCCCGGTACCAGCCCAACCTTTGCAGCGGAATAGGTTGCTTTCTGTCCATCGGTCGGCCCGCCTATAGTTCGATAATTCGTATCAAGCTGTTGTACTGGCATCTATTCCTCCAATGATCCTGGCGTTTTCCGTTCCCTAAGATTGCCTCTTTCCTGCTTCATATATGCATTCTGCTCAGTTGGCGTTGCTAAACGATGTCCCAACTTTTGAAGCTCTTCTACATCATGCTCTCTGGCATGAGCAGGCGGATCTATCTCCAGAAAATGTCCCTTCTGCTGGTAGTTCCTCGCATATGTATGTACTCCCGCTATGATCTTTTCATTGAGAGCAACGTTTCCATCACTATTCTGTTCGTGATACATGAGAATTGACATTAAGCAGCCCTCACTCTACCAATTTTTGCAGCAAACGCAGGAGCTCTCAGAGCTAGCGTCTTGTCAGAGTTCAATGCAAACTGACGACTACGTGCATTTACCACAGCTAGAAGCTCGGTCTGGATCGGATTAACTTCAGGACAAACGAGAATATCCGGGTCGCGCGGGATGAGGTAAATGTCCTCAGTAACCTGCGTGCCAGTTTGTACGCGCGGGAAAGTAACACCATCGGAAATGGCATTAGCACCGGAAGAGGCAACAGTAGCCCAATACAAGGTGTTGGTGGCAGTAGGATTTTGGATCAATCCGGTGTCTGTAAAGGAGGTTACTGCAGCGTCATTGATGTCATAAGCTGCGACCAGCGCATACAGGCTCTCGGCGCCGCTAGAAGTGCTTCTGAATATGCGATATCCGAGAATATCGATGACATTGCCGTCAGCATCGGTAGGAGCTGGTGTTGTCCAAGTGAGAACAACATTCTTGCCATCGGCAGAAGGTGTTTGTGATGCCTCAGCACTGGCAGCAGTCAATCCGTATCTGGTGACAGCTTCCACCCTGTAGTAGTAGGTGTTTGCAGCAAGGAGGCTAGAACCCGTGCCAGTATTGCCAGTTGTGCTAATGGTTCCCATAGTCCCCTGATTGCCCATAAAGCTTGAAATGATGATGGGGATGTTACGATACGACTCGACTTCCACACCTGCATCAATGGCATTGTCTGCTACTGGCGCTCCTGGATCTCCATAGTCATCTCGCAAGAACATGCGTTTCATCACCTGATTGTAACGTGCGTTCTGAACGTGAAGCCCATTAAGGTAGGATTGCATCTTGGGGGACATCATCCAGAAGTAGTCCATGCCAAGCTCTTGGGCGTATCGACCTCTGACAGCATCAATAGCATTGTCCATCATCAGGAATGCCAGGAGCTGAGTATTGGCGTCAATCTTGTTGGCATTGGCAACCATGATGTCCACGCCGTCCCATTGCGGTCTCTTCGTATTGAGCGTGGCAGCCGCTGAGCCATACATATGCGTGGTCTCCTCCAACCACACCATAGCTTTGGCATGAGCCCCAAGCTCAAGGTCGAACATGTTCCCGTTCGCACGTGCAACCTGAACCATGAACTTGGACAGATCCCCGATGGACTCGGTATGCTTGATCGGAAATTGCCCTTGAGTGTAGGTCGAGTTGGAAGCTGCTACCGATCCTGTTCCACTGGTAGGAGGTGCTTCTAGCGTATGTTGAGGCTGTGGGAGTGCAGTACGCTTGTTGAAGAAGAATATGTCAGTTTCCCATGTGCGGCGCGGGATCGCTCTACCTAATGGCCCCCATTTGCGCTGCAGCTCTGTAAGCGTGCTGTCAATCTGCTTGAGGATGAGATTGAGAGCGCCACCCGATGATGCTAAGCTGAAGGCCTCCCTGATCTCCCTGAGACTAGCAGGCATGCTAAATCCCTCCTATCTGTATATCACCATCAAAACTATGCTGAGCGTCCATAATGCCCATTAGTTCAACTTCAAGCTCTTTGAGTACTCTCTCAGCGTTGTACCATTCAGGCTTAGGTCGACTACGATCAAGTAGCTCAAGACGTGTATTGTAATCTTTCATTTGCTCTTTCATGTAGTCCCCATTGCGGTAGTAGGACTTCTTGGGCTTCTCCTCAGAGTTAGAACCCTCAACCATACTCTTGCGCTGGGGGAACGTACGAGGTGCAAGCTTCTGCTGCATCTCAGTGAGCTTTGTTGCAAATGAGTCTTGCATCTCAGCAAACTTCTGATCAAGCTTCTCTTGCATGAGTTGTTCCGGCGTCTTTGGATCTTGAATGATATGACCTGACTCTTGCAAGAGCTTTTTAGCATCCTCAACAGTGAGCTTAGGAAGCTCCTGCTGTACTACCTGTGGTGGAGGAAGCTCGGTAGTTCGTTCTGCCAGAGCAGCCTTCAGTTCCTCCAGAAGCTGTGCCTTCTCTTCAGGCGTCATAAATTCCTCTCTTTCTGGAGATGCAGGCTGCTGGCCTGTACTCTCCTTACACTCCATTCCAAGGAATGAAGCTAGTCCATTGTGTGCATTTGCTAGATACTCTAGCGTCTTAGCGCTAAATTTCGCACCTACCTCAGTAATACCTAGAAACTTGAGTGCATCCGCACGTTCCATATTCTCAGGTGCGCATTCTAAACCTATTGCTTTAGCGAGATAGTTGTGAGTAGTTTCGAGAGATGGTAGATTTAATGCTTCATGAGGTTCTTTAAATTCTTCTATGAGTGAAGTATCTTTGAAAGTGAATATCTCAGTAAGGTCTTGAGGTTCCTTGGACTCGGAGACATACTCTACGCGTGCGTTGGGTATGCCAGGGGATGAGGTAAAGTCAATGCCAGTGAGACGGATATTCTCCCCGCCTACCATCGGGTATGGCTCGTCTTTGTCGATGTACATCTCTGCGTTAACAGCTCGTAGGGATTGCGACTTGATGTAGCCACCTTTCACAAGCTCTACAACCTCATGGCCCGCCTGGGTGTCCGGTACGTCAATCAGTGCAAACGCTTGGTTCCCTTCCTTGCCTATGGCTGCAATCTTGCCGACAATCTCATTGGTAGCATCCATGTATGCAGAGTCATGTGAGAGGTAGACCGTAAGAGGTAGGGCATTAGTGTCACTGAGCTGTACTTGAGCAGCTTGCACAAGACGATTGACCGTCTTAGCAGGATATTTTCTGCCATTCAGAGATGTGGCATCATCTTCTAGGAAGATAGACTTTACACGAGCTATGCGGTTTTCTGCCATTGGTACCTCTCGACAATAAAAAAAAGAGCCAACACCTTTCGATGTGGCTCTTGGCTCTTATGGCTCTTGGCTCTATGGTTACGTATTCAATTTATTCCCGTCAGACAGGAATTGCACCCCTCTTCTCTCTACCTCCAATGGGTAGTCCATACGCGATAGAGAGCGTGCTACTGTTACACTACGACGGGATAGGTGGACTGATTGTCATCAGTATAGCACACGTTGTTCTGATGTGCTAGCCTCTTGCTTCTCATCAAGCTCTGACCACAATCTATTGATCTCCTCACGCGATATGCTATGGTCTTCTTTGCATCCCTTGCAATATAAGTGTATAGAAGTTTGATCGATTATAGCAAGCTTACGATGCATCTTATTGCATGTGATAGCTTTTCTATTCATTCTTTCTTTCCTTCCACATCCAACGAATACGCGTATCTCTCATCACCAATCGCCAGCCATAGCAGGTCAAAATTGAGATCTATGGCAGGGACTGTTTCAATGGGCATAGGATCACCAGATGGGATGTACGAGAGGGTTATGTGAGGTGTATAGCCGTGCTCAGCATTCGGAGGGTAGCCAGCCTCTTGTAGGACCTTTACCAGCCCTTGACGCCATTCTGACAGCCCTGGTGCATCCACTGAAGCATAGACGGGAGTAGGCTCCCCATCGGGTACTGAGGTGAACCGGCCTATGCCAGATATCCGGGCCTGTAGAGCAGGTGCGTTCTTGGCATAGGATGATACAGCCTGCTTCAGTTTGTCGGTATCCCCCAGTTGGGCCTTGTCTCCCAGGAAAGCAAGGGTCATGTGAAGATCATCGATCAACTCACCAGTGGGAAGTACCAAGGCCCGGGCCTCGCTTGGCTTGAGGAAGAAACCAGCCATCACACCAGTCCAGTTTGCCTCTTGCATCTGACGTTCTAGCCAAATGGTTTCAGCTATGCAGGCATTCATAGCTGCTTCACGCTGCGCAGGGAGTCGGAAAGCATGGCTCAAAAGATACGCAGGATCATACTCTGATGGCATGTGACGAAATTTGCGCATATTCTCATCCCTCTCTTTCGGCTTCTTATCCTTCTCAGGAGGTTGCTTATCCTGTGGTGGCTGGTCTTTGTTACCCTGATCATCAGGGTTATTCTGGTCACCCTGCGCAAGACGTTGCATAGCCTGTTGAGCACCTTGCAGGGATAGCTCGGCCTGTTGTGTCTGCTCTTGCTCTAAGGTTGCCAGCCGTGCCACAGGGGTGATGACATTGCCAGTGGTGACAGTTGGTACATCGCCACCTGGAATAGAGACGCGCCCACGTTCTTGACGTGCCTCATCTCTGGTGAGCGTTCCGTTGCCGATCTCTTTATTCTCAATTTCCGCAATGTCTTTATCATCCCTGTAGTCGGCATGTCTGGTCTTGACCTTCCAGTCCTCTACACCTAGCCCCGTCTTCACTGCTCTATAATTCAGCTTCTCAAGTATCCTATTCTCTAGTGGTATAACCTTATTGTAGATAAAAGATTTATTCTGGCTCTCGCCTGTACCACCGCCTATATTGCCACTTTCAATGATACCCAACATAGCAGGTGGCACCCCATAGACGACCAATGCTCTATCACGCTGGTTATCCTGACTCTTGTCAAAATCAAGCTCAATAGAACCTTTGCCATATTCGTGTATCTCACTCCCCCCATACATGACAGGTGGAATATGCGCGTTTTCTATACCTGTGTAATTCTCTTTATACCATTTAATATACCTACTTGCATCATCCTCATCTGAGTCGTCTCCCATACCTACCCAATATGAAGGCTTGCCCCCTTGCCTAAAGAACTTTTCACCCCATGTCACCATTGATCGATCTAAGAACACCGGGTCCTTCAGCTTTTCAATGGGGGAGAGAGCTTTCTTTTTTGACTTGGGGTCTGGTAGCCACCATCTGATAATCTCGCGAGGCTCAAATCTCACAACCTCGGTACTCTTCTCCAGGCGTTGGGTATAGCCAGTGATAACGCCATGCTGGTCAAAGTGTGTGGTCATGGTTATCGAGTCTACTGTGTAGAGGTTCGCTACAAGACCATCAGGGCCATATGTCATCTCAGCAAAGGCTTCACCAAAGATAAGTAAATCAGTTGCAATTGAGTTGAAAAACTGTAAAAAGTCTTCTTCTATGTCTTCAAAGTTAAATAATTGCTTTACTCTCGCCTCATTTTTAGGATTGCCTTTACCCTGCTCAATCTCAATAGTCTCCCAGCCACCGGATATCATGCGCTCAGCAGTCGTGTCTACGCAGCCTGAAACCCACTGGTTTCCACAATAGACCAGGTAGCATGTCTCTTTCTTCTGCCGATCATCTTGCGATCCCTCACGTATGAGACCAAAAGAGGTGTCATCCCATGCCATGGAGAGGTTCTTTGGCCCCCTGGGCTGTGGAACTTTCGTACTGCGCTTCGATGCTGCTTCTAGATTGATAATGCCCACGTTACGCTCGTATAGCTCTGAGGTGTGGGAATTGGGAGGATAGTTAGGTGCCTGGAATGGACGTTCTATCACACGGGAACGCCGCTTAGGGATGCGTATCCAGTTGGGGAAGTTGATTGCCATGTTACTCTTGCTCCTTTGCCAGTTGCTCCAATCTAGAACGCTCTTGCTCTAACCACTTCAGAAGCGAAAGAGCTTGTTTAGGCGTAAGTACTGCTGTATCATCCATATAGTACTTAGCATCTGATTTGCATTCAATCCATATAGTAGTACATATGTAGCTTGTTGCATAACTAACCTCATAGTCGCCTTTTTCGTCAATCTTTCCATCATGTATCTTACTCACCAGCTCATCTAATTCTTTTGCCATATGATCTTCAGTAAAGTACTGAATAACACGTGTATCATACGTTGCTAGTACCTTGCCGTCCTTTTTCACATCGATCAAGTGTACTGTGTAGGGATAGGCCACGTCATGCCTACGAGCAGTATGCTGATATGCTGAGAGACCTCGCTCGCCAAGCATTGCTATGAATCTCTCTGGTGTTAGATCTTCCTCTTGTTGTTCTATCTCCATGCTAGTTCATCCTCCTCTTCATACTGTTGCTTCTCTTTCTCTTCTTCAGTTTGCTTATCGACTACCATACCACCTACACTGCGAGGCATGCCCAACTCTTCACAAGCCATTGATGCATTATCCACCTGATCATCATTCGCACCCAAGGGGAATAACAGAAGCTCATCCTCCCATTCATGTAACCATGATGCCTGTTTGGGGTGGAACACCTTACTTGACTCGTAGTAGACAGCAGCCGTTGTAGCACGTGCCACCTTGTCCTTGACTGGCTTGTATTCCTTGACGGGTAAGCCTTGCCTACGAAGCTGCTGGACAAGGGCTAGCTGGTAGGCTACAGTCTCAATTTTTATGAAGCTGGGACGATATCGTTGGTAGAGCACAGATGATTGCTGTTGCTGAGCAGGGTTATCCAAGCGGTCACGAAGTCGGCCTATGAGGAGCAAGTCACGATCTGGTGTCACAGCCCAGATGCACATCACGGTGTAATCTGCGGTTTGCTTAGTCGAGATAGCCAGGTCCTCAGTCATGAACAGCCAGCAATTCTTGATCAGGAACCGCTTGATACCAGTGTCAGTTTCTAGCTGATAATAATCATTCTCAGTTGTGAAATAGCGGAACCATTGCTTTTTGAATTGCCCGCCCCCAGCGGGTACCGGGCGCTGCTGAAAAAGTCCTGCATAGCCCATACTTCCAAGTTGCTTTTTGAACCTTGTAAGGATGCTCTCATTAAAACGCGCTTTCCACAGTAGTTCACCCTCTTCTTTACGGGGATCTTCCCATCCAAGGGTAGTTGAACACCTGCTTGATGCTTCGAATTCTGCAGGCAAGTTTAAATGTTCCCAGCCACCTAGCTCAAGAATATGACCTGACACGTCTTGTGAGTGAATACGGTGCCCTACTACAACCATCGCGCCCGTTTGTTGATCATTCAACCGTGTTGACCAGGTATTATCAAACCAATCTATAGCTGCTTCTCTTTTTGCATCAGACTCTTTTTCATCTATATTGTGTGCATCATCTAGTATTAATATATCTCCGCCTTCACCCGTTGTGCTTGAGCCAACAGATGTAGCCATTCGATAGCCTAGTTGACTGGTTTCAAACTTTGTTTTTGCATCCTGATCTTTTGTAAGATGTAAGCGCCACCCATAGCGCGATTGAAACCAGGGAGACTTGATAGCTCGGCGTGTCTTGAGGTTATCGCGTGTTGCCAGATTCATGGCATAGGAACCACACAACAGACGTGTAGCAGGATTGTTGAGGAGAAGCCAAACAGACCATAGAACACTAATGAGAGACGATTTCCCATGGCGAGGTGGCATGTTGACCAGTAACCGGGTGATATTCCCTCGGCTCACAGCCTCTAGATGCTCAGCAATCGCTTCCAGGTGCCAACCCGGGGTGAATGGGCGACCCGGTTCAATTACTGGCCATGCCATAGTAACGAACTGCTTGAAGCTGAAACGTGCGTTCTCAGCATCGAACTCTTCTAGGGGGCTAAGGTCCTTTACTAGCATCATAACCATTATCCTGCCCTCTCTTTTGTCTGCTGATCTTCTACGAGAGCAAGACGGATCTTTGCACGGGTCTCAGGAGAAATCTTGCCTACTGGGATAACCATGCCTTCAGGTTGCTCTTGCGGATCTTCTTTTGGAGCTGATTGAAGGACTTTCACATATTGGGCTAATGCATCAGAAAGTAATTTATGGTCTTTAATCTCTAGTATTTGATCTGATTGGAGATGTTGAGCAAGCTGGGATAATCCAACACGGGCAATAGTTACAGCGTCAGCAGGAATAGGAAACCGTAGGGGGGTACCTGGTCGGTCGGTCAGTGGTCGGTCAGTGGTCGGTCGGTCAGCAGATGGGCGTTCCCAATTCTCTTT
>Ga0209350_1000499_pt1 | contig 21907 bp, 21 predicted proteins | sample GraSoi013_2_20cm_2_FD_185822 | JGI IMG/M metagenome (GOLD analysis project Ga0209350, IMG submission 185822) | Grasslands soil microbial communities from the Angelo Coastal Reserve, California, USA - Sample 09_27_2013_2_20cm (SPAdes) (version 2) | ecosystem: Environmental > Terrestrial > Soil >...
GTCTTGCGTCCGCCCCCAGGCTGGCGTATCCGCCCGGTTTCCACCGGCTCCTTATCCTCAATAATCTCTTCCACGCCACGAGCAATCGTACTGCGGGCCATGCCGGTGATCCGCGACACCACGCTCACACCGCCATAACCGTAGGTGCGGGCCTCAGTGGCGGCAAACCGCCGCCGCCCCCGTTCATCCAAAACCGGCGACAATTCTCGGTAACGTCGTCGAATACCGGATGCCGACCCGACCATCCACAAACGCTATCATGTTGCAATCTCTAGTTGAAGTACTTATTTATGCACAATGCCTAAGCACCACAAGCTCATCGCCATGCGAAATTGGAGCCTTGGTGCGTCGCGCCGATTTCGGACGAGTGACGGGCAACCCTTCCATAATCCGGGTAAGGTTAGCCGACTATCGGGACCTCAGTGTTTCTGTGCCGCAAAGCTGGCCCAGTAGTCCGCCACTAGGCGTGTCGCCGGCTTCTGCCGCCCAAAATCGGTGCGTCGCCACGGGCCGCATGGCTCGGGATTGCTTTCAGATTGATTTCTACGAAACGTTTCCCATACTAAGACGTCTATATACGTGGAGGTCTAGGTATGTCGCGGAAAACCGATGCACTGCAGGGCTCGCTCGACTTGCTGGTGCTCAAAATCCTCTCCCGCCGTTCTCGCCTGCACGGCTACGCGATCATGTCCGCTATTCAGCAGATTTCGGCCGACGTCCTCCGAGTGGAGGAGGGTTCCCTCTATCCAGCTCTCCACCGCATGGAAGAGTCCGGCTGGGTTCGCGCCGAATGGGTCAACAACGAGAACGGCCGGCGCGCCCGCGTCTACGAATTGACCACCGCCGGCAAGAAGCAGCTAGGTATAGAAGAATCGCGATGGAAAGCTGTGGCGGCTGCCGTGAATCGCGTCCTCCTGGAGGCCTAACGTGTCGATTTGGCGCAGGGTTACGAATCTATTTCGCGTCAAACAGCTCAACGACGACATCGACGAGGAGCTGCAATCGCATTTCGACGAAGCGCTCGCGCAGGGACGTAATCCCGAGGAAGCGCGCCGCGCCTTCGGTTCTCCTTTGCGCCATCGTGAAGCCAGCCGCGACGCACGTCTCATCACCGCGCTGGATTCCCTCCGCGCTGACGCGGTTTTCGGTCTGCGTCAGCTCCGAAAAAGCAAAATCACTTCCGCCGCCGCGATTCTCTCTCTGGCGCTTGGCATGGGTTTGGCCGTCGCGGGTTTCCGGCTAATCGATGCATTCCTGTGGCGTCCACTGCCCGTCGCGCATGCTGACCGCCTATACGCGGTCGTCCGTCAAGGACTAGGACCGAGTGGAGATTTCCGTATCAGTGACAGCAACGAATATCCGCTGTTCGTTCGCCAACGGGCCGCAGTGCGCGACGAGGCGGAGCTCGTCGCCCTTTCGTTCTCGGATCGCGCCGAACTCACTTTCAAGGCCGATGACGAAATCGAGCGGGTGAATCGCCAATATGTCTCGGGTTGGATGTTCCCTGCATTCGAACTGCGCCCAGCGGTAGGGAGGTTATTTACGGAGGATGACGACCGGACCCGCGGCGAGCCGGCATACGCGGTCCTTTCCTACGAATACTGGACGCGCCGATTTGGGCGTGAGCCGAGCGCTGTTGGCCGCACCTTTCGAATGGACAACCGAATCTTCACGGTGATTGGGGTTTCCCCCAAGGGCTTCGCAGGCACTGAACCAGGCACCATGATCGACGTTTTTGTGCCAACGGTGATGCACGAAGGCATCACGCACTCCGACTGGAGCTGGTTTCGCACCCTCGCGATTTTGCGGCCGGGCGTTCGCCTAGACACAGTTCGCGAAAAGCTGCAGCCGGTGATGCAGGTGTTTCACGAAGAGCGTGCCAAGGGCTTCAAAACAGAATCCAAATTATTCCTCGCTCGCTTTCTGAGTCAAAAATTGCTGCTGGAGCCTGCCTCCAGCGGCCTATCCGGCATGCAAACAGAGTACCGGCGTTCGCTCATCGTGATGGGATTCCTGATCGCAATGGTGCTTCTGATTGCCTGCGCGAACGTGGCGAACCTCATGACCGCGCAGGCTGCATCTCGCCAACGCGAGATGGCGTTGCGTATTTCGATCGGCGCTGGTCGACTGAGACTGGTCCAGTTATTGCTATTGGAAAGCGCATGGATCGCGGTGGCGGCCTCCGCAGCGGGCGGTATCTTTGCCTGGTGGGCGGCACCGTCTGTCGTGGCGCGCATCAATCCGCCGAATAGCCCAGCACAATTGGCCTTGCCATTGGATTGGCGGGTAACACTCTTTGCTGCACTTCTGACTTTCGCGGTGGCGTTTGTCTGTGCTTTCGCCCCCTCTCTGCGCGTTTCGGAGATCGAGCCTGCCCAGGCGCTCAAAGGAGAGGAGCGGCAATCTCGCCGGCGTCTGATGTTGACGCTCGTCGCCACTCAGGCCGCGTTCTGCTTTGTGATTTATTTCGCCGCCGGACTGTTTGTAAAGACCTTCGAACGCCTCGCCCACCAACCTACAGGATATTTCTCCGAGAATCTCGTGATTCTGACGGCTTCCGCGCGAGAGCCCCAGCCGCCACAGGCATGGGATGAGGCGTCGGCACAGCTGCGCAACGTGCCTGGCGTCGAAAACGTAGCCATGGCTGGCTGGCCACTCCTCGATGGAAATGGATGGAACGGCTTCATCTGGGTGAACGGACAGCCTACGGAGGTGTTGGCCTATTTCCTCTCGGTTTCGCCCGGCTTCCTCGATACGATGCGGATTCCCTTTATTCAAGGCCGCGATTTCCGTGAAGATGAGACCTTCCCCGGAAAAGCGATCGTCAATGAGGCGTTCGTGCAGCAGTGCTTTGACGGCAGAATTCCCATCGGACAGTCGTTTGAGAAGGAAACCGGCGACGGTGTAACTCGCTGGCGTTTCGAAGTAGTTGGTGTTGTCGGAAACGCGCACTATCGAAATTTGCGGGAACCCATGACGCCGACCGCATATGTTCCGTTCTTCGGCATAAATCGCGCTGGTCGGCGGGAACCCAAAAACTCCGCCTCTTTTATTGTGCGAACAAAGGGTGATAGTCCTGCTTCACTCATTGGAATTCTACGCTCCGAAGTTTCTCGTACTCGACCGGAACTGCGCCTCAGCAACATTCGCACTCAAGTCGAAATCAATGACACGCACACGGTGCGTGAACGTCTGCTAGCCATTCTGGCCACGTTTTTCGCGGCAGTGGGATTGTTGCTGGCGGCCGTCGGCGTCTATGGCGTGCTTCACTATTCCGTGCTGCAGCGACAGAAAGAAATTGGCGTCCGTCTCGCATTGGGAGCAGGAGCTCTCGACATTGCAAAACAGGTTACGCGCGAAATGTCCGTTATGGCCGCAATTGGCATCGCGGCCGGGCTTGCCATCGGATTCGCTACTGTGCACTTCATCGCCAGCCTGCTGTACGACGTGAAGTCAACAGATCCCGGCATTACGATCATCCCTATCCTGGTCATCGCCGGCACTGCCGTTGTCGCTGCGCTCCCCGCAGTCATTCGCGCCGGACGAATCGATCCCGCTTCCATGCTGCGGGTCGACTAGTCCTGTCACAGCGACGTACTGAGGGTGTTTAGCGACCAGATGGGGTGCCGCGCGTCTGATTCGACAGCATAACTCCCGAGTGACGGAATCCGGAAGCTATCCCAAAGGTCCGCTTATGGAAGTCAGGTTGCGATACGCACTCTCCTTTGCCCAAAAGGATCGCGCAAGATTTGACGGGTTAGGAGCCCGCCGCAGCAACCGCCTTCTCTTCTGCGGGTTTGTCGTCTCGCAGCCACAAAAAGCCAATTCCAGATAACACCACAAGCAGCACCGCGCTGGAAGTGAACAAATGGCGCACTCCGATCGAGTTGGCCAATCCGCCGGAAAGGAGAAGTCCCAACAATTGCGAAAGCGAGAACACTGCCATAAAGCTACTGCTTACCCGCCCCAGCATGTCATGCGGAGTCTCCTGCTGCATCAGTGTCTGCGCCGGAACAACAATGAAGGCGATCGCAAAGCCGATTCCGAACATGCTCACGCCAGCGAGCCACGGCGTCTGAAACAGCGCCAACACAAACGTCGCGAACGACAGGCCAAACAATCCGCTCAACGCCACATATTTCTTCGAGAACCCTTTGGCCACCGCATTTACAACCTGCGTGCCCAGGATGAGTCCGACACCGACCATCGCACTGATGATTCCGAAGGCTCGCGTCCCCGCGTGAAGCTGGTCACGCACATAGACCGAGATCAGTGGGCTAAAGCAGCTAAGCACAAACATCGCGGTCATCATCGCGATCATGACGAAGGAAATCGCAGGATGCGTCAGGACGAACCTCGACCCAGCCGTGTAATCCTTCCTCAGCGAACCCACGGTTTTCTCTGTTGCATCCTTCGCGTTCACCATGCGCACGATTGCGATCGTCGAGAGCATCGCAGCAGAGAAGAAAAAGCTGGCGCTGTCCAGATAGAAGCACGAATTGTACCCAAGCCAGTACACCAGCAAACCCGCCGCCGCCGGGGCGATGATACGCATCGTGTAAAACGCCTGAGACATCAGCGCATTCGCTGACATCAGTCCGTTCACTGGGACTAGTGTGCGCAACGTTACGGACTGCGACGGGCCAAAGAAGCTCGATACCGTGCTCACCAGGAAGAACAGTACGTATATTTGTTCCATTCGAGTAACAAAAACCAAGCCCAGAATCAGCGCCGCTCGGATCAGGTCGCTGATGATCATCGTCCGCTTCACGTTCCAGCGATCTACGAATACGCCTGCTAGTGGTCCGACGATGGCCATGGGAATAATGAAGGCGATCATCACATTCGTGACTTGCAACGGCGTCCCGTGCCACTTGAATGTGATGAGGTTAATCACACCGAAAACAGCCAGAAAATCGCCCAGAATACTCACAAGCTGTGCCAGCCACAGCCGTTTGAAGCCAGAGATTTTGAGAACGTCACGCAGCGAGAGAGGTACAGGAGAACCAGCGGCGGTGGCAGACACTTTGGGCCCTCCCCGGAAACGCTTAATTCCCAACACGAGTAGAATCCGGCCGGCAGCCTTCATGCGGGTTGCTTCTGAAACGAGCGCACGAAAGCAGTTAAGTATGGACTCGTGATGCAGACTGGTATTGGGAATCGATCAAGTATCGCACAACTGGACATCCGAGTGAACTAGCGGACGGAGACGGTTGCAGTGAAACCCCTAGCCCGAGCGCGAGGCAATTTCATCCTGCACATTTTTGTCCCAATGACCTGCCCCGCTTACTCCCAGAACGCCGTTTCTCGATAACTTCCGTGTAGCCTATCCGACCAGAAACGGCCCTATATGGTACGAGCGATCAACGAATATGCGTCGCCACGAAGATTGGATTTTGGTTGGTGTAACGGCGGTATTTCGCCAATAATCCCGCCGTGTTGAAACTTCGCTGACGAGCAGGGCACTCATTCACCTAGGGTAAAAAGTGGTATCCTCCGCGCATGCAAGACCAGGGCGCTCCAGGGGCAACAGTCCGAGTGGTGCGCAGACTCCCAATAGATCGCTGGTTCTACATTGGGATGGCCATCTGCGCCATCATCGTCAGTGTCTTGGGGTTTGCACCTTCCCTCGTCAACACCGCCGCGCGTCATGTGCCTCACTGAGAGGCACACACAAATCTAACAAGGAGAATATCCAATGAAACAAAACGTGATGTTAACCATCGCGTCTCTGCTCTCGATCCTCTTGCTGACGCTTCACATTACGGACGACATCGTCCGTGGGATATCGAAGGCCGAGCCCTCAAACATTGCGTTGGCCGTTCTCGTGGTGTTGCTGTACGGGACGCTGGTGCTCGCCGAACGGCGATCGGGGTACGTCATCATGCTGCTCGTCGGGTTGTTCGCGGCAGGCATGCCCGTCATCCACATGAGGGGGGCACATTACGGCGAGATCGCCAAGTCCACCGGCGGCTTCTTCTTCGTCTGGACACTCTGGGCGCTCGGCGGGCTCGGGGGCTTCACCTTCATCCTCTCGGCGCGCGGACTGTGGAGTCTGCGACGGGGCCAGCCACGGTAGTCCAACAACCCGAACATGGAAAGGCCCGATTTGGAGGCTCTCTGCCGCCTGCGGCCGGATGACGGGCAACTCTGACGTAATGCGATTAAGTAAGGGTTGCCGACAACGCGCCCAGAGCCTCGTATTTTGCTTCCCGCAACCATGTTTCCGGCCAGCAAGGGCACATTTCGCGAATTGAGCTCGGCATATCGGATAGAGCAGTATTCCGCTACTTTTGTTCGAGCTCTTTCAGTTTGTTTGCCGCGTTCTGATTGTTGGGATCGAGCTCGAGGGATTTTCGGTAGTTGGTGATGGCCTGTTGTTTTTGACCGTCCTTGGCGTACGCCTCGGCCAAGCTGCCATAGACGTTGCCTGATTTGGGATATTCCTCGACATTGAGTTTGAAGATGGCGATGGCGTCGGCATTCCGGCCCTTTTCAAGGAGCATGTTGCCGAGCTGATTGAGGGCACGTTCGTCGAAATTAAAACTCTGGGGATTGGTGTGCTTGAGTTCGCGGTATTGAGCGACGGCAGCATCGGCGCCACGATTCACCAAAGTCTCGCCGAGGTCAGGGACGAGTCAGCGTTTCGGCACGGCCGGCTCCTGGCCATAGAGAATGGCGCGAATGCCCTTAACCATGTCGATCAGGTTCGCCCCGGGGGTATTGTTGAAGATGACGATGAGGTCGTGATCACCTACGAGGCGCTGTTCGAGCGTATTGAAACCATTGATGCTGCCGCCGTGCGCGATCATGGTCTGTCCGGCACCCGGCTCATCGGCAGGTATGGCGCGAATGGCCCAGCCGTATCCGTAGTTCTCCAGATTCGGAGTGAATAGCTTTTGCTTGAGATCGTTGGGAACAAGTTTGTCGGTGTAGAGGGCCTGGTCCCACTTATAAAGATCCTCGACGGTGGAATAGAGGGCACCGGCGGCATAGGGCAACGGCATGTCTGCATACCGGGCGTTCACAACTCCTGCCAAATCCTGTTGGTAGCCCGAGGCGCGTTTCGCAAGGATATCGGCATGGTGGTCGTAGCCGGAATCCTTCATTCCAAGCGGGACGAAAATGTTTTCCTTCAAGAGCGTTTCGTAGGTTTTTCCCGTGACATGCTCGAGAATCGCCCCGAGAAGGAAATATCCGGTGTTGTCGTAGCGGTACTTCGTGCCGGGCTCGAACTGCAAGTCGCCGCTACAGAATTTTTTCACGAAATCGTCGACGGTGTAGTCGCTGCGCGAAAGTTCAGCAAACAATCTAGATTTAGGGTCGTCGCTAGACTCAGGGATACCGGACGTATGGCTGAGCAATTGGCTGATGGTGACTTTCGAACCAGTGTCATGGCGGTAGTAGGGGAGATAGTCGGAGAGGTGGCCGTCGAGCTTAATAGTGCCTCTGGCCACTTGCTGCATGATCAGCATAGAAGTGAATTGTTTGGTGATGGAGCCTAGGCGAAACTTCACCTCCGGCGTGTTCGGGATGTTCCACTCGCGATTGGCCAGGCCATAACCCTTCTTGAAAATGACCTTGTCGTGGTCCGAGACCAGGACCGTGCCGGTGAATGAGCAGCAGTCTGCATACTGCGACATGAGCTTATCGATTTTTGCGGCGTTGTCGGGGGTGTCTGCGGCGGAAGCGGGCGAAATTTGCCAGAGGAGAGTCAAAAGAAGAACGCGCAGGATGAATTTCTTCATTGCGGCCCTCACATTGCGAGATGGCCTTACCTCTCAAGGCATGAGGGATTGTATACCCAAGACGCGACAGTGCATTGAGCAATCGCTCAAGGGAACTCGAGCCCTGTCCATCTTTTCATTCTTACCCCTCACACAGTTTTGGAATGCGGCGCGCAATTGGGCTAGGGTTTGAAGCCCACGCTGCGCCAAAGCTCGGCGCAATCGTACATCTTCCCGTCCGCGACCACATATTTGACGTTGCGAATGTTGTGGATGGATTCAAGCGGATTGCCGCCCACAAGGATCAAATCCGCGCGTTTTCCCGGTTCGACGGTGCCGACTTCCTTGTCGAGGCCCATCACCCGCGCCGGCACGATCGTGGCGGCCTGCATCGCTTCCATTGGCGTGAATCCTGCCTGGACGTACAGTTCGATTTCGCGGTGCAGGCTGTGGCCCGGAACACACTGGTCCGTTCCGGCAACGATGGGTACTCCAGCCTTGTGCAGCGCCCCCGTGATGGCCACGAATTTTGCAAACCTTCTTTCCTGGAGATCCGCAATAGGCGAGGGCGGTCCGACGTCCGCCAGGATTGCAGCAAGTTCCGGTGGGATCTTGGCAATACCTAGCTCAAAAGTGACGGGCGGCTTCGCTGTGGATCTCGTCATAAATTCAAAGAGCGCTAGAGTGGGGTCGATAACCGTTCCGTGCTCGACAAGGAACGCGAGCGCCCTCCGGGATTGAGGCGAGTTGAGATCCAGCGCAGCGATAGCTTTCATTCTAGCGATGTAATGAAGGCGATTGATCTGGTCCTGTCCTGCTTTTTTACGGAACTGTAGATTTTCATCTGCTGGTTCCACAGCTTCGAAAGCAGTGACCAACACCTGGAGCACAGCAGCACCTATGCCGACGGCGAAGTACCGTCTCGCTTTGGTGACGGTCAACGGCAAGATCTACGCCATCGGCGGGGAGGCGGCGGGCCCGCCGCTAAAGGTGAAGGGCAAGATTTACGCCACCATTGGTCCCGCGGTAAGCACTGTCGAGGTCTACGACCCAGCGACCAACACCTGGAGCGCAGCAGCGCCCATGCCCACGGCAAGGTCAAGTCTGACCGCGGCGACCGTCAAGGGCAAGATTTACGCCATCGGCGGGGCCAACGGGAGCGTCTACCTGAACACCGTCGAGGTTTTTCCTTACTGAATGGCGTTCAGCGGACATCGAGAAGTATCCCTGTTATATAAGACCGAAAGAACTGAACTTCACCATCGTCTCGCCACTTTGGAGATTCCGAGTGAATAGCGGGCAACTCTTCCGTAACGGGACAGGGAGCCGAAGCCAAGCCGTTGCAAGTAGCCCCTTCTGGCTGATACGTTTCCCGCATGGACTCCGTTTCCCTGGCACCGATCCTGACGCCGCACGGGCGTCTCTTGTTGGCGGAGGAGAATGGCGCGCCACTTCTTGATCCCGATCTTGCGCGCCGCTTGCGAGACGCTTTCCTGCGTGGGCCCGGTCACGGTCTTCTGCAACTCGGTGCGGGCGAGGTCGGGACCGCTCTGCCTTCCGCTTTTTCCTATTGGCGCGAATTCGGGGCGCGATACGTTATCGCGCTTTGCACGCAGCCGGAAGCGGAGGCGCCGCCACAGGACGCGCATGTGTCGCCCCCGCCGGACCAAGAACTGGAGTGGTTAGCTCTGGGCGCGCCGGTCATGACGGGGGCGGAATACCTGACGGCCGCAGTGCTCCACGCTCTATGGCAAGAAACAGACGCGGCCTTCCGACTGGAGCTGTCCTGGTCGAGCTGTGGCGTTCAGGAGTTTCTCAAGAGCCGCAACCCGGCGTGGAACCTCGTCGGGCGGGTGCATTTCAACCTCGCCGAAAATCGTAAGGATGAGGACGCACCGTTCGCATTTCTCGCGACCTACACGACGCGTCTTTCCACCCACGGCAAGGCCCAGCACCTTCCGCTCGGCCAGGCGCTGCGCGAGTATGCGGGCGCAGCCAATAAGCGTCGTTTGTTGTCTCTGCTTCTTCCGGTGCAACGTGCAGCGGAGACCCGTCCCTGGCTGAAAGCCATGATAGACGGGGGTGAAATCTTCCATCCATTGCGCTGGCAGCCCAAGGAGGCTTTACAGCTCCTGAGAGATGTCCCGCAACTGGAGAGCGCGGGTGTGGTTGTGCGGATGCCTGCGAACTGGCGGGGGAACCGACCGCTGCGTCCGCAGGTGACGGCCAGAGTGGGCGCCAGCATGCCGTCGCGCCTGGGCCAAGACGCGCTCCTCGATTTCCGCATGGAAGTCACGCTCGACGGCGAAACGTTGACGAAAGCGGAAATTAGAGAATTGCTGGCTAAGTCCGACGGCCTGGCGCTGGTGCGGGGACGCTGGGTCGAGGTTGACCGTGAACGACTGAGTCGCATGATCGAACGCTTTGGCGAAGTTGAGCGCACCGCCGCCAAGAATGGCATCAGCTTTGGGGAGGCCATGCGCATGGTCGCCGGTGCCGACGTCGGCGCCGATGGCGCGCGCGGCACCAGCGATCCTAACTGGGCGCAAGTAGTCGCAGGTCCGTGGTTGGCAGAAACGCTAAAGGGGCTGCGAAGTCCCGAAGGGTTGACACGCATTGACCCTGGAGCGGCACTGCATGGGAACCTGCGGCCTTACCAGCAAGTGGGAGTGCGGTGGCTCTACCTCCTGACGAGGCTCGGGCTCGGGGCGTGCTTGGCTGACGACATGGGACTGGGCAAGACAATTCAAGTACTCTCGCTGGTGCTCACCCTCAAGAACCAGGCGAACGGCCAGCAGCAGCCAAACCTGTTGGTTGCGCCAGCCTCGCTGCTCGCCAACTGGGTGTCAGAATTGGAACGATTTGCGCCTAGCTTAAGACCCCTGATTGCGCATACGTCGGCAATGAACGCGGCCGATCTGAAGACGCTTGCACCCGAGCGTCTCGAGGAAGTGGATCTGGTGGTCACAAGCTATGGATCATTGCTCCGCTTGCCATGGATTGCCGAGGCCTCATGGCAACTGGTTGTGCTCGACGAAGCGCAGGCCATCAAGAACCCCGACGCGAAGCAAACCCGCGCTGCCAAGAAACTCAAGGCAAAATCGAGATTCGCGCTGACGGGCACGCCTATCGAAAACCGGCTGGGGGATTTGTGGTCCATTTTCGATTTCCTTAACCCGGGGCTGCTCGGATCGGCAAAGGAATTTACCCGTTTCACAAAACATCTTGCGGAGCGGCCCTACAATCCCTACGCGCCTTTGCGCGAACTGCTACGGCCGTACATACTGCGGAGGCTGAAGACCGACAAAACGGTGATTTCCGATCTGCCGGAGAAGATCGAGGTCAAGGCGTTTTGCCAGCTCACGCGAAAACAGGCGGCGCTTTATCAGCAATCGGTCGAAGAACTGGCGGGGTTGCTCGATAACACTGAGGGTATCCAACGTAAGGGTCTGATCCTCTCCTTCCTGACGCGGTTCAAGCAGATTTGCAATCACCCTTCCCAGTGGCTGAGCGATGGGGTATGGAGCGAGGCAGACAGCGGCAAGTGGGCGCGTTTGCGGGAGATCGCTGAAGTGATTGCCGCCAAACAAGAGAAGGTGCTGGTATTCACTCAGTTTCGCGAGGTGACGGCTCCTTTGGCGGCTTTCCTCGGATCGCTTTTCGGTCGCCCGGGCTTGGTTCTCCACGGAGAAACGGAGGTTAAGAAACGCAAGGATCTTGTGCAGCGCTTCCAGGAAGATGAATCCGTCGGATTCTTCGTGCTTTCACTCAAAGCCGGGGGCGCGGGCCTCAATCTTACAGCAGCCTCTCACGTCGTGCATTTCGATCGATGGTGGAATCCGGCTGTGGAAAACCAGGCCACGGACCGCGCTTTTCGTATTGGACAAAGCAAGAACGTGCTGGTACACAAGTTCGTGTGCCGGGGAACGATCGAGGAAAAGATCGACCAGATGATCGAGGGGAAGCAGCAGCTTTCCCGGGACCTGCTCGAAGGCGGCGCAGACCTGCATTTGACCGAACTGAAAGACGAGGAGTTGCTCAGGCTGGTTCGGCTGGATCTCAACAGCGCGCTCAAGGAGAACTGATCCGTGTACTACGAATGGGGATGGAGACCGCATGTGTCCGTGGCGGAGCGACGGCGGCAAGCCGCCAAAAAGATAGCGAAGCTGCAGAAGAAAGGGCGGACCATTTCGCCGGTCGTCATCCAGGGACGGGCCATCGCCAAGACGTTCTGGGGCAAAGCCTGGTGTGACAACCTCGAGCGCTATAGTGATTTTGCTAACCGCCTTCCGCGCGGGCGGACGTATGTGCGCAACGGCTCGGTGATCGATCTGCAAATCGCCCCTGGCAAAGTCGAAGCTCTGGTGAGCGGTTCGAGTATTTATACCGTGGCTATAAGCGTCACTCCGGTCACGAAAGCACGCTGGAACTCTATCTGCAGGGACTGTGCCGGAGCGATTGATTCCCTGGTCGAACTTCTGCAGGGACGCTTCTCCACGGGCGTGATGGAGCGGATCTGCCGGCAAGGAACTGGGCTGTTCCCGTCGCCTAACGAGATCAAGCTCGCGTGCAGTTGCCCGGACTGGGCGGAAATGTGCAAGCACGTCGCGGCGGTCCTTTATGGCGTCGGCGCACGGCTCGACCAGCTACCAGAACTTCTCTTTAGACTCAATCAAGTGGACGAGAACGACCTGATTGCTAAAGCTGGCGACTCCCTTCGGCTGGGGAAAAAAGGACCGGCTGCGACAAAGGTTCTGGGCCGTGGCGAAGACCTCTCCGAACTGTTTGGATTGGATATACAGCAGAGCGGAGCGGACAACAGCAAGCTGTCCGGTACCCTGACCGCAGGAAGATCGAAGGCCCTCGGTGCCAAGGCGGCAGCGCCCCGCCCGCAGACAACAGGAGGGCGGGCTGCAAAGAAGCGTCCGCGCGTGCAAACGCGGGAGCAGCGGCCGTGACGGGGCCAAAGGTCGCTGTCGGAACCCTATTAACGCCACATCCCGCTCGAGCTCGCGCCCGCGATGAACAAAGAACACCCGTCCCGCCTGATCCGACCTTTTCCAGGATGCGGGTAGTGGCCCAGAGTTTGGCCAATCATGAGCGGGACCTGCCTTGGCGGCCATCTCAGGTCGGTCCAACAGGCAAGTCAACACGCCCTATCGTCCGCACTGTCCGGACCGCAGCTTTTCGGCCCGAAGGCAGGGGCTCTACGGCTCCGATGTGGTAGTTTCTCGAGACCGATTAGTATTAGTCGACAGCGATCTTTGCCCCACGCTGGCTTGTCCTGGACAGGTGTTCGATCCGGCTGTCAATGATGGCGCGAATGCCTTTCAGGAACTCGATTCGGGAATTCGTGAAGTGTTCGCGTATCTCGGGAGACAGGCTCAGGTGCTCCCGGATCTGCTCCAGGACTTCGCGGCACAGGCAGCGCTCGTGAATGGCAGGTTGGCCCGCATTTTGCTGAGTCGCTTCTTGTTCGCTCATTGTGCCTCCTTCAGTTCGACAGTGAGAACTCGACTTTCAAGTCGCGCCCGAACAGGCACTAACGTTGCCATCGAGCGTGGCAAGCCGATGTGACGCCGCAATGTACCGACCTCCACAACCAATTCATCGCCTTTCTTGAACAGCCCTATCTCGCTCTTCGTAGCAAATGGCAACAACAGCCTTACCTCATACGCGCCATTCCGCTTCTCAAACGTATAAGGCTTCTCGGTCCGAGTCACAGCGGAGGGGTCTTCCGCCTCAGAATACAGCACTTTCGCGAGGTCTTGAAGCCGCTGTTGGCCCAAGACTTCATGGGCGAACAGGGGCACACGTCTGACCGGTACAGGTGCGAAGTACTCTTCCAGCTCACGAATTATGCTGTCCTGGGAGCTATGCCACTCGCTGAACCACCTGTCGCTGACGTCGGAGGGAAGCACGCGGTTGACGATCACCGTGTCCACAGTCAAGCCATGCAGCGAGAAATACACAAAGGCTCGTTGTGTCTCGCGGAGCACCATCTTTTCAGGATTGGTGATCAGCCGCACGGACGTGGTATTCGGGTCCTCCATGATCTCGCCAACTCCCTCTAGTTTTTCGAAGAGGTCGCGGATGTTGCCGAAATAACTGTCGGGAGGCAGTTCAAATGGAGCGACACGATTGGCAATTGGGCGAACCGCTTTGAGGAGGTTCCGCTGAAATGGGAAGATATGTTTCATGTACCAGTCCAGGGTGGTCGGCATGCTAATGAACCGCATGGACTCAGCGGTTGGCGCCGCGTCGAGTACGACGACGTCGTAGCGGTTTTCACGGCGGTACTGGTTAATGTACATCATGGCACTGAGTTCTTCCATGCCAGGCAGAATGGCGAGCTCTTCCGCTTCGACGTCGCTGATCCCTGTCGTACGCAGCACGGAAGTGACGTAGGAAGAGATTTCCTGCCAGTGCCGCTTAACTTCTTTCTGAATGTTCAATTCCAGAATCGAGAGCCCGTCATTAATCGAAAGCGGATCGGAGGTCTGAGAGTGAAATAGATCAGTGTCCAAGTCGAAAGAATCCCCTAAGCTATGTGCGGGATCAATGCTCATCACGAGCGTACGGTAGCCAAGTTGGGCCAGTTTCAGACCCGTGGCTGCAGCGAGACTGGTTTTACCTACGCCGCCTTTTCCGCTGAACAACAAAATCCTCATACCAATATTGTATTGCAGACGCGGATCCAGTTGCTCGGTTATTCCGGCGTAGCACGGTCTGAATTCGCTCGTCAAGAGTGGCCCCCGCGCACCCAACGTAGAATGTCGAGAGGGTCAAGCGAGGAGCTATAGAGCTTTGATGTGGCCGTCGAGCCAATCGAGCATCACGGAAAAGCGAAACCTGCCTTCGGCAATCGCGTCGACCATGAAAACGTAGGTTTCTACGGAGTCTGCTTCGATGGTGAGGCCGTTCATGAGTAGGAAGGTGTGAGTGGCATCGAATGCGACGCGCTCGTTGCCGTCGAGGAAGGGGTGATTATTCGCCAGCGACTCCATCAGGGCCGCGGCCTCTTCTGCCAGGTTGTTGTAATAGCCAGTTTGAGGCCGGAAAACGGCGGCCTCCAAAGCCCCTACATCTCTCAGGCCGTGGGAACCGCCGCAGGTTTCGATCTGGCGATGATGAATGGCTAGGACTTCGGCTACCGTGAGGTAGACACGCTGGGCCATTTACTTGGTGTGGGCCAGCTTCTCGTACAACTTCCGGTACTGCTCGTTGGAGCGGCGGGAAGCTTCCAGCACCTCCGGACGGACTAGGCGATGGGATGGAACCACGTTGTGGAGGTAGAACTCCAATGCCCGCTCCAGCACGTATCGCTGTGGCTGTCCGTTCTGCTTGGCAACCGCAACCATCTCCTCGTACAGCTGCGCATCAATTTCAGGAGTGAACTTCTTCGTCGTCGTGGATGGCACGGGATGACCCTCCATTACGCCTTATGTTAAACCTGCCCCACGAGAAGTCAAGCTAAATATTGATTTATCCATCACCCAGATAGCAAAGGACTTAGTGCGGCAACCATAGAGCTAGCCCGCGCTATTGTCAAGTTATTTGTGATAAGTAACTAGCACACGACTACGCAAAGGCCTTCCGAGTAGATCGAGAGCGCACTGATTATGCCGCGTAGCGCGTAGCGCAAATCCTGCCAACACACGTGCAGAAAGGATTCCCAGCCGGCAGCGCGGACTGCCTCCTTTGCTAGCTCAAGCTGCCCTCGTTCCAAACGCACCGCGCGAAGTGCCTCCTTGCGGCTCATCCCCCGCTTCATTTTTTCTTCGGCGGCCATCTCCAGGAAGCCACCCAGCTCTTCGTCCAACTCTCCTTCGACCCGTTCCTTTCGTAGCAGCGACATAGGCCCTCATTCGAAACGCAAGGCCACCATTGGGTCAACGCGCGCGGCGCGGCGCGCGAGGATGTAGCAGGCTAAGATGGCAGCTAAGCAGAGCAACAACGCAACGGCTGTAAAGGTCACGGGTCCGTGGATGTGATGCCGAACAACTCGCTACTGAGCACACGTCCAATGGAGAGTGCTCCGCCCAGGCCGATTACCATGCCCATGAGAGCGATCTTTCCCCCTTGCGCCCAAACGAGTCGGATTACCTCAAGGCGCGCCCAACGCCATTCGAATACCAATTTCGTGTGTGCGCTGGGTCACGGAGTAGTTCAGTAAGCCGTATACGCCTATCGCTGACAGGATGACCGCAGAGGACGCAAAAAGGACCAATAAAAGGGTCTGGAAACGTCTTGTGACATGGGCCCTCACTCATATCGCAAGGCCACCATCGGATCCACGCGTGAAGCTCGCCGCGCTGGCAAAAAACTCGCAATCAGCGCGACGGCAATTAGCAATATACTTGCGCCAATGAAACTTGCCGGATCGTCTGGCTGCAGGCCAAAAAGCAACGAGCTGACACCGCGAGTGACCGCGACTGCCGATGCGGCTCCCAGAGCGGTGCCAAGTGCGAGCAACACGACTGTTTGCCGCAAAACCATGCCAACAATATTCCCTCGACTTGCACCAAGGGCCATTCGAACACCGATCTCATTTTGGCGGGTCACTACGATGTACGAAATCACACCATAGAGCCCAATCATGGTCAGCAGTCCGGCCAATGCACCGAAAAAGCCCGAGAGCAAAGCCATCATCCGTTCGCGTATGAGTCGATTCTCGATATCCTTGCGAAACACGCTGAAGTCCGACCGGATTTCTGGATTCAGCTCGTTGATCTTCGCTCTGAGTGCCGAGAACACGACAGAAGGTGGCGAGGAAGAGCGGAGAAAAATGGAAAACCAAGGGCCGAAAGCTGGAAACTGTGAAGCCGCGCCGAAACTCTCCGGCGGCGTTTCTTCCCGCAATCCCGCGTACTTCGTGTTTTTCACGACGCCGACAATCTCGTAATCTGTTGAGGGATAGCCCGGTTCGACCACCGATCGAAAAGTTCTTCCAATCGGATTAGCGCCATTCAGATACTTCTGGACAAACGCTTTGTTCACGATGGCGACATGAGGCGACGCCTGGGTGTCGCGATCATTGAAATCGCGTCCCGTGAGGAGCGCGATTTGCATGGTCTCGAAGTAGCCCGGGCTTACCCAGGTGAACTTTGACCATCCTTCGCGACTATCGATTTGTAAGCCGAGCGTCCAACTGCTTCCGTCCAACGGTACGTGCGTTGAGGTGGCTGCGGATTCCACTCCTGGAAGGGAACGAATCTGCGCGAGCAAGTCGCGAATGACGGTTGGGTATTGTTCGATATCCGTCAGGTGCATCGGTTCGAGGTTTATGAAAGCCAGCAGAATGTCTTTCTCCCGGAAGCCGGGATCGAAGGTAGTCAAATTGCAGAAGCTGCGGACGAACAGCAGCGCTCCTACGAGCAACACCAACGAAACGGCAATTTGCGACACAACCAGGATGCGCTGGAAGGAAAAGCGTTCAAGCCCTGTCGTAACGCCGCGGCTACCCGACTTGAGCGCGTCGCCCGGTTCAGCACGAGACGATCGAAACGCCGGCGCGAGACCGAACACGAGGCAGGTCGTCACGGCAATCGAGGCGGTGAAAAGAAGGGCACGCCAATCCAAGGCCAGGTTGAGTTCCAATACATTCCGTTCAGTACTGAGGAGCCACAGGATGCTGCGGCCGAATATCCTTGCCAAGTACAAGCCTAGGAATGCGCCGCCTGCCGCCAAGAGCAACCCCTCTGTAAGCAACTGACGAACTAAGCGCCATCGCGAGGCCCCGCATGCGAGCCTCACCGACATCTCACGTTCCCGCGCGCCTGCGCGCACGAGCATCAAGTTTGTAAGATTCGCACAGGCGATTAAGAGTACGAGACCGGTGATACCCAAGAGCAACAGGAGCGATGCGTCATAGGTCTCACGCAGATCACTCAAACCGTTGGCTGCCGGATAAGCGGCCAGGCGAAACGCGCGGTAGGTGTTCTGGGATTTCGTGCTGTACGCACTGGGCTCCGTGGCTTCAAAAAGACCAGGACTGATAGCGTCCAGATGCGCCGAGGCCTGTTCGGTGCTCCAGCCCGGCTTGAGGCGCCCCATCACTGTCAGCCAGAACAAGTCGCGCCGGGCCAGAACCGAGGCGGCCGGTCGAAATGCAGTGACGGAACAGAACGGCTCAGCGAGGTCGAAATTGCTTCCGACCTCAAAACCGAAAAAGTCGGGAGGCGTCACGCCGAGGACTTCGGCAGGATGGCCTTGTATCAAAAGTTTGCTCCCGATGGCTGAGTCGCGGCCGCCAAACTCGCTCTGCCAAAATCCATAGCTGATGACGACGCCTTGTATGCCGCAGTCTGGGCGGTCGTCTTGGTCGGTGAACAGGCGGCCTTTGATAGGAGGCACGCCCAGAACAGCGAAGGTGTTGCCGGTAAGCCAAAGAACTCGGGCCTTCCGTTGCTGCGAACCTTGGCCGACAGCAACTTCGTCGCTACCTGACCAAGCAAAGACACCGGAAAAGGCCTTTTGGTGGGCGCGGATTTGCTCGAACAGCGGATAGGTGAGGTTGGTATCACGGTTGCTGACCCCAAACCCGTGATTTCCGCCCTTGATCTCCACCAGCGCCAGGGATTGAGGAGCCGAGACCGGCAAGCTCCGAAGCCGCACGGCATCAAGCAACTGAAAGATTGCTGTGTTTGCGCCGATTCCTAGTGCAAGCGTAAAAATTGCAGTCGCGGTGAAGCCAGGACTTTTCCGAAGCGTGCGGAACGCATAGCGCAAATCTTGGCAGCACGTCTCCAAAACGAATTCCCAGCCGGCTGAGCGCACAGTTTCCTTCGTAACTTCGAGATTTCCGCTCTCCAAGCGCACGGCGCGAAGCGCATCCTTGCGGTTCATCCCCTGCTTCACCTTTTCTTCGGCTGCCATCTCCAGAAAGCCTTTTAGTTCCTCGTCTAGCTCCCGGTTGACCTGCTCTCTTCGGAACAGCGACCGGAGTCCATCTGATAGGCTTCGTAGCGCTGACATAGGTCCTCACTCCTATGAAAATAGCTGCCTATCGCGTTGAAAACAAAGCATAGGTGCCTGGGTCCATTTTCATCCTTCGTTGTGGCTCTCCGAGAGCCATGAGTTACTCGTAACGCAGAGCCACCATGGGATCGACTCGTGTGGCGCGGCGCGTTGGCAAGTAGGCGGCCGCCAAGGTTACCGCCAACAGGATTGCAGCCGCGACGCCGAAGCTCAGAGGATCGGCCGAGCCAACTCCGAAGAGCCAGGCGCCCAGCAATCGCGTTGTTGCAAACGCCAGTGCCGCGCCGAATATCACTCCGGTCAATACCACGCCGAATCCCTGGCGGAGAAAAAGGTGAACCACATCGCGCCCTTGGGCTCCAAGGGCAACGCGCACGCCAATCTCCTTGGTCCGGCGGCCTACTTCATACGAAACGATGCCGTAGAGGCCCATCCCGCTGAGAATTAGCGCGAGCAATGCAGCGCAACTAAGCACCGCGCTGGCGACCCTGGTATCGGTGTATGCGCCGCGGACCTGGTCCATCAATGGCATCGTTTCCGTGACAGGCACGTCGGAGTCAATGCTGGCAATGGCTTTGCGAACCATGGGCAATGCTGCGGCTGGGTCACCGGCCACGCGGATACACATGCGCGCTTCGAGCAGCGTTTCGTCCTGCCAGAACGGTACATAAGCAACCGGCAGAGGACCTTCAGTGGCGCTACGCAGTTGGGCGTCTTTGACGAGTCCGACGATTTGATACGGTTTGTCATCAATGAGAACTGTCTGGCCCAGCGGGAGACGGCTCGCAGTGATTTGACGCGCGAAAGTTTCGTTTACTATCGTTACCGGCGGAGAACCGGGTTTGTCAGAATCATTGAAATCGCGCCCACTGACAAAAGGAATTTTCAGCGTGGCAAAGTAATCAGGCGCGATCGGCTTAGCGGCGATCCGGGGCTCTTCCCCAGGTTTCGTGTACGTCTTTCCTGGCAGCGTTGCCCTGGCAGAGAGCCATGGCTTCCAAATGAGTCCTTGTCCTTTTGCCAGGCTAACCGATTCGACGCCCGGCAATGCGCGGAGCCTGCGCACCACTTCTTGTTTGAACGCGTAGGCTTTGTCCGGCGGATAATGAATGAGGCTGACCGGCAACCGTAATCCCAGGACATGATGTAGATCCATGTTAGCGCCGGATTGAATGAATGCGGCGCTACGCGCGAGAAGGCTGGCGCCGACGAGAAGCGCCAACGAGAATGCGACTTGCACTGCGGCTAGCGCTGTGCGGCTCAGTCTTCGGCTGGAACCTAGCCCACCCCCGCCGCCTTTCAAGGATAGGTTCAAGTTAGTGCGACCCGCCTGCAGCGCTGGGAGCAGGCCAAATAACCCGCCTGCGCCGGCCGTCACAGCGAGGGAGAAGAGTAGAACAGTTGCGTCCGGCCTAACGTCGAACAGGTGTCTGTAACCCTCATCGTCAACACTGTAAAAACTGACGAGCAGTTGGCCCATCCACGTTGAGAGCAGGAATGCTACGGCGCCGCCGGCAGAAGCAAGCAGCAGACTTTCCGTGAGTAGCTGGCGCACGATGCGCCCGCGCCCAGCACCCAGCGCCAGTCGCATCCCGATTTCCCCGCCGCGAGCCGTTCCCCGCGCCACCAGCAAACCTCCTAGATTGGCGCCCACGATCAGAAGCAGGACTCCTGCGATCGTGGCGAGCAGGCGCACAAGCAACAGGTTGTACTCGCGATTCTCAGACATGCCGATCGCCGGCGTCACCGAGGCGCCAAACCGCTGATCGAACGCGGAATCAGAAGCCCTCAACTGCTGCATCAACGTGGCGATCTGCGCTTGAGCTTCATGCATGCTAATCCCGGATTTCAGACGTCCCATCAGGCTCAGGATCGTGCAGCTAGGCTGAAAGCCATCGCAGTGGCGATATCCCGCGTGGATCATCATCACCGGAATCCAAATCTCATTGGGCATGCCGCCGATTTCGACACCGTGGAAGTCAGGCGGCATGATGCCGACGACGGTGAAGCTGCGTCCGTTGATAAGGAAGGTCTTACCGATGACGTGCGAATCGCCGCTGTAAATTCGCCGCCAGAATCCATATCCGATCACGGCAACTGCGTCGCGGTCCGGCACGGAGTCTTCGTCGAGCGTAAAAAACCGTCCGAGATAAGGCCGCAATCCGAGCATCGGAAAATAGCCGCTTGAGACGACTGCGCCTTGCACTTCACCGATTTCGCCGCTGGCGGAAACATATAAAGGGGCAGTCGAATAATGCGTAGTCAGGTCGTCAACGGATTTCAGGTGCTCTCGTAGGTACGTGAATTCGGGAACGCTGAAGTAACCTCCCCCATCGTTTTCAGGCGCCCGGATTCGGACGAGCCGTTCGGGGTTCTTTGCGGGTACACTTCGGAGAAACAGGGCGTCAACAACGCTGAAGACGGTCACATTGGCCGCAATCCCGAGAGCCGTTGTCAGCACCGCGACGATGGTGAATCCTGGCGATTTGCGCAGAATGCGCGCTGCGAAGCGCAAATCTTGCCAACACGTCGCCACAAACGATTCCCAGCCGGCAGAACGGACAACTTCCTTTGCAATTTCGAGACTCCCCCGCTCCAAGCGGACGGCGCGAAGCGCATCCTTGCGGCTCATCCCATGCTTCATCTTTTCCTCAGCTGCCATTTCGAGGAAGTCGCTCAGTTCTTCGTGCAACTCTCCTTCGACGAGTTCGTTTCGGAACAGCGATCGGAGTCCGCTCGTTATTCTTCGTAGCAAGGACACAACCTCTCCTTATGACGCCTCCAAGATTCTGGCAATCGCTGCCACCTGTCGCCCCCATTCTCGGGTTTCGCTATTGAGCCTTTTTCGTCCCTGATCGGTCAGCATGTAGTACTTTGCGCGCCTGTTGTTCTCGGTAGATTTCCATTCACCCTTGATTAGCCCATCTCGCTGTAGTCGCTGAATCGCCATAAATAACGAACCCGCATTGGGGCGGAAAACGCCCTTGCTCATCTGTTCGAGCCGCACGGCGATCCCGTATCCGTGCATAGGTTCGAGGGCCAGCGTTTTCAGAATGAGCATGTCCAGAGTGCCTTGGACGAGATCACTCGACTTATCCGTCATAAAAAACTTTACCCCCTGACTACCAGGAGGAGCATACTCCCCTCCTGCTGATTGTCAAGAGGAGATGCCGCGAAACGGCCTGGCGGTGCGCGCGAAA
>Ga0209350_1000504_pt1 | contig 21758 bp, 21 predicted proteins | sample GraSoi013_2_20cm_2_FD_185822 | JGI IMG/M metagenome (GOLD analysis project Ga0209350, IMG submission 185822) | Grasslands soil microbial communities from the Angelo Coastal Reserve, California, USA - Sample 09_27_2013_2_20cm (SPAdes) (version 2) | ecosystem: Environmental > Terrestrial > Soil >...
CGCTTACTGCCGGAGCGCCGCGCGGTACTGCTCCCATTGTGCCTTCAGCTCCTTCATGAAGGCTACGAACCCCGTGTCGTTGCGGATGCGATCCAGGTCGGGGTCGGTCGCGAAACAGGGGTAGCAGGGGAGCCCCTCGTCCGCCGCCCGGCGCAGCCATTGCACCGCCGGGCCCGGTCGGCGGAGCACGGCGTAGGCTGAGGCGATTCGGGACGCGGAATGATGGAAGTGGATATATCCGGCACCGATCGCTTCAGCTCTGCGAATGTCCTCCGTTGCGCCGGGCACGTCCCCCCGCTCGGCGCGCAGGAAGGCGCGGGCGCTGGTGAGGAGGCCCCCACGATCCTCGGGGTGCTCGCGCAAGTAGCGCTCGATCAGCACTGACGCTTGGCTGTCCTGGCCGAGATGCAGCAGCACCCAGGCGACGTGATAGTGCCAAAGGGCCGGGTTCTTGTCAGGTGGGATTTGTCGAAGGACGCGCAGGGCGTCCTGGTATTTCCCCTGATGGACGAGGGCGACCCCGATGCGCTCCTCAGCGAGCAGGTCGGTGGGATCCAGGGCCAGGGCCTGCCGGAACTCGGCGATCGCTTCGTCGAGGAAGCCGATGTGGTTGTAGACCACCCCGAGCTGGTGGTGCGCGTCCTCTAGGCTCGGGTTAAGCGCCAGCGCCCGGCGGTACTCCTGGATCGCGAGGACGTGAGGGAATCGGTAGGCCGGGCCCCACAGGACGTACGCCCGCGCAAAATGCGCTTCGGCGAGATCGGGACGGAGCCGTAGCGCCTTCTCCCCGGCTACGAGCGCCCGCTCCCAGCTCGCCGTGTCGTCCGGGGTCAGGGCGAACACCCGTTGGGCGTACGCGTGCGCCAGTTCTGCGTACGCCGCGGCGAAGCCGGGATCCAGGGCGACCGCCTTTTCGAGCAAGGCGATTGCACTCGTTAGGTGTGCCGGTGTGACTTTTCTGGCTCCCAGCCTGCCGCGCAGGTACAGGTCGTACGCCTCTGGGGCGCTGGTGGGAGGAGTATCCAGGCTGTGCCTCTCCGAGGCCGTCACCGGCACCTTTAGGGCCGCCACGATGCCGCGCCTGACTCGATCCTCGAGCAGGAAGCGGTTGCGGTCGTGCTCCTCGAACCGATCCGCCCAGAGTTGGTAGCCGGATGCTGCGTCGATCAGGCGCACGTCCACCCGTACACGGTCACCGGATCGCTGCACTCCGCCTTCGACGACCGCATCGACGTGAAGCTCACGGACCATGGTTCGGAAGGATGAGGAGTCTTTGAACGGCTGCACCGCGCCAAGCGAGGTCACTCGTAATGCGCTGATGCGGCCGAGGTCGGTGACCAAGGCTTCGGTCATGCCGTCGGCGAACCAGGAGTGGAGCGTGTCGCGCGACAGGTCCGCGAGCGGTCGCACGGCAAGCGAGCGAATCGCGGCGGTGTGCGCTCCCGGCCGCGCCCGCCCCTCCCAGTCGCCGGGATTCGCCAGCAACAGGATGGCCGCTACGCCCGCGACCAGTGGTGCTGACCACCACACGCTCGGCCGGCCCCGGGTCGGGGGACTGGAGCGCGTGGGTGGGGCGGGCGCAGGTGGGGCAGGCGAAGGTGAGGCGGCTGGCGCACGCAGCGGCGGCGCGGCCTCTCGACTGCGGACGGCGGCGATCAGCGCCCGCGTTTCGGCGGCGGGCTGCATCTCGTATTCCTGAGCAAGCCGTGACGCGAATTCGTCGTACACCTGTACGGCCCTGGCACGGTCGCCCAGCCGGTCGAGCAGTGAGATCCAGTGGCGCACCAGCTTCTCATCGAAGGGCGTGAGCCGCGCAGCGCGTCGAGCCCAGCTCGCGGCACCCGCGAAGTCACCACTTGCCTCGCTGCGCTCGATGAGGGCGTGCGCGCTGCGACAGGCCGCGTCCTTGAGCCGAGCGCGCTCGGTCTCCAGCCAGCGTTCGAACTCGGGCGCCTCCGAGATGAAGAACCCTTCCAGCAGGTCGCCCCGATAGAGCTCGAGTGCCTCGCCCCACTCCGCCGCGGCGACCGCGCGATCAAAGGCCGCGACGTCGTTCCAGAAGAGGTCGGCGTCGAGGCCGATCTCCTCATCGCCACGCCGTGTCACAATGCCCTGGCCCACCGCACTGCGCAGCACGTGGAGCGCTTCGCGGAGCGCCGCGCGAGCGTGTTTCTGGTCGAGCTCTGGCCAGAACAGCGCGACGAGGCTGTCGCGCCGCTGAAAGTCACGGGGGGTGCCGGCAGCAAGATAGGCAAGCAGCGCGAGCCGCCGGGGTTGTGCGAGGAGACTTCGGACCTCGCGCCCGTCGGCCGCGGTCAGGCTCAGTCCGCCCAGCATTCGGAAGTGGATCATGGACGCCCCTGCGAGGCCGGGCCCCGTCACGGCGGGCGTGACGCGCCCATGACGGTGGCCTGACGCCTTCGCCTCATACTGGCTGGCAAGGGAAACGTAGGCTCTGGCCAAGAGTGCAGCAATGCGGCTGCAAGGAGGACGTATGAAAAGCGTGACTACTGCCGGCCGGTGCGCGCGCGTCATCATCGCGTGCGGGTTGGCGCTGGCGGCTGCGGGGTGCGGCGACTCGACGCCGGTTGGCATTGCAGGACCAACGACGGGCGTGCTGCAGGTGACCGTTTCGACAAGCGGCGCCGACATCCCTGCAAACGGCTACACCGTCAGTGTCGATAGCGGCGCCGGGCAGGCTGTAACTGTCAACGGGGCGCTGACCATCTCCGGGTTGAAGGCCGGGACGCACAGTGTGACCCTCTACAGCGTTGCCGCGAACTGCACGCTCAGCGGTGCGAACACCCGCGCCGTCGAAGTAATCGCGGGCGACACAGTGCCGGTCGCGTTCGCCGTGGGTTGCACAGTCACAGGTGAAGCGAGCGGACAGATTGCCTTTGCGTCGAACCGTGACGGCAACTACGACATCTATGTCAGGTACGTCAATGCCCTCGGGAGCCCTACCCGGCTAACTAATAACCCAGCGATCGACGTTCAACCCGCGTGGTCCCCCGATCGGGCCAAGATCGCATTCGCGAGCAACCGCGACGGCAACTTCGAGATCTACGTCATCGGCGCGGACGGCTCGCATCCCACCCGGCTCACGAACACCGCAGCCGATGACTACGACCCTGCCTGGTCGCCCGATGGAGCGAAGATCGCCTTCACGAGCGAACGCGATGGCCAGCCCGAGGTCTACGTGATGGAGGCTGATGGATCGAGTTCCGTGGGTCTCACGGAGCAGACGGGTGCGGACCCGAGTTGGTCGCCTGATGGCACGATGATCGCATTCGTATCGCATCGCGGTGGCAGTGGCCAGATCTGGGTCATGAACGCCGACGGCTCGCGTGTCACCCGACTTACGGACGACACGACGGACGATTGCGAGCCCGCGTGGTCCCCCAACGGCGGGCGCATCGCATTCGTCTCGAGCTGCCCTTCGGGCCTGTTCGCCGACGGCCACGGCTCGAGTATCCATGTGATGAACGCCGATGGCTCGAACAGTGTGCTGCTGGTCGGCGGCCTCATTCTCGCGCGCACGCCGTCGTGGTCATCCGACGGGTCGGCGATCGCGTTCGCTGGCACAGGCGGCTGCAACTACTCAGATGAAGACGGCTGCCACTGGTGGTGGCCGTACGGGATCGATGTGGTAAGGGCCGACGGGACCTCCGTGCCCTCTGCAGTCCCGGCCCAGCTAGTTCCCTATGACGACAACTCCAACGCGGTCGACCCCTCGTGGCGGCCCTAGAGTGGAGGCGTACCATGAAACCAGTCACGCGATTTTCCAGCCTCTTATTATCCAGTGCGTTCCTTCAGGCGTGCGGTCCCGACTCGGGACCGACGGTTCCTCGCGCGTCGCGGTTCGGGGCGGCTGACGCCGTTGCCGAGGAACAAATGGAGTGGGGGCCCTGGGCAACGCCGGTCAACCTTGGCCCGCTCGTCAATTCGCCGGCCGACGACAACCGCCCGGCGATTTCCAAGGACGGCCTGAGCCTCTACATCACGTCCGGTCGCCTGGGCGGCTTCGGCGGGCTCGACATCTGGGTCTCGCAGCGGGCGACTGTTGACAATCCCTGGGGGCCGCCGCAGAACCTCGGGCCGACGGTCAACTCGAGCTCCAACGACGTCGCTCCCGCGTTCTCACCGGACGGGCATCGGATGTACTTCCACAGCTTCCGGCCGGGCGGATGTGGCCTAGCAGACATCTACGTCTCCCGGCGTCGTGACACGCGTGATGACTTCGGATGGGGACCTCCGGAGGATCTCGGCTGCGTCGTGAATACCCCGTACGTCAACGCTGGTCCCACCATCTTCGAGGACGAGACGACAGACATCACGACCCTGTACTTCACCGTGCAGAACAATCCGCCGGGCAGCGACCAGGGGTTCGACATCTACGCGAGCACGCGGACGGGGGACGAAGCGGCGTTCGGTTCGCCCGTCCTGGTTGCTGAACTCAGCAGCCCGTTCCGCGACACGCGCACCACCATTCGGCGCGACGGGCTCGAGATGATCCTGTCCAGTGGCCGCCCGGGCGGCGTGGGCAGCGAGGACCTGTGGGTGTCGACGCGCGCCTCGACTCTCGATCCGTGGTCCCCGCCGGTGAACCTGGGAGCGGTGGTGAACACCACCGCGTTCGATGGGGGCCCCGCGCTGTCGTTCGATGGTACGACACTCTACTTCCACTCGAACCGGCCTGGCGGTTTCGGGGGGAACGACTTGTATGTGACGACGCGCGCGCGGCTGCGGGAGCCGGACGTCGCAGAGAAGGCCGGAGTGGAGAAGCGGCGGAGGGGAAAGACTCACACGGGGGAGGAGACTCACCGGAAGGAATAGTGGCAGCCGGCCGAGCGGTTAGGTGTCGGCTCGTACCGGGGCACCCGGCGGCCAAGACGCCGCCGGGTGCACGATGGATATGATCAGAACCGCCGCGCGTAGCCCACGAACATCAAGACCCCGGCGAGATCGCCCGAGCCGATCGAGCCGCCGGGCCCCTTCAGCATGTTGGCGCTCGCCAAGCGTGCAAAAAGTCGGATCGGCGTGCTGACGGTAAATGTGTTGGCGCCCCGCTCGAACGCGACAGCCGGATCGAGGAAGACGATGTAGCCAGGCCGCCGGAAGCCGTCGCTCCTACCGATCAGGTCGTGATAAGGGATTCCGTCAACGCGTCCACCGACGCTGACCGACAAGCCCTGCTCGGGCAGCAGGCCGTAGCTCAAGCCGAGGCGTCCCGTATACACGTCGGACACCGACACGTGCACCGCGGAGCCCGGCAACGTCGGCGCTCGCACGACGTCGGTCTGATTACGTGGACTCACGAGGTAAGAGCCCGTGAAATAAGCGAACGCTCGCGCGGTCACTTGCCGAAAGGCTTGCCCTTGCAGGATGACGCCCCAGCCGCCGTCCCCGAGTTCGATGGCCTGATCTACGGGAAACTGGACCGAGTTCCCGGTGGAGTCGAAATAGGCGGCAGCGAACTTGTGGTCTCCCGTGGGAATCTTGACCCCTGCCCCAAAGGCGAGGTCGCCCTTCGTGTGCGTTCGCGGGTTCAACAGCCACGCGGTCCCGACCAGGCCCATGTCCCCGATCCCGCCGGCGCGCGCCACGTGGCGGGCCGTGTCCGCGTAGAACCGTGACTGGCTGCCGTACGAGACGGGCACCGTCAGTCGCACGCTGAAGCGATCGCTCGCGGCGTACGTAACATTGAGGTTGGCAGTATGAACGTTGATGATGAGGGGCTGGCCGAAGAATTGTTTGGGTGGCGTCGTTTGCTGGCTACCTACGAAGAACCGGTCGGCGTGCAGAAACCGATAGTCGACGGCCACCTGCCACTCGCCGGCTCGCAGATCGGCCGATTGGGATTCGCCGTGTCCCCCCAAACTGGGGGTTGTGAATCGGATCGGGACTCACCCCTGCGCGAACGACTGCCGGGGAACGAAGAGCACGGCGGTGCCCATCGCCAGCACCGCGGCGACGCGCTGAGCCCACTTGCCGGGACGCTTCATGGAGTCCTCCTTCTATACTATTGCGCCAGGAGAATCTCGGCGAGGCCGCGCTGGATGGTCTCACTCGTGATCGGGCCTGGATTGATCAGCCGCACGATACCGTGGATATCAATGAACACCGACGTCGGCACACCCCGTAGCGCGTAGCTCTTGCGCACCTGGCCCTTCTGGTCGAGCAGCACGGGAAAGGGCATGTGGAACTCGTCCGCGAACCTGCGCGCGTCGGTCATGCGTTCCTGATCACTCAGGTTGATCGCGAGGACCTGCAGGTGCTGATCCTTGTAAGCGTCGTACGCGGCGATGATGTCGGACATCTCGCCGCGACACGGCTTGCACCATGAGGCCCAGAAGTTGAGAAACACGGGACGACCCGTGTAATCAGACAGGCTCGCCGTGCCGCCGCCGACCGTTTTCAACGTGAAGTCGGGCGCGGGCGATCCCAGCGTCTGGGCCGAGAGCTGTCCTGCGGCGGTGAGACTCGTCGCGAACGCGATCGAGAGGAGCTGCGAAGCGAGCCGCACGTTGGTCCCCCAAAACGCAACGCGCCGGGTTCCCGTTTGGGGAGCTCGGCGTGTGCCGGGTTGCCTCGAACTAGGCTCGTAGAACATTCTGCTCGTGGGCTGGCGTGTCAAGCGGGCGCCGTTCAGAGCGTGGCGCGGGCGCGATCAGCCCCTCCGTTGACCCCGGGGTCCCCCAGGTTAACTTCCAGCCTCGAGATGAGCCGGCCCGATCGCACGATCATCCTGGACGCCCGCGCTTTGTCGCGGGCGCTTCAGCGTATGGCGGTCGAAGTGCTCGAGCTGGCCCGCGGGACCGACCGTCTCGTGCTCATCGGCATCCAGCGGCGCGGCGTCGAGCTGGCCGAACGGATCGCCGGCCTCATCGAGAAGGACGAGGGCGTGGTCCTGCCCCGCGGCGCCCTCGACATCACCCTGTACCGCGACGACCTCGAAACCGTCGGCCCCAAGCCCGTCATCGGCGAGACCCGCATCCCCGGCGATCTCGCCGGCAAGCACGTGGTGATCGTGGACGACGTGCTCTACACCGGCCGCACGGTGCGCGCCGCGCTCGACGAGCTCGCCGACTTCGGCCGCCCCGAGCGCATCTCCCTGTGCGTGCTGGTGGACCGCGGCGGGCGCGAGCTGCCCATCCAGCCCGACATCGTCGGCACCAAGGTGAAAGTGAGCGACGGCGAGCGGGTGGACGTACTGGTCGAGGAGCTCGACGGGAAGGACGAAGTGGATCTGGTGCGCCCGTCATGATCGCCGCCCTGGGAAAGGACCTCGTCGGCCTGGAGCGCCTCTCGCCCGATCAGATCCGCCTCATCCTCGACACGGCCGAGCCCTTCAAGGAAGTCTCCGAGCGGCCCATCAAGAAAGTGCCGGCGCTGCGCGGCAAGACCATCGTCAACCTGTTCTTCGAGGCCTCGACCCGCACCCGCATCTCGTTCGAGTTCGCGGAAAAGCGCCTCTCCGCCGACACCGTCAACGTGGCGGCGAGCGGCAGCGCCGTCCAAAAAGGCGAGACGCTCGTCGACACGGCCCGCAACCTGGAAGCGATGCGGATCGACATGGTGGTGATCCGACATCCCTCGTCCGGGGCCGCCGAGTTCCTCGGGAACCGCATCCGCTCCAACGTCGTCAGCGCGGGCGACGGCAAGCACGAGCACCCCACGCAGGCGCTGCTCGACCTGCTCACGATCCGCGACAAGCACGGCAAGATCGCTGGCCTGAAAGTCTGCCTCGTGGGCGACGTGCTGCACTCCCGCGTCGCGCGCTCCAACATCTGGGGCCTCTCGAAGCTCGGCGCCGAAGTGGGGGTGTGCGGTCCCGATACACTCATGCCCCGCGGCATCGAGGACCTGGGTGTGTGCCGCTTCCGCCGCATCGAAGAAGCGATCGAGTGGGCCGACGTGCTCAACGTGCTGCGGCTGCAGCTCGAGCGCATGGAGATGGGCTTCATCCCGAGCGTGCGCGAGTACTACCGCGTGTTCGGCGTCACGCTCGAGCGGGTCGAGAAAGCGCCGCGCTCGTTGACCATCATGCACCCGGGCCCCATGAACCGCGGCGTCGAGATCGATTCCCGCGTCGCCGACGGGCCGCATAGCGTGATCCTCGACCAGGTGACGAACGGGGTCGCGGTCCGGATGGCGGTGCTCTACCTGCTCGCCGGCGGGCGTCCCGAGCTCGCCGACGCGGCCAAGCGCGGGACGGAATGATGCGGCCCCTGCTGCTCGCAGGCGGGCGGGTGATCGACCCGAGTCGCGGCTTCGACCAGCCGGCGGACGTCCTCATCCAAGACGGCAAGATTGCCGCGGTACAGGCCGGCCTCGGCGCCCCGGACGGGGCCGAGCTGCGCGACGTGCGGGGCCACGTGGTCGCTCCCGGGCTGGTGGACCTGCACGTCCATCTGCGGGAGCCCGGCAACGAGGATGTCGAAACGATCGCCACGGGCGCGCGCGCCGCCGCCGCGGGTGGGTTCAGCGCCGTCTGCGCCATGCCCAACACCGATCCGGTCACCGACAATCAGGCCGCCGTCGGGTTCATCGTGCGGCAGTCGGCGCGCGCCGGGCTCACCCGCGTCTATCCCATCGGCGCGATCTCCGTGGGGCAGCGCGGGGAGCGGCTCTCGGAATTCGGCGAAATGGTCGGCGCCGGAGCGGTCGCCGTGTCGGACGACGGCCGGCCGGTGGTGTCGAGCCACCTGATGCGCACCGCGCTCGAGTACGCCCGCACCTTCGAGATCCCCGTCGCGGACCACTGTGAGGACCCGACCCTCGCGTCGGGCGGCGTCATGCACGAGGGACTGGTGTCCACGCGGCTGGGCCTGAAGGGGATTCCGGCGGCTGCCGAAGAAATCATGGTGGGTCGCGATATCCTGCTGGCGCAGCTCACCGGCGGGCACGTCCACCTGTGCCACGTGTCGACCCGCGGGTCGGTGGAGCTGATCCGGCGCGCCAAGGAGGAGGGCATCCGCGTCACCGCCGAGGTGACGCCGCATCACCTGACGCTCACCGATCATGCCTGCGAGACCTACGACACCCACGCCAAGATGAACCCACCGCTGCGCGAGGCCGGGGACATCGCGGCCCTGCGGCAGGGGCTCAAGGAGGGCGTGATCGACTGCATCGCCTCCGACCACGCGCCCCACGCGTACGATGCCAAAGAGGCCGCCTTCGACGACGCCCCGTTCGGGATCATCGGGCTTGAAACGGCGTTCGCCGTGGCGCATACGGAGCTCGTCCTCAACGGCGTGCTGACCCTCCCCGAGCTGATCGCGCGCATGAGCAGCGCACCCGCCGCCGCGTTTCACCTGGCCGGCGGCACACTCCAGCCCGGCGCCGTCGCGGACATGGTCGTGCTCGACACCGCCACGCGCTGGACGGTGCAGCCTGCCGCGCTGCTTTCCAAGAGCCGCAACACGCCGTTCGCAGGCCGCACCCTCACCGGGCGCGCCGCGCTTACGCTGGTGGGCGGCAACGTGGTGCACCAGGTGAAGGTTCCCGCATAACCCTACCAGCGAGTTGGACTTACACCTTTGGGCTCCCAGCGCTTATCTTGGAGTGCGGACAAGGAGCGGAAGCGAGAGTGGCGAGACCACCTTCCAAGAGCACCGTCATCATCCAGCAGCTGCTGGAGGAGCGGCGGCAGTACGAAGCCTGGATCGCGCGCCTGAACGACTCGGCGGACGCGACGCCGGGGCACGTACGCGCGCGCGTCCGCTCCGATTACGAGGCGCGACTGTCCGCGGTCACCGAAGAGCTCAAGGCCCACGCGGAGAGCGCGCGCCAGGCGATCGACGAGAAGCGACACTTGCGCGGCGAGCTGCAGAAAAAGGAGGCGCGCGCTCAGGAGAAGCTCACCGAAACCGAGCTGCGCCACTCGGTCGGGGAGTACGACGAGTCGCAATGGGAGCAGGTCCACAAAGACGTGCTGGCCGAGCTCGTGTCGGTGCGCGAGGATCTGCAATCGGTCGTGGCCGACATCCACAAGCTCGAGGAGTTGGATGCGCTGGTCAGCCACCGGCCGACCCCTCCGCCCCGGGCGGCGCCGCCACCGGCACAGGCGCCCCAGCCCCCACAGGCGAGGCCGCACCCCGAGCCCGAGAAGGTGGGGCACGAGGACGAGCTGGCGTTCATCAAGTCGGTGACCGAAGACGAGCAGACCGCCCCATCGCCGCGGCGCGCCAGTGGCGCGCAGTTCCAGCCCACCGTTCCCGCCGACGTGCCGCGCCAGCAGAGCCCCTCGGCTCCCCGGGCCGCCAACCCGATCCCGGCGCCGATCGTCCCCGATCCGGCGGCCGCCGGCGACGCGGAGGACGGGGACCGGACGCTGCGCTGCAAAGCCTGCGGGACGATGAATCTGCCTACCGAGTGGTATTGCCAGCAGTGTGGAGGGGAGCTCGCGGCGATGTAAGAAAGAAAAAAGACGTCAGGCAAAGACGTCACGCAAGTTCGTGATACGTCTTTGCGGGACGTCTTTATTCCTTGGAGAGTTTTCTTACAACGGCAGCGAGTCGGGACTTGTGTCTCGCCGCCGTATTCGCGTGAATCAAATTCTTTCGCGCAGCCCGGTCCAGCAGCCGTGCCGCGATCGTATACGCCGTCCCGGCCTGCTCGGCCGTGGTGGCGGCTCGCACCCGCTTGAGCGCGGTGCGGAGTGCGGAGCTCTGCGCCCGGTTGCGCTCGTGGCGGGCGCGTCCCTGGCGCATGGCCTTCTTGGCGGACTCGATTTGCGGCACTGCCGGCCTCCTCGTGACGGGCGGAAGATAGAGGGTAAGTGCAGGTCGGTCAAGGCGCTACGGCGTTGACCCACCCCCCGGCGGCGCGTTATCTTAGGCGGTCACCGACCCACGGGCGCGAGCCATCTCCTTCGAATTCCTCGTCTGGGCCCCGGTCCTGCTGTTCTCGATGGTGGCCCACGAATATGCCCACGCCGAGGCCGCGTACCGGCAGGGCGATGACACCGCCTACATGCTCGGGCGGCTCACCTTGAACCCCCTGAAACACATCGATCCTCTGATGACCGTGATCGTCCCGTTTCTCCTCTGGAGAATCGGCGCGCCGCCGTTCGGCGCCGCCAAGCCGGTCCCGGTGAATCCGCGCAAGTACCGGCGGTTCCGCCGGGGCGACATCATCGTTTCCCTGGCGGGGATCACCGTCAACCTTGGGCTCTTCCTGGCGTGCACGCTGCTGTTCGCGATCGTGGGCATGGTCGGTAACGCGGCTCCGGCGCTCACCGGCACGCTCGAAATCGTCCAACGGATGCTGTGGTGGGGGATGTGGCTCAACGTCGTCCTGGCGTTCTTCAACCTGATTCCCGTGCCGCCGCTCGATGGGAGCCACGTGTTTTACCACTTGCTGCCGCCCGGCGCCGGGCTCAAGTACCGGCAGCTCCAGGCGTTCGGATTCATTCCGATCATGGTCCTGATGTGGGTGTTCCCCGGCGTGCTGCAGGCCCTGCTGTGGCCGGCCTACGAGCTGATGGGGGTGGGTTGGGCGCTGGTGCGCGGCTTCGCCGTCTCGCAAGGCGCGTTCCCGTCATGACCGGGCCCACGAGTCCCGTCGTGCAAGACCAAAACGGCTTCGTCATCGAGCTGGAGCAGTTCTCGGGCCCCTTGGATCTGCTGCTGCACCTGATCCACGAGGACGAGCTCGACATCACCGACCTGCCGATCTCGAAGATCGCCGATCAGTTCCTCGCGGTGATCGGCGAGCTGGGGCTGAACCAGGCGGCGGACTACCTCGAGATGGCGGCGCGGCTGCTGCGGATCAAGGCGCAGATGCTGTTGCCGCGGCGGTTGGGAGACGACGAGTGGGAGGATCCGCGCGCCGAGCTGGTGCGGCGGTTGCTCGAGTACCAGCAGATCCGCGAGCTGGTCGAGTGGCTGGGCCAGGCGGCGGCCCGCCGCGCCGAGCAGTTGGGGCGCGGCTTCCGACCCGAGCCGCCCGCGGCGCCGCCGGCGCCGCTGGTGATCGAGCTGAACGACCTCCTGGCCGCGGCGGAGCGCGTGATCGCCCTCATCCCGGAGCCGGTGCTGCACCGCGTGGTGCCGCGGCCGCTGGATGTGGAAGGGGCGACCACCCGGCTGCAGGCGCTGCTGGCGGAGCGCGCGGAGTTTGGCTGGCTGGAGGCCGTGGGCGAGCGCCCCACCATCGTCGACGTGTTGTCCGTATTCATCGCGCTGCTGGAGCTCGCCAAGCGTGGGTCCTTGAGCGTACACCAGGAGGGCGCGTTCACCCCGATCCAGATCCGCCGTGAGTCCCCTCGCGAAGCTGTTTGAGGCGGCGCTGTTCGCGTCGTCGCGCCCGCTGACGGTCGAGGAGCTGCGCACCCTCGAGCCGACGGCCGGGGAGGCCGCAGTCCACGCCGCGCTTGCCGAGCTGCGGGACGTGTTCGCCGCCCTCGACCACGGGGTCGAGCTGGTCGAGATCGCGCAGGGGTGGCAGTTCCTGACGCGGCGCGAATACGCCGAGGCGATCGAGCGCGCCCAGTTCGCACTGCGCCCGCGCCGGCTCTCGCCGGCGGCGCTCGAGACGCTGGCCATCGTCGCCTACCGGCAGCCGGTGGGGCGCCTGGAGGTGGACGAGATCCGTGGCGTCGATTCCGGCGCCGTGATCGACAAACTGGCGGAGCGGGGGCTGGTGGAAGTGGTGACCCGGGGCGAGGGGCTCGGGCGGCCGCTGCTCTACGGGACCACACCGCAGTTCCTGGAGATTCTGGGGCTCAAAGACCTGGACGAGCTGCCGCGGCTGGAAGAGCTGTCGGTGGCGCTCCGGCCGCCCGCACCCGCCGAACCCGAATGACGCTGATGCGCCTGCAACGCGCGTTGGCGCGTGCGGGCGTGACGTCGCGCCGCAAGGCCGAAGATCTCATTCGCGCGGGTCGCGTCCGCGTGGACGGCGCGGTGGCCACCATCGGCATGAGCGTCGATCCGGGGCGCCAGCGCGTGACCGTCGATGGACAGGCCGTGCGCCAGGGGCCTGTCACGTGGCTCGCGCTCAACAAGCCGGTGGGTTATGTCGTGAGCCGGGGCGACCCCGAGGGGCGGCGGACGGTCTATGACCTGCTGCCCAACGTCCCCGGCCTAGCGTACGTGGGACGGCTGGACGTCATGACGTCAGGGCTGCTGCTCCTCACTACCGACGGCACAGCCGCCCACCGTCTCATGCATCCGCGCTTCGCCGTGCCGCGCACCTACTGGCTGCGGGCGCACGGTCACGGCGTGACGGAGCTGCGGGCGGCGCTGACGCGCCCCCCGGCGATCGACGGGCGGCCGGTGCGCGTGGTGGATTTTCGCGTGCGCCCGGTGCAGCGGAGCGTCGAGGTGGAGCTCACGCTCGCCGAGGGCCGCCAGCGCATCGTGCGCCGGCTGGCCGAGGCGTTGGGGCTCAAAGTCGAATGGCTGCACCGCGTCGCCTACGGACCGGTGCGGCTCGGCCGCCTCGCCGAAGGCAAATACCGGCGGCTCGCGGCGCACGAGGTGGCAGCCATCGAACGGTTACAGGCACCTGCGTGATTGGACGGCGACAATGCCATATTCTCTGGGTGGGCCGGACGGCTGAGACATGACGGACACGACCGGACTGGACCGGGCCCTGGGGGCGATCGGGACGACGTTCCGTCTCACCCGGCTGTATCCGCCCACTCACCCCGCCGTTCGGGAGGCGCTGCGCCAGGTGGGGGAGGCCCTGCCTCCGCTCGCCGCGGTGGGCACGGTCGAATGGAAGGTCGGGGCCACCGGCCTGCACTGGCACGGCCAGCAGCTCTTGCCGCGGAACACGCAGATCGCCGAGCTCGCGGGCCTCCTGTACGCGCGAGGAGTGCGGACCTTGACCCTCAATCCCGGGATGACGGCGGACCACGTGCTGGCGCTGTTCCAGGTGGCCACCGGAACAGCGACGCCGGACGCCCAGACGCTGGGGCGCATCACGCTCACGCTCGGCCGGCGCAGTGCCGCCCGGCTCGAGCGCATGCGCCCGCCGACGCCGGCGGAGGGCGTGCCGGCCGTTGCCGACCCGGCCTCCGGAGCGGTCCCCACGGCGTCCGCGGCGACGCCGCAATCCGCCGCCGCCGCGGACACGCTCATGGCGGCGAAGCGGCCCAGCGCCGCGTTTCGGCCCGACGCGCTCCCGCCCGACGTGGCGGCGGCGCGCGCCGTGGCGGCGGTCCGCGCCGCCACCGGGCCGGAGGAGCAGCGCGCCGCGGTCGAACGGCTGGCGGCGGTGGCGCCCCAGCTGCTGGGGCTGCGCGAGGTGGCGACCAGCGCCGACGCGATCGCGGCGCTCGACCACCTGCTCTCCGCGGCGCGGGATCCCGGGCTGCTGGCGGCGATCGACGCCGCGGCAGTGGCGTTGTCGGACCGCGCGCTGGTGGAGCGGATGGTGCGGCGCCTGGGCGAGCCGCACGTTCCGGCCGAGGAGCGCGAGGCGCTCGTGACGGCGGTGGGGGCGCTCGCGTCGCTCTCGATGGGACCGGTGCTCGAGGCGTTCCTCGCGGCCCCGGTGGAGCAACGCGCGCCGTTTCGGGCGGCGGTGCGCAAGGCCGCCGACCGCGCCGTCGAGGTGCTGCAGGGGCGGCTGGCGGACAAGGACCCGGAGGTGGTGGCGGCGGCGGCCGAGTTCGTCGGTCTGACGGGGAGCCCGCAGGCCGTCACGCTGCTCGTCCCGTTGCTGCATCACCCGTCCGAGTTCGCGCGCGAGGCGGCCCTGGTGGGCCTGGCGGAGGCGGGGGGCCGCGAGACCGCCCGTCCGGCGATGCCGGCGCTCAAAGACGAGAGCGTGGCGGTGCGGGTCGCGGCGGCTCGCACCATCGCGGCGGCGGGCGACCCGGCGTCGTCCACGGTGCTGATCCGGCGCGTGGAGCAGGAGCCCGACGAAGGGGTACAGGCGGAGTTGCTGCGGGCCATCGGCCGGCTCGGCGCCAAGGAAGCCCTGGAAGTGCTGGCGCGGTTTGCCGAGCCGGGCGGGATGATGCACCGGCGGAGCGCGACGGTGCGGGCGGCGGCGGTGGAGGGGCTGCGTCACATCGCGCGCCCCGAAGCGCGCGGGTTGCTGGAACTCTACAGCAAGGACAAGGAGCCGGCGGTGCGCAAGGCGGCGGAGGCGGCGCTCAAATGACGACAAAGACGGCAAAGGCCGGCGGCGACGCGGTGCTGGCGACGACGATCGCGCGCGAGGTGGCCAAACGGGTGGTGGCCCAGGAGGTGATGGTGGAGCGCCTGCTGGTGGGACTGCTCACCGGTGGCCACATCCTGCTCGAGGGCGTGCCGGGGCTCGCCAAGACGCTTGCGGTCCGCACGGTCGCCGAGTCCCTGCGCATTTCGTTCTCGCGCATTCAGTTCACGCCCGATCTGCTGCCGGCCGACGTGATCGGCACCATGGTGTTCGACCAGCGGTCGCAAGAGTTCTACGCGAAAAAGGGGCCGCTCTTCGCCAACCTCGTACTCGCCGACGAGATCAACCGCGCCCCGGCGAAAGTGCAGTCGGCGCTGCTCGAGGCGATGCAGGAGAAACAGGTGACGATCGGCGGCGAGACTTTCTATCTGGGCGAGCCGTTCCTCGTGCTCGCGACCCAGAACCCGATCGAGCAGGAGGGCACGTACCCGCTGCCCGAGGCGCAGCTCGATCGCTTCATGCTGAAGGTGCGCGTCGGGTACCCGACCCGCGACGCCGAAAAGGAGATCGTGGCGCGCATGGCGTCGGGCCGGCCGATCGAGGTCCAGCGCGTGGCCGAAGCGGGCGACATCCTGGCGGCGCGCAGCGCCATCGCCGAGCTGTTCATGGACCAGAAGGTCGTGGACTACATCGTGGACGTGGTGCGCGGCACGCGTGAGCCGCAGGCGGTCGGCCTCCCCGAGCTGAAGCCGCTGATCGCGTTCGGGGCGTCGCCACGGGCCTCGATTTACCTCGCACAGGCGGCCCGCGCGCATGCCTACCTGCGCGGCCGCTCCTACGTCGTGCCCGAAGACGTGAAAGCCATGGCGTTCGACGTGCTGCGGCACCGCGTGCTGCTCACGTTCGAGGCGGAGGCCGAAGACATGGACTCGGACCGGGTCATCGCCAAGATCCTCGAGGCCGTGGGCGTCCCGTGAAGTACGAGGGGGTCGATCGCCGGAGCGGCGAGCACGCCCCACTGCGCCGCCGCCGGCGCGCCGTCACCGCTCAGGTGCTGCGCCAGGTCAAGGGCATCGAGCTCCGCACCCGCAGCCTCGTCAACTCGCTGTTGAGCGGCGAATACCGCTCGATGTTCCGCGGGCAAGGCATCGAGTTCGCCGAGGTCCGGGAGTACCAGCAGGGCGACGACTTCCGCGCGATCGATTGGAACGTGTCGGCACGGATGGGGCATCCGTTCGTGAAGACCTACCACGAAGAGCGCGAGATCACGCTGCTGCTCGTGGTGGACCAATCGGGCTCGTGCCAGTTCGGGCGCCCCTACACCAAGGCCGGCCTGGCGGTCGAAGTGGCCGCGGTGCTCGCGCTCGCCGCCGCACGCCACAACGACCGCGTGGGCGCCCTCATGTTCGCCGACAAGGTCGAATACGTCGTGCGGCCCTCGAAGGGTCGCCCGCACGCCCTGCGCATCATCCGCGACCTGGTGGCGTTCACGCCGCGCGGCCGCGCCACCAACCTCGCCGAAGCGTTGCGCTACGCCGCCAAGCTGCTGCGCCATCATGCGATCGTCGTGGTGCTGTCGGATTTCCGGGCCGACGGGTGGGAGGACGCGCTGGCGCAGCTGGCCGCCGCCAACGACGTGGTCGCGATCACGATCGACGACCCGCGCGAGCTCAACCTGCCCGATACGGGCTGGGTGGACATGGAGGATGCCGAAACCGGCCAGCGGGTCCTGATCGACACCAGTCACGCGCCCACCCGCACGCGCGTGCGGGTCGCCGCGGAGCGGCAGCTGCAGGAGCGCAGCCGCAAACTGCTCGCGGCGGGCGTGGACCGCGTCACGCTGCAGACCAGCGTTCCCTATGCGGTGCCGTTGCGCCGCGCCTTCGCCGAGCGCGCCAAGCGGTTGAAACGATGAAGCCACGTAGCCCGACGCCACGACGCCACGTTGCACGGGGGACTGCGCTGGCTGCCGTGCTCGCGATCCTTGGCGTCGTGGCGTCGTGGCGTCGTGGAAGCGCTCAGAGCGCGAACTGGACCGCTACTCCCGCAACGCCCACCGTCGGCGACACCATCTGGCTCGAGCGGGAGATCCCCGTGCCCGCCGGATGGCAGGTGCGGGCCGGCAAACTCGAGCCACGGGACGACGTCGAGCCGTTGGGCGACCCCGCTGTGCTGCGCAGCCCGGCGGGCTGGGTGGTGCGCTACGGGCTCGCCGTGTGGACGCCGGGAAGCCACACGCTGGCGCTGCCGCCGCTGTGGCGGATCGGCCCGGACGGCCGCACCGACTCGAGCGCCGGAGGCACGGCGAGCGTCGTGGTGGCGAGTGTGCTCCCGGACACGCTGAAAGCGCCGGACCCGCGCGGACCGCTCGGACCACTGCGGCTGGAGCGTCGTAATGCGGGGCCGCCGCTCGTGGCCGCCCTGCTCTCGATCGGGCTGCTCGCCGCGGGGGTCGCCGCCCGACGCCGGCCCCCGCGCCACGTCCCCCAGCCACCTCCAGTTCCACTGGAACGTGAGGTGCCGGATGCGCGCTGGCTCGCCGCCGGCGAGCCCCGGGCCGTCGCCACGCGCGCGACCTGGCGGCTGCGGGCCACGCTGGCGCGGGCGGTGCCCGCGGCGCATGCCGCGCTCGATACGCACGAGTGCCTCGGCGTGGTGGAGCGGGCACGGTCCGGAGCGCGCCTGGGCGAGCTGCGCGACGTGCTGGAGCAGCTCGATCGCGTCGCCTTCGCCAGCGCCGAGGGGACCGATGTCGCGGCGCTGGCGGCGCGGGCGCGGCGCCTGGCCCAGGAGCTCGCCCCGTGAGCTTCGCCCGGCCCTTCATGCTCGTCGCCCTGGGCCTCCTGCCCCTGTGGTGGTGGCTGCGGACGCAGCGGCTGAGCCGGCTGTCGGGGACGCGCATGAGCGACGTGCGACCGGCGACGGGAGCGGCCGAGCGTCTCTGGATCGCGCGGCTCCCCGTCACGTTGCGGAGCGCCTGCCTGGGCGCGTGGATCATCGCGGCGGCGGGCCCCCGTATCGGCTCGGCCCGCTCGGAGACGCACAGCGAGGGCATCTCGATCGTGCTCGCCATCGACATGTCGAGCAGCATGCTCGCCGAGGACTTCGCCCCCGCCAACCGCATCGATGTCGCCAAACAGACCGCGATCGAATTCGTCCGCGCCCGGACGTCGGACCGCATCGGGCTCGTGGCCTTCGCCGCCCAGGCGCTCACCCAGGTTCCGATCACGACCGATTACGCGGTGCTGGAGCAGGCGCTCAAAGGCTTGCACATCGGGATGCTCGAGGACGGGACGGCGATCGGCACGGGCATCGCGACCGCAGCGAGCCGGCTGCGGCGCGCTCCCGGCAAGAGCAAGGTGATCGTGCTGCTCACCGACGGCGTGAACAACCGCGGCACCGTGGATCCGCGCACGGCGGCACAGGCCGCGGCGGCGCTGGGCATCAAGATCTACGTCGTCGGGGTGGGGAAGCGGGGAGAAGCGCCGGTGCCGACGGGGCAGGGGCTCGATGGGCTGCGCTATGAGATGATGCAGGTGGAGATCGACGAGCCGCTGATGACCGAGATCGCGTCGATGACGGGCGGGCGCTACTTCCGCGCCACCGACGCCCAGTCGCTGCGCAACATCTTTGCCGAGATCAACCGTCTCGAGAAGACGCCCGTGGAGCAGGTCGTGTACCGGCGCTTCGACGAAGAGTATCGCACTCCGCTGGCCCTGGGTCTGGTGGCGTTGGCCCTGGAGATCGTGGTCGCGGGCACCTTCGCGGTCCGGGTGCCCTGATGGCGTTCGACGCGCCGGTCGTGCTCGCGGTCGCGCCGCTCGTAGGCGGCGCCGTGTGGTTCGCGGCCGCGTGGGCGCGCCGGGTGCGCATCCGGCGGGCGGCGCTGTGGTCCGAAGAAACGGTGCGGCGCGCGCTCGGCGCGGGGCGCTTCGGGCCCACGGCGCTCGCCGTCGCGGCGTTCCTGGGCGTCGTGGCGCTGGCGGGCCCGCGCTGGGGCGAAGCCACCATCGTGGCGGAGACGCGCGCGCTTTCCGTGGTGATGGCGATGGATATCTCCCGCTCGATGCTCGCGGAGGACGCGAGCCCGAGCCGGCTGGGCCGGGCGCTGCGCGAGGCGCGCCGGCTGGTGCAGGACCTGGACGGGGATCGGGTCGGCCTGCTGGCGTTCGCCGGCTCGAGCTACATCCTCTCCCCCCTGTCGATCGACGGCTCCGCGCTCACGCTCTACCTCGATGCGCTCGATCCCGAAGTCGCCTCCGAGGGAGGGACAGGGCTGGCCGGCGCGTTGCGCCAGGGCGGCGAGCTGCTGCGGGCGAGCTCCGACCTCGCCGACCGCGTGCTGGTCGTCTTCACCGACGGCGAAGCACACGATACGCTCGCCGTGGTCACGGAGCAGGCGCAGCGGCTCCACGCCGCGGGCATCAAGCTGATCCTGGTCGCCGAAGGCGGACGCACGCCCAGCCGCATCCCCATGCGCGACGAGCACGGAGCGCTCCTCACCTACCAGCGGGACGAGGACGGCAGGGTCATCCAGACGTCCCGACGCGACGATATCCTCGGTGCGGTCGCCGACGCGGCACAGGGCACGCTCGTCGCCGCGGACCTTCCCGATCAGGCCGGGGCGGTGCGGGACCTCGTCGCCTCCTACCGGCGCGCCCGGGCGAGCGAGGCCCGCACGGAGCAGGGGAAATTGCGCGCCTGGCTGCCGCTGCTCGGTGCCGTGGTGCTGCTCGTCACGCAGGCGCTCACGCGCCGCACCGCGGCACTGATCGGGCTCGCGCTGTGGTGGCTCCTCCCGCCGCCCGCTCGGGCGCAGCAGCCGGCACGACCGCGCAGCGCCGCCGAGCGGGCATGGGATCGCCACGACCTCGCCGGCGCCCGCGCCGCTTATCTGGCCGAGCTCGCCGCGCGCCGCAAGGACGACACGGCGTGGTACAACGCGGGCACGGCGGCGCTCGCGGACTCGGATGCGGAGACCGCGCGGGGGAGCCTCACGCACGCCGCGGCGTCGCTCGACCCCGACGTGCGGTTCCGCGCGCTCTTCAACCTCGGCTTGCTCGCGCTGCGCGAGGCGATGGCCGACAGCGCGGCTCGCGACGTACGGCTCGCGGATGCCGAGCGGGCGTACCGGGAGGCGCTGCTGCTCCGGCCGCACGACCTCGGAGCGAAGTGGAACCTCGAGCTCGCGGTGCGGCACCAGCACGGCGGCTCGAGCAGCCGGAGCAACCCACCCTCCGGGGGGAGTGGCGGTCCCCAGAGCGGCGGCGGCGGAGGATCGAGCCGGGGGCGCGCGCAGGGCGGCGCGGGCGTGCAGGGCGGCATGAGTCCGGCGCAGGCGGATCAAGTGTTGCGCTCGATCGGCCAGCAGGAGCTCAAGACGCGACGGGACCGCACCGGCCAGACGCGCCGCGCCGCGGAGCCGGGCGCGAAGGATTGGTGATGCTGGCGCTCTGGGTGCTCGCCGCGCTGCAGAGCGGGCCGGCACCCGACGTGACGGCGCGCGTGGACCGGACGCACGTCACGGCGGGTGACAACCTGCTGCTCACGATTCGCGCGCGCACCCGATCCGCCGCCCCGGTAACCCTCGCCCTTCCCGCGCTCACGGGATTCACCGTCGTCGGGTCGCGCGAGGTCACGGAGGTGACGCTCGAGGCGCTGGGCGGGCCGGTGCGCACGACCACGCGCGAGCTCGAGCTGCGGGCGCAACGCCCGGGCGCGCTTGTGATCGGACCGGTGCGCGTGGAGCAGGTTGGCCGGCGCGTTACGACCGCCGCGCTCACGGTCACGGTGGACAGCGCGCGGGTGGGGCTCGCCACCGCCGTGTCCCCCATCGCCCGGCGCCTGATCGAGACGGCCACGCCGCCGCCGCCCGTCGAGCAAGGTGAGCGCGTGGCGCTCAGCGTGCTGCTCCCCGGCGACTCCGTGCTGGTGGGCCAGCAGCTCGACGTGATCGCCGTGGCGTGGTTCCCCCGCGACCTGCGCGAGCGCCTGCGGCGCGCGCCGATTCTCACGCTGCAGACGCCGGAAGGCGTCTGGTCGTATCCCGGTGCTGCGCCGAGCGAGGTCGCGGCCTCCCGCCTCGTGCGCGGGCGCTGGCTCGACCTGTTCGTCGCGCACGAGGCCGTGTTTCCCCTCACGCCGGGCCGCATCCTCATTCCGCCCGCCACCGTCGAGTACGCGGTGCCCGCCAGCTTCTCGTTCTTCAGCCGCGAGGACCGGTATTCCTTGCGGAGCGATACCGTGCCCGTGCAGGTACTGCCGTTGCCCGGCGCACCAGCGACGGCGGGCGATCCGCCCGCCGTCGCGCGCGGGCTCAGCCTCGACCTCCGGCTCGATCCGCCCAATGGCCGGGTGGGCGAGCCGATCGCCGTGACGGCCACGCTGTCGGGGGTGGGCAACGTGGCGCTGTGGCCGGAGCCCGTGATCGGCTGGCCGCCGGGGTTTCGCTCCTATCCAGGGGAGACGGCCACGCGCATCGAGGCCCGCGATGGTCGCATCGCGGGGGCGAAGACGTTCCACTACCTCGTGATGCCGGACTCGGTGGGGTCGTTCCGGATGCCCGCCGTGCGGTATCCCTACTACGACCTCGCGGCGGGTGCGGCGGCCGCCGCCACGCTCGCCCCTCGTCTACTGAT
>Ga0209350_1000506_pt1 | contig 21754 bp, 15 predicted proteins | sample GraSoi013_2_20cm_2_FD_185822 | JGI IMG/M metagenome (GOLD analysis project Ga0209350, IMG submission 185822) | Grasslands soil microbial communities from the Angelo Coastal Reserve, California, USA - Sample 09_27_2013_2_20cm (SPAdes) (version 2) | ecosystem: Environmental > Terrestrial > Soil >...
CTCCTGCGGTGCGAAGTTCACGGTGACGGTCAGGCGGTCCGGCTCGTCCTCGAGAGCGGCGATACGCTTGCGGCCGTCGGGGACAAACTTGTCCTCGTCACCGATCAAGGTGATGCCTGCGCGCGGTGCCGGAACGACGACGAAGTACGCGGTTCCGTCGGGAGCGAGCGTGAAGCTGAACGCTTCTCCGGGCTGCAAGCGCCGCGCGGTGCGGTTGCGCTCGGTGTACACGTAGGCCTCGCGGGGGACTCCCAACTGAGCGGGGGTGAAGGATGCGTCGGCCGCCTTCGATCCGCGGTTGTAGCTGAAGACGTAGGCGCTTCTCAGCGTACCGTGATCGGTGTGAGCCGCCGCGATCATCGGTCGCTTCGACCCTGCCGTGTACATCGCGTCAATCGGAACCAGAGATGTGTCCGGCTTGACGATCACACCGTCCGGGCGGACCGCACGCAGCAGATTCTCTCCGTTCTCCGCACCGATGCGATCGCCGACTCCGACCATCCCCCCGGAGAGCGTGGCGAGCAGCAGATTGTCCGCTTCGGCGCTCATGAACACATCGCTCCACGGCCAGATCCCGAGCGCGCTCGCCAGGCGCGACGCGTAGAGGAATGTGTCCCATTTCGATCGCTCGAACCGGTCGCCGCTCACACGAATCGTCGTGAGGTTGTCGTAGCGGGCGCCCTGGAGAAAATGCCGCGGCAGGGCCATGGAGTACTGCAGGGTCAGCCCTTTCTCGCGCGCGGCGTCCGCCATACCGTCGGTGAAGGCATTACCGGCGCCGAAGCTCCTGCCAAGCTCGGGTGAATGCTCATACATCACATTCAGCCAGTCCTGCTCGTAGGTCACGCCGTTCGCGGAGGCGAGGTAGGCGATGATCTCCTGCCACCAACCGGGGTCGACCGCCGCGAGTCCTGAGATGCGGTACCGCTCGCGGTATGGGCTCGCGGGATCGATCCAGCGATTGTGCGCGATGAGCGGCAGTCCGATTCTCTTCTGGAACGCGGCCAGGCCGTCGCGGAACAGTGCCGGGTGCGCCTCGTACTTGAGCAGCCCGCCATAGCGATTCCACTCCCCTTGAGGCAACGCCGGATTCTTTGGAGCTCCCGTCTTGCCGGTCGGCTCCGTCAGGGTCTTGTAGTACCACCAGCTATCGAGCTGCAGATAGCGAATGGGGATTCCCTCATCGCGGTAGCGCCTGACCAACTCCTCCAGTGTGCCGGCATATCCCTTTTGGCGATCGTAGTCGTAGTAGTACTGCGCGCCGTTGTCGGTCCAGTAGCCGAGGTACCGCAGGCCCACATCGGCATCGTTCGCCGGCCGACGGGCGCCAACGAGCGTGGTCAGCGCGCTGCCCCACGCGTCCCAGGTCGCGTTCACTCCGCGGCCCATGGCCATGATCGTCGTGTGCGTGAAGCCGGCCGGCAGCGGTGCGACGCGCTTGTTGAGCCCGCTCGCGATCTCGGTTCTGCCGTTGCCCCACATGCTCGCGATCATGAAATTCGCGGCCGGCGACAGCACGGCGGCGTCCCCCTGCACGTCGTAGAGAAGCCACGGAGTGCCGTTCTCCTCGAGCGCAAAACTCGCCGGCGCGAACGCTTCGTTCGCATAGCTGAAGTGGTGCAGATTTCTCGGCAGTTCGGTGAAGCGCGGGAAGCGCACGCGCGCCGGATCGGAGACCGGCTCGTCGGAGGTGATCGTGAACAGCAGCACGGGCCGGTCGATGTAGGCACGGATGCTGCCCCTGAGCCCCATCCGGTCCCTCCAGCGAAAGCCCAGCTCGCGGAAGGCCCCCAGCCGATCCTGTCCGTGCTTCGTGACGACTTCCGCCGCCGCGCCGGCGAGCCTGCCCGCGAACGTCCACTCTGCCTGCTGACTGCGTATCTCGTAGCGGCCCGATTGGGCGTCGATCGCTGCAACGAGACCCGACGCGCCCCCCACGCTCTCACTTGCCGCGTAGCCTGGCAGCGCCACGAGCATCGACGCGACCGACAATGCCACACAGCGGAGAAGGGCCGGGCGCGGATCCGGACTCGGGACCATGGTGCGATTGTGCCTGACCAGCCCGCCCGGAAGTGATTGCGCCTCGACGCGGACGTGGGCATCGGGGAGCGACCCAGGTGCGGGTCCGAGTGGCCCGCCGGACTATGGTAGGATGCGCGCCCGCTCTTGGGGGCTCACTGGCGCCGTACCCGGCGCCCGGCGCCATTCGGGGGCGTGGTCGGGGCTGTGGCAACTCGAGCGAACCGCCCGCTCCGGCAGACAGAAATCATACTCGCGCGCGCCCGTAGCTCAGTTGGATAGAGTACCTGGCTACGAACCAGGGGGTCGGGAGTTCGAATCTCTCCGGGCGCGCCAATAAATCAATGTAAGGTCTCAGGACTTCGGTGACACGCTGGCAGGCTGTTTCTTTGCCAAGAGCCGCTCGTAGGGAGTCTGCCCAGCGAGGGCTCCGTGGGGCCGGTGGTAATTGTAGTAGTCCTCCCATTCGCGAAGCTTGTCATTGAACAGATGGATATCGTCGGCGATGCCGTCTTTGTCCAACAGCTGGTAGAACTCTTGCTCGTCCACCCGGTGTGAGCGCTCGACCTTACCGTTCAAGTGGGGCGTCCTGGGTCGGATATAGACATGGCGGATGTCATGCTCCTCGAGGTGCCAGTGGAAGTGAGAGTGGAACTCGGCGCCGTTGTCTGTCTGGATAACCAGCACCCTAAAGGGGAGCCGCCGGATGACCTCGTCCACGAAGCGGATGGCTGAGGTCTGGTTGCAGGCATCGTAGATCTTGAGCACCCGAATACGCGTACAGTCGTCGATGGCTGTGAACTGATAGAGGCGCTTTCTAGAGCCTGCGATCCGCTCGAGGAACTTCACATCCACTTGTACGCGGTGCCCTGGCTGTGGCTTCTCGTATCGCTTCCAGGGCCGGCCTATCGGCCGACTTCTCTGGTTGGCCGGTAGCCGGTTCATTCCGTAACGGATCAGAATGCGATGTACCGTGGAGCGTGCCACCGCTAGATGATGAAAGCGCTGCAAATAGCTGGCGGTCCTGCCGGGTCCAAAGTGATAACGATCCCGTAGGTACAGAATCTTGGAGATCACCACACGGGGCGTTGCCTTCGGAAAGTGGTGCGGGACTCGCGGTCGGTCGCATAAGCCGGCCTCACCGTGACTCTTGTATCTGGCTCTCCATTTGTAAAAGGTTTGGCGAGAAAGGCCGAAGTGTCGGCAGGTCTGGGCGACGCTCCTGGGCATGTCACTGGCTTGGCGCAACAGCTTCAAACGCCAGGCAACCACTCGGTTCTGTTCGTTCTTGTTCATGGGCTCTCTCCTGGTTCGAGAAGGGAGCCAGAATGTCACCTTAGTTCTGGGACTTCACAAAGGTCTTAGCCGCTGCACCCGTTGCGCACTTTCGAAAGAGTCACTAGCGAGTCACCACACGGACGCGCACCCAGGTGCTCATGTTGGCGCGCATTCCGGTTGCAACTATTGGTCGCGACGGCTCGCGAGAGGCTGTCAGCTGCCGCATTGCGGCGTGGAAACTCTTGCGCATGTTGCAGATCATAAGACCGTCGGGGAGCCAAATAGGCACAAGGGGCGGGTGATCCATGCATCGCTTCACTCTCATCTTGATAGCGACCACAGCCGGCGCATCGGCGGTCGTCTGGACGAATGCGGAGGCGCAGACTGACACGCAGGGCAGTGAGCGCTCGGAGTTCCGCGAAGAGTTCGCAGCAGTCTCGGGCGGACATTACTTCGGCGAGGACGAACCCACGGAGGTGAAACGCCTCGCCCCGAACGAGTTGAAAGCGCGGCTCAGTTATGGTTCCGACAATTTCCATCGCGCGCAGGCCAAGGGCCAAGTCGCCCAGCTGCGCAATATCCTTGACAGGGCCAATGCTCTGACGACTCAGCAGGCGCAGCTTATGGAGCAAATTCTCATTGCGGAGCGAGACCGTCAGGAACGAGAGGTGAAGGAGCAATACGCGTCGCGTCGCGTCAGCGCGGGCGGCAGCTCATGGACCGGCATGATAACGATTGCGAGCGATGAGCTCGGGATATCGATCCACGATCAACTCCTAGCCCAGATCGAAGACTTCAGTCGGCAGCAAATAGCTGCTGTGGCACCGGTGCTGACTGCACAGCAGCTCAAGGTATATCAACAGATCCAGCGTGAGCGCGTCGCGCAGCAGCGCGCGTTCATGGAGGAAGCCCCAGTCTCCGTGATGTACGGTGACTGAACCGTTGGTCTCGCTCCTGTGGTAGACCCGGACCGTGCGCGGGCGATCCTCCAGCGGCTGGGGAAAGTACCGACGGCGGACGGGTTTTACGCCGAAATCGACGGGATCCCCGCCGCCTGGGCTTGGCCGGTTTCGATGAAACCGACGGCGCTCGGGGCGCTGCAGGTGGACGAGGAGAAGCTCACAGGGCATGTGGACGAGGTGGTGCGTTCGAGTTTGTCAGTCTTGGTCATCTGTGCCATACCTCCCATCCTGCTTTCAACTCAAACGCTTCACGAGGTACATGAGCGCCATCGGTGCCTTGGAGACTGTAGCTCTCACTCAGGTCTATAGAGATGAGCCCACGCTGCCAGTGAGTGATTATCCCAACTTCAGCGCCACGACCATAGTTCGTCGTATGACTGGTGAAGGGCTCATGCTGTGTCGCATGCGACTCATGGCCCACGAAAGCTCGAACTGCGTTGGGTTCCAGCGTGGCACACCCAGCAATCAAGGCCAGACAACAGAAGATGACAGTTCTCATGACTACCGGACCTTGTCCCAACCAACCGGCAGCGCCGCGAGCCCCTGCAACGCTTGCGCCGGGGCCTCTGTCGCCGGCTGCTGCAACGACACGAGCACGGCCTGCGCGGGCTCGAGCGGCTGTCCACACTTCGGGCAGTTCATGCGTAAAGTTTCATACGGCGCTCGCCGCTGGAGACTTGCGGCCAGTCGCAATTCACGACGGGCGCGACCACGGCCGCAGCGTTCTGTGAGCGCTCTCTATCCAATAATGAACGCCGGCACCGGCCTGCCGAAGTTCTGCGAACTGCATCAAATCGGCAGATTGAGATCACAGTCACAACTCACGCGTACCGGTCCACACCGGCTTTGCGACGCGCTGGGCCCCCCGAGTAAACACTCAGGGAATTCGGAACCGCATCGAATTGCCGCGCGGATCAGTCAGGTCGGGGTTACAACCGTGACGAGCCTTGCCCGGACAAACGTCACCCGCTGTTTCGCGTGGCCGGCCTGCGCTCTCTTGGTAGCCGCCTTTGCGGGCTGCGCCAGTGAACCGCCGCTTTCGCGTGATGTTGTCAACGATTTGAAGACGCACGGCACGGTCGTGTTGTTCTCCGACGATTGGGGGGCTTACAGGAAGAAGGGCGGCCGCTACAACATGCCCGGCCCAACAATAGAGACCATCCCGTACAAGGCCGTGTGGGCAGCCGCTAAGGAACTCTCGCAGTTCCACGCCGAGCGCATGGCCAAGCTCGGATTTAAGGCCCGCTCAGCCTACGACTTTCTGTCAGATGACCAAATTGCAAAGCTAACCAGCGAGCGGCAACAGGGCGCGCCAGTGCTTACCTCCGCACTGTGCGACGCCCTGAAAGCCCAAGACCAAAACTATCTAATCTGGATAACTTGGTCCGGGCTGAGCTGGTTCCCCGTAATCATCGGTGCCAAGTACGAGCAAATCTACACCGACTACTACGTTTTCGACCTTAGAACCCGCAAATTCCTCTGGAATGGCGACCTGTCCTCAACTCGACCGATCGGTTACGAGCTGCGCTTTGGGCACTCGTTCAGTGAAATCGATGACTACCTGAACCGCGATAACTTTGCCGGCCTAAAGAAGGAAGTGTTTTTTAACTACGAAGAGCAGTACCGGCCGGGCGAGGATTCCGTTGGCTGGCTCTTTGGGCTGGCGGGCCAAACTACGCCGAAGCGTTGAGGCGCCACCGCAGCAAAGGCACAGCGTTCGGTGAGTCTTCGTGCGCTACTTTGCTGCTTTGAGAGAGGGCGGCCTGGTTAAGCGGCTGAAAAATAAGACCTGCTCAACTCATGATGGCGCCTACGAACCAGCGGGTCGGGAGTTCGACAACCGGGCGAGTCTGCGAGCCCGGTTGGACGCCCGTGCGTCTGCGCGGGCGATCCCGAGCGTGAGCGAGGGACGAACGGGCGCAGCCCGCGAGCGCTACTCCTTCGCAACATGAGCCGCTGATGCGAACCAGGGCACCTTCGCCGAGAAGTGCGTGCGACTGTGCGAGCGCCGCTTGCGACGCGATCAGCGCGGCTAAGCGCATCAGCGACCCCAAGCGCATGAGCGACTGAGCGACTCGATAAACAAGAACTCGTCGCGCCGACTGCATGCGACGCTCGTCGCACTGTCGCCTCTTGCGCGCTCCCTAGTCCGGCCGAGCTGTTGCGACACAGTCGACGTCGGAAATAACCTCCGCGCCGGTCGGAAATTTAATTACATACCAGTCGTCGTTGAGCGACAGCAACGGCGATGTGTCGCGATCACGTGACATGGGGGGTTCCGATGCAATTGTTGCGCGTCACCGCGCTCGCGGTGGCGATTTGCGTGTTGGCGCCGCCGCCGCCCGTCAGCGCCCAGATCTTGCCCAATGCGGCCTGGTCTTGCGAGTTCGCCAACTCGGCCACCGATTGCGGTTTCTACCTGCAGGCGGTCGCGTCGAATCGCGCGGCAGTCGTTGGTCCCGGGCGTGACGGTTCCACTGCAATCGAGCTGACCACGCATCTGGGGGACATCAATATCGCTGGCAGCGACTCGAACGAGCGCGCCGATCTGGCGCTCTCACCGTCCTCGAGATATTGCAACCAGGGACAGGACGAGTGGTGGGCGCACTCGCTCATGTTCCCGCCGAGTTATGTGGCCCCACCGGGCGGTGCGGTCTGGAACTGGGGCGCGCTCTTCGACTTTCACAACTCGTCCTCTGGCGGCGGACAGCCCAACTTCATGGTCTACGCCACGCCCACGGGCCTCGAGCTCCATATGGCGGGCGGCGCCAACACCGTCAACCGGCCGACCGATCCCGGCTACTACAGCATCGCGATCGGCCCGATCGCCAAGAACGTCTGGTACGACTTCGTCTATCACGTGAAGTGGTCGTCCGGCTCGGACGGCCTCTTTCAGGCGTGGCTCAACGGCCGGCAGGTCATGAACTACAGCGGCCCCAACCTCTATGTCGGCCAGAGCTGCTATCTGAAGCTCGCCAACTACCATACTCCGCTCGGGGTGCCCATATCGGTCATTCACTCCCGCGTGGTTAGAGGCACCACCCAGGCCGACGTGCAGATCGGGTCCGGCGGCACGCCGCCTCCCACGGTCCCGGTGCCGAATGTCGTTGGCCAGACGCAGGCGACGGCCACGAGCGCCATCACCGGCGCGGGCCTCACCAGGGGTGCGGTCGCGCACCAGTCGAGCAGTTTGGTGGCTTCCGGCAGCGTCATCAGCGAGAGCCCCGCGGCGGGCGCCGATGTGGTGCGCGGCTCCGCGGTTAACCTGGTCGTCTCGACCGGCGGTGGCATCACCAGTGGCGGCGGCATAAGCAGTGGCGGCGGCGGCGGTGGCCCGTTCGACGCCTTCACACTTGCTGCGCTTCTCAGCTACCTGATGGGTGGGTTGTGGAGAGCTCGCAGATCCAGGTCACTCGCGAGCACTCTCACTTCAGCACCTAGTGCGCGACGGTGATGGACGTTGGACCAAGACCCTGTTGGTTTGACCCCGGAAACAGCGGGAAGGGGTTTCCGGCGATGAGCTTTAGCGAGCCGCTCGTAGCGTCGATCGAAAACACCTCGACCTGGTTGTCTACATTGTCCAGGGCATACAGGAAGTTGTCTGGGCCGTCGACCGCGAGCGCGGTGGCTCGTCCGTTCGTCACGGACGTTCCAATGGGTGTCAGGGCGCCCGAGCTGGCGTCGATCGTGTAGCAATCCACATTAGTGCCGTTCGCGATGTGCAGCAACTTGCCGGAAGCATCCGTGACAACCGACAAGGCCCCGTTTGGGGCTGGGAACGGGCTGCCGGAGATGGCCGTTAATGCACCTGTACTGACATCGATGGTGAATCCGGACACTGCGCCAGGTTGAGAATCAGCCGCGTAGAGGTGAGTGCCGGAGGGATCAACGACCAATGCTCCGGGAGATGCTCCGACGGGAAAGGGACTGCCCGCCACCGGCGTCAGAGAGCCGCTGGTCATGTCAATGCGGTAGGCGGACACGCTGCCACCGACCTGGTTCGCGGCGTATACATAGTGACCCGCGGCCACGACTATCGCGCTGGGATCAGCCCCCGCGGCAAAGGGGCTCCCGGCCACTTCGGTCAGGGCGCCCGTCAATCCAATCTCGAACACCGAAACAGTGTTCGAACTGCCGTTAGCTGTCAGCACAAATTGTCCGCTGGGATCGACGGCGATCGCGACCGATTGGGCGCTAGTCAGAAATGGACTGCCGCTCATCGTGGTCAGTTTGCCGGTCGATGAATCGAGCAGGTACGCTCTGACCTCGCCCGAGGGGCTGGTAACGTACAGAAATCGCTTCTGGGGATCGACCGCAATGCCCCGGGGCATTGGCCCGTCCGGCAGAGGACTGCCAGAGATCGGCGTTGGGATGCCCGTCTGCCTATCGATAGTCAAAGCGTCAAGGGTCCCGGCCGCCTCATTCGGGACGTAGAGGAGTGTCGCGCTCGCAGGTGGTGGCGGGGGGTTGTTGCCGCCGCCGGAACTGCCGGTGTAGCCGCCTCCGCCACAGGCGCAGGCCATACCGCAAAGTATCGCCCCCAGGAACGTTCGCGCACGTGGTGGCGTGCCGTCGGCGCCAGGCTCGCACGACTGGTCGGGTCCCAACGGTCCGTGAGTCTCCTTCAGGTCGATAGGCTCGTCGCACAGCATTGCGTCCCCCCCGCTGCCTTTGACGCGATCGGGGTCATTGCGGAGGTCATAGACCTCTTCGGGAGAGAGTGTGCGGCGGCGGCGTTTCGTTTTGTCTGGCTCTGGAATAGGCCGGCCGGTCTATCCGGGTCGAATGGCGTCGCCACGGACTGTGCCGCCGAGGTCAAGCCTGAACGACGTCCTGCCTGACAATCTTCCGACTACCTCGCGGACCAGCCGTGCCCTCGCGCAGGCGCTGGCGACCTCAGTTCACGGCCACCTGCTCCACGAGTACGACTTCGCACGAGCCGGGCCCAGTGTCGCTCCGCGTCAGCGAAGTGTTTGTGTACGCGCCGTCATCTCGCACGGCGTCGACCAGGAAGCCGGTCAAATGCACAACCTGGCCGACGCGCAAATGCCTGAGTTCGCGGCGCACCGCGGAATCGGCAGGAATCACGTGGGTATTGGCGCTATGCTCGATCACGACCTGTCGCGGGACGGGCAGGTCCTGCTTCGGTATCCATGAATAAAATCGCGCCCCTTGCGTGATCTCAAGGGCGCGGAGGACGCGATTGTCCGACATGGGTCCCCAACCGAGGGCAAGATCCTCCGGGACAAGATCGGCGAGCAGATCAAAGTGATAGTCCTCGCGACTTAGAATTCGGGCTGTGATGTCGTAGCGCGCCCGAGGCTTGAGTCGCCAGCGACCCAACGTCGTGACTTGTGCGCCGTCTGCATCCGTCTGCTGTGGGTCGGCGGGGGCGATCGGTCCGTCTGACGGGTGGACGGGTCGCAGGTGCCAATCGTTGTAGCCCTGCAGCAGCGCCGCCGCCGCCAACGCGGTGAATAGAACGGTGCGCACTACCATGGCCGCTCATTATCGCAACCGTCGGCTGTTTCGTCGGGAATCCCGACCGTTTTCCCGCACCGGCCGCACCCCCAGGCGCACGCCCGCACCATTGCGTGCGGCAATGCACGGACACCGGCGCGGGCGGCGTGATCCGGCTCACAGTTGGCCGCCGGACCGCCCCCCAGAATGGCTCCTGGGATGAGGCACGACTGGTAAATGCACCCATGAACATGACTCAACTCGTGTTCGGCGCCGCCCTGGGCTGCCTGCTCGCCCAGGGTGTGCTCTATTGCATCAAGCCCTTCATCGCCTGGCTCAGGCGCGACGAGCTGCGTGCCCGGCTGCGCGCGCTCACTCCTCCCTCGGGCCGTGCGATCGCCCACGCTTCCATCCAGTACGCGGTGCTCCTCGGGGCCGCCGCCGCCCTGATCACGCTCGGCGTATGGGCTTTCGGGGACTATTTCTCGGGCCGGTCCGCACGCGGCGCGACGGGCGGCGACGGCGAGCCCTCCGTGGCGCTGCCGCCGGCCCCGGCCGCTGATGCGCCGCAGAGACTCGCCGAGCTCGCTACGGCGCCGAAGGCCGAAGCTTCCGCGGCGACCCCGGTTGCGAGCGCTGACCCGTACGCCGACCCCGACTTCAAGGTCCGGCGCCGCGCGCACCACGCCGGGACCCACATGAGTCTCAAGGAGACCCTGCTGCAGCGGGCTGAAGCAAAGGCGCACGACGAGCTGCTCGGCGAGATCAAGCAGCATCAGAGCCGGTCCCAGTACGACTGCGAGGCGGCCGATCGCGCCGTGGAATACCTCAAAGCGGGCCTCGACGTGTGGGGATTCGCAGCGTGGCAGGTGAAGCACTTCCCGATGGACGGCTACGAAGGCGCCACGCTCTCTCAATGCCAGAACATCACGGACGTCGTGGATCCTTCGCGGTTCGACATGCACGAGTCGCTCGCGCAGGGGAATGACCCGGGACGCGACGCCACCCGCGACCCGCGCGAGGGGAGGGCGGCCACGCCTGTCGGCGATGCAGGCAAGAACCGGCCCTGATCGCTGACTTCCGCGTAGGCCGGCCGTGCGCACCGCGGCCGCGCGAATCAGCTTAGAATCCTTCGCGGGCACTCGTGCGGTGACCGCGCCGCGCTGCTGCGTGCCGATCGGATCGGGGAAGCCATGCGCACCGCGCTCGCGGACTTCATCAAAGACACCCCCGCCGGGCGCGAGGCGCATGCGATCCTGCGCTCGTGCGTGCACTGCGGCTTCTGTCTTCCCGCCTGTCCCACTTACCAGCTGCTTGGCGATGAGCTCGACAGTCCGCGCGGGCGCATCTATCTCGTGAAGCAGCTGCTCGAGGGCGCGCCGGTCACCTCGAGCACGCAGCTGCATCTCGACCGCTGTCTCACCTGCCGGGCGTGCGAGAGCGCCTGCCCCTCGGGCGTACAGTACGGACGGCTTCTCGACATCGGCCGTGCGGTCACCGAGCAGCGTGTGAGCCGGAGCGCTGCGGCGCGCCTCAAGCGCTACCTGCTGCGCAAGATCGTGCCTCACACCCGCCGCGTTCGCGCGGCGCTCGCGCTGACGCGTCTCGCGCGGCCGCTGCTGCCGCGAGAGCTGGCCGCACCCGCAGCTCTCGCGCCGCGCTCGAGCGCGCCCTCCTGGCCCGCCCCGCGTCACGCTCGCCGCGTGCTGCTGCTGCCGGGGTGCGTGCAGCCGGTGCTGAGGCCGCAGGTCGATGCGGCCGCGGCGCAGGTGCTGGACCGCGTCGGGATATCGGCCATCGTGCCCCGCGGCACCGGCTGCTGCGGCGCGCTCACGCATCATCTCTCTGCCTCTGACGAGACACTCCGGCAGGTGCGCCGGAATGTCGATGCGCTGTGGTCGCACATCGAGGCGGGCGTCGAGGCGGTGGTGTCGACCACGAGCGCCTGCGCGTCGATGCTGACCGAATACGGACGCCTGCTCGAGGCCGAGCCCGCTTACGCCGCCCGCGCGGCGCGCGTCGCGGCGCTCGCCCGGGACATCGCCCAGGTCCTCGGCCCAGAGCGCGAAGCGTTGAGCGCTCCCCTCGGCGGCGCATCGGCCGTGCGGCCGCGGGGTGCGGGGCGCCGAGCGGCGCGGGTCGCCTTTCATGCCCCGTGCACGCTGCAGCACGCCCTCAGAGTGAGCGGCACCGTCGAAGCGCTCCTTTCCGCCGCGGGATTCGAGCTCGCTCCGGTCGGCGACCGCCAGGAATGCTGCGGCTCGGCGGGCACCTATTCCATCCTGCAGCCGGAGCTGTCGGAGCGGCTGTTGCGTGCCAAGGTCGCCGCCCTCGAGAGCGGCGCGCCGGAGCTCATCGCCACGGCCAACATCGGCTGCCTGACGCACATCCGCGGCGGCACTTCGGTGCCGGTCGTCCATTGGGTCGAGCTGCTCGCAGAAAGACTCTCGGTGGCGAATGGCTGACCAGTGGGGCGAGCGCATGCCGCGCTCGGTCAGCCTGCTGCAGACCGTCGCCGTGTCCGTGGGCATCGCCATCGGCAGCGGCATCTTCCGCGTGCCGGCTACGGTCGCGGCGCAGCTGCACACCTCCGGGCCGATCTTGAGCTGTTGGGTGCTCGGCGGCATCATCGCGCTCTGCGGCACGCTCACGGTCGCGGAGCTGGCGGCGGCGCTGCCGCGCTCGGGGGGAATCTTCGCCTATCTCCTCGAGAGCTACGGGCCGCTGCCGGCGTTCCTGTTCGGGTGGACGGAGCTCGTGGTGATCCGCGCCGCGGCGCTCGGGGCGATCGCGACCGTCTTCGCCGAGTACCTCGGTTACTTTGTGCCGCTGAGCGCCGCGCAGGTCCGCTACCTGGCCGCCTTCGCCATCGTGCTCATCGGCAGCATCAACCACATCGGGGTGCAGCGCGCGGCCGCGGTGCAGAGCGTGACCACCGTGCTCAAGTACGGCGTGCTGGCGGCTCTGGGACTCCTCGCGTTCACGGCGACCGGCGGCAGCACGAAGCACTTCACTCCCGCCTGGCCCGCCGGCGCGATGCTCTCGCCGCTGGCGAGCGCCCTGATCCCGGTACTGTGGACCTACGACGGCTGGGCGGACCCGGCGACCATGGGCGGCGAGATCAGCAACCCGCAGCGCAACCTGCCGATCGCGCTCATTGCCGGCGCGCTGTGCGTGATGCTGGTTTACCTGGTGGTCAACATCGGTTTCCTGTACGCGCTGGCGCCCGCGGAGATGGCCGGGTCGAAGCTCATCGCCTCGAGCGTGGCGGCGCACATCCCGCTGCTCGGGGGCGCGGGAGCGGCCGTGGTGGCTGCGGCCGTCGTAGTGTCCGCCTTCAGCGGCCTCAACGCCTCGATGATGACAGGCTCGCGGGTGTTCTTCGCCATGGCCGATCGCGGCCTGTTCCTGCGCGCCGCGGCGCGCGTCTCGCCGCAATTCAACACCCCCTCCGTCGCCATCTGGCTCGCGAGCGCGCTCGGCGTCGGCTACGTGCTCGAGAACGATTTCGCGCAGCTCGCCGATAAATTCATCCTCGGCATCTGGCCGTTCTACGCGCTCACCGTGGGGGGAGTATTCATGTTGCGCCGGCGCCGTCCCGAGCTGCCGCGCCCCTACCGCGTCTTTGGTTACCCGTTCGTTCCGGTGCTATTCCTGCTCGCTTCGGCGCTCATGGTGCTCAACGCGCTTCTCACCGATCCGGGCAACACCGGTGTCACCCTCCTCATTATCGTCGCCGGGGTGCCGGCGTACTGGCTGCGCGGGCGGCTCTGGCCCCGACTCTCAACCGGTTCGTGGCGGTAATTCTTCACCCGTTCGTGGCCGGCACGCGCGTTCGGAAAGTGAACCCAAGCACAATATCGGGGGCTCCAGGCTCGTTATCCGAGCTGGAGGACGAGCGCCGAGGTGGAGGACGAGTGGTGGGCGCAGGCGGCACGACGACCCCGGAAACGCACGAGCGCGGCACGGAGCGCGCGGCATGAGTGCCCGCGTGCGCGGGCTCGCGGCCGCGGCCGCTCTCGTGTTGGGGGCCGTGGGCTGGTATCTCTGGCGCTCGCACGGGGCGGACGATCCCAACGCCGCGCTCTCCCTCTTCGGCAACGTCGACGTGCATCAGGTGGAGCTCGGATTCCGCGTCACCGGCCGGATCGCGGAGATGACGGTGCAGGAGGGCGACAGGGTCAAGGCCGGCGAGACGCTCGCCCAGCTCGACCGCGTGCCCTTTGCCACCGACGTCGCCGCCGCCCGGGCGGACGTGGAGCAGGCGCGGGCGCAGCTCGAGAAGCTGCGCCGCGGCTTCCGCGTCGAGGAGATCGCCGCGGCGCGCGCCACCGTGGCGCAGCGGGCCGCCGACCTCGCCAACGCGCAAGTGACGCTCAAGCGCCAGCAGGAGCTCATTGCCGCGGGGCTGGTCACGCATCAGCAGATCGACGACGCCGAGGCGCGAGTGGCGCAAAGCGAGGCGCAGCTCGCCGCGGCGCGCGAGCAGCTGAACCTGGAGTTACACGGCTCGCGCATCGAGGACATCGCCGCGCAGAAGGCGGCGCTGGCCTCCGCCGAGGCGCGGCTCGCGAAAGCGCAGACGGCGCTCTCGGATACGACGCTCCTCGCCCCGAGCGGCGGCATCATTTCGGTGCGGGCGCGCGAGCCCGGCGCGATCGTCCAGGCAGGACAGACGGTCTACACGCTGACGCTCAACGATCCGGTATGGATCCGGGCCTACGTGCCGCAGCCGCGGCTCGGGCGCATCAAGCCCGGGATGGGGGTCGGCGTCAGCATCGATTCGATGCCCGGCAAGCGCTACGAGGCGACGGTGGGCTTCATTTCCCCGGACGCCGAGTTCACACCCAAGACCGTACAGACCGATCAGGTGCGCGACGATCTGGTCTACCGCATCCGCGTGATCGCGACGGACCCGGACAATGTGTTCCGCCAGGGCATGCCGGTCACGGTGCTGGTGCCCGCCGCGCGATCCGAGGCGCTGGCGCGCGATCACTAGGACTGGCGCACCGTGAGCCCGGCACCGGCAAGAGACGGCGAGCCGGCGGCCGCGACACCCGCGGCGCGCGTCACCGGCCTCGTGAAGACCTTTGGCGCGACGAAGGCGCTCGCCGGCATCACCGCCGAGCTCCCGACGGGAAGAATCCTCGGGCTGGTCGGTCCCGACGGGGCCGGCAAGACGACCCTCATTCGCCTCCTCGCCGGGCTGATGGAGCCGACGGCTGGCGCCGTCGAGGTGCTCGGGCGCACGCCGCGCGCCGAGGGCGGCACGAGGCAGGCGGAGACCGGCTACATGCCGCAGCGCTTCGGGCTGTACGAGGATCTCTCGGTGCTCGACAACCTGAGTCTCTACGCGAACCTCCGCGCTCTCGACCAGTCGACGCGTCAGCGGCGCTTCGCGGAGCTCCTGCGCTTCACCGATCTCGCTCCATTCACCGAGCGGCTCGCCGGCCGCCTCTCCGGCGGCATGAAGCAGAAGCTCGGCCTCGCGTGTGCGCTGCTCGGCCGGCCGCGGCTGCTGCTGCTCGATGAGCCGGGGGTCGGGGTCGACCCGCTGTCGCGGCGGGAGCTGTGGCGCATGGTGAGCGAGCTGGTCGCCTCGGGAGTGACGGTGCTCTGGTCGACCGCGTACCTGGAAGAGGCCGAGCGTTGCGCCCACATCTGGCTGCTCGATAACGGGCGGCTCCTCTACGACGGGGCGCCGGCGCGTTTGAGCGAGCGGGTGCGCGGCCGGGTGTTCCGACGTCGCGTCGCCCCGGGGGAGGCGCGCCGCGTCGCCGAGAGCGAGCTCGAGCGCGAGGCGGTGCTCGATGCGGTGATCCAGGGCGCGAGCGTACGCGTGGTGGCGAAGCCCGACGCCGCAGGGAGCTTTCGCACCGACGGCTACGAGCCGGTGGCGCCGCGCCTCGAGGACGCTTACGTCGAGCTCTTAGGCGGAGCCCGCAAGGGCGAGAGCCTGCTGGCGCGCGGCTGGCCGGCCGTGGCGCAGACGGCGGCGGCCGGTGCCTCCTCGGCGGCGGCCGATCGGGTACTGGTGCGCGCCGAGGCGCTCACACGGCGCTTCGGGGATTTCGTGGCGGCCGACACCATCGGTTTCGAAGTGCGCGCCGGGGAGATCTATGGGCTCCTCGGCCCCAACGGCGCCGGCAAGTCGACGACCTTCCGGATGCTCTGTGGGCTCCTCATGCCGACGAGCGGGGATGCGAGCGTCGCGGGGGTGAACCTGGCGCGCGCCGCGAGCCGCGCGCGCGCGCGCCTGGGGTACATGGCGCAGAAGTTCTCGCTCTATGGCGATCTCTCGGTCGCGCAGAACCTCGACTACTTCGCCGACATCTACGGACTGACGCGCTCTGCAAAGCGCGAGCGCGTGCAGGCGATGATCGACATGTTCGAGCTCGGGCCGCACCTGCCCGCCAACGCCGCGCTCCTGCCGCTCGGCTTCAAGCAGCGTCTGGCGCTCGCCTGCGCGACGCTCCACGCCCCGGCGGTGCTGTTTCTCGATGAGCCCACCAGCGGCGTCGATCCCCTGATGCGGCGCGAGTTCTGGCATCACATCAACGCGCTCACGACGCGCGGGGTGGCGGTCGTGGTCACCACCCACTTCATGGAGGAGGCCGAGTATTGCGATCGCATAGGACTCATCTGGCGCGGCCGCAAGATCGCGGAAGGCACGCCCGATGAGCTCAAGGCGAGCGCGGAGAGCGCCACGCATCCCGAGCCGACGCTCGAGGACGCGTTCATCGCGCTCATCGAAGGGGAGGCCGCCGCGTGAGAAGGATCGCACGATGAACGACACGAGGGCGCGGATGCGTGCCTGGTGGCAACAGCTCGCCGCGATCATGCTGAAAGAGGCGAAGCAGGTCACCCGCGATCCCTCGAGCTGGATCATCGCGGTGGTGCTGCCGCTCACCTTCCTGTTCCTGTTCGGGTACGGCATCTCTCTCGACACCACGGTGATCCGGGTCGCCGTGGTGCGCGAGGATGACGGTCGCGACGCGCGCGCTCTCGCCGCGGCGCTCACCGACTCGAAATGGTTCGCGGTGGTCGCCGCTCACGATCGTGGCAGCGGCGAGCGGCTGCTTCAGGACCAGCTCGTCAAGGCTGTGGTCATCATTCCCGCCGAGTTCGGACAGCGCCTCGATGCCGAGAACACCACCGCGCAGGTGCAGGTGCTCGTGGACGGCGCCGAACCCAACACCGCCAACTACGTGCACGCCTACGTGAACACGATCTGGAACGGCTTCCTCGCGGCTCGTGGCGTCGAACGGGGGAGCCCCAGACCCGTGCCGGTCAGCCTCGAGACGCGCTACTGGTACAACGCCAACGCCGTGAGCCGCTGGTTCCTGATACCAGGCTCCATGACCGTGATCATGACACTGCTCGGCACGCTGCTCACCTCGCTCGTGATCGCGCGCGAGCACGAGCGCGGCACGCTGGAAGCGCTCTATGCGACTCCGCTCACCCGCGGGCAGATCCTGATCGGAAAGACGTTGCCGTATTTCCTCCTCGCCATGGTGTCGATGGCGGTGTGCGTGCTGACCGCGCTGTTGCTGTTCCAGTTGCCGCTGCGCGGCTCGTTCCTGACTCTCGGCCTCGTGTCGGCGGTATTTCTGGTGCCGGCGCTGGGGCAGGGGCTGCTGATATCCGTCACCATGCGCACGCAGATGGCGGCGGCGCAGCTCGGGCTCATGACCGGCTACATGCCGGCGATGATGCTGTCGGGGTTTCTGTTCGACATCCGCTCGATGCCCCCGTGGCTGCAGGTCATCACGCTCGCGATCCCGGCGCGCTACATGAACGTCTCGCTGCAGACGGTGTTCCTCGCGGGCGACCTGTGGGCGGTGCTCGTGCCCAACATGCTGTTCATGCTGGCCGTCGGAGCGCTGTTCTTCGGCCTCACCTGGCGGCGGCTGCACAAGCGGTTGGACTGAAGGGGCGTCGGCGGTGCTGCAACGACTGCTCGCCATAGTCCGCAAGGAGCTGATCACCATGCTGCGCGATCCGCGCGCGCGCGGCGCCCTCATCCTGCCGCCGATCATCCAGCTGTTCATCTTTTCCTCCGCCGCCACCATGGAGGTGAAGAACATCGCGCTCGCGATCGTCGACCTCGACCGCGGCCCCTATGCCGCCGACCTTGAGCAGCGGCTCTCCGGCTCACGCAGCTTCACCCGTCTGCCGCGTTATGCGAATGTCGCCGGCGCCCGCGTGGCGCTCGACCGCGAGCAGGTCGTGGGAATCCTCGTGCTGCCGAGCGGCTTCTCGCCCGACCTCGCCGCCGGCCGGCCGGCGAGCGCGCAGCTCCTGCTCGATGGGCGCCGCTCGAACGCCGCGCAGATCACCGCCCAGTACGTGAGCAACGTCCTCGCGGACGAGGGTGCGCCGCTCAGCGGCCTCACCGGCGCCAGCGGGACGCCAGGCACGGCGACGCCCGGCGCGGGTGCGCCGGGCACCACCTCCAAACCCAACGCCGAGGTCGTCATCGACAACTGGTTCAACCCGAACCTCGACTATCAGTGGTTCATGCTGCCTAACCTGGTCGGCACCCTCAGCCTCGGTGTGGCACTCATGATCACGGCGCTCTCGGTGGCGCGCGAACGCGAGCTCGGCACCTTCGACCAGACTCTCGTGTCTCCCGCCACGCCCGTCGAGATTGCGCTCGGGAAGCTCCTGCCACCGCTGCTGGTCGCGAGCGTGCAGGCGACGCTGTACCTGCTGATCGTGACGCTGCTCTATGGCGTGCCGTTCCGCGGCAACCTGCTGGTGTTCTACACGGCGGTGCTGACCTTCGCCGCGGCGTGCGCGGGCGTGGGCCTCTTTATCTCCTCCCTCGTGCGCACCCAGCAGCAAGCCTTTCTCGGCGCGTTCGCGGTGCTGCTGCCATTCGCGCTGCTGTCGGGGTTCGCGACACCGATCGAGAACATGCCGTGGTGGCTGCAGTTCCTCACCACCATCAATCCGCTCGCGCACATGCTGCGCCTCATGCAGGGGCTGTTCCTCAAGGGCGCCTCGGTCGCTTCGCTCGCGCAGGATCTGCTGCGGCTGCTCGAGATCGCGCTCTGCACCACGGCGGCCGCGGTGCTGCTGTTCCGCAGGAAGGCCGCGTAGCGCTTCGTATAAGATGACGAGACCGCGGCCCCCAAGCCGTCACGAGAGATGCTCATGAGCTCGCGCAGCGCCGGGCGCGGCGCCTTCGTATTCATTTTCATCGCGGTGCTGGTCGACTCGATCGGCTTCGGCATCATCCTGCCGGTGCTGCCGCGGCTCATCATCGAGCTCACCGGGGTGGGCATGGACCGGGCCGCCGTGTACGGCGGCTGGCTCTCGTTCGTGTACGCGCTCATGCAGTTCTTCTGCGCGCCGGTGCTCGGGAACCTGAGCGACCGTTTTGGACGGCGGCCGGTGCTGCTCGCCGCGCTTCTCGCGCTCGGCTGCGACTATCTGATCATGGGTTTTGCGCCGGCGATCGGGTGGCTGTTCGCCGGGCGGCTGATCGCAGGCGTGGCGGGCGCCTCCTTCACGCCCGCCTACGCCTATGTGGCGGATGTCACCCCGCCCGAGCGGCGGGCGCAGAGCTTCGGCCTCGTCGGTGCCGCCTTCGGGATCGGCTTCATCGTCGGTCCCGCCATCGGGGGTCTCCTGGGCGGGTTGGGGCCGCGGGCCCCGTTCTTTGCCGCGGGCGCCATTGCGCTCGCCAACACCACGCTCGGTTACTTCGCCCTTCCCGAATCGCTGCCGCAGCGGCTGCGGCGCCCGTTTCACTGGACCCGGGCCAATCCGCTCGGCACCGTGCTGCAGATGCTGAAGTATCCGGTCGTGAGCCGACTGCTGGGTGCACTCTTCCTGTGGCAGATCGCACACCAGGTGCTGCCCAGCACCTGGGCGTTCTACACCATCTCCAAGTTTCACTGGACGAGCGCCGAGGTCGGCTACTCGCTCGCCTTCGTGGGGCTCCTCATGGCCCTCGCCCAGGGCGCACTCACGCGGGTGCTCATCCCGTGGCTCGGCGGCGCGCGCCGCGCCGCCGCGGCCGGCATGGCCGCCGCGATCATCGCCTACGTCGGGTACGCCTTCGCCACGGAGGGCTGGATGATGTACGTGGTCGCGCTCACCACCTTCGTCTTCGCGCTGACTTATCCCTCGATGAACGCGCTCGCCTCGCAGCCGATCCCTCCCGATGCGCAGGGGGAGCTGCAGGGAGCGGTCGCCGGGCTCTACAGCCTGAGCTCGATCGTCGGGCCGCCGCTCATGACGCAGGTGTTCGGCCACTTCTCCGCCCGCTCAGCGGGGTTGTATTTCCCGGGCGCGGCGTTCCTCACGGCGGCACTGCTCACCGCCGGCTGCGCCGCGCTCTTTGCCCGGGCGCTGCGGGGGCTCGCCCCGCAGGAAACGGGCGCCGGGCGGTTGCCGAGCCTGACTCCTTAAATCCTCGAGGTAATGCCGCACCGCGGGAGCCTGCAGATTCACCATCGCGACGCTCTCGGACTTCCCCGTATGGGGTCTCTGCCCCAGCCCAAGTCTCCGGGCTATGTCGGGATGGCCCGCCGACTCCGTCCACCCTGGATGGTTATGTGTTGTGTACTGGAGACGTCGTCATACTTCGACGGCGCGGGGAGGTACCCGCATACCTGATTTCCCCAATTGGTGTCGATTTATGACAGAAATATGATTACCGTTTATGGGCGGTTCGATCCTCATCGTTGAAGACGAGCACCTACGTGGCCGCGTGGAGGCGACCTCCCGCACGGAGCCGAAACGCGTGCGCGCATGAGCGCGCGCTGCCGATCTTCCTTGACCGTGACGCCCGGGCAAAATTCCCGGGTCCCGGTGTAGGGGGCCATCGTGGCGATCGCGCCGCCAGCCAGAGTGCCCACGACTGATGCGCCGATCGCTCAGGCGATCACCCCGGGCATTTTCCGCGCGAGCACCTCGCCCTGCGTCCCGGCGCTCGTCCCGCCGCAGGTGCGGGGCAAATTCCTCTTCGCCGGCGACGAGAAGTTCTACGTTCGCGGCGTGACCTACGGGGCGTTTCAACCCGATGCAAGCGGCCACGAGTACCACGACCCGAACGTCATTGAACGCGACTTCGCGCAGATGGCGGCGAACGGGATCAACACCGTCCGCATTCCGCACACGATGCCTCCCCGTTCCCTGCTCGGCGCGGCCAGGCGGCACGGACTGCGGGTCATGGTGGGGTTATCCGCCGAGCAATACCTGGGCTTTCTCGTCGATCGGAAGAAGAGTGTGGCCGACATCGAGGCGCTGGTCCGCGCGAAGGTCCGGGAGTGCGCCGGGCACCCGGCGCTGCTGTGCTACGCCCTCGGCAACGAGATCCCGTCGACGATGGCGCGCTGGCTGGGCCGCCGAAAGATCGAGCGCTACCTCGAGCGCTTGTGCCGGGTGATCAAGGAGGAGGACCCGGACGCGCTCGTGACGTATGTGAACTACCCTACGACAGAATACCTCCAACTGCCGTTCCTCGACCTCGTGTGCTTCAACGTCTACCTCGAGTCGCAGGAACGGTTCGAGGCGTACCTGGCGCGCCTGCAGAATATCGCCGGGGACCGGCCGCTCATCATGAGCGAGCTCGGGCTCGACGCTCTGCGCAACGGCGAAGGCGTCCAGGCGCGCTCGCTCGACTGGCAGGTGCGGACGGCGTTCGCGGCCGGATGCGCCGGCGTGTTCGTGTTCTCCTGGACCGACGAGTGGTACCGGCATGGCCACGACGTGGAGGACTGGGCCTTCGGCCTCACGCGCGCCGACCGGTCGCCCAAGCCTGCGCTGGGAGTGGTACGAGCAGCGTGGGCCGAGGTGCCGTTCTCGCGGAACCTTCCGTGGCCCCGGATCTCGGTGGTCGTGTGCTCCTACAACGGCGCGCGCACCATCCGCGACTGCCTCGATGGGTTGGAGCAGCTCGCCTACCCCGATTACGAAGTCATCGTGGTGGACGACGGATCCACCGACTCGACCGCCGCCATCGCATGCCAATACGACTACCGGCTGATCCGGACCGAGAACCGCGGCTTGTCCAATGCGCG
>Ga0209350_1000509_pt1 | contig 21614 bp, 14 predicted proteins | sample GraSoi013_2_20cm_2_FD_185822 | JGI IMG/M metagenome (GOLD analysis project Ga0209350, IMG submission 185822) | Grasslands soil microbial communities from the Angelo Coastal Reserve, California, USA - Sample 09_27_2013_2_20cm (SPAdes) (version 2) | ecosystem: Environmental > Terrestrial > Soil >...
CGTTGCTGACGACGACCGTGAACTGGTCGCCGTTGTCGGAAGCGGTGGTGGCGGGTGTGGTGTAGCTGTCGGCGGTGGCTGCGCCGATCGCCGTGCCGTTACTCTGCCACTGATAGCTCAGGGGTGCCGTGCCCGTGGCGGTGACCGTGAAGGTCGCCGTCTGACCGGCGACCACCATCTGACTCGCCGGCTGGGTGGTGATTGCGGGCGCGACCGGAGTGACCGGGGATTGCGCGGATGGTGAGCTGTCGCTTCCGCAGCCGCTGAGCGTCAATGCGAGCAACAGCAATGTCAGAAACGTAGCGGGCGTCCCGGCGTGGCCAGATCTTATCGATGCATTCAGCAGTTTCACGGCACAATTCCCCCCTGGGAAAAATAAAGCGAAAAAAAGCGAGGCGCCCGCAGCACGTCAGGGTGCGCTGGATTCCCCCAATGACATCGGATCAATGAGTCGTGTTGTCTGCAGCAAGACCGGCTGCAGCCCCCACGGGGGCAGAGTTAACTACGCGTAGGCATTCCCGACAACCTGTCGTGCATCACAGACTTCGTGTCGCCATTCGCCAACGCTCCGAGTCGCCTACGTTGCGAGCGAAACGCATCGCATCGCCGCTCGAGCTCTCTCTCGTGCCACCGCAGGGGCGAGCGATGAGACTACTTCGAGACAACGGATCTCCGTCTGCTGACTGCTGTGCACAGATGGTTCGGGGCGCAGTTGTCTGAGCATGGTGCCGACGCAAAGCCGGAATGAGGGGGCAGTGGTCGATCACCGTGGCGCGTATCGAAATATCGTCCAACGATCCTGCTTCTTTGGTGATCGGCGGTGTTGGTGACGTTGGGTCGCCTATATCTTCAGCGCGGATAACCACTGCATTACGTCGGGTGCCGCGCCGCGCGGTCAATTGCCGCCGCGAGCAGACTCTGGGCGAATCTGGGCGCTGGCGTGAGGAACTGCGCTATTACAGGTACTGGCCGCCGTTGACGCAGAGCGTCTCGCCCGTGATGAACGCCGCCCCATCGCTGACGAGGAACATAACGGCGCTCGCGATCTCAGCAGGCCTCGCGAGTCGCCCAACGGGGATCCTGGCCACGATCTTCTCGAGGATTTCCGGGGGCACCGCCGCGGCCATCGCGGTATCGGTGTACCCGGCCGCGATAACGTTGACGGTGATGCCGCGGGCTGCGCTCTCGAGCGCCAGCGCCTTGGTGAAGCCGATCATGCCGGCCTTGGCGGCGGCGTAGTTGGTCTGGCCGAACTGTCCGGCCAGCGAATTGACCGGACGATCTCGGCGATACCCCCGCCTGCTGCAGTTGTCGTGAAGGGTCGCCCGATCCACAGCATGGCCAGCGCGCCTGACTGGGGAATCCGTGCAAATGGGTAACGTTACCCGGACGGCACTATCATTCGGCACGAGCGCAACTCTGGCGCGGGCGGCAGGCGAAAATTCCGACGACCTGCAGTTCGTTTGCCGGCGTGCGTGCATGGTTCTAAAAGGGACGATTCTTAGGAATCCCAACGGAGCTCTCCATGAACATGTCCTTTGTGCTGCTGATTATCGGCCTCGGGTTTGCCACGCTCTGTGACGCTCACGCGCACCTGAAAGATTCGCAACCGGCCGACGGGAGCGTGGTGACCATCGCCCCCGACAACCTCGTCCTGAGGTTCTCCGAAGCCGCACGCGTCACCGCCCTCGCACTGCACAGAGTGGGAGAGGCCGAACGCAAGCTCGTGCCGCTGCCGACCGCCCCGGCGCAGCAAGTAACGGTGCCCTTGTCCAAACTTGGGCCCGGCAAATACGTCGTGACCTACCGCGTTGTCAGCGTTGACGGCCACATCATGTCCGGAGAGTTGCATTTTACGATCGCTCCGAGTGCGAGACCGACCGCCCCCAAGGCGTCGCAGGATCAAACGCCCTGACGGCAGTCGCCCAGCATGATGGTTGATGCGCTGTCGGTCGCGCTTCGTGCGCTCAGTTTCGTCGCCCTGTTTCAGGCGGCGGGAATTTCTCTCTTTCTAGTGCTTTTTGGCCCTCTCGTGTTCGCATCGGGCTGCACTTTGCGACGCGCTGCCACTTTGTCAGCGCTGGTCGCGATGGGCGTGCTGGTCGCTGAGTACGTCCTGGAGGCGGCCCGGATGAGCGGCGATTTCTCGGGGCTGATGGATCTGACTTTGCAGTCACAGGTCATGCATTCCTCGACCGCTGCGGCGTTCGCCGGGCGACTCCTCGGTCTCGTGCTCATTATCCTGGCCCTGCGTTTAAGGGGTCCCGTCGTCGTCCCCCTGAGCGTGGCCGGCATACTGTTGCTCACCAGCGCTTTCGCGCTAACGGGTCATACTGCGACGCATCCTGAGCGCTGGCTGTTGAGCCTGCTGCTCATTGCGCATCTGTTAGTCGTGATGTTCTGGTTCGGGGCACTCGTGGCCCTTCACGTGGCGAGCTCGCGCGAATCTGCGGCGATCACAGGCGAGGTGACCGAAGCGTTCTCTGTGATTGCGATTTGGGTCGTGCCGGCGCTCTTGGTCTCCGGGCTCATCCTGAGCGTTCTGCTTCTGAAAGGCTTCGCGGGTCTGGGAACAACCTATGGGCACCTCCTGCTCGTGAAACTGGCTGCTTTTGCGGCGCTCATGGGCCTCGGAGCACTGAACAAATGGCGGCTAGGGCCTGCGGTCGGCCGGGGAGATCCGCGGGCGACAGCGGCATTCCGCCGCTCCTTGAAGAGCGAATACATCCTGATCGCCGGAGTGCTGAGCGTGACGGCGATATTGACCAGCTTCTATTCGCCGGACTGAGCTGCATCCGGTCGGGCTCTTGCATTGCGAACGCTCGGAGCTGAGAACAACAAGTGAACCCACGGCACGATGATTCGCACATGCATCCCGGGAACAACGCGCGTCACACTTCCGGGAACGCTGCACAGGGGGCGCTCGCCGACGCCGCTCGCTACCGCAGCAGCCCCGACGGCCGTGGCTTGGACGTATCCGTGCCCCTCCGGCCGGGAGTGCACCCCCGGCCGGAACCGATCGGACTTGCTCCGGCTCAGTGCGCGTTCCCGACGACCGTGTCCTGATTCGGCGTGGTCGCTCCGGGCAGGCCTCGGAAGTCGGTCCACGCAGCGTGTACCCCTCCCGCCGAATCGACGGCAACGCCGGTGTAATCGCCGATGAAGCTGCCGGAGAACTGGATGTACGGATTGGAGGACTGCGTCGAGACGCGAGTCTCGCTGGCATAGCCGTCCGTGGAGCTGCTGAATGCGTAATCGAGGCACACCGGGTTCAGGTCCGTATAGTGCACCGTCGTAGAGGCGGGGTAACCCGGATCTGCGGTGTCCAGGAAGCCGCGTCCGCAGGCATGGTCGCTTGCAGTGGGTACCGGCGAGTAATCGCGGGTGTAATAGCCGACCGCCACCCGGCCGTCATTGGCTCCGACTGCCGGGTAGACCTTGTCGTTGGCGCCCGAGGTGATCTGTCTCGGGACCGTCCACGTCGTACCGTCGCCGGAGGTGATGAGCTTGACCTGGTTGTTCGTCACCCCTGAGAACTTGGCTGCGCCATTCGCGCAGCCCGCGTTGTTCTGGTCGTCGGCCCAGGCGATGGCCAGTCCGCCTGTCGTCGGATCGATGGCAAGTGAGGGAAAGCCGTTGATACGGAACTGCTCGAAGCTCAGCCGCTGGCGACCCTGGGCCACATTCAGCGGATAGCAGCCGACATCGTCGTATACCCGCCCGAGCTCGACGTTGGTGAACGTGTGTCCCCCGTCGGTCGAGCGCGCCAGCACGATCTGATCCCTGGTGACGTCGCCCGCCTGGTTACCCTCGTAGGCTACGTACAGGGTCCCGTCGGGGGCGACTGCCGGGGACGAGCCTTGGTCGCTGAAATGGACCCCGTCGCTCACCGCGATCGGGCTCGACCAGGTCCGACCGTAGTCGTGGGACACGGCCTCCACGATGTTCGAAGAGATGTAGCCGGTACCGTGCGGGCCCAGATTGAAGAGGGTCCAGGTGACGTAAACGTTGCCCCCCGCGCCGGCCGCGATCCACTCCTTGTCGTTGAAGAAGTTGTTGGCGGCGTCGTAGTGGACCATAACCGGGGCGCCCCAGGTGGCGCCGCCGTCGTGGGAAGCCGCGACCGCGACCCCGCTCGGGGTGCGATTCGGGTAGCTGAAGTCGTACACGAGCGCGGAATAGTAGAGTGTGCCGTCCGGAGCAAAAGCCAGGACCGGATCGCCCCCGGCCTGCACATGCTTGAATAGCCCGGTAGCGCCCGTCGCGGGATCCCAGCCCGGAAGCAGGACATCTGAGAAGGTCTTGCCGCCATCGGTGCTGTAGTAGATGAGGGCCTGGAACCCATAGCGATAGTCGTTGGCCGAGGTGACGATGTTCTGGTGGTTCGTCGGGCTGATGACGATGTTCTGCTCGTTCTGCGGCTCATAACAATGAGTCCCATCCACGAGCGTGAAAGTCGTATCCCCCACTACGGCGTCGGCATTGCCGGCGGATAGGGGCGAGTACAACGTGACCGAGGTGAACGGCGCGCGCCGGCAGAGTGAAAAGAAGACGAGACCGTTCGGGTCGGGGTGACCAGCCGCCGCCGCTTCGAAGTCGTTGGGATAGAAGAGAGAATCCTGCGAGGCCTGGCTCTTGTCCGGCCCGAGTGCCTTGAAATGAGTTGTCCCGCCTGCAGCCAGCGCCGGGTTTGGTATTCCCAGAACCAGCAACAAAACAAAAAGGCTGAGCGACATGAGCTTCCGCATTTTCTTGCTCCTTGGTGGAACTTCTGTCGAACGCTCTCCACCCGCCGCCGGTGACAGCCGTCTCGAGCCCATTGGGAAAGGACCTGCGCTGCGAGGAACGGGGGGCACTGTTCGTTATTGAGTGCTGATTACGCCCGCCTGGTCGGAGCGGGTCAATGCAGGGTTTGCCCCAACCCGGCCGCTCGGGACAGGTTCCGCCGGGGGACCGTCTTCGTGTTTCACCCCATATCGGTCCTGGCCGCCTCCCTCGTCTCGGCCGCCGCGCGCACGAGCACCGACTCTTCGTCGGACCCGATCACGTGAACGCGGACGGTAGCGTGGGCGGCTCCAATGCGTGAGTCGGCGCCACGTGCCGCCTCGTTGAGCACCGGATCGAGGGCGACTCCGGCCCAGGCGAGCCCGGCCAGTGCCCCTGCCCGGACCCCCGGTACATGCTCACCGACACCCCCGCCGAAGACGATGCCGTCGCAACCCCCCAGCACGGCCATGTAGGCGCCGAGGTACTTGCGGATGCGATAGCAGTAGAGCTCGACTGCGAACCGGGATGCGGGCGACGGGTCGGACAGCAAGGCGGCGGGACTGGCTTGCGTTCCCGACACGCCGGCGAGCCCGGAAGTGTTATTCAGCAACTCGATCACCTGATCGCCCGTCAGCGCCAGCTCTCGCTCGAGGTATGGAACAATCGCGGCATCGAGGTCCCCCGTCCGGGTCGCCATGACCAAGCCTTCGAGCGGCGAGAAGCCCATCGAGGTATCGAGCGGCCGGCCCTGCTCGATCGCGGCGATCGAGCAGCCGCCCCCGAGCTGCAGCGTGATCAACCGGCCGCCTTGCGGCAGCTCCGGATAGAGCGCGCACCATTTGCGCCACATGGACTCATGCGCCAGCCCATGGAACCCGTAGCGCCTGACACCGCGCTCGACGCCGATGCGCGCGGGCAGCGCGTACTCGGATGCGACCCGCGGCAGGTGGGCGAAGAATGCGGTATCGAAAACCGCGACCTGGGGAGTCCCGATGCCCCACAGCTCCCCTGCTGCCGCCACCCACCGCAGCGCCTGCGGGTTGTGCAGCGGAGCGAGCGGCGAGAGCTCACCGATGGCGGTGATGACCTCGGCGTCGATTCGCGTCGGGCGGACGAACCGCGTGCCGCCGTGGACGATGCGGTGTGCGATGGCCTCCGGAGCCGGCCGGAGTCTCTCGGCGAGCGCCCGCAGCACGGCGGACGGATCGAGGTCGTGGCCCGTGTGCTGCTCGCCGCCGAGCCGCAGCGGCGTCCCCTCGGGGCCCGGCTCGTAGAGCCCGAGTTTGACGGAAGTACTGCCGCTGTTTACGGTCAGGAGTGTCACGAGGCTATCGTATCCTTGCGCGCCGCTGCGCGCTCCGGCTCATAGGAGGACACTGATGGACGCTCCGCTGGCTCCCGAGCTGCTGCGCCGAATGGATGCCTACTGGCGGGCGGCGAACTACGTCTCGGTCGGGCAGATTTACCTGTATGCCAACCCGCTCCTGCGCGAGCCGCTGCAACCTGAGCACATCAAGCCCCGGCTGCTCGGCCACTGGGGCACTACGCCTGGACAGAATTTCATCTATGTGCACCTGAACCGGATCATCCGGCAGTTCGATCTCGACATGATCTACCTTTCCGGACCCGGACACGGCGGGCCGGCGATCGTGGGCAACACCTATCTCGAGGGGACCTACAGCGAGTTCTACCCAGACATCACCCAGGACGCCAAGGGCCTCGAGCGCCTGTTCAGGCAGTTCTCCTTCCCCGGCGGAATTCCGAGTCACGTGGCGCCGGAGACTCCGGGGTCGATTCACGAAGGAGGTGAGCTCGGCTACTCCCTGAGTCATGCGTATGGCGCGGTGTTCGACAATCCCGGCCTCATTGCCGCGTGTGTCGTCGGCGATGGTGAGGCAGAGACCGGGCCGCTCGCCGCGGGCTGGCAGGGCAATAAGTTTCTCAATCCCGCCACCGACGGCGCCGTGCTGCCCATCCTGCACCTGAACGGGTACAAGATCGCCAACCCGACTCTGCTGGCGCGGATCCCGGGCGCGGAGCTCGAGGAGCTGCTGCGCGGTTACGGCTACACCCCGTATATGGTCGAAGGCGAGGAGCCGGCCGCGATGCATCAGTTGATGGCCGGCACTCTGGACCGCGTCGTCGCGCAGATCCAGGGCATTCAGCGCCAGGCGCGCTCGGAGGGCTTCAAGGAGCGCCCGCGCTGGCCGATGGTCGTGTTGCGCACGCCGAAGGGCTGGACCGGCCCGAAGAAGGTCGATGGACAGCCTGTCGAAGGGACCTTTCGCGCGCACCAGGTGCCGCTCACCGAGGTGCGCACCAACCCGGTGCATCTGGAGCTGCTCGAAGGATGGCTGCGGAGCTACCGCCCCGATGAGCTCTTCGATGCCGGCGGGAAGCTGCGTCCGGAGCTGGCCGGGCTCGCGCCCGCGGGCGAGCGGCGGATGGGGGCCAACCCGCAAGCCAACGGCGGACTGAGGCTCCGCGACCTGCACATGCCGGACTTTCGCCGGTACGCCGTCCCGGTCGGCGCGCCGGGCGCGATCGATGCCGAGGACACGCGCGTTCTAGGGAATTTCCTGCGCGATGTGATCGGGCTCAATCGGCGGCCGCGCAATTTCCGCCTCTTCGGACCGGACGAGACCAACTCGAACCGCCTCAATGCGGTGTTCGAGGTAACCGACCGGCAGTGGGTCGCGCAGACGGTGGCGGGGGATGACCACCTCGCCGCCGAGGGCAGCGTGATGGAGGTACTGAGCGAGCACCTCTGCCAGGGGTGGCTCGAGGGCTACCTCCTCACCGGTCGCCACGGGGTGTTCAACTCCTACGAGGCCTTCATCCACATCGTGGATTCGATGTTCAATCAGCACGCAAAGTGGCTGAAGGTGACGCGGCGGATCCCGTGGCGGCGCCCGCTCGCGTCGCTGAACTATCTGTTGAGCTCACACGTCTGGAGACAGGACCACAACGGCTTCACGCACCAGGACCCGGGTTTCATCGATCTCGTCGTCAACAAGAAAGCCGACGTGATCCGCGTTTATCTGCCGCCGGACGCCAATTGTCTGCTGTCGGTGGTCGATCACTGCCTGCGCAGCCGGCACTACGTGAATGTCGTCGTAGCGGGCAAGCACCCGGCTCCGCAGTGGTTGAGCATGGACGCCGCCATCAAGCACTGCAGCGGCGGCATCGGCATCTGGGAATGGGCGAGCAGCGACCGCGGGCTGGAGCCCGACGTGGTCATGGCCTGCGCCGGGGACGTGCCCACGCTCGAGACGCTCGCCGCGGTCAAGCTGATGCGTGGCTATTTCCCCGAGCTCAAGGTGCGGCTCGTCAACGTGATCGACCTGATGAAGCTGCAGCCGCCGAGCGAGCATCCCCACGGCCTGCCGGACGCGGATTTCGACGCCCTGTTCACGCGCGACCGTCCGATCATCTTCGCCTTCCACGGATATCCGTGGCTCATCCATCGCCTGACCTACCGGCGCACCAATCACGGCAACCTGCACGTCCGGGGCTACAAGGAGGAAGGCACGATCACCACGCCCTTCGACATGACGGTCCTGAACGACCTCGATCGCTTTCACCTGGTCGCCGACGCCATCGACCGGTTGCCGCAGCTCGAGTCGCGGGCTGCCTACGTCAAGCAGGCCCTACGCGACAAGCTGATCGAGCATCGCGAATACATCGTCCGCCACGGCGAGGACCTTGAGGAAATTCGCGAGTGGCGCTGGGGAAGCTAGGGTCCGCAGGCACGGGGGGCGACTAGGGCGCAGGTCGACTGTGAGAGCAGTCACAGTTCCTTTGAATGGCACTATGCGGGGAAATCCGATCCGAGACGTGCCGCTACTGAACCGCGGGGGGTCTTCTGTTAAGAACCTTGGACCGTGAACATCCGTTCGAAGGTCACGACGCTCGTCGCCACGTTGTTCGTGGCCCTGGGGGTGACGGCGTTCCTCGTCGCGCGGTACGTGTTGATGCCGAGCTTCGCGGCGCTCGAGCATAGCGAGGCCGAAGTGGCGATGCGGCGCATTCAGTTCGCGCTGGACAGGACCTTTGCGCAACTCGCGCTGTCCGTGGCCAGCTGGGGAAACTGGACCGACGCCTGGCGCTTCGCCGAGGACCACAACCAGACGTTCGCCGCCGAGCAGGTGACCGCTGCCGGCCTCAGGAACCTGAACGTCAGCACGCTGATATTCAGCGATCCGAGCGGGCGCTTTATCGCCTCCGCGACGCTCGACTTGCAGACCGACCAGCCGCTCGATTTGGATTTCACCGCGCGCCGGGCGCTGACGCCCGACTTTCCCTGGCGTGCGAATTTCCGGGAGGGGCGGCGGGTTCAGGGCTTTGTGCAGACCAACCGGGGGATCCTGATGGCCGCGGCCGCGCCGGTGCTGGATGGCTTCGGGCACGGGCCGGCGCGAGGCATGGTGATCATCGGCAGGCTGCTGACGCCTCGCGAGGTCGAAGAGATCGGCGCTCAGGCGCAGGCAGCCCTGTCGACGGTCGCGGCTTTGAATCCGGGGCGTGAGAACCGGCTGGTCGAGACCGGCAGTGCCATACAGGTCTTTCGCTCCTTCGAGGACGTTTACGGCCGGCCCATCCTGACGCTGCGCGTCGACATGCCGCGCGAGATCACTCGGCGGGGATACGCGGCGGTGTACTACGCGTTCGGCTACTTCATGCTCGCCGCCGTAATGATCGTCGCCCTGCTGGTCGTCCTCCTGAACCGCGCCGTCGTGAATCGACTGGCCCGGGTCACCCGCCACGCGGTCGCAATCGGCGGAGGCGCCGATCCCACCGTCCGGCTCGACTTCGAAGGCAAAGACGAAATTGCCGTCCTGGCGCGCGAGTTCGACCGCATGGTGGAGCACGTCGTCCGGCTGGGCTATTGCGATTCGCTGACCGGGCTGGCGAATCGCGAGCAGGCGCACCTGCGGCTGGATTCGGCGCTCGCCGCCGCGCACCGGCAGGGGCGGCCGCTCGCTCTGATGTACGTGGATCTCGACAACTTCAAGCGCATCAACGACACCCTCGGGCACGGCATCGGCGATGAAGTTCTGGTTACCGCGGCCGAGCGGCTGTGCAGCGCGCTGCGCAGCGGTGCAGAGAGCCGCGAGCCGGATCAGCTCTCAATCAACCGCGCCGGGGATCTCGCCCGCCTGGGCGGCGACGAATTCATGGTGGTGCTGCCCGAGATCGGCAGCAGCGAGGATGCGGCGCGGGTGGCCGAGCGGCTGATCGCCGCACTGCAGGAGCCGATGCTGCTCTCCAAGCACACCGTCGTGGTCACGCCGAGCATCGGCATCGCGATTGCGCCAACCGACGGCACGGATGCCGGCTCGTTGCTGCGTCACGCCGATCTCGCGATGTACTTCTGCAAGCGCCGCGCGCCGGGCAGCTATGCCTTTTTCGATGTCTCGATGAACGAAGGCGTGCTGCAGCGCTACACGATCGAGAGCAAACTGCGCGGTGCGCTGGAGCGCGGCGAGCTGTCGCTGCACTATCAGCCTCAGATCAGCCTGTCCACGAGCGAGGTGACCGGGATGGAAGCCCTGCTGCGCTGGACCCATCCCGAGCTCGGGGTCGTACCGCCCTCCGAGTTCATTCCGATCGCCGAGGCATCCGGGCTGATCGTTCCGATCGGGGAGTGGGTGCTGCGGACCGCCTGCCAGCAGGCGAGGAAGTGGCATGAAGAGGGCCTCGCGGTTCCGCGCATCTCGGTCAATGTCGCCGCTCGGCAGTTCGCCATGCACAACTTCGCCGCCCAGGTCGCGGCGATCCTCGCCGAGGTCGGGCTCACCTCCACGCTGCTCGAGCTCGAGATCACCGAATCGATGATCATGCTGGAAGAGGCCAGGGCGGCGCGACTGATGGATCAGCTGCACGCGATCGGCGTATCCATCGCGATCGACGACTTCGGCACCGGCTACTCCAATTTTCAGCGCTTGCACCGCATGGCGATCGATCGGCTCAAGATTGATCGCTCCTTCATTCGGGATCTGGGAAACGACACCGGCGATCGCGCGATCGCGGCGGCCATCCTGTCGATGGCGCGGGTGCTCAAGGTGGAAGTGGTCGCAGAAGGCGTGGAGACCTTTGCGCAGTTCCGCTTCCTGCAGGAGCACCAGTGCGCGCACTGCCAGGGGTTCCTGCTGAGCCGCGCCCTGCCGGCCGGCGAGGCGCGGCTCTTGCTCGAGCGCGCGCGCGAGAAGTTCGAGGGCAGCCCGACGCAGCGCCTGCGCCAGCTCAGTCGCGCGGAGAGCTGACCGGGAGCCTCACCGTGGCTCGGTCACCGCCGCTGCGGCCCCCGGCCGCCGTCACCTCGGCGAACGCCTCGCGCAGCTCTCGGAGCCTCACCGGCTTGCTGAGGTTGGGCCGGTCCGGGCAAAGGCGCGTTACAGGCCGAGGTCGCTCAACCCGGGATGATCCTTGGGCCTCGGGCCCGGGGCGCTCCACCGGTACTTGCGCTCGGTCTCGAGGATCGGCAGGTCGTTGATCGAGGCGATGCGCCGGCGCATCAGACCGCGCTCGTCGAACTCCCAGTTCTCGTTGCCGTAGGAGCGGAACCAGTGACCCGAATCGTCGTGCCACTCGTAGGCGAAGCGCACCGCGATCCGATTCTCGCCGAAGGCCCAGATCTCCTTGATGAGCCGGTAGTCGAGCTCGCGACTCCACTTGCGGCGCAGGAACGCCTGGACCTCGGCGCGTCCGTGCAGAAACTCGGCCCGGTTTCGCCATACCGAGTCCTCGGTGTAGGCGAGCGAGACCCGCTGCGGGTCGCGGGTGTTCCAGGCGTCCTCGGCCATCCTCACCTTGGCGACTGCGCTCTCCCAGGTGAATGGCGGCTTGACTGCGGGAGCGGTCGGGATAGCGGGTGTGCCTTGGCTCATGCGGTGCTCTCCCTGGTTTGTGCGGTCAGCCGCACGAGGCTGACCAGCGCCCCGGCGAGCGCGAGCAGCGCCGCCAGGTCGAGCGCGAAGTTTGAGCCAGCGGCGCCCCAGACGCGAAACAGGATGGCGACGAACGCGGCGCCCAGGCTCTGACCGAGGAGCCGCGCGGCGCCCAGCATCCCGCCGGCCGCTCCGCTGCGCTGGCGCGGAGCGGACGCCATGATCGCGCGATTGTTGGGTGCCTGGAAGAATCCGAAGCCGAGACCGCACAGCGCCATGCGCCACACGAATCCGCCGGAGCTCGCGCCCGGGGGCAGGAAGGCGAGCAGCACGAGGCCCACCGCCAGGGTGAGGAGCCCCAGTCCCCCGAGCATTCCCGCCGCCTGGCGGTCGGCGAGTCTGCCGGCGATCGGGGCCGCGACCGCGAGCGCGAGCGGCCAGGGCGTCATATAGAGACCGGTCTCGACTGCACTGTGACCGAGGCGCTGAATCTCGAACGGCAGGGCGACCAGCGCGCTCATCTGTGCCACAAACGAGCACACCGAGGTCGCAATGGAAAGGGAAAACACGCGGTTGCGCAGGAGATCGAAGGGAAGAAGGGGTGCTGCGCGCGGCAACTGGTGCCGCACGAGCAGCCACCCCAGGGCGCAGCCGCAACCGATCTCGAGGAGGGCGAGCGGCGTTGCGGCGTCGTGCGCCAGCGACTGCAGTCCGCTCAGGGCCAGACCGAAGGCGCCGGCATAGAGCGCCGTGCCGGTGTAATCGACCGGCCGGCGGCTGCGATCGCTCTCCGGCAGCGCGCGGACGGCGATCAGGAGCGTGATCACGCCGAGGGGAACGTTGATACCGAAGAGCCAGCGCCAACCGGTCACGGCCAGCACCGCGGAGGCGAGGGTCGGGCCGAGGGCGGCGGAGGTCGCGACCACGAAGGCGTTGATGCCGACGGCGCGCCCGAGGTCGCGTTGCGGGTAAGTGAATCGCACCAGCGCGGGTGCGACGCTCATGACGCCCGCGGCCCCAAGGCCCTGGATGACGCGTGCGACGCTCAAGGTCAAGAGGTCCGGCGCCCGGGCGCAGCCGAGCGAGGCGAGCGTGAACAGGGCCAGGCCGGTCAGCGAGACCCGCCGGTAGCCGACCACTTCTCCGAGCGAGGCGAGGGGCAACAGCATCACCAGGATCGCCAGCTGATACGCATTGATGACCCAGATCGATGCGGCGGCAGTGGCGCCGAGGCTGCGTGCGATCGAGGGCAGCGCGACGTTGACGATGGTGCTGTCGAGCACGGACATGGCGATCGCGAGCACGATCGCGGCGATCGCCCAGTAGCGGCGCGGGACCGGCAAGCCGTCGCTCGGAACGGCGGGCTCGAGGAAGGGGCTCGCAGCGGACATCCTCGCGATCATATAGAGGTGTCGCGGCGAGGTGTCATAACGTGGCGCCCCTTGGGGAGGCGTCGCCCCGGCGCCGCCCAAGGTGACCGCGGTGGGCGCCGCGATAAGCTGCACGATGTGAGCGGCGTCACGCTCGCGGGGAGCCCCGCGCCCGCATCGGCTCGCTACAATGGCGCTGAAGCGAGCGCGACCACGACCCAACAACACGCGCGCAAGAACAACCACAACCGTGTCCAGGGGATTGCCAGACCGTGAGCCGCCGGCCGCCGCGCCGGCTCCACCGGAGCGCCGCGCCGGCGAGCGCCGCACACGCCTGCTGCGCGCGCTCGTGTACGGCAGCTTCAATCCGCGGCGGCGCACGCCGCGTCGGGTCGATGAGAGCACGCTGATCGGTGTCGACTGGCATCATCCGCAATGGCTCGCGATCGCGATCCTCATCGTGGTGCTCTCCAGCGCCGATGCGTTGCTGACGCTGATGCTGGTCGAGGCGGGCGCCTATGAGGCCAACCCGCTGATGGCCCCGCTGGTCCTGGGCTCGGGACTCGCCTTCGCAGGGGTGAAGATCGGTCTGACCGCGGCCGGGGTGATCGCGCTCACGCAGCTGGCACGGCTGCGCGCCTTTGGCAATATCCCGGTGGGGGTGCTGCTGTACATGGTGTTGGCGGTATACGGAGTGCTGATCGCCTACGAATTCGGGCTGCTGCGCGCCCTTTAGCTCGCCGCACCGACGCCGCGGTGCACCGTTTCCCTCGCCGGCTTCCTTTTGAGCTAAACTACTGGCCTGCCGGCGCTTTTTCCCCCGCATGCTTGAGCCAACGCCCCTGTACGGCGGTAACGCCGAGTTTCTCGACGCCCTCTACGAGCAATATCTTCGGGATCCCGCGAGCGTAGAGGAGCGCTGGCGCACTTATTTTACGCAGCTCGCGCCCGCGGAAGCGGCGGGCGCCGAGCGCGCGCACTCGCCGATCCGCGCCGAGATCGCGCAGCGCGCTGCACGCACGGCGGGCACGCCCTACGCGGTGTCTCTCGACGGCGCGGCGAACGCGAATCAGGCGAAAGTGTCGCGGCTCATCCAGGTCTGGATCAACCGCGGGCATCTCGTGGCGAGCATCGACCCCCTGAGTCTCATGCCGCGGCCGAAGCCTCGGGTCCTCGAGCTGGAGTACTACCACCTCACGCCCGCGGATCTCGACACCGAGTTCTACACCGGCAGCCGCATCGAGGCGGTGCCGAAGCGGCTGAAGCTCCGCGACATCCTCGCGCAGCTCGAGTACATCTATGGGGGCAACGTCGGCGCGGAGTTCGCGCACATCTCCGACTCCGAGGAGCGGCTGTGGCTTCAGGACGAGTTCCAGGAGGGGCGGCTCAGACATCGTTTCAGCGCCGACGAGCAGCGCAACATCCTCCGGCAGCTCACCGCCGCGGAGGGTCTCGAGCGCTACCTGCACACCAAGTACGTCGGCCAGAAGCGCTTCTCGCTCGAGGGCGGCGATGCCTTCATCCCGCTGCTCGATGACCTGATTCAGAGCTGCGGTGCCGCCGGCGTCGAGGAAGTGGTCATCGGCATGGCGCACCGCGGCCGGCTGAACGTGCTGGTGAACCTCCTCGGCAAGTCCCCGGCGGAGCTCTTCTCGGAATTCGAAGGCGCCTACGAGCCGGGCCGGCTCAAGGGCTCCGGGGACGTGAAGTACCACAAGGGCTTCTCCGCGGACCTGCGCACGGCGAGCGGCAACGTGCACACCGTGCTCGCCTTCAACCCCTCGCATCTCGAGGTCGTGGATCCGGTGGTCGAGGGCTCGGTGCGCGCGCGCCAGGAGCGCTGCGGCGATGAGCGCGGCGCGCGCGTGCTGCCGCTGCTGGTGCACGGGGATGCCGCATTCGCCGGCCAGGGTGTCGTGATGGAGACGCTGCAGCTGAGTGGAGCGCGCGGCTTTTTCACCGGCGGCACGGTGCACGTCATCATCAATAACCAAGTGGGCTTCACGACCTCCGAGCCTGCCGACCTGCGCTCCACGATGTACTGCAGCGACGTTGCCAAGATGCTGGAAGTGCCCATCTTCCACGTCAACACCGACGATCCGGAAGCGGTGGTGTTCGTGACGCGCCTGGCGCTGAAGTACCGGATGCGCTTCCGCAAGGACGTCGTGATCGATCTGGTCTGCTACCGGCGGCACGGCCACAACGAAGCCGACGAGCCGGCGGCCACGCAGCCGCGGATGTATCGCATCATTCGTCAGCACCCGACGGCGCGCCGCCTGTACGCCGACCGCTTGATCGCGGCCGGAGCGCTCGCCGAAGCCGATGTGGAGGCGATGCTCGAGCAGTACCGCAGCGGCCTCGACGCAGGCCGCCCGCAGGCCCGCGCCGCGCTCGGCCTGATCGGCAACAAGTACACCGTCGACTGGAGCGCCTACGCGCAGGTGGACTGCACCGAGCCGGTGTCGACCGCGGTGGAGCTGCCGCGGCTGCGCTCGCTCGGCGAGCGCATCACGAGCTATCCGAAAGAGTTCAGCCTGCACCCGCGCGTGGCGCAGCTCATCGCCAATCGCCGCAGGATGCTCCAGGGCGAGCAACCCCTCGACTGGGGGTGCGCCGAGACGCTCGCGTACGCGGCGCTGGTGGAGGAGGGCTGCGGCGTGCGCCTGACGGGCCAGGACAGCGCGCGCGGAACCTTCTTCCATCGGCACGCGGTGCTGCACGATCAGAACACCGATGCCACCTGGATCCCGCTGCAGCACATCGCCGAGCGGCAGCCGCGCGTGCAGGTGATCGATTCCGTGCTGTCCGAAGAGGCGGTGATGGGATTCGAGTACGGCTACGCGACCACCGATCCGAAGTCGCTCGTGATCTGGGAGGCGCAGTACGGCGACTTCGCCAACGGCGCCCAGGTCATCATCGACCAGTTCATCAGCTCGGGCGAGGCCAAGTGGGAGCGCTTCTGTGGCCTCACGCTGCTGCTGCCGCACGGCTACGAGGGGGCCGGGCCCGAGCATTCCTCGGCGCGCCTCGAGCGCTTCCTGCAGCTGTGCGCGGAGAACAACATGCAGGTGTGCGTGCCGTCGACGCCGGCGCAGATGTTCCACATGCTGCGGCGGCAGATGCGCCAGCCCTTCCGCAAGCCGCTGATCGTCATGACGCCGAAGAGTCTCTTGCGTCACGAGCTGTCGGTATCCTCGCTCGAGGATCTCGCCCGCGGGGGCTTCGCGCGCGTGATCGGCGAGATCGACGACATCCCAGCGCCGCAGGTGCAGCGGGTGGTGTTCTGCAGCGGCAAGGTCTATTTCGATCTGCTGAAGGCGCGGCGAAATCAGGCGCTGCGTGAAGTGGCCCTGGTGCGCATCGAGCAGCTCTATCCCTTCCCGAGCGAGGAGTATCAGGCGGTGCTCGGCCGTTACGCCAACGCGCGCGAGGTCGTGTGGTGCCAGGAGGAGCCCCAGAATCAGGGCGCCTGGTACCAGATCCGCCATCGTCTGCAGGAGCTCGCGATGGGGCGCCGCCCGGTGCTGTACGCCGGCCGTGCGCCGGCGGCGGCGCCGGCGACCGGGATGCCCAAGATTCACGAGATCGAGCAGCGGAGGCTCGTGGCCGCGGCCCTCGAGTCCACCACGACCGAGGAATCCGGGCGCGAAACGACGCGACTGACCGCGCCTGCCGCGATGGCGGCCCCCGCGGCGAGCCCCGCGGCCGGAGCGCCCGCTGCGCCGATGAGAAGGCGCTCATGACCACCGAGATCCGGGTTCCCCAGCTGCCCGAGTCCGTCGCCGACGCCACGCTCGTGGCGTGGCACAAGCAACCCGGCGATCCCATCCGCCGCGACGAGAATCTGGCGGATCTCGAGACCGACAAGGTGGTGCTCGAGGTCCCCGCGCCCGCCAACGGCGTGGTGCGCGAGATCCGCGTGCCAAGCGGCGCCGTGGTGACGAGCGGCCAGGTTCTCGCCCTCATCGAGGAGGGTGGCGTGGCGGCGCCGAAAGCGACCGCTGCTGCGGCGGCATCCGGCGGGAAGCCCGGGGCCGCCGCGGCCGAAGCCGACGGCGGCCGGGATTCCGGCAAGCTGAGCCCGTCGGTCCGACGGCTGATCGAGGAGAATCACCTCGACCCCGCCGCGATCCCCGCCTCGGGACGCGACGGGAGGCTCACCAAGTCCGACGTGGTGGAGTTTCTCGGCAAGCGCCCGCCGGCGAGCGTCCGCGCGCCCGCGCCGCGACCCGCCGCGCCGGCCGGCGCTCGTGCCGAGCAGCGCGTGCCCATGACGCGCCTTCGGGCCCGCATTGCGCAGCGTCTCCTCGACGCGCAATCGACCCAGGCGCTGCTCACGACGTTCAACGAGGTCGACCTCACCGCGGTGAGCGAGCTGCGCGCGCGCTACAAGGAGCGCTTCGAGAAGGACCACGGCGTGAAGCTCGGCTTCATGTCGTTCTTCGTGAAGGCCTCGATCGAGGCGCTGAAGAAGTTCCCGGTGGTGAACGCCTCGGTCGACGGCAACGACATCGTCTATCACGAGTACTACGACATTGGCGTCGCGGTATCCACGGACCGCGGCCTGGTCGTGCCGGTCGTGCGCGACGCCGACACCAAGAGCTTCGCGGTTCTCGAGAAGGAGGTGGCCGACTACGCGCGCAAGGCGCGGGAAGGGTCGCTGGCCATCGAGGACCTGACCGGCGGAACCTTCACCATCACCAACGGCGGGGTGTTCGGCTCGCTGATGTCGACGCCGATCGTGAACGCGCCGCAGAGCGCCATCCTCGGCATGCACAAGATCCAGGAGCGGCCGATGGTGGTCGGCGGCGCGATCGCGGTCCGGCCGATGATGTATCTCGCGGTGACCTACGATCATCGCATCATCGACGGGCGCGAGGCGGTGCAGTTCCTGGTGGGCATCAAGGAAGCGCTCGAAGACCCGGGACGGATGCTCCTCGGCATCTGATTCTTTCAGGCGCAGCCGCAGACGAGCATGGCGAAGATCACGACGACCCCGCCCGAGTCCCTCTGCCCCACGCAGATCACGGTCGGCATGATCGAGGTCCGGGACAAGCAGCAGCAGCTCGCGGCGCTCAAGTCGGCCGAGCAGGAGGAGTTGCTGCGAGCACATCCGATGCCTGCCGTGCTGGGACCGCGCGGCAAGCTCTACATCACGGATCATCATCACCTGGGGCGGGCGGCGGTCGAGGCCGGCGTCGGCAGGGTATTCTGCGAGATCGAGGTCGACTTCTCCGCGCACGATCCCCCGGGCTTCTGGAAGGAGATGGAGGAGAGCTCCTGGGTGCACCCGCTCGACGAGAACGGCGTGCGGCACATCTATTCCAGGCTTCCCGCGCGCCTTGCGCAGATGGTCGACGATGTCTACCGCTCGCTCGCCGCCTACGTTCGCAACGCCGGCGGCTACGACAAGACCGGCAAGGCGTACGCGGAATTCGTCTGGGCGGATTTCTTCCGCCGCAACGTCGCGGTCGAGATCGTGACCGGCGACTTCGGGGCTGCGGTGCGGGCGGCGCTGCCTCTCGCGAAGTCCCATCGGGCGAAGAGCCTGCCGGGGTTCAAGGGCGAATAATCCAAACGACAAGGTGTGAGTTCACATGCCAGACCAGGACAAGCAGGCCTCAGGACCTGATTCCTTCGACGTCGTCGTCATCGGCGGCGGACCCGCGGGTTACCCGGCGGCGATCCGTGCAGCGCAGAACAAGCTGCGCGTCGCCTGCATCGATGAATGGAAAAACCACGACGGCATCGCCGCTTTCGGCGGCACCTGCCTCAACGCCGGCTGCATTCCTTCCAAGGCGCTGCTGGAGTCGACCGAGCTGTACCACCGGACGCAGGAGGAGTTCGCGGCGCACGGCATCAAGGTGTCGGGCGTGACGCTTGACCTCGCGCAGATGCAGAAGCGCAAGAGCGGCATCGTGCGCGCCATGACGCAGGGGATTCTCGCCCTGTTCAAGGCCGCCGGCGTCACCCCGCTCCAGGGACACGGGAAGTTGCTGCCAGGCCGCAGGATCGAATTCACCCCCCACGAGGGCGAGCGCCGCGGGCTCACCGCCCGCCACGTGGTGCTCGCCTCCGGCTCCGCTCCGATCGAGCTGCGCTCGGCTCCCTTCAGGGAGCCGCACATCGTCGACTCCTGGGGTGCGCTCGAATTCGCGGCGGTACCGAAGCGGCTCGGCGTCATCGGCGCGGGCGTGATCGGACTCGAGCTCGGGAGCGTGTGGCGCCGGCTCGGAGCGCAGGTCGTGGTGCTGGAAGCGCTGCCGGACTTCATGCCGTTCGCCGACCAGCAGCTCGCCCGCGAGGCGCTGCGGCACTTCAAGAAGCTCGGCCTCGATATCCGCCTCGGCACCAAGGTCACGGGCGCTGCGGTCTCGGGGGGTGCGGTCGAGGTCACCTACGAGGACGGCAAGGGCGCTCAGCGCCTCGCCGTCGATCGACTGGTGGTGGCAATCGGCCGCCGTCCCTACACCAAGGACCTCCTGGGCCCGGAGACCGGTGTGCGACTCGATGAGCGCGGCTTCATCACGGTCGATGAGACCTGCCGCACCGGTGTCGAGGGTGTGTGGGCGATCGGGGACTGCGTGCGCGGCCCGATGCTGGCCCACAAGGGCAAGGAGGAGGGCGTGATGGTCGCCGACCTCATCGCCGGGCGCTTCGGCGAGATGAACTACAACGTGATCCCGTCGGTCATCTACACGGCGCCGGAGATCGCCTGGGTGGGACTCACCGAGGAGCAGGTCAAGGCGAGCGGCCGGGAGTACAAGAGCGGCGTGTTTCCGTTCCTCGCGAGCGGCCGCGCGCGCGCCCTGGAGCAGCCCGCGGGCTTCGCGAAGATCGTGGCGGCGCGCGATGACGACGAGATCCTCGGTGTGCACATCGTGGGTCCCATGGCGGGGGAGCTGATCGCGGAGGCGGTGCTCGCCATGGAATACGCCGCGAGCAGCGAGGATCTGCAGCGCACCATCCACGCGCACCCGACGCTCGCGGAGGCGGTGCACGAGGCGGCACTCGCCACCGACAAGCGCTCGATCGACGCGATCAACCGCTGAAGGCGCACCCGCGCACCTCGCGCGGGATGCCGCTCAGCGCCGGCGCCGCGCCTCGATCACGTTCGGTACGCCCGCGAGCCGGCGCAGCACCCGCGCCAGCTGCTCGAGGTCGTCGACCGCGACGCTGAGATCGAAATAGGCAACGCCGGCGTCGTGGTCCGTCCGCGAGCTCGCCGCATCGATGCTGAGGCGCTCGACGGCCAGCACGTCGGTGAGGTCGCGCAGCAGTCCCCGGCGGTCATAGGCGCTGACCGCGAGCTCGACGGCGAGCGCGCCGCTCTCGGCGCTCGACCATTCGACCTTCAGCACGCGATCGGGCTTGAGCGCGCTCATGCGCTGGAAGCCCGCGCAGTCGCCGCGATGCACGGTCACGCCGCGGCCGAGGGTCACGTAGCCGTTGATGGGCTGCGGGCGCAGCGGTGCGCAGCATCGGGCGAGCGTAGTCGGCAGATCGCCCACCCCCTCGATCTCGACGGGCGAAGCGCGGCGGCGCGCCGCCGCCGGGCGCGCGGGGCGCAGCGGCGGGCGGGGCGGCTCCGTGAGCCGCATCGCCGCCTGCACCAGCTGCGTCACCGTGATCTCGCCCTCGCCGAGCAGCTGGTAGAGATGATCGGTGTCGGGCGCCTTGAGCTCCGCGGTGAGCGCGCCGAGCTGCTCGGGGCGCACGCCGATGCGCGAGAGCTCGCGCTCGGCGATGGCGCGCCCGGCGCTGCGATTGCCGCCGACGTCCTGCTTGCGGAACCAGGCGCGCACCTTGCTGCGATTGCGCGCCGAGACCAGGTAGCCGTGCTCGGGCGCGAGCCAGTCGCGGCTCGGAGCGTCGTGCTTGCCGGTGATGATCTCGACGACCTCGCCGTTGGCGAGCGTGTGCGTGAGCGGCACGATGCGGCCGTTCGCCTTGGCGCCGCGGCAGCGGTGGCCGAGCGAGGTGTGCACGCTGTAGGCGAAGTCGAGCGGCGTCGCGCCGCGCGGCACGTCGATCACCTCGCCCTTCGGGGTGAGCACGTAGACACGATCGGCGAACAGCTCGGTGCGCATGCCCTCGATCAGGTCGCCATCGGCGCTCGCGCCGGCATCAAGACCCTCCTGCGGCTCGAGGAGCCGGCGCACCCATTCGATCTTGCGTTGGTATTGCGCATCGCGGAGCCCGCCTTCCTTGTAGGTCCAGTGCGCCGCGACGCCGAGCTCGGCGTGCTCGTGCATCTCGGCGGTGCGGATCTGCACCTCGACGCTGCGCCCGTGCGGCCCGATCACGGCCGTGTGGATGGAGCGATAGCCGTTGCCCTTGGGGGTGGCGACGTAGTCGTCGAACTCGCCCGGGATGTACGGCCAGAGGCCATGCACGATGCCGAGCGCGGCGTAGCACTCGGGGATCGACGCGACCACCAGCCGCACGGCGCGTACGTCGAACAGCTGCTCGAAGGCGAGCTGCTTGCGCTGCATCTTGCGGTAGATGCTGTAGATGTGTTTCGGGCGTCCGTAGACCTCGGCGGCGATGCCCGCGGCCGCGAGCCCCGCGTGCAGCTCGGCGCGGA